>Ga0209839_10000594_pt1 | contig 18267 bp, 20 predicted proteins | sample OrgsoiDNA2013050_FD_185800 | JGI IMG/M metagenome (GOLD analysis project Ga0209839, IMG submission 185800) | Permafrost soil microbial communities from the Arctic, to analyse light accelerated degradation of dissolved organic matter (DOM) -... | ecosystem: Environmental > Terrestrial > Soil >... | reverse complement strand
AGTCGGCCGACAGTCCCGCCTGGTTCCCGGAGACGGGCCAGCAGCTGAGCTACGTCGGCAGGAAGCTCCACTCTGGTCCTCCGATACCACCATCCAGCCCGCTATGGTGGCCCGGCGGTGTCATGGGCCGATCACGCTATCTGGTGGCACGTGGCCGAGACGCACGGATATGACACCGTCGGCCCCTTCCGGACGGCGCCGAGATCCTGTCGCTGCTGAACCTCGCCGACCGCGAGGTCCGGTTTCCGGTCGGCGCGGCCGGCCTCGTCGTGGCCGAGAGCCCGGACCCGGGCACCCGGCCGGGAGACCCGGTGCGCGTGCCCGCGCACAGCTGGGTCATCCTGGGCTTATGAGCACTCCTGCAGCTGCCTGGGTCGTTGCGGGCCCGCCCGGCGCCGGGAAGAGCACGGTCTCCAACGCCCTGCTCGCCTGCCTCGAGCCGACGCCGGCCCTGCTCGACAAGGACACGATGTACGGGTCTTTCGTAGCGGCTACCCTCGCGTCCGCGCACCGCCCGGCGGACGAACGCGAGGGTCCGTGGTACGACGAGCACATCAAGGCGCACGAGTACGCCGGGATGACCGCGACCGCACGCGAGATCCGCGCGCACGGGTGCCCGGTCCTGCTCTCTGGGCCGTTCACCGGGCAGATCCACGACGAACAACGATGGCGGTCCTGGGTCGCCGAGCTCGGCGGCGCGACCGTGCACCTGGTCTGGATCAGGTCAGATGAGGCCACCTTGCGCCAGCGACTGGTGGCTCGCGGGCTGGACCGGGATACGGCCAAGCTGGCGAACTTCGAGCAGTTCGGCAGCTACATGCGGCTCGGCGCCGAACCGGCCGCTCCGCATGTCACCATCGATAACCGCCTGGCGGCCACCGTGCCGCTCGCCGATCAGGTCGCCGCCCTGATCGCGCAGGCCTAGCTCAATTAGGTGTGCAGCAGCGTGTAGCGGACAGTCTGCACCCGGATCAGGCCGTCGCGGAACACGAAGGTGTCGATGCCGTCGTCGACCCTGGTCGCACCGGCATCAGCGGCCCATTCCAGGAAGAGCACGTCGCCCTCGTAAATCTGTGTCTTCAGAGTCCAGGCTGCCTCTGGCACGTCGGCGAGCAACTGCGTGAAGGCTTCCCGGATGCCATCCTTACCTCGCTTGATGCCCGCGGGCGAGATGAAGACGGCGTCGTCGGCGTAGTCGGCGACGATTCCCTCCAGGTCGCCTGCGCCTAGGGCCTGGGCGTGGTGCTGGAACACTTCCTCGGGCGTGCGCGTCATCGCGCTCCTCCTTCAGCCGGGCTTTCCCTCACCTTATGGCCTAGGACATCAATGTGGGCGCGATGTTCGCGCTGCGGACCGGCCGTGAGCTGGTGACGCCCGGCGGCGGATAATGCTCTTTAAGCGTGAACGCATGCTCCCACACCGACATGTTGACCAGGACGCCGGCGCTTCCCGCCCGGTCCCAGCCGTGACCGGCGGCAATCCCTCCTCGCGCCAGCACTGCTATAGCCGCGGCCGCGCCTATCCTTTGGGAAGGTGAGTACCGGGGTAATCGCGGTGAGAGGGTCGCTGTGGCTGATCACGAGAAGATGCGGGCCTCGGATGCCGACCGCCAGGAGGTGATCCAGCGCCTGCGCACCGCGCTCGACGAGGGCCGCCTGAAGATGGACGAGTACCTCGACCGGATGGGGCAGGCCTCGGAGGCGGTGACCTACGGCGATCTCACCCCGCTGTACGCGGATCTGCCCGGGACCAGCCCGATCGCCTGGCAGCAACCGGTCGCGCCGGTACCCCCGCCGGCGGCCGGGCCGCCGGCCACCGCCGCGCGACACGGGTTTGCCGGGCTGCCCGCGCCGCTCCGGGTCCTGTGGAGCGTCTGGGCCGGCGTCGTGTCGGTCAACCTGGTGATCTGGGTTCTGGTCTGCGCCACCGCCGGACAGCTGATTTACCCCTGGCCGATCTGGGTCGCGGGCCCGTGGGGTGCCGTGCTGCTCGCCATGTCGCTTTCTACCTCACATGGTCGGCGGAGCCAGCCTGACCCGCGCGCCCTGCCGCCCGACCCGCACCGCCTGCCGCCCGGGCCACGTTAATGACGGGTGCCAGAGCCCTCGGCCGTGTAAGCACTCTCAGTAAAACATATCTCACCTTAGGTTACTAAATCTCTATAAGCCCAGGTGACGTCCGTAATACGGACGTGCCTTTAACGCGGTCTTTATTTCTACAGCCGAGCTTGCCTGCGGCATTGAACCTTGCGATGTTTCATTGTCGTAAGAATCGCTAGGACAGTGTTGTGCGTCAGCTACCCAGGAGCCAAGATTGACTTTGGGGAGGGGAATTTATTTGGCTCGCATGTCTCTTCGGCCGTCCGATCCGGCCCGGATCGGACAATATCGTCTGACCGCCCGGCTGGGTGCGGGCGGCATGGGCGTGGTGTATCTGGGGGTCGCCCCGGACGGCAGCCTGGTCGCGGTGAAGGTGCTGCGTCCTGAACTGGCCGATGATCCGGAATTCCGACGGCGCTTCGGCCGTGAGGTGACCGTGCTGATGCGGGTCAAAGGCGTGTGCACGGTACGAGTAATCGAGGCCGATACCGATACGCAGCTGCCGTTCATGGTCACCGAGTACGCGGACGGCCCTTCGCTGGCCGAGTACATCGACAATTACGGCTGCCTGAACGCCGACATGCTGTACGGCCTGGCGACCGGGCTGGCGGAGGCGCTCACCGTCATCCACGCGGCCGGGATCGTCCACCGGGACCTCAAGCCCTCCAACGTCATCCTGGCGCAGGACGGCCCGAAGGTCATCGATTTCGGCATCGCCCAGACGCTGGACGCGACCTCCGTGACCAAGACCGGCATGATGGTCGGCTCCGCCGGGTTCATGGCGCCCGAGCAGGTCACCGGGCGTCCAGGTCCGGCGGCTGACATCTTCGTCTGGGGCGTGACCATCGGGTACGCGGCTGTCGGGCATTCGCCGTTCGGCACCGGGGATACCAATGCCATCTTGTACCGGGTGCTGTACGCCGACCCCGACATCGCCGCGATCCCGGACTCACTCAAGCCGCTGGTGGCCGCCGCGCTGTCCAAGGACCCGCAGGACCGGCCCGCCGCGCACGAGCTTCTGGACCGGCTGACCAGCAGGCCCGCGCGGCCCGCGCGGCCCGCGCCGGCTGCCGAGCGACCCTACGACGCTCCCACCCAGACGGTGCTGGCGCGCACCTGGCAAGAGACTGGTCCCCATGCCGGCCGGTCGCCGGCCCATCAGCTCGAGCCCAGCGTGAGCCTGTCCCAGCCCGAGCCTTCCCGGGAGCCCCAGCCCAGCCTGCCCTCGGCCAGCGGCTCCCTGCTGCTCGACGCCGCGCCTCCCGGCACCCGGCCGACGCCGAGGAGGGGCAGCCGTCGGACTGCGATCGCCGCTGTCGCTGTCGCCGCCGCGGTGGTCGCGGCCGGCACCGGCCTCGTCGCCGTCCTGCACTCGGGTCACAGTCCCCAGGACCACCTGGCCGGGAATCCCGGGGACATCACCTCCACGACCCTTCTGCCCGCCTATCCCGGACAGCAGCAGCGCGGTGTCTTCCAGACGATCTCCCGCATCGTCTCCTCAGGCAACACGATGGTAACCACGGGCTCGCAGATCAGCGGTAGCGTGGTCCGGCAGCAGTTCTTCTCATCCTCGGACGGCGGCGTCACCTGGCACCTCGCCCCGGTGCAGACGCCGGGCGGGGGCCAGCCCTCGCTGGGAGATGTGGCCTCGCGCATCGCTGGTGGCCCGAACGGATGGATGGCGGAGGGCCCGCAGGCGATCTGGACGAGCCGGAATGGCCTGTCGTGGACGCTCGCCGCCACGCACGGGATCGCTCCTCAGCAGCCAGGCGATTCGGTCAACGCGGTCATCAACACCGCTGACGGGTTCGTGGCTATCGGCGGCGGCGGGCAGCAGGCGGTGATCTGGCTCTCCCATGACGGCGTGACCTGGCAGCGGAAGACGGCGACCCAGCTGGGGCTCAGGACGGCGGCCGGGGCCGCTCCGTCGGGCATGTCCTTCGCCACCACCCGAGGGAATGACACGGTGATCTCCGATCAAGGATCGGCGTGGTTGAGCACCGACGGGGGATCAGCCTGGACGCTGGTCACGGTCCCCGTCGATCACGGTGCCCAGGACCGCATCAGCGGCGTGTCGTTCGATGGCTCCGGCCTGATTGCGGTCCGCCCCGGCCAGACCGCGAGCGGCGCCCATGACGGTGTGGCCTATTTTTCCCCGAACGGACTCACCTGGCAGTACGCGGGCACCATCGACTCGGCTGGCGGCTGGACCCCCGGCGTGGTGAAGGGCAGTAACTACGGCTTCGTCGTGACCGGGTTGACCTCCAAGCACCAATACGTGGCCTATGTCAGCACGGGTACCGGCACAACCTGGCTGCCGACCGGGTCGCTCGGTGCTGCCTCCAGTGTGTCTGATGCGGGCCTCGTTCCCACGGTCGGGCCGGGCGGTAGCGTGGTGGCCGTCGGGTCCACGAACGCCATCAAGATCAGCCAGCAGGCCGTCCTGGTCGAGGCGAATACGGCCGGACACGTGCGCTCGTTCCCGCTGACCACCGTCCCCGCGGTGACCGTGACCAGCACGGCCATCGCTGGTGGCGAGCAGATCGCGGTGGGCAGCGCGGACGGCTACCCGGCCATCTGGCGGAAGACCTCCAGCGGATCGTGGGCCCTGATCACCTCACTGTCGCTGGTCTCAGGCACCACGGGCCTGGCCCAGCTCAGTAGCGTGACCCACGGCTCGGCCGGCTGGCTTGCCGTCGGCTTCCCTGGTCCCGTCATACTCACCTCAGCTGACGGCAGCACCTGGAAGCCCGCCAGCGGATCCATGGTGCGGGATCTAGCGGGTGTGGTCTCGATCTCCGCAGCGGCAGGTCCGGCCGGTTACGTAATCGCGGGCTCGAAGCTAAAACCGGGCGGCGGGTGCGCGGCCGATGTCTATTGGTCGTCGAACCTGACCAGCTGGACCGAGGCGGACGACGTGAACCCGGTGACCGGCTCTAACGTGGTGCTCGCGGTCGCCGCGGGCCCGGATGGCTTCGTGTCGGTTGGCTCGCGGGACGGCCTGCCCGTGGTGTGGACCACCACTGACGGCCGCGCCTGGACGACCCGTGAGCTGCCCGTGGCGGCTGACGTGTTTAAGGGCAACGTGGACGAGGTGGCGATCAACGGGAAACGGGTTGTCGCCATGGGCACGGAAACGACCAAGGCAGGCATCACCACGCCGCTGGCCGAACTTTCCCCCGCCGGGGGGACCGGCTGGCAGCTAGTGCCGTTCGGCTCGCTGACCCCCGGTACGACCATTACCGCGGTTACCGAGACCTCCGGCGGCTTCACCGCTGCGAGCCAGTTGGGTGGATCCGCCGGCGCTCAGGACGCCGCGCTCTGGACCTCGGTCACGGGGGCGAGCTGGACGCAATCATCGGTCGATGGCCTGACCGGAGGAGGCAGTCACGCGATCACCGCGGTGGCGCGGTCTGGCTCCGTCGTAACCGGTATCGACTCGGTGGAGACTAACACCGGGCAGAAGTTCGTCACCGTGCGCCTGCCTGGCCGCTAATCAGCCAGATGACAGCTGGCGCGGGGCTACCGATCAGCCTGCCGCGCGGCTCCGAGCCGGCCAGGGGAACGGCCGCAGGTCGGGTTCGACCCAGCCGTGCCGGGCCGGCTCGGCGGCCAGGGTCGCCGACCGGTAGTGCTGGCTGAGCAGGCGCTTGTCCAGCAGCGCGGGATGACGCGCGGCGAAGATATCGAAGTCGGCGCACTCCGGGTCGGTGCCGAGGTGGTGCGCGACGATCTCGACCCAGGCGCGGGAAACCGTGTGATGGTACTTCTGCGGTGCCCGCTCGTACGCGGCGATCTGCCGGATCCAGGTGCAGATCTTGCCGGTGGCCTCGGGCATGCCGTAACGCCGCACCGCGAGGAAGGCCAGGTTGATGTGCTGGCGGTGCCGGAACTGCCCGGAGGGGCCGGTGATCGCAGGCAGGATCGCGGCGAGTTCGGCGTCCGGAGAGCCGTGCGTTCCCTGTGGCGTCTGGTGCGGCATCAGCAGGCCTCCTGCAGTGCGGTGATGACGGCGTGATAGCCAGCGATCTGGATGGCGGAAAGGCGGCCAAGCGCCTGGCGTTCCAGCTCCGCCACGGCGGCGAGCACGCGTCCGGCTACCGCCTGACCCGCCTCGGTCAGGGGCAGCCGGAAGGACCGCCGGTCGGCCGGGTCGAGCTCTCTGGTGAGGTAGCCGCGGTTCTCCAGCCGGTCCAGCACGCCGGTCAGCGTGCTGGACCTGGTCCCGGTTCTCTCGCTGAGCTGGCGAACGTTGACGGTGCCCCCGCCGCCGAGATTGGCCAGCGTGTTGAGCTCGGCGGCGTTGAGGTTCAGGTCGGCCAGCACCACACCCAGCGCATGCAGGGTGTGGTGCGTGGTCTTCTGCAGGGCCAGCACCGGCCCCGGCAGTCCGCCCCCCGACCCAGTTACTTCATTTTCGGATATCACGGAAATGAATTATACGGTATCGGTGGACCGAGTGCATCCTGGCCGAAAAGGGGTTGCGGTCGTGGGGACAATGGCCACGTGGCCGACTCATGGATGATCGACGAACTGGCGCATGCGGGACCCGAACACCTCGACCCGGCGTTCGTGGCGGGCTATGACCGCAAGCAGGGGTATCCCGATCCAGCCGAAGACGTGGCCGCCTTCGAGGCGCAGGGACTGGACGAGACCTCCGCCGTCGTCGATCTTGGTGCCGGCGCCGGGCAGTTCGCGCTCGCCGCCGCGCGCCGGTTCAGGCACGTGACGGCGGTGGACGTCTCGCCGGTCATGCTCGCGGCCCTGCGCGAGCGCTCGGACGCCGCCAGGCTGGAGAACCTGGACTGCGTGCGGGCGGGATTCCTCAGCTACGAGCGCTCCGGGCCGCCCGCCGACGGCGTGCACACCCGGAACGCGCTGCACCAGCTGCCCGACTTCTGGAAGGCGCTGGCCCTGGACCGCATCGCGCGGATGCTGCGGCCCGGCGGCGTGCTGCGGCTGCGTGACCTGATCTACGACTTCGGCCCCGCCGAGGCTGAGTCGGTCTTCACCGGGTGGCTCGGCCACGCGGCGGCCGATCCCGCCGACGGCTACACCAGCGCGGACTACGCCGAACATATCCGCACCGAGTTCAGCACCTTCCGCTGGCTGCTCGAGCCGATGCTCGCCGCCGCGGGTTTCGAGATCGTCACCGTGGACTTCGAGCGGAGGCTGTACGGCGCTTACACCTGCGTCAAGTCAGCCGGGTGACGCCGAATGCGGCCACCGCGACGAGTACGAGGCCGGGCAGGTAGAGCCAGGCGGCTGGCCCGGCTCGCCGATGGCTAGCTTCCCGACGTGACCCGCGCGTACAGCTCCTCGTAACGCGCCTGGGTCGCGGCCACGATGCCGGGCGGGATAGCCGGGCCCGGCGGCCGGCGATCCCAGTCCAGGCTCGAGGACCAGTCCCGCACGAACTGCTTGTCCAGCGAGTGCTGCGGGCGGCCTGGCTGCCATTCCGAGGTCAGCCAGAACCGGGACGAGTCCGGTGTGAGCACCTCGTCGGCCAGCATCAGGGTGCCGTCCTCGAGCAGCCCGAACTCCAGCTTGGTGTCCGCGATGATGATGCCGCGCGCCGCGGCCAGCTGCGCTCCGCGCCGGTACACCTCCAGGGTGGCCCGCTCGAGTTCCGCCGCCACCGGGGCGCCGGCCAGCGCCGCCACGTCGGCCTGGGTCATCGGCTCGTCGTGGCCCGTCGCCGCCTTGGTCGTCGGGGTGAAGACCGGTTCGGGCAACCGGGAACCCTCGCCCAGGCCGGGTGGCAGCGGCACACCTGAGATCGTGCCGGTTTCGTTATAAGACGCCAGGCCGAGGCCGGCCAGGTAGCCGCGGACGATGCACTCCACCGGCAGCATCTGCAGGCGGCGGCACCTGATGGCCCGGCCCGCCCACTGCTCAGGCACGTCGGTGCCGGAGATCACGTGATTGGGGATCACGTCCCTGAGCTGCCCGAACCACCACAGCGAGAGCTGGGTCAGCACGTTGCCCTTACCCGGAATCGGCGTGGGCAGGACCACGTCGTAGACGCTCACCCGGTCCGAGGCGACCATGATGAGGTCGTCGCCGTCGGCGTACAGCTCCCGGACTTTTCCGGAATGCACCAGTTCCACGCGCTCTCCTCCCGGTCTTCGCCGCGGGTCAGGCGACGTGCGGGACAGCGTACTAGTGCTTGCTGGGCGTACCATCATGTGCCATGGCGGACCTTGAGGTGCAGTACCTCCAGGTGCAGACGACGACCGATTCGCGGGCCGAGGCGATGGAACTGTCCCGCGCCGCGGTCGAGTCGAGATTGGCTGCCTGCGCACAGGTGGCAGGCCCGGTGGCGTCGATGTACTGGTGGGACGGAGGGCTTGAGCGAGCCGAGGAATGGCTTGTGCTGCTCAAGCTCCCAGCCGACCGTTACGACGAGCTAGCCGCCTTCATCACCGAGCGGCACAGCTACGACGAGCCTGAAATCGTCGCGCTGCCCATCGTGACGGGATCGGCCGCCTACCTGACGTGGATGCGGGAGGAGACCCGCCCCGCGGAGGAGCCTTAGGTTGGCGGGTCCAATCGGACCGCGCGGTCTGACCGTCTTGGTGATCGTCGGGATCGCCAGCCTTCTGCTGGCCTTCCTCGGCTGGTCACAGCGCGGCACCGGCCCGGCAACCCAAGCACCCCACGCTGACCGCAGCACGGTGCTTATCGTCGGTTCCGCGACGATCCGATGAGCAGGCGCTGGGCCAGCGGCGGCCCGAGATCCCCGCTAGCCGGACCGCCCCCGCCCGCCAGGGCGGCTGAGTCAGCCAGGCCCGCTGAGCCTCCGCTCGCCGTTACCGACCGGGCCGCGGCGTTCGCCGCCGAATGGGCTCCGGCCGCCGGGCGGATCCTGCTCGGCGTGGTGTTCGCCTGGTTCGGGTACCACGAGCTGCTACAGCCCGGGCAGTGGACCCAGTACGTCCCGGTGATCTCGGAATCCTCCTCGCTGGCGATCATCTCGGTGCTGGTACACGGCTGGGTGCTGCTCGTCCTGGCCGCCGCGTTGATCGCGGGCATCGCACCGCGGGCGTCGGCCGCCGTCGCCAGCGTGCTGATGCTGGAGATCGTGATCGCCCTGATGGCCACCGGCCTGTCCGATACAGCCCTGCGCGACGTCGGCGTGCTCGGCCTGGCCGTGGCTCTGACCGGCGCCAAGCACCAGCGCCTGGTCCTGCGCGACTAGTCCACCTGGGCGGACGACCCCTCACCGACGCGGCACGTCCTGCCGCGGCGCCGCCGCTGGCCTGCAGCCGTGCGAAAACGCCTTGATGACGATCAGTCTTCGGGAAGAGCAGCAAAGGCCTTCTTTGTTTTCATATACCACCCCATTCCTGATACGGGGTGTTTCCACCTATCCTGCATGCTCTTCAGGGCGCTTTTGTGCGTTTCATCACCCCCTGCGACCGTTTCTTTTAGATGGCTATCTTGCGCCTTTATAACCTCGTCAGCCTTATTTCCACGGAATGGCGCATCGCATGGTCCACCCATTTTTTTACATGTCATTGTTTTCATATTTATCACCTTCCTTTTAGGAGTGTATCGGCCGGGATGCGGCACGGTTCCCAGGGTGAAGAGCCGGTCATGGTCACCTCCGGAAGTCGTGGGTCGCATCGACCTGGTTGATGTTCACGGCGGTCACTCTAGCTGCGGCTCGGTGACCGGCGCTTCTCGATTCCTGATCGGTTCGGTCACCGGCATGTGCGCTGCGGGCGAGCGCCTCGACGTCCAGCGGTCTGCTCCGCTTATGTCCTCGACCTGGGTAGGCGGCTGGCCACCCGCGACGCCCGGGCAAAAGACACCTACGAGAGGGTCGGAGTACGCGTCATTGCCGCCGCGGGACCAGGCTAGGCGGCGGGCGGTACGTTCCAGGACAAGATGACCCGCTGGTCGTGCTCGGTGCCAAGCGTGCTGATCGTCCCGGTGTCCAGCCGGAACAGCCGTCCGGCTGACGGCTCGAGCTCCAGGTAGCGGGCGGTGAGGACCCGCAGCACGTGGGCGTGCGCGACCAGGACGACGTCTCCGTCGGCCAGCAGCGGCGTGACCCGGGCCAGCACCCGGTCGACCCGCTGGCTGACCTGGTCCACTGCCTCGCCGGGGTGCTCGGCGTCCCCGGGGATCACGCCGTCCCGCCACAGGTACCAGCCGGGCCGCTGTTCCCTGATCTGCCGCGTCGTCATGCCCTCGTAGCCGCCGTAGTCCCATTCCCATAGGTCAGGGTCTGGCTTGGCGTTGTCCAGGCCAGCCAGGGCCGCGCTGGTGACCGCGCGGTGGGCGGGGCTGGAGAACACGGCCACGAAGTGACGCCGGGCCAGCATCGGGGCTAGCGCCGCGGCGGCCGCCTCGCCGTGCGCGGTGAGCGGGATGTCTGTCCGCCCGGTATGCCGGCCGGCCAGGCTCCATGCGGTCTCGCCGTGCCGCAGCAGGATCAGGTCTCCCATGGCTCGATAACATATCGGCAATGCGAATCCCCGACGCGCCGGGCCCGCTCGCCGGCCTGAAAGTACTCGACCTGACCAGAGCCCTGTCCGGGCCGTTCGCCACGATGATCCTCGGCGACCTCGGCGCCGACGTGATCAAGGTCGAGGACATCTGGCACGGTGATGACACCCGGCGCTGGGGTCCGCCGTTCCAGGGTGACGACGCCGCCTATTTCCTGTCCGTGAACCGGAACAAGCGCGGCTTGTCCGTCAACATGAAAACGACTGAAGGGCGGGACATCGTCCGGCGGCTGGCCGCGGGCTCCGACATCATGGTGGAGAACTTCCGGCCGGGCACCGCCACGCGCCTCGGTCTAGGCTACGACGAGCTGGCCCGCCAGAACCCGCGGCTGATCTACGCCTCGATCAGCGGCTACGGGCAGACCGGACCGAGCGCGGGACTGCCTGGCTACGACGCGGTCGCCCAGGCCATCTCCGGGATGATGAGCGTTACCGGCGAACCGGACGGCGAACCCGTGCGCAGCGGCACCTCCTCGGCCGACATCGGGGGCGGCATGTGGGCGCTGATCGGCATCCTGGCCGCGCTGCACGCACGGGAGGCGAGCGGCCAGGGCCAGCTGGTCGACGTGTCACTGCTTGACGGTCAGATCGCCTGGCTCACCTATGTGGCGGGCAAGTACTTCGCGACCGGCGTGACACCGGCCCGGCACGGCAGCGCGCACGAAAGCCTCACCCCGTACCAGGTGTTCCCGACCGCCGATGCGCCGCTGATGGTGGCGGTCGGCAGCGACGGGCTGTGGCGCCGGTTCACCGCGGCCACCGGGCTCGACGAGCTGACCGATGACCCGCGCTACGCCACCAACCCCGACCGGGTGCGCAACCGCGACACCCTGATCCCGCGTATCGAGACCGCCCTGGCGGCTAAGGGCTGCACGGAATGGACCGACCTGCTGAACGCGGCGGGCGTGCCCGCCGGCCCGGTCAACACCGTGCCCGCCGCGCTGGAGCAGCCGCAGGTCGCCGCGCGCGAGATGGTGGTCGAGATCGAGCACCCGGTGGCCGGCACGCTCAAGACCCTCGGGTCACCGCTGAAGCTGTCGGCCCAGCCGCCCAGCATCCGCCGCCCGCCGCCGGTCCTCGGCCAGCACACCGATGAGATCCTCGCCGAGGCCGGCTACACCGCCGCGCGCATCGCTGAGCTGCGCGAAGCAGGCGTGATCAGGTAACGTCAATGCGCCCAGTTGCAAGCATCCCGACGGTTGCCGTCTGACGTCGGCAGGAAGGAAGTCGATGTACCACCGCATCCCTTCTAGGGGACGCAAAGTGCCATCGACTTCTTTGGCATCCTCGGGTGAGCTGTCACAACAGGCGGCGGAGCGCTAGGAGGTCGCGCATGCTGGCCTGCACCTTGACCCGGCCCGAGAGCCACATCCGGGCGATGTTAGCGGGGGTCGCGGACAGCGAGATAACATCGTTGCTAATCGCGGTCAGCCTGATGTCGGCCGGCGGCTCGTCGGGCGCCGCTTCTTTGACCGGTTCGGCGCCATGGTCGGTGAACCTGGTTATGAACGTCATGCCGAGATCAGTCACAAGGCAGCTCATCGAGCGCTTGCCGAAATAACTGGCCCGGTCCTGGGGACTCATCTCCGCCAGCCGGGTCGTGAGGGTTTGCAGTGCCTCGCGGCACTCCTCGGCTGAAGCCATGTGCGCCTCGCTCTTGTCAACATCGGACGGTAGCGTTCCACGCGGAGGGTAGCGCACATGAACGAGGAATACCGAGACCAGGGCCCGGGGGATGAGAGTCAAATCCCACCTTCCGAACGGACTGTGGTTCCACTGCCGCGGACAGGTGATGACCGGGTGGACGATGCCGTGGCCGGGCTAAGCCGGCTGCCGGGTCTGCCAGCCGATGAGCATGTCACCGTGCTCGAAGAGGTGCACGGCCGGCTCAGGGACATCCTGGGCGAGCTGAGCGAGGGCCGCTCTTGACCCCAGCACGCGCGAGGCTCGACACTGAGCTGGTCAGGCGGGGGCTGGCCCGGTCGCGGGAGCAGGCGGGCGAGCTCGTGGCGGCCGGGCTGGTGTCGGTGGCCGGCCAGCGGGCGGGTAAGGCCGCCACTCAGGTGGCCCGGGATGCCCCGATCACGGTCACCGAGTCCGGAGAACCTGATTACGTGTCGCGCGGCGGCCACAAGCTGGCCGCGGCGCTGGCGGTCTTCGCGCCGATGGGCCTGGCGGTCGCGGGACGGCCGTGCCTGGACGCGGGGGCCTCCACCGGCGGATTCACCGACGTGCTGCTGCGGGCGGGCGCCGCGCACGTCGTGGCCGCCGACGTGGGGTACGGTCAGCTCGCCTGGTCTCTGCGCACCGACCCGCGGGTGACCGTGATGGACCGGGTCAACGTGCGGACGCTCGACCTGGGCGACGGGATGACGGTGCCCGAACTCGTGGTGGCCGACTTGTCGTTCATCTCGCTCACCCTGGTGCTCCCGGCGCTGATCGCCTGCGCCACGCCGGACGCCGATTTCGTTCTGCTCGTGAAGCCTCAGTTCGAAGTGGGTAAGGGCCGGGTAGGCGCAGGTGGCGTGGTGCGTGACAGCACGGACCGTTCGGCCTCGGTAGCGCGGGTTACCGCGGCGGCGGGTCAGCTCGGCCTCGGCGTCCGGGGGATTACGGCGAGCCCGCTGCCCGGGCCTGCGGGAAACGTGGAATATTTCGTGTGGTTGCGCCGCGGCGCGCCGCCGCTCGACGAGGGGCAGCTGCAGCGGGCGATCGAGGAGGGACCTAGCTAGTGGGACAGCGGTCGGTGCTGGTGACGGCGCACACGGGGCGGGAGAACGCGGTGCGCAGCGCCCACCTGGTGGCGCAGCGGCTGAGCGCCGCCGGCATCTCCGTCTGCACCCTGGCGGGTGAGCTCAGCTACCCGGGCGCCGCGCAGGTGCCGCCCGGCGACTGGGCGGCCGAGGGCGTCGAACTCATTATCGTTCTCGGCGGCGACGGCAGCCTGCTGCGTGCCGCCGAGCTGGCCCGGCCGGCCGGGGTCCCGCTGATCGGCGTGAACCTTGGTCACGTCGGCTTCCTGGCCGAGGCGGAGCCGGACGGGCTGGCCGACACGGTCGACAAGGTGGTGGCCGGGCAGTACGTGGTCGAGGAACGGATGACGATCGACGTGACCGTGCGCAGCAACGGTGAGCTGATCGCATCCACCTGGGCGCTGAACGAGGCCACGGTGGAAAAGGCGGCCAGGGAACGGATGGTCGAGGTGATCACCGAGGTCGACGGCCGCCCGCTGTCCCGCTTCGGCTGTGACGGCGTGGTGTGCTCGACCCCCACCGGCTCGACGGCCTACGCCTTCTCCGCGGGCGGCCCCGTGGTCTGGCCAGAGGTGGAGGCGCTGCTCATGGTCCCGATCAGCGCGCACGCGCTGTTCGCTCCGCCGATGCTGGTCTCACCGCAGTCGGTGCTCGCGGTGGAGCTGATGGCGGGCAACGAGACATCGGGTGCGGTTTTGTGGTGCGATGGTCGGCGTAAGGTCGATCTGCCATCCGGGGCCCGGGTGGAGGTGCGCCGGGGCGCGCTGCCGGTGCTGCTGGCGCGGCTGGAGACTCCCGGTGCTCGCGGCGGGCGGTTCACGGACCGGCTGGTGGCCAAGTTCGGCCTGCCCGTAGCGGGCTGGCGGGGCCGTACCTGGGAGGACACAGGCGAACATGCTTGAGGAAGTCCGCATCACGGGCCTCGGCGTTATCGACGACGCGGTGCTTGAGCTGTCGTCCGGCTTCACCGCGCTGACCGGTGAGACCGGGGCGGGCAAGACCATGGTCGTGACCGCGCTCGGACTGCTGTTCGGCGGCCGGGCCGATCCGGCGCGGGTGCGGCCGGGCGCGGCGCGGGCCGCGGTCGAGGGGCGGCTCCTGGTCTCCGCCAAGGTGGCGCGTGAGGTCGAGGAGTCCGGCGGAGATCTGGACGACAACGGATCCACGCTCGTGCTCAGCCGCTCGGTGTCGGCCGAGGGCCGGTCGCGGGCGTTCGCGGGCGGGCATTCTGTGCCGGTGTCCCTGCTCCAGGTGCTGGCCGATGACCTGGTGGCCGTGCACGGGCAGTCGGATCAGCAGCAGCTGCTCAAACCCGGCCGGCAGCGGGAAGCACTGGACAGGTTCGCTGGGCCCGAGCTGGCCACGGTCCTGTCCGATTACCGGCGGGTGTTCAGCCGTCACCGTGCGGTCCGGGAGGAGCTGGATGCGCTGACCCGCGCGGAGCGGGAGCGAGTGGCTGAGGCGGAGACGCTGCGGTACGGCCTGTCCGAGGTCGAGACGGTATCTCCGGTGTCAGGGGAGGACACCGCGCTGATCGCCGAGGAGGAAAAGCTCGCCAACGCCGACGCGCTGCACGCGGCGGCCACCACGGCTCACGAGGCGCTGCTCGGAGACCCGGCCTCGGCCTCGGTTGGCGGCTCGGACGCGCTCACCCTGCTCGGAGCCGCGGGCCGGGCGCTGGAAGCGGTCCGCGCGCACGACCCCGTGCTGGCCGGGCTGGCCGACCGGCTGTCCGAGGCGAGCTACCTGATTTCCGACGTCGCAGGAGAGCTCGCCTCCTACACCGAAGGACTGGATTCTGACCCGGCCCGGCTCGCCGCGGTGCAGGAGCGCCGCGCGGCGCTGGGCAGGCTGATCCGGTCCTACGGTACGGGGGGCGGGGTAGCCGGGTCGGGAGAGGTGGCCGCGGTGCTCGACTGGGCCAAGCAGGCCGGGTCGCGGCTGGCCGAGCTCGAAGGGGACAACGACAAGATCGCGGCGCTGGCCGCCGAAGAGGAGTCGTTGCGGTCGGAGGTGACCTCACTCGCGTCCGGGCTGACGGCGCTGCGCCTGGCGGCGGCGGAGCGGTTCGCTTCGGCGGTGACCGCCGAGCTGACCGCGCTGGCCATGCCGCACGCGTCGCTGACCGCCGCGGTCACCGACCTGGACGCGCCTGGCCCGTACGGGGCCGACGACGTGGAGATCAGGCTGGCCGCGCATCCCGGCGCGCCGCCGCTGCCGCTGAACAAGGGCGCTTCCGGCGGCGAGCTTTCCCGCGTGATGCTGGCCATCGAGGTGGTCTTCGCCGGCGCGGACCCGGTGCCCACGTTCGTCTTCGACGAGGTCGACGCCGGGGTCGGCGGCAAGGCCGCGGTCGAGGTCGGCCGGCGGCTGGCGAGGCTGGCCCGCTCATCGCAGGTGATCGTGGTCACCCACTTGCCGCAAGTCGCCGCGTTCGCCGACAACCACCTGGTGGTGGAGAAGTCGAGCGACGGGCTGGTCACCGAGAGCGGCGTGGTCCGGCTGGACCGGCCGGCCCGGGTGCGGGAGCTGTCCCGGATGCTAGGCGGCCTGGAAGAGTCCGAGTTCGGCCAGGCTCACGCCGAGGAACTGCTCGCAATGGCCGATCGGGAGCGCGCGGCCGCCCGCGGCTGATCCAGCTCGGGGTCCTAAGGAGTACGAACGTGAAACCGTTGCACAGTGGGCCGATGGCCGGCCGGACGGTCCTGATCACCGGCGGCACCGGCGGCATCGGCCGGGCCACCGCCCTGGGACTGGCCACGATGGGCGCGCACCTCGCGATCACCGGCCGGGACCGCGGGCGCGCCGCGAACGCGGCTGATGAAATCCACGCCGTCGGCGGCGGGCCGGTGGACGTGTTCATCGCGGATCTGTCCTCCCAGTCCGAGGTGCGGCGGCTGGCCGACGATGTCCTCGAGCAGCTGGCCCGGATCGACGTGCTGGTCAACAACGCCGGAGGGTACTGGAATACCCGGCACGTGACTGCGGACGGACTCGAGCGCACCTTCGCCTTGAACCATCTCGCGCCGTTCCTGCTGACCAGCCTGCTCCTTGACCGGCTGAAGCAGAGCGCCCCGGCTCGTGTGGTCACGGTCTCCTCCAACGTGCAGGCCTTCGGGCGCATCGACTTCGACGACCTCCAGGGTGAGCGGTCCTACTCCGGCGCACGGGCCTACAACCAGTCCAAGCTGGCCAACGTGCTGTTCACTTACCAGCTGGCCAGCAGGCTGCAGGCGACCTCCGTCACCGCCAACGCGCTGCATCCCGGCGTGGTCAGCACGTCGTTCGGAGCCGAGGACCCCGGCCGCGCCCAGCGGCTGTTTACCCCGTTCGTGCGGCCGTTCATGAAAACTCCGGTGCGGGGCGCCGCCACCTCGGTCCGGCTGGCCTCCGATCCCGGTCTCGAGCAGGTGACGGGCCGCTTCTTCGCTAACGGCAAGCTCAGGAAATCTTCCAAGCGCAGCTACGACGAGGCCACCGCGGCCCGGCTCTGGCAGGTCAGCGCCGCCCTGGCCGCGCCCGCAGGCGCCCAGGGCGGGAATGCGCAAGGTTAGCGTGGCATTGAGCTGGTGATGGACATTATCGATGGTTCCCTTCCGCTGGCCGTACTTGACTTCGTCGGGATCGAGCACGGTGAGACGGCCTCCGCCTCAATTGCTGGTGCCGTAGGCATTGCCCAGGCTGTTGAGGCAGCTGGCTACCGGCGGTACTGGGTATCAGAGCATCACAACATGACCAGCCTGGCGTGCAGCGCCCCTGAGCTGCTGACCGCGCACGTCGGCGCGCATACCTCGCGGATCCGGGTCGGCGCGGCCGGAATCATGCTGCCCAACCATGCGCCGCTGAAGGTCGCGGAGATGTTCCGCACCTTGCTGGCGATGTACCCGGCGCGCATCGACCTTGCGCTGGGCCGGGCGCCGGGCACGGACCCGCTGACCGCGCACGTGCTGCGCCGGGGGGTGGTCGCCGATGCCGCCGCGGAGTTCCCCGCGCAGGTGGGTGAGCTGCTGGCCTTCCTCGGCGACGGATTCCCGGCGGGCCACCCCTACGCCCAGCTTGTGGCCGCGCCGCTGGTCGGGGAGCGGCCGGAGCTTTTCGTGCTGGGGTCGAGTTCCTACGGACCCCGTTTCGCCGCGGTCAACGGGATGAATGCCGTATTCGCTCATCACATGAGCCCGGATCTGGCGTTCGAAGCGCTGCGGGACTACCGTCGCGAGTTCACGCCGCGCGCGGACGGCGGAACGCCGTACTCGGCGATGTCGGTGCTGGCCTTTGCTAGCCACGACGACGAGGCGATCATGGACTTTGAAGCCGCGTGGACGCTGACCATCCAGAACATCCGCCGCGGGATACGTGAGCCGCTGCGGCCCGAGCAGATACACGACTTCGCTCGTTCGCCGGAGTTCCGGGCCGGCCATCACGACGACTCCCGGATGGTGACCGGCGAACCTAAGGCGGTTGCCGAGCGGCTCCTTGAGATGAAGGAACTGGCCCAGGCCGAGGAGATCGTCGTTGTCACCCCGAGCCTGGACCGCGAACGCCGCCGGGACAGCTACGAGGCACTGGCGGAAGCCTGGCGCCGCGCCGCCTAACCGGGGGGCAGTTCCTCGCCGATGTCAGCTGAGCTGGCCCGGCGGGCCCGCAGGTTCCGGTTCTTGAACCGGTTCCCGCGCGTGGCGTCGCGATGGTGTGCCAGCTGCTGACTGACGTCGAGGACTCGCTCTACCGCGAGACCCGCCGTGATGACCTGGCTGCCCTCGCGAAGCGGACCGTGCAGGCGCTGAACGGCTAGCCAGGGGCCGCGGGGCGCCCCGGCGGTCCGGAGGCTAGCGTAGGAGAATGGGAAAGCTCCGGGTCTTGTTCATCGGCGGCAGCGGGGTCATCAGCTCGGCGTGCTCG
>Ga0209839_10000591_pt1 | contig 18327 bp, 17 predicted proteins | sample OrgsoiDNA2013050_FD_185800 | JGI IMG/M metagenome (GOLD analysis project Ga0209839, IMG submission 185800) | Permafrost soil microbial communities from the Arctic, to analyse light accelerated degradation of dissolved organic matter (DOM) -... | ecosystem: Environmental > Terrestrial > Soil >... | reverse complement strand
GATGGACGCAAGGCCCATCCCTACTGTAAAATTGGGCTACGGCAGGACGGAGAGCACGCGCTCCAGGAATAACTGCGTACGCTTCTCTTTGGGTTTTCTGAATAGTTCCTCGGCCTCGCCCTGCTCCACAATGACGCCATCGGACATAAATACCACGCGGTCCGAGACATCGCGGGCAAACTGCATCTCGTGGGTCACAACAACCATCGTGCTGCCCTCGTACGCCAGGTCTTTCATTACACGGAGCACCTCGCCGACCAGTTCGGGATCGAGCGCGGAGGTTGGCTCGTCGAAGAGCAGTGCTCGCGGCTGCATCGCCAGTGCTCGCGCGATCGCCACGCGCTGCTTCTGACCGCCGGAGAGGCGGCTGGGATACACATCGCGCTTCTCCGCGAGTCCTACCTTAGCAAGTAGACGCTCGCCCAGCGCCACGGCCTGGTCTTTGGACATCTTGCGCACCAGCAGCGGTGCCTCGATGACGTTCTGCAACACGGTCATGTGTGGGAAAAGGTTGAAGTTCTGGAAGACCATGCCCAGCTCGCGCCGCATGGAACTGAGCTGCTTCACCGAGAGATGGGGGTTGAGCCGCTCCCCATGGATGTAGATCTCGCCGCTTGTTGGCTTCTCCAAAGCGTTCATGCAACGTATCAGCGTGCTCTTCCCCGAGCCGCTGGGCCCGATCAATGCCACGACCTCCCGTTTGTGTACTTCGAAATCGATATCTATAAGAACGTGTTTGTCGCCAAAAAACTTGTTGAGCTTGACGGTTTGCAGCACAAGCTCGTCTTCAATAGGGCTGATCGATTGGGATGCGGCAAGATCGGTCGAGGGGCTTCTAAAAGCGTCGTTTGTTTGGCTCGGATTGGAGTCCATGGACACTCCTTACTCGCTGCGCAGCGAAACTATGGGATGCAGTATTTAGCGTTAAACGCAGCCGGAAATATGGCACTAAGTATATGCATATATAATAATTGTGTCAAGCTTAAAAAACCAGACGTGGGCGCGGACGGGCTTGTGAACAACGGGCTTATAAATCGCGCCCCTATCACATGAATCGCGCCCTACTGCGCTATCACCCATCATTGGACCCCTCAACCACCGTAGGGACCGGATTTATCCCGTCCAGCGATTCATCGCCGTGTATGGTTCTCGATCACCGTGTGACCTGGGTTCATCCCCAGCCAGGGCGATGAATCGCCGGACGCCATAAATGTGGTCCCTACATCATATGTGCATATTGGTACATTTCATACACTATGTTTGTATGTTGGCCATATCCAGGCAAACGGAAACGCATCTGGCACATGCATGCAAAAAGCAGGACGCATGGTATACTGATATAGAGATCTCGCTAAATGCAATAAGGAAAAACATGGCATTTCTTCAATTGCCCCGTACCACTCTGTACTACGGCCTGTTCGCGCAAAACATCACGCCTGCGCGCCAGGAGGTAGTACTATTGTTGCATGGCTTTGCTGGCACGGGCGAGAGCGACTTCGCGGAGCAGATACCGCTCCTGCAATCCCAGTATAGCGTACTCGCGCCGCATATGCATGGTCACGGACATTCTTCCCATCGCGCAACCTACACGACCGCGTACTATCGCGAGGATGTCGCCGATATCGTGGGACTGCTCGACGCGTTGACGCTGCCCTCGGTGCGCGTCCTGGGCTTTAGCGATGGCGCGATCACCGCTCTGCTGCTCGCCGCGCTGCATCCCGAGCGGGTGACGGCCCTCGCCATTCATGGAGCGCAAGCGACTATCAATGCAAGGGATACGGCGGCCATACGACAGTGGTTGCTCGAAAAGCCGCTGGGAGAAGAATGGCAGGCACAGCTCGCGCAGCTGCATGGGGAACCGTACTGGCGCATGCTGCCACCTATGTACGTCAAGGTACAAGAAGAGCTAGTCGCGGAGGGCGGCGTCATCATCACGGACGAAGAGCTGGCGGCGATCCGCTGTCCCGTGCTGGTGATGCATGGGAAGCGGGACCGCATCGTCTCCGTCGAGTACGCGCACGCGCTTCACGAGCGCATCGCTGGCTCGCGGCTCCTGCTCTTCGACGCCGGACACGCCGCCCACCTGCGCTGCCAGGACGAGTACAACGCGGCGATCATAGATTTCTTCGCATCCGTGTAAATATACGCGCATTCAAACGTGGCAAGCTATAACCGGCGCGAGTCGGCTCATTTTTAATTATTTCAGTAGGGATGGGCCTTGCGTCCATCCGCTTGCCATCACGCGGCCTGTGGGCTGGATGGACGCAAGGCCCATCCCTACTGAGAGGTTGTGGAGGAACACAGAGATTTATGGCTGACGAGAAGGTTGCAATCGTTATTCCCGCCTTGAACGAGGAGGCCGCAATCCGGCAGTTGCTCGCGGAGATCCCGCCCGCCAGCGCGCAGTGGATCGTCGTGGTGGACAATGGCAGTACGGACGGGACCGCCGCGGTCGCCAGGGCAATGGGAGCACTCATTGCTAGCGAGCCTGCGCGTGGCTACGGACGCGCCTGCCTCAAGGGCTTCAAGGCCGCCGTTGCGCTGGGGGCCGAGGTCGTCATCTTCATGGATGGCGATGGCAGCGACGACCCCGCCGACCTGCCTATGATGTTGGCTCCGGTCAGCGTGGGCCAGGCCGACTTCGTGATCGGCTCACGCGTCGGCGCGCGCTCTGAGCGCGGTGCAATACCGCCCCAGGCACTGCTGGGCAACTGGCTGGTCAGCCGCATGATCCGTTTGCTGTACGGCGTGCGTCTTAGTGATATCGGCTCGTTCCGCGTAGTGCGTTGCGCCGCCCTGGAAGCGCTGCAGATGCACGAGATGACCTTCGGCTGGCCCGTCGAGATGCTCGTCAAGGCTGCGCGCAGCCGCTACACCATCACCGAACTGCCCATACACTACCGACGCCGCAGCCACGGTCGCTCCAAGGTCGCTGGGACGCTCGTCGGTAGCGTCAAAGCCGCCTACTATATGGTCAGCACCACGCTGCGCTACGCGGGCGCGACGAAAGGAACGCATGCCTGATACAGCGCTCATCATCATGGCCCGTTATCCTGAAGCGGGCAAGACCAAGACCCGCCTGGCACGCACGCTCGGGGACGAAGAGGTCGCCGGACTCTACCGCGCCTTTCTCACCGACCTGGCGCGGCGCTTCGCCGGTCCGCGCTACGCCTTGCACTGGGCCTACACGCCCGCCGACGTTGACTACCAGGCATTCGTGCAGACGCTCGCACCCGAGCAGGCGCAGTACATGCACAGCTTCCCGCAGCAAGGGAACGATTTCGGCGCGCGCCTGCGCGCCGCGTTTCAATGGACGCACCAGCGCGGCTACCGGCGCACCATCCTCATCGGCTCCGACTCGCCCCAGATCGGCAGCGAGCTTATCGCGCAGGCCGAGACAGCTCTCGACGATGCCGATGTGGTCCTGGGACCCGCCGAGGATGGCGGCTACTATTTAATCGCCATGCGCCAACCGCACGATGTCTTCAGCGGCATCCCGATGAGCACCGACGTTGTTGCCCGCATGACCCTGGAATCGGCAGCGCGCCAGAACCTGACCACGCGCCTGCTGGACCCGCTTTTTGATATTGACGAACTGCCCGACCTGCTGCGTCTCTCGCACCTGCTCGACATAAATAGCGCTCTCGCACCTGAGACCGCCATATACCTGACCAGTGCATTGTCACTTGACATGACGAGTTTTTAAGAGTATACTTTTCCTCGTTGGTGGCCACTGAAGTTCCTGTCGTGGCTTGACCCGCGAGTGGGATTGAAACATTGAAACATTGAAACGAAGGGATTAAAATTGATTACCACGCCCATCTTAACCCTGCCGCGCTCGATCTACATTGAGCCAACCAGCCGTTGTAACGAACTGTGTCAGCAATGTCCGCGCACACTATTATCGCGTGAGGACGACCGCGACCTGAGTTATGACAACTTTCGCTACATCGTAGACCAGTTTCCCGTCCTGGAGCGCGTCGTGCTGCACGGATTGGGCGAGCCGCTGCTCAACAAAGAGCTGCCGCGCATGATTAGCTATCTCAAAGCGCGCGGCACCTACGTCCTCTTCAACTCCAACGGCATCCTGCTCAACGAGAAGCGGGGACAGGCGCTCATCGACGCCGGACTCGACGAGTACCGTCTCTCGATGGACGGTGGCACGCGGGAGGTCTACGCCCATGTACGCGGCGTCGACGCCTTCGACAAGATCTGGCGTAACGTCCGCGCCTTCACCGCCATGCAGCGCGCACAGAATGCGAGCAAGCCAGCGGTCTCGCTCTGGTTCACCGCCATGCGCGAAAACCTGCACGACCTGCCCAGGCTTGTCGATCTGGCGGCTGAGGCGGGGATTAAAGAGGTCTACATGCAGCGCCTGGTCTACTTCGAAGAGGGGTTAGCGGCGTCGAAGCAATCACTCTTCCGCCGTGCCTCGCGTGAGGAATTGGACCTTGTGAAAAATTGTGAGGAACGCTGTCGGGAATACGGCATCACCTTCAACGCGGCGGGCACGACCACACCCGTAGAGAGTCTGGTGCGCGACTTCGGCGAGCGTCCCTGGTCGGGCTGCCGCCGCCCCTACTCGCTCACCTACATCACCTCCAGCGGCAACGTACTCTCCTGCTGCTTCGCGCCCTTCGGCCATAAAAGCGCGCGCGAATATAAAGAAGAGCGCGTGCTCGGCAACATCTTCCAGGAGCCAATCGCCGCGATCTGGCAAGGCGAGCGCTACCAGGCGTTCCGCGCCGCCTTCGAGAGCGACGCGCCCGCCCGCCATTGCTCGCAGTGCGGCCTCAATTGGAGCTACTAGCCTGCGCTACTCTTCGTCAATGCCCCTGTAGGGACCGCATTTATGCCGTCCGGCGATTCATCGCCCTGGCTGGGAGTGAACCCAGGCCACAAGCTCGTCGAGACACGGCACGGTGATGAATCGCCGGACGGCATAAATGCGGTCCCTACAATATTACGGGTTTAACCGGCAAGTTTCAATGATGAAAGTCCTACTCTTCGTCGCCGAAATCGAGCAGGCTGTAGCGGCCCACGCTCAGCAACCGCTGCACGCCGGGCGCAGTCGCCATCTTCTGGGCCAGCGCCATGCTATCAACCTTGTAGGTGCCCGCGTTCACCTGCGCCTTGAGCTGCTCGACGCGTTCGTTGCGCGCCTTAATACTCTCCAGGCTGTGGCGCACCACCTCGACATCGCTGATCTGCAGTTGGCCCTCGCGACGCAAGGGCGCAGCCTGCTTCACCTGGGGAGCAGGTCGGCGCGCACTCTTGCGCGCTGGGAGGAACAGTTCATTCTCGTCTTCCTGATATTTACGCGCCTTTTTCATAATTTAGCCTGACGATCCTCTTCAGTAGAGATGGTTCTTTCACCAACTTTTTTTGAATACCCGAAAAAATCTCTTGTCTGAAATGTATCAGTGAGAGAACCATCCCTACTGAAGAGGACCGCGCGCTCCTTTCTCAGTTAAGGCCAAGCAGGGGCACCATTCTCTGGTGTCCCTGCGGCATCCCATTTCCCTACAGAGAAGCAAGGGACCAACACGCCACATACTAATAGAGAATCGCCTTCCATCTATGCTCCCCCACAGAACCCAGCACCGTATCCGCATCCGCCACACGAAAGAAGTATAACGGCACCATCCCACGAGTAAGAGTGAGATATGTCCCTGATCTCACGTGCCGGAAGTCCTTAATACATTTTCACTTGACCACTGAGGGTTTCGCGCTTTTTCTTCCTCTCATATATAGTATACCCGGACAGCAAAAAGGCTGGCGATACAATAGCCAGCCTTGTTTGATCTATGGTTTACAGATAACTCATTTTATGCTTGAATGCTGTACTTCGAACGACGGCGGCTGATAGAACCACCCTTGCGGCCAGCAGCCTGCGCCTCTTCGCTGGTCCACTTGTGAGCGGTACCGAGCGCGTGAGCGGCTTTTCCGCCCTTGCTAGCAATCTCACGTTTCTTCTCTGCGGTCATCGATGCGAAACCACGACCACGGCCTTTTTGCGTCTGCATGGATATTTCCCTCCCGAATAGTTTCAATACTGCTTTGTGTCAAGTAAACAACGCCCAAAAACTTCTCATCCGCCTCCGGTAGAGCCCTTAGAGCCTTTTACGGCCTCCATACTCCCTTACTTCCAAAAGAGCCCGCTTCCTATACCTGCTACCTGGTCGGACAAAGTTTAGATATTCTCTATGTACTACACGACTCATCCAGTCATTCGGATACACAATGGATGCCTGTCCTTGAGCGCGGACAAGTTAGCAATAAAAGTTTTCAGTTTGCTCTAAGGTAGCCTCAATCACTTTTAAGGGAAGGCTGAGCTAAAACACAAAAGACAAGCTCAAGATAAGCAGAGGAAGCGTGCAAAGTTCATGCATTTCTAAGAAAAGGCTGAGTTGAATAGAAATGGAATACAATGGAACATACTAGAAAGGCATAGGAAGTACGATACAACTGGATAATTGTCTGCCAGATCTCCCATGCACAAGAGAGAGCGACTACGAGGCGGTGAGGTGGGCCTGAATCAACTGCTTGACCAGCGCAGTCATATCGTCCACGGAGAAAGGCTTTTCCAGCAGGACCACGCGCAGATCCTGTAGTACGCGGCTATCACTAAATGTCGCGGCGGTCGTCAAAATAATGGGAAGGGAGTGCAGGCGTGGTTGAGCGCGCAATTGCTGGATGACCTCGATACCCGACAGTGGCCCGCTCAGACGCCAATCCACAATCATCAAATCCACAGGCACCAGTGCGGAAGAGTCTTGAGCAACTTCTATCAATGCCTCAATGCATTCCTCGGCGTCTTGATAGGCCGTGACTCCATAGCCTTCATCCTGCAACACAAGAAGAAGCATCTCCTGGATCGCCGTATCGTCCTCTAGCAGACCTACATACATACGTCTTCCTTCTCGTTGTTCAACCTTTGTACACATCCATATACAGCACATACTATAACAAACTGTGCTGTATCGCGCAAGAGTTGAGCAAAAAGATTCAGAATTCTTCAGATTTTCTCTGGAATTTCCATAAGAATTTAAGTAGGGATGGGGCTTGCCCCCATCTGGTTCCCCACCACGCCCTCGGGCCGGATGGGGGCAAGCCCCATCCCTACTGAGTAGGAAGAATTTTTAGAATGTCGCAGACTCTGGCGGTGCATGGGTTGAAGATTGCGCGGGCATGCTGGCAATGGGCAGCGTAAACGTAACGCTCGTTCCCTGTCCCTCGCTGCTCTGCAATGTCAGGCGACCGTGCATCGCCTCCACGAGCCTGCGCGCAATATAGAGGCCGAGGCCAGCACCGCTGACATGCCTGGTCGTCGGATGTTCCAGGCGCGTAAAGGGTTTGAAGAGGGCGGCTTGCTGCTGCTGAGCAATGCCGACGCCATGGTCAAGCACCGTGACGTAGATGTGGGAAGCGTCACGGCTTCGGCTGTATGACTGCTCCCGCGCCGTAGCGGCTAACTGCTCGTCAGGATGAATGCTGGCGCGCATCTCGATCAGGCCACCAGCGGGCGAATATTTTAGCGCATTTTCCACCAGATTCGCCAGCACCTGTTGCACGCGATCGGCATCTGCCCAGGCAAGCGGCAGAGCAGGCTCGATGCTACAGAGCACGCTATAGCGCCCCGGCTGCTGCTGATCGGCGCGTGACTGCATCAACTGCGCCACGCCTCTACAGAGCCGCGCCAGATCGACGCGCGCGTAGTGGAGAGCAAGCCTGCCCGATTGTATGCGCGAGACATCCAGCACATCGCCGATCAGTACCTCCAGGTGGCTCGTCTGCTCCATAATAACATTCAGGTACTGTTGGCGACGGTGCGCGCTCATGCCCAGGTAGGCACTCTCGTCCGGTTCGGCGCTGGTGTCGAACGCCTGCAGCAGTCCCGCGTAGCCCTTGATAGCCGTGAGTGGCACCCGCAGCTCGTGACTGACCATCGAGATAAACGCGTTCTGGTCCTGCGTGTTGGTGGGAACGGCATCGACGGGCGTACACGTCGTCTCGACGCTCAGCGCCAGCTCCACCTGCCGCGCCAGCTCCGGCAGATACTGCGCCAGCAGGCGGCACTCGCCCAATTGGAACGCGCCCGGCTCGTGGGAGACGCACAGCAGGAAGCCCAGCACGCCCGCTGGACGCTCAAGCACGGCAACGGCGACGCTCCCACCATCTTGCGGCAGATCCCCTCTATTGATGCGACACCCGCTCTGCAGCGCCAGAGCGCAAAGCGCCCGCACGCGCTCATTCTGCAGAGCGGGCGACGAGCCGTAACATAGCGGGGCGCGCTTGCGTATAGCGCAGAACAGGGCAAGCAAGGGATGACGCAGTGCCGCTTCGGGACAGTAGAGGCAGAGAGATGCCTGATCGCAGTCCAGCAGATTGCGCGCATGTATAGCAAGATTCCGCAGGCGTGTAGCCATTCTCCCTCCCCGAATTCAGTAGGGATGGGGCTTGCCTCCATCCGGGTGCCACTCTGCCGCTTGCGGGCCGGATGGAGGCAAGCCCCATCCCTACTGGTGAATGTAGTTCCTCTTTAGTATATGGAGGTGCCCAACAAGCGTGCGTAGATTGTCCGCACTTGACCATGCTCACTGAGAACGGTACAATGGACCAGTATCTATACACAGCATTTTAACCGCTCGGCTGAACCCGAAGATAGACTCAATACAGAGCAGAAGTAGGAGAGACGCATGGCTGATACGGACGCAGAGCAGACAGGCCCCATCGATCCGCAGGGTGAAGCGCCCACGGAGACGGGTTTTCTACATATGGAAGCAGTACAAGAAGATGAGGGAACGCCGCAGCCGCTTGCAGCAGTACCCGCCATCGCGGTGAAGCCAGCGATCGCGCTTTCACCCCAGGCGCGAGAGCGCGCGGGCACCGTCGAGCATCTTGCCGCGCGCCGCCCCATACCCACGCTGGATATAGAATCGCCCGAGATAAAGGATCGGCTGACGCAGGCACGCAGCGAGATCACGCGCCTGGTAACACGCTACCGCTGGGATGGCCTCTCGACAGAAGAGACAGCCACGCAGCTCGTGCCCTTGCTCAACGTAGGCCCGGTCCAGCAGTGGCGCGCGATCATGATTCCTTTCCTGCTAGAGATCGACCGCGCAGGCAACCTGATACCGGTCTGGCTGCGCATCATCGAGCGGGGTGATCCCGAAGATCTGCCACCGGACGCCAATCCAGCGGAGACGGTAGAGGGACGAGCGCGCCGCTTGGCTATCCTCATGCTGGGCAACTATCGCGCGGGCAGCCTGATTCAGAAGGATACAGCGAAAGAAGCTGTGGGCTTCGCGCGACAATCTTCCAAAAATGCAAAGGGAACCGATACGATCCGCGTGCTCGGCGCGCTTGCCACCGATCCGAACAGCTCGCTGTACGCCACGCAGGCACTGGTGCAATTGGAGACCAATCCCGCCCTGCAGGCGCTCATCACTGCCCTACGCGAGGCCGAGGGCTGGGCCAAGGTCGATATCATCGAAGCCTGTCTCACCCTCAAACAGCCGCGCTTCAACGATCTGCTGGTAGCAAGCGGCCTGGAGCGCGTCCCTGGCCTGGAAAGCTACATCGCCATCCCCATCTACCGCGACATCCCGCTAGAAAGCTATCTGCGCGGCGAATCCAGCACCAGTCCACGTCTCGCCCAGCAGGCCGCACTGATCTTCGGACAGGTCCTGCTGGATAGCACCCAGCCGCCAACCGACGGACAGACGCTGCCAGCTGCCTTCCAGCGCGACCTGCCGCCTCTGGCACACGTCCTCTTCGAGGGTGCGCGCAAGTCCCCCATGTGGCAAAACGTGCTGGCGATGCACCGCCTGGGTACGCTGCTCGGTCGCTACTGGAGCGAGATAGCGCGTGGAACGGTAAAGGACGAGCGCCTCATCGACCCGGTCTATGCCTGCGTCCCCATAATGCCCGAGGTGGAGCGCTGGATGTCCGGTCCTGGCCGCGATGTGCTGCTGGAGGCGCTCAGCGACGGCGATGACCAGTCGTTCGTAGCGGTCGTACGCGTGCTGGGAGAGCTGCGCGAGCCACGCGTCACTGCCCTGCTCATCAATCGCGTCGAGTCAACACAGGAGCTGACGGACCGCAATCAGGCCCGCGCCCTGGGCGCTGCCTGCGATACGTTGGGACGCCTGGGAGATCGCCGCGCCGTCGCGCCCATGCTCCAACTGGTCGCGCACACCGTAGAGATCGAGCGACGCGCGGGCTACCCCAGGCTGCGCGACAACCTGCAACCGGGCGATCCCGATATTGCGGGCAGCGTGATCTACGCGGCGGTCGTGCGCGCCTGCGGGCTGCTGGACGAGCGCAACGCGCTGGATAGCGTTCTACGGGCGAACAACGATTTCGATCCCTACGTGCGCGCCCAGGCTCTTGAAGCGCTGAAGCGTATTGATCCAAAGGGCGAAGATGCGCGCAGCCGTAACGCGGCCCGCGAGGCTCTCAACGATCCACGCGAGAGCAACGTGCGCCTGGCCTGCCAGCTCGTGCTCCAGTTCCGCGATGGCGACGCCACCTCCGCCCTGCGCCACCTGATTGAGACGCGCCCGGACCTCGCCGCGACCGCCTACGATACGCTGCGCCAGCTAGGCCAATAGTACTAATCTCATCGGCACAAAAAGGTGTCACTATCCGTCGTGAGGATGGATAGTGACACCTTTTTGTGCTTACACTGGGGCTCAGCCCACCTGTATCAATGCTCTACACGGTCAGCGCGCTAGCAAAGATGGAATTCTCGTATGGGAGTTTTGGCGCGGCTGGACGGCAATACTGGAATCGCACTGTATACTGTCTGTAGTACAAAAGATTCAACGTGAGAGCGCAGGCGGCATCTTGCTCAAGGCCGCTCGCTCGCCTCTACGCATAAAATGATGAAGGACTTCTTAATGAATACGTTGGTAGGGAAATTGCTCGGTGGCTATCGGCTGGTGCGGCTCATCGAGACTGGTGGCATGGGTGACATCTATCTGGCTCAACATGCACGCATCGGCAGAAAGGTTGCCATCAAGGTTGTCTGCGGAGACCTGCGCTCGATCCCCGAGACGCCTGAAGGGAAGCAGGCGGCCCAGCGTTTCGAGCGCGAGGCGCGCGCGGTCGCCGAGCTGGAGCACGAAAATATCTTGCCACTCTACCATTTCGGCGAAGACGTGCTCGAAGGTGGCCTGACGCCTATCACTTACCTGGTGATGCCCTATCTCGCCGAGGGATCGCTCTGGAACTGGCTGCAGCGCCGCACGCAGCAGTTCGGTTTCGGCTGGCCCCTCTCGGCGGAGGAGGCAGGCTATTATCTTACGCAGGCCGCCTCGGCACTGCAACACGCGCACGATCACGGCATCATTCATCGCGATATCAAACCAACAAACTTCCTCATTCGCATCGAGCGCGGGCCATTGAAACAGGGACCGTACGGTGCCGCGCTCTTCCCACACGGGCGGCCACATCTCCTACTCGCCGATTTCGGGCTGGCTGCCTTCTATCGTCGTGGGCGCTCGCTGCACCGTTCCGTCGGCACGCCGCTCTATATGGCACCAGAACAATTCGACGACCCCTCGCTGGTCACATCTGTCCATGTCGGGCCAGCCGCCGATCAGTACGCGCTGGCGGTGATGATGTACCAGTTGATGACGGGACGCCCGGTCTTCGAGGGCACGGCGGCCCAGTTGCTGCATCACCATCATCACACGCCGCCCACGCCGCTCAGCGTCTACAATCCAGCGCTGCCAGGCGAACTCGATACTGTCTTCGCACGCGCGCTTGCCAAGAAGCCGGAGCAGCGCTACCCCACTATCGCCGCCTTCGCCGAGGCGTACGACGCGACGCTACAGGCAGTCAGACGCTCGCGCCACACGACACGCGGCCAGGGTAGGTACGGCGAGTACGAAACGGAACGCGAGGAAAAGGTCCGGCATATGTCTACAAGCGAGTCGAGCGAGATGGCCCCGTCCACACCTGGGAAGGTCGCGGCGGCCCCTGCTTCTCGCCAGGTCCACGCCCGCCACTTCGCCAGCGTGGCGACGCTAGAGGGCCCGGTATCGCGTTACCAATCGCGCCGCCAGTCCAGCAGCGACGACGCACAGCACCCTATCTCGCCGCTCTCTCTGCCGACCGCCGCGAAGATACAGGGTCGGCAGCAAGCTACCAGTGCCCTGCGCGGGTCGCCCGCTTTCGGCATAACCATCGCGGGTACAATTCTGGTCCTGCTGGTCCTGACCGCGCTCATCCTGCTGCTCTTAATGTACGTGTGGTGATGTAGCCTCTGGCAGTGTTGCCCACGACTGGAGAGGCCGGATGAACCTGATCCCTACCGCCCTACCAATCAGGTCCCTACCCCAATAGTGGGAATACATTATGCTATAGGCACCAACGGCAGTAACACATACGACAGGTGGTCCGCGTCGTGGAGGATGGTCTGGTGCGCAACCGCGAACTCGCTATCGGCACCGAACGCGTGGCCGGTATTGGGATTGCGATCCCAACGCGGGAAATTGCTGCTCGTGACATCGAGGCGGATGCGGTGGCCCTTCAGGAAGACATTGCTGGTTGACCACAGATCGATCTCGTACTCGTAGGCCCTGCCAGGCTCGATGAGCGAGGCATCCCCGTTGCGGTCACGATAGCGGGCGCGAATGATGCCATCGGTCAGATTCAGGGCGCTGCCATCGGGCTGCACATCGACCAGGCGCGCCACAAAATCGGTATCCGGCGCGCTCGACGCAGCCCAGAGATGCACGACAATGGGACCCGTCACCTCCACGTCCTGCTCCAATACCGGCGTGCTATACACCAGGACATCGCCTCGGCTCTCGACGGAACGCTGATCCATGGGACCAGGGCGGAACTCCGGCGTCATCAACAGGGCACCGCCGCGCGTGATGACCGGATCGGCGGGATCGTACACGTACTGATCGGCGCGCTCGTCCTCGGGCGCACTCGTGCTCAGCAGGCCATCGCCATTCAGCGTATTGGCGTGTCCATTGCTGTGCAGATAGTAGCGCGTCTCAACGGCACGAGCAAGCGGCCATTCCTGCTCATCGCGCCAGACGTTCTTGCCCATTACGAACAGCTTGATCGGTGCCTCGTTCAACATGCCCGTATCGACACCCTTCAGGAAATGATCGAACCAGCGCACTTGCAGGCTGACAAAATCTATCTGCAGGTCGATGAAGGCGGCGCTAGCGGCAAAGCCGAAGTTGACATCACCGATGGGATTGGTCACGACGCCGTGCGCCCAGGGACCGATCAGCAGCTTGCTCTGACGCGCCTCCGCTGTGCTGCCATGCTCGCGCATATTCTTGAAGTTCACGATCGTATCTTGCAGGAAGATATCGTACCAGCCACCAATATTGAAGGTCGGGACCGTCACGCGCTCGTGCTTGCCGAGAATGGTCAGCGGATCTGCGTGCGCTCGATCCATGGGGTGCTCGACTGCGTAGAAGAAGGCGGGGGCTACGTCGTTGCGCCTCAATGGACCGAAGTCTTTTAACGGCAGAGACCAGTAGTTCGCGCTGGCCAGAGCATCGGTCTCCTTCACTAGCATATAAAGCGCGCGCCCGAAGTTGCGCGGATCTGGATCACCACGATAGCGGCGCAGTAGCACATCGATCCCCATCATCATCTGCCAGCTTGCCGAAACGCCCAGCTCGAAGGCACCGCCGCGATACAGGACACCGTTGAAGGGATCGTTCCACGTCTCAACCGGAATCAGCGCCTTCAACGCCGTTGGCTGCTGGATGGCGCTGGCCCACTGCGTAAAGCCGAAGTAGGAGATACCATACATGCCGACGCTGCCATTGCTGTATGGCAACTGGGCGGCCCAGGCAACACTGTCCTCACCATCAAGGATCTCGTTGCGCATGGGGTCCCATTCGCCTTCGGAAGTGAAGCGACCACGCGTATCCTGCACAATCACGACATAGCCGCGCCGAGCAACCTGCGCAGGGTCCATTAGCGAATTGCCGAGGGGCAGATCCTTTCCATACGGCAGGCGCGTAAGTAGAACGGGCCATTGCCCCTCGCCCACCGGACGATATACATTGGCACGCAGCGTCACACCGTCCCTCATCTTAGCGGGAACGTCAAATTCAGCTGTGATCTGCTGCCCCATTTGCATTGCCATAATGATACTTTTCCCTTTTTCAAACTGCTAAGTCTCTTCAAGTGCCTCAAAGGTTTCCAGTAGGGATGGAGCTTGCCCCATCCGGGTCCCTACACTGCGGTTCCTTTGCCTGATCGCGCTCCCTGGGCCGGATGGGGGCAAGCTCCATCCCTACTGAAGAGTCTCAAACTGCTAGCGATCTCACTAGTGCTCACTCGCTGGCATTATATCACTAACAGGCATTGGGTCGGCTACGAGAAGGTTGGGTTGACTGACTTCGGTAAAGAGGTTAAAATACTCACACTGAGGACGATGGAACATGCTTCCATCGCACACCAACAGAGCAATGGAGTCGCATGGCACAAGAATATACATCAGCCTACCTTGTCATTCAGAAGGGCCCTCTGCTTGGCAAGCGTGTAGAATTATGGAAAGAATGCACCACGATAGGCCGCAGCCGCAACTGCGACATCTTCCTGGAAGATATTACGGTCCATCGCAAGCAGGCCAGCATCTTGCGCGTGGCGACCGGATATGTCTTGCGCGACGATCATGGCAGCGAGGACAGTTTTGTCAACGGGCAACCGGCCAGGGAGCAACCGCTCAACAGCGGCGACCAGCTCCTGTTCGGCAATACGCAGCTCACCTTCTACGCCAATGAGACGACGCGACCCTTCCAACTGCCTTCGTCGCGAGGACGCGAACTCCTGATCGGCAAGACGCCCGACTCACAGGAAGCGGCAATTGCGCGACTGGACCTGGAGAGCGCTCAGGCTGGTCCGCGTAGCGTCGAACTCCTACCGGAGATGACGATCGGGCGCAGCCGCAACTGCAATATTTTTCTCGAAGACCTTGCGGTCAGTCGGCTCCATGCCACCCTGCGCGAGCTATCCACTGGCGAATACGAACTGGCCGACAACCGTTCAGCGACCGGCACCTTCGTCAATGGACGCGCGGTCGTCCGCACGACGCTGCGCGAGGGCGACCAGATACAGATCGGCGCAACCACGTTCACGTTCCGTCTCTCGCACGCGTGACGCCCTGCTGACCCAGGAGCTGTGTGAGCGTCTGTACGCGCCGCCCGTAGTAATCGACCGTCACACCGTCGCGCCGCTGCAAAGGCGGAGCATAGGCGCGCGTCTCCCGCATAAACTGCCGCACCTCACGCGGTATATCCGTAGCGACATCGGCTGCCTGCCGACGTACAACGGTGGATGAGACGTTGCGATAGATGGTATTGAAGGGCAGCGGGTGAACGTAGCTGGCAAAGCGAGCGTTCTGGGGCTGATGCAGCAACGCGGAAAGCTCCTTCTCGCCATCGTTGCCGCGAGGAGCAACCAGGAACTCTGCCAGCTGGAACAGCTCGACGAGCGCGGCGTCGCGGTTCTGGTAGTAGCGAGGATCGAGGATCTGCACAATCTTATCGAAGCCGATGAGGAACAAAATGCGCCTCACGCGGGGAAACGAACGGCGCACGGCCTCTGCCTGCTCAACATACAGCCCGCGATTAAATAACATAATCCCTACTTGTGGTAGCCGATTGCGCAGCAAACGCTCAAGCAACATCACCCGATCCAGCAGCAATGGCCGCTCCACGGACTCCTTATCCACCGTGTGCTTGCTGAAGGCCGCGTAGAGCTGCAACGCTTCCTGCTGGCGACGCGCGAACTCCTGCGCCTGCTTCAATAGTGCAATATGCGCCGTCGTCGGAGGATTGAACGAGCCTGGGAAGACGATCACGCCCCTCTGTGGCTGCGGAGAACCGGGGACAATACACGCCCTGGACTCAGCCTCCGGTTGCAACTGGTCGAGCAGCGCCTGCACGCGTCCGAAGCGGCGTAGTGTGTGCGGTGAGAAATAGATCGACATACATGGTATTTTATAACGATAAAAAGAGATAGTACAAGGGAGCTGTGATGCACGAAAAAATCTTACGTATCGAACAAGACCTCACATGGCTGCCAAAGCCAAACGAATGCCAGCTGGTGCTCTCATTCCAGCCGCCTCCGCAGGCACTGGTCGGCACGGCCCTGGTGCTCGCCTTCATGGGCGATCGTCTCCTGATGACCGAGCTGGTGAGACGAGGATGGGATATTCCAGGGGGACATGTCGAGGCGGGCGAACAGCCAGAGGAGGCGGCACGCCGCGAGGTGTACGAGGAGACCGGTGCGGCGCTTGGACGCTTGCGCCCGCTGGGATATCATCACCTGCACCTGTTGGGTCCCAGGCCGGAGTCGTATCGCTACCCCTATCCCGTATGCTATCAGGTCTTCTACTATGCACAGGTTACAGCCCTCCCAGACTTTCTGGCAACCACGGAGACGCGAGGTCGCGCACTTTTCTCTCCCATTGAAGCGCGCACGCCCAGATGGGTGCAGGTCAACGGAGGGCTCTACGATGCAGCATTGGCGCTGGCTAGTAGCGAGGAACGCTGCCATTTCTGACAGCGTTCTCAAAACCATATCTTTAAAGTTCAGTAGCCGCGTACGGTTCATACGAGTAGGCAAGCGCAAGCAGATGCTACTTGAGGTCTGCCAGCCGCGTGCGTGCTTCTTCAACGGTTATAGGGACGTTGTAGATCGCGGAGTCCGGCTCTTGCAGGCGTCCGCCCTCGTGTAGAAAGCCGGTATCGACAGCGGCAAAGCCGATATCCTCGATCAGGCGCGCTACCACCTCCTTCGCCTCAGTATCATCGCCCGCGATAAAGAGCACAAGGCGTTCGGGACCAGCCGGGCGACCTCCTGTGCGCAGAGTCTCGAAGTACATAGTGTTGAAGGCTTTGACCAGGCGTGCGCCCGGCAGTTGTTGCGAGATAAGCTCGCTCGAAGTAGTATTGCCGAGTTTTTCTACGCCCTGCGCGCCGTAGGGATTGGTGGCGTCGATGGTGATCTTATTCTCGAAGAGCTGCGCGGCGGGCAGTTCATGTCGTTTCGTCCAGGGGACAGCGATCAGAACGACATCGCCGAACCTGACGGCCTCTTCAGCGGTCGCGGGCCGCACACCAGGACCAAGCCTTTCGACAACGGATGCCAGGGCATCCCCACCTCTCGAATTGCTGATGGCGACCGCGTAGCCCGCTTTCGCAAAGAGTTCCGCGGTCGTAGCGCCGATGCGCCCGGCACCGAGAATGCCAATATTCATAAGTTTCCTCTTTCTCGTACAGAATAGAGCAAGGATTGATGTATGGCATCAACTCATCCTTGATCCCTATGTTATACGATGCAAACGGCGAGTAAGCAAGGTCAACAGCAGGGAGGGGCCTTGCCGCCCCTCCGGCCCAGCAAGTGCGATTATGCTCAGGAGAAAGGTTCTTTGGGGATTGGAGGGACGCAAGGCCTCTCCCTATCAGCTCAATACCGCACGACACGCTCTGCGCCGCCCACAAACACGCGCCGCACAACGGGCACGCGTTGTTTATCGAGCGCAACCAGGATGATGTCGGCGACCTTGCCCACCTCCAGCGATCCGAAGTCCTGGGCCAGGCCTACGGCGCGGGCTGGGTTGAGCGTGACCAGGCGGGTCGCTTCAGGGAGGGTCAGCGTTCCGCGCCCCGTCAGCGTAAATATGGCGCTCAGCATGGCGGGTGGATAGTAGTCGGAGCACAGGACGTTCGCCACTCCGGTTTCGATAGCCGCCGTTGCGCTCAGGTTGCCGCCGCTTGAGCGACCACGCACAACGTTGGGCGCGTCCATACAAACGGCGAGTCCTAGCTCGTGCGCACGGCTGGCCGCTTCAATTCTGGTTGGAAACTCACAGAGGGTAACGCCGAGGGTGGGCCATTGCGCCACCCTCGCAACAGAATCGTCGTCGTGGGTGGCGATGGCGATGCCAGCCTTACGGGCAAGCTGTGTGACGTGCGCGATGCGGTTGGGAATGACGGCTGCCTGCTGGCGTTTTCGGATTAGCAGCTCGTCGATCTCGGCCAGGCTGCGGCTCGATGTGCGCGCCACGTATTCGCGGAAGGTCTGTTCGGAGGTGTACTGGCCCTGGCCCGGACTGTGATCCATGAGCGAGATCATGTCAGGCTCGCGCCTCTCGATCATACGGGTAATGACGGACAGGCCATTCTCACTGCTCAGTTCCAGGCGCACATGCAGTTTGTGGCGGATGAGCAAGTCGGTCTCAGCCTGCAGGCCAGCGTAGAGTTCGTAGACAAAGCGGTCCGAGCGCACGCTGAACTCCCCATCATCCAGAGAAACGGCGTGAAATTCGGT
>Ga0209839_10000590_pt1 | contig 18330 bp, 16 predicted proteins | sample OrgsoiDNA2013050_FD_185800 | JGI IMG/M metagenome (GOLD analysis project Ga0209839, IMG submission 185800) | Permafrost soil microbial communities from the Arctic, to analyse light accelerated degradation of dissolved organic matter (DOM) -... | ecosystem: Environmental > Terrestrial > Soil >... | reverse complement strand
AAATGGCGAAAGTCCAGCTTCACCCCGGGCTGCAGGCACCACTCCAGCGGCACCTCGTCGATGGTCCATGACCGCTCGCCGCGATTCATGGTCGGGTGATAATGGTAGGGCGCATCGAGATGGGTGCCGTTATGGGTCGACAGCTGCACCGTTTCCATCGCCCAGCCCTGGCCGTCCGGCAGATCTTCAGCCTTGAGGCCTGCAAAGAAACCCAGCATCCGCGGCAGGCTCTGCTGATGATCGTTGTACTGAATGACGGGATGGATGCCCGGCGGATCGGCCGGCACGTCGTTTTGCAGCGGCACGGAAATGTCGATCAGCTTTCGCGCCATGGCGCTTCCTCCGTTATCTTCGTCTTTTTCGGCGGTCGTGGAACCGTTGCACCCGTTAGACGCTGTTCTGATAACATACGTTTTGGGTTAGAGGAGCGGTCATGGCAGGGGTCCATTATTTCGCGGCAGTTATTGCTGCCTGTTGTTTCTTTGCGAGCGGGGACGTCATGGCCTTTGACATTGAAGCCCATCGGGGCGGACGCGCGCTGTTGCCCGAAAATACCCTGCAATCGTTTGCCAACGCGCTCACGATGGGGGTCGACACGCTGGAGCTGGATATTGGGGTAACCCGGGACGGCGCGATCGTCGTCTCCCATGAGCGTGGACTGAACCCGGACCTCGCCCGCGGCGCCGACGGCGTCTATGTCGCTCCGCCGGGCATTCCCTTTGTCCAATTGCGGCTCGAAGACGTCAAGAAATACGACGTCGGTCAAATTCGTCCGGGCAGCGCCTATGCGGCACAATTTCCCGAACAGCACGCGGTGCCGGGAACGCCGATTCCAACACTGAAGGAAGTGTTCGACCTGGTGCGCAGATCAGGCAACAGCCACGTGCGCCTCAATATCGAAACAAAAATCGACCCCAACCATCCCGAGGAGTCACCGGATCCCCAGCGTTTCGTCGCGCTTCTGCTTGATCTTCTCGAGAAAGAGAAATTCAGTGACCGTGTGATGGTTCAATCCTTCGATTGGAGGACGTTGCAACTGGTCCAGAAACTGGCTCCCGCGATACCGACGGTTTATCTCAGCCTGCAGAAGGGGTCGGCTCCGACGGTGTTTTTGGACAAAATCTCGGATTGGACGGCAGGTTTCGATCCCGTCAAACACGACGGGTCGCTTCCCCGCGCGATCAAGGCCGCGGGGGGCGCGATCTGGTCACCGTACTTCGGCGATGTAGATCCTGCCCTGATATCCGAATCCCATCGTCTCGGAATCCAGGTGGTGGTCTGGACGGTGAACAAGCCCGAAGACATCGCGCGTATGATCGACTTGGGGGTGGATGGCATTATCTCGGATCATCCCGAGCGCTTGCGCAAAGTTGCCGGCGACAAGGGCATTGCTCCACCCATTGGATCGCCCGTTACGCCCTAGCACCCGGTGCCAGCTATGTTCGATATCATCGATGCTCCGGGAGCGGCCGGCACGACGTGAACGTCAGACTGGCCGGGCAGGCTACTGGCGACGCGCGCGGACCTCTTCGGGGATTGATTGAATCCCAACCCACGGATTTATCCAGCAAACGACAGCGTTCGTAGAAACTTGTCTTTTTGCGATTTCGGCGGCTTCGAGTATGGTATTGACAATCAAAGGAGACTGCACCGATGACAGTCGAGCTGGTTGCCGCGACCGCTCCGATGCCAATCGAGCCGGTTGCCGCGCGGCACACGCGGCGATTGATGGCAGTGATGCTAGCCGATGTCGTCGGCTACAGCCGTATGATGAGCCGTAGTGAGGACGAGACGCATGCGCGCTTTGCGGGCCATGCGCGTGAACTGATTGACCCGACGATAAAAAAATATGGCGGGCGTCTCGTGCGCAGCATGGGCGACGGATTGCTGGTCGAGTTTGTGAGCGCGGTCGATGCGGTACGTTGCGCCCTGGATATCCAGCGCGGACTTGCTGCGCGTCAGCCTAATAAGCTGAATCGAATGCAGCTGCGGATCGGAATCAACACGGGCGACGTCCTTGTCGATCAGCGCGACATTTACGGAAATAACGTCAATATCGCGGCTCGGCTTGAGGCCTTGGCGTTGCCGGGAACGGTATGCGTCAGCCAGGGCATCTACGACCAGATGCGCGCTCAACCCGACTTTTTCTTCGCGTACCGCGGGGCCCGCCGTGTAAAAAACATCCCGTACGCGGTCCACGTGTACGAGGTCGCCAACGAGCGGATTCGGGTGACCCCCCCTTGCATGGCTTGTCGCGCAGGGGGGCAGATTGGCGGCAGGGGCCAGCTTTGGGGCGATAGCAATCGCCTCGATCGCCGCGGTGCTGATATTTCGCGAGCCGCATCAAGTTGTTGCGCGGACCAATACGATCGTCGTGTTGCCGTTCAAGAACGTCGACGGGAACACGGCCGATGATTATTTGGCCGACGCAATCACTGACGACCTGACCACCGAGCTTTCCCGGCTACGGCGCGCCTGGGTGATCGCCTCCGGAACGGCGTTCGTGTACAAGGGCAAGCCGACGGACCCTCGCCAGGTCGGCCGGGAGCTCCAAGTCCGCTATGCCCTTGAAGGGAGCGTAAAGCGCGCCGGTCTGACGGTCCAAGTGAATGCACAGCTGATCGACACCGAAAGCGGTACCAACCTCTGGGCCAATCGCTTCGCGCACGAAACCGGCAGCCTGCTCGACCTGCAGGACAAATTGTTGGAGCGAATCGCTACTTCGCTGAATGACGAGATGACAAAAGATGCCGTACGACACGAGGTCGGCACTCTGGCAGCGGATGCCAACCCGCTAGATGAAAGGATGAGAGCAATGGCTGCAAACACTGGTTTCCCGACGCCGCAAAAGTCCCTTGAAACGCGCCACCATGCGGAGACAGGCCTCAAAGCCGATCCGGACAATGCGCGGCTTTTGGGTCTGCTCGCCAACGTTCTGGCTTCGGATGTACTCAATGCCTGGAATGGCGCAGGCAAGCCTGAGGTCGATCGCGCAGAGGTGGCCGCAAAAAAAGCAATAAGCCTCGACCACAATACGGCGATCGCGCACTACGCTCTCGGATTCGTCCTTCGGCTACGTGGCAATCACCAAGCGGCGCTGGACGCCTTCAATGAGGCGATCAAGATCGACCCCAACCTTGCCAAGGCCTATGCTCAGGCCGCAAATGAGATGGTCTTCACCGGCAATGCACGTGGCGCGATTCCACTGGCCGAAAAGGCAGCTCAACTTAGCCCGAAGGACCCGTCAATCGGGGTTTTCTTCTGGGTCAAAGGACGCGCTTATTTCACCCTTGGCGACTATCCGAAGGCGATCGAAGCGCTTGAAGAATCGGTACGCGCGCGGCCGAACCTTTGGTTTACCCAGGCGTGGTTGGTTGCCGCCTATGCCCTGTCCAATAAAGATGCAGAGGCGCGCAATGCGCTCGGAGCATTTAAGAAGACGCCATTCAGCACCCAATTCAACCTCGATTGGATCACCCAATACTACAAGGAAGAGCAGTACCAAAATCCCACGCTACAGGCGGCTTCGGCGGAGGTGCTGAACGGCCTGCGGAAGGCTGGCTTGAAGTAGCAACAAACAACGTGAAACTGCCAAGGGGGCTCACCGCAGCACGTGCCGGGGCAGCCAGAGCGATATCTCCGGCACGTAGGTGACGAACATCAGCACCATGAACATCACCGCGTAGAACGGCCAGATTTTCCGCATCACCTGCTCGATGGTGACCTTGCCGACCGCGCATCCGACAAAAAGAATCGATCCGACCGGCGGGTGACACAATCCGATGCCGAGATTGAGCAGCATGATCATGCCGAAGTGCACCGGATCGACGCCGAAATTTTTCATCACCGGCAGCAGTATAGGCGTCGCGATCAATATCGACGGCGCCATGTCGACGAGCGTGCCGAGCACCAGCAAGAGAATGTTGATGAGAAAAAGGATGACGTATTTGTTGTCCGATATCGACAGAAAGAACGCCGTCATTTTCGCCGGCATCTGCGTCAGCGCCATGATGTAGCCGACGCTGGAGGCGCAGGCGATCAGCGTCAGCACCATCGCGACGGTGCGCAGCGTACGGTGCAGCAGGACGGGCAGGTCGCGCCAGCGATAGTCCCGGTAGATGAACATGGTGACAAAAAACGCCCAGATGCAGGCGACCGCCCCGGCTTCGATCGCGGTGAAGATTCCGCCGAGAATACCGCCGAGAATGATGACCAGCGTCACCATGCCCCAGGCCGCATCGATGGTGATCTTGAGCGCGTCCTTCGCTGCCACGGTCTGGCCATGGGGATGCTTGTCGCGATAGGCGATGACGAGACAGAGAAGGATCAGCGAGAATCCGAGCAGCAGCCCGGGGAAAACACCGGCCATGAACAGGGCGCTGATCGAAATCGTGCCGCCGGTGGCCAGCGAATACAGCACCGCATTATGACTAGGCGGCACCAGCAAGGCCTGAACCGAAGCGGTGATGGTGAGGTTGGTCGCGAACACCCTGGGATAGCCGGCCTTTTCCATTTGCGGGATCATCACCGAGCCGATCGCGGAGGTATCCGCAACCGCCGAGCCGGAAATGCCGCTCAGGAAGGTCGTCGCCAGCACGTTGACGATGGAAAGGCCGCCGCGCACGCGGGTAAATCCGACCAGAACGTCCGCAAACGCCACCAGCCGGCGCGCCATGCCGCCTTCGGCCATGATCGCGCCCGCCAGCACGAAAAACGGAATCGTCAGCATCGCCACCTTGCTGACGCCGTCGGAGATCTTCAGCATCACCGCCTCCAGCGGAATGCCGATCGACCAGGCGCCGGCGATCGCCGCAAGCGCCAGCGAATAGGCGATCGGCATGCCGATCAGAAAGCAGACCAGCATGGTTGCGAGCAGAATAAAGATATCCATGGATTGCCTATCTCGGGTCAGTCGATCGGTACGACGTGCGAGTCTTGAGTTATTGGATCCGGCGGCGCCCCAAGAAAAATGCGCTCGATAATGAAGAGGAGCAGGCAAACCCCGCCGACCGGAATCGGCAGGTAGGTCACGCCCACCGACAGGAACGGGAAATCCGCGATGGTATTGTGCCAGGTTACCTCGACGAGCCGGGCGCCCCACACGATCATGAAGATCGCGATCAGCGCCATCAGCAGCTGGACGACGAGATCGAGCAGGGTGCGGAACCTGGCCGGCAACTGGTCGGCGAAGTAGGAAACGCTCATGTGCAGGTTGAGCCGGTAACCCGCGGCCGCGCCGATGAAGGTCAGCACGATGGTCAGGAGAACCGCGAGCGGTTCGGGCCAGGATGCCGCGCTGTTGAGCACGTAGCGGGTAAATACCGCCCATGGGATAACGGCCGAAATCAACACCAGCGCGGTGCAGCCGACGACGACGCACGCAAGATAGAGCCAGTCCATCGCTCGGCGAAACAGTCTGGCCATTTCTCGATTTTCCTGATTGCAGCCGAACGCCGCCGGACACTTGCGCCGCGCTGATCTGCGCGCCGCAAGGGCAGGCGGCACACCAAATTTCTAGACGGTCTGGATTCTCTTGATCATGTCCTGATACTTCGGGCCATATTTGTCCCACACCGGCTTGACCGCGTTCTGGAACGGCGCCTTATCGGCAATCTCGGTGATCTCGCAGCCGGCGGCTTTGGCTTTCTCCATCGCCGTCTGCTCGTATTTTTTCCAGAGTTCGCGCTCTTCCATCTGCGCCTCGCGGGCAAATTTTTTCAGGAGGCCCTGGTCCTCACTCGAAAGCGCGGTCCAGGCCTTCTTCGAGAACAACAGCAGTTCGGGAATAATCAGATGCTCGGTGAGGGAGTAGTATTTTGCCGCCGTGTAGTGATTGCTGAAGACATAGCTCGGCGGATTGTTCTCGGCGCCGTCAATCACGCCGGTCTGTAGCGAACTGAACACCTGATCGTAGCCCATCGCAACGCCATTGCCCCCGAGCGCGTTCATCATTTCAACGAAGATCGGGTTGCCGATGACGCGAAACTTCATGCCCTTGAGGTCTTCGATCGTCTTTATCGGTTTCTTCGTATTGTAAAGGCTGCGGGCACCGGAATCCATCCAGCCCAAGGCGACCAGTCCGGCATTGGGACTGGCCGTGACCTTGTCCAGCAACTCCTGTCCGATCGGTCCATCCATCATCCTTTGCGCGTGCGCGGTATTCTTGAACAGGAACGGCATGTTGATGACGTTGATATCATCGACAATCGGTCCCATCGTCCCGACGCTGACACGCAACATCTGGATCGCACCGATCTGAGTCTGTTCGATGGTCTCTTTCTCGCCGCCGAGCTGCATCGACGGAAACATCTGGACCGAGAGCCGCCCGTTGGTGGCGGCCTCGAGCTTCTTGCCCAGATTCTCGGTCGCGGCCACGGTGGGGTAGCCGGGGGGCTGCACGTCGGACGCCTTGAAAACCGATTTTGCCTGCGCGCGCGCTGGCGATCGTGGCGTCAGCGTCGCCAGAGCCCCAAGACCGGCGCTTAACTTCATGAAGTCGCGGCGTTTCATTTAGATTCCTCCCTGGAATGTCATTATTTATCTTCCTCCGATCGCAGATCCGCTGGGCGGCTTTTTCTTGCGACCATATCGCTCTACTAGCTTTGTTCGTCGAAAAACTCCGGATTGATGTTTTGCGTGACGGAGATATTGCCGAAAAGACTGTCGAGATGGCTGTCCATTGCGATTCTGGCGCCCGAGGGATCATGAGCCTCGATCGCACTCAGAATCGCCTCATGCTCCACGATCACCCGCGCGATCCGCCCCTCCTGCGGCAGCGTCAGCCGGCGATAGCGATCGACGTGTACCTTGACCTGCTGGATCAGCGTCCAAATTCCGGGATATCCGGCGATTTCGGCAATTGTCGCGTGAAACACTTCGTCCGCGCGATGGAAGGCGTCAGCGGCCCCGGCAGCGTTGGCTTCACGCTGACGCTCCAGGATCGCATGCAGAGCCAGAATCTGGCTGGCCGGCGCGCGCTCCGCGGCCAGCTGTGCGGTGGTGGCCTCAAGCGCCTTGCGAACGATGATGGCTTCCGGCAACGCCGCAATCGGAATGCGGGAAACGAAGATCCCCGACTGGGGAAATATTTCGAGCAAACCTTCATCCGACAATTTCAGGATGGCTTCGCGCACAGGTGTTCGGCTCACCCCGTAGGAAAGCGCTATCTCGGCCTCCGAGATCGCCTCTCCCGGCCGTCTTTGCATGGACACCAGCTCGGCTCGCAGATCCGAATATATCTTCGACGAAGCGGTTGCCGTGCGCGGCCGGCCGTTACGGCGATTGCCGGCTACGGCCGAACGAACCGCGGTTTCTGCCTTTTTCGTCAAGCGTATCGGCATGTTTGCTCTCGAGCGAGATTGATATATTAGTATATGAACCAATCTTGGCAAAGGTAAAATTGACCGGCGCGCCTTTTTAATTTGATCGCTGGAGGAAGCCTGCGCGCTCACGCCATTCGCGCTGATCCGCGCCGGTCAACAGATCGATCAGAACCTGAGCCTGCCGGGCCTTGGCGGCCCGCGTGACGACCGCCGCCGTATACATGGTCGAGAGTTCGCATCCTTGCGGCAGTGATCCCGACAGGGCCGCGCCCGGAGTGCTGATGATCTCGGTCGATTGGGTGCAGCCGAGCGGCCTCACGGCGTCGGACGCCGCCAGATGGCGCATGGCGGTCGCGCCATTGGGAAAGATCTTGAGGCGGCTCGCGACCTCGTCGGCGATGCCAAGTTGCTGCAGAACTTTCGCCACATGAATTCCGGCCGTTGACGCCCTGGTATCCGGAACGAAGATCGCGTCGGCCGCGAGGAAGGCGTCGCGCAGCGCGGCGGCATCATCAACCGATACCTTGGGATCGCCCGCGCGGACGGCGATCGCGGTCTCGACCAGCCCGATATCGGCGATCGAGGCGCCGACGACCCGGTTTTCGTCCGCAAGCTTGCCGACAATTGCCGCCGTCAAAATGACGATGTCCGCTTCGGTGCCGTTACGTAATTTGTCGGCCATGGCGCCCACCGCGCCGAATTCTCCGGCGATATCGAGTCCGGTCTGCGCCTTGAATGTCGGGCCCAGGGTAGCAACCAGCCCCTGGGCAGCGCCGCCGCTGAGAATATTTAAACTCGTCATGAGGTCAATTCCATCGCCGCGATCAGGCTGTCGCGCGTGATCGGCAGATTGCGAACGCGCACGCCGAGCGCATCGAACACGGCATTGGCAATGGCCGCGGTGACCGGGCCATGCGCGGCCTCGCCGGCGCCGAGAGGCTCGCTATCGGGCCGCTGGATGAGTTCGACGTCCACCTCCGGCACCTCGCTGAAACGAAGGATCGGATAATCAGTCCATGTGTTGCTGGTGATGCGCTGGCGATCAAAGCGGACGCGCTCCTTCAATACCCAGCTGGTGGCCTGGATCGCGCCGCCTTCGATCTGGTTGACCACGCCGTCCGGATTGATGGCTTCGCCGACATCGACCGCGATGGTCAGCCGCTTGACGCGGATATCTTCGGCGCCCTCGATCTCGGCGACCACGGCACAATAGGCACCGGTGTTCTTGTATCGCGCAAAGCCGAGGCCGTAACCGATGCCTGCTTGTTGGTCGGGCTTCCAGTTGGCGCGCCTGGCGACAGATTCTATGACGTCTCGTGCCCGCGAATCCGACAAATGCCGCAGCCGAAAGGCGACCGGATCTTCGCCGCGCCCGGCTGCCAGTTCGTCGAGAAAGGATTCGATCGCAAACACGTTGCCCTGCGCGCCGAGTGTGCGCAGCGCGGAGGTCCGTATCGGCATGGTCGTCAGGCGATGACTTTCGATTGTCCACGACGGAAAATCATACAGCGGTATGGAGTTGCGATCGGCGCCGCCGCCATTGGCCTGCGGTGGATTGGTCGAGATCATCCTTGGAAACGGATTGGCGAGTTCGGTCGCCGCGAGCAGGGCAGGCAGCGCGGCGCGCCCCGGCCGCGCGGTGTGGCCGTTGCCCCAGATCGAGTGACGCCAGCCGACGATCTCGCCTTGCGCGTCGAGATCGGCCTCGATCTCGATCGCCATCGCCGCACCGAACGGCGCGTGCGACATCTCGTCTGCGCGCGACCATTGCACGCGGACCGGCCGGCCGCTCGCCGCTTTTGCCAGCAGGACCGCGTCGAGCGCGACATCGTCGGCGGCATTATGCCCGTAGCAGCCGGCGCCCTCCATATGCTCGACCGTGATATTCTCGATGGGCAGTTTGAGCACGAGCGCGAGATCGGAACGGAGAAAATAAACCCCCTGGCTGTGAGTCCAGACCCGGACGCGTTCTCCGCTCCACTGCGCCATGGCGCAGGACGGCGCGATCGACGCGTGCGCCAGATAGGGCCTCGTATATCGCCGCCGGATCGTGCGCTGCTTTTCGCTCGTCCGTGACGCCATCCTGTTGTCGATGACAGTCGATTCCGCTGGCTGCGCCTTCAGCCATTCCGCCAGCCGGTCTTCGTCGGGCAGCGTTTCACCCGCTGACCACGTCGCACCCTTGCGCAAGGCGCCGAGCGCGGCCTCGGCGCCATCCTCGGTTTCGCTGACTACGCCCGCGAAATTGCCGTCGCGCACGATGGCGACCAGGCCGTCCACCGCGCGCGCGCGATCCTCGGGCATGTCGACAAGTCTTGCCGCTGACCGCTCCGATCGCAGCACCCGGCCATGCAGCATCCCGGGCAGCGCGGAATCGTGAATGAAACGACGATGCGCGAAAACCTTGTCGGGAATATCGACGCGAGCAATGGAATGCCCTGCAAGCGTGCGCTGCGTCGGTGGTTTGGGTACAGCGTCCGGCGTCGCGTCGCGCTCCAGCGAGACTTCATCGGCCAATTCCCAATAGCTGGTCCTGATATTGCCGGGTCCGGAGATGGTACCGTCCTCGATGGCGAGCGCGTCGATCGCGACGCCGAGCCGATCCGACGCGAGCCCAAGAAAGATTTGCCGGACCTCGGCGCAGACGTGCCTGATGGCGCGTCCTGACTGCTGCACGGAAAGACTGCCCGACGTCACGCCCTCATTGGGGCTGGCAGCCGTTGACGCGCGGACCATCTGCACCCGGCTGATATCGAGATCGAGCTCGTCGGCGGCGATCTGGGCCAGCGCTGTCACGATGCCTTGCCCGATCTCGACCTTTCCCGGAGAAACTTTCACGTGGCCTTCCGGCGAGAACCGGAGCCATGACGACAGCGTCGGGTTTGCGGCAAGGCTGACCGGCAATTTTGGTAGCGAGGGTGAGGGCGCGGGCTTTGTCATGGGGGTGCGATCTCGGCAGCGGCGCGCAGCACAGCCCGCACCATGCGGTTATGCGAGCCACAACGGCAAAGATTGCGGTCCAGCGCAGCCCTCACGTCGTCGCTGGAAGGCGCGGGATTTCGCATCAAAAGTGCCGCGGCGCTCATCAGGATGCCGGACACGCAATAGCCGCATTGCAGGGCCTGTTCGGCAATGAATGCGCGCTGCAGCGGATGCGGCTTTTCCGCGCTTCCGAGCCCTTCGATGGTGGTGACGTCCTTATCCGCGACGGACCACAGCGGTGTGTCGCACGCGGCCACCGCATGATCGCCGACGATGACGTTGCAGGCGCCGCATTCATTGGCGCCGCAGCCGAAATGCGGGCCGGTCATGCGCATAGGACCACGCAGGATACTGAGCAACGATGAATCGGGATCGGCGTCGATATCAGTCTCGACGCCATTGAGGCGGAATCGAATACGCGGCATCGAGAATAGGACCTTGCTGTCAATCGGCTTACTGCGCCTTGTCGAATTTCTTGACGACCTCGGCCCATTTCACAATATCGCCGCGCAGATATTTGTCGAATTCTTCCGATGTCATCGACATCGCAACCGCGCCCTGTTCGGTCCAGAGCTTGACGATGTCGGGCCGCTTGATGGCGGCGTTGACGGCCGCATTGAGCTTGTCGACGATCGGCTTTGGCGTTCCCGCGGGCGCCATCAATCCGAGCCAGATGGTCGCCTCGTATCCGGGGACGCCGGCCTCGGAGGCCGTCGGCACGTTGGGCAGCACGCCCGAGCGGGTCTTGCCGGTGGTGGCGAGCGCCCGCACCTGGTTTTCCCCGATGTTGGGGGCCATCGCCGGAACCGCGTCGATCATCATCTGCACCTGTCCGCCGATGACGCCGCTGCGCGCCTCGCCGCTGTTGCGGTAGGGAACGTGCACGACATCGATGCCCGCCATGGTTTTGAACAGTTCGCCGGCCATGTGATAGGGGGTGCCCTGGCCGGATGAGGCGTAGTTCAGCTTTCCCGGCTGCGATTTGGCGAGCGCGATGAATTCGGCCAGTGTCTTGGCCGCGACCGACGGATGCACGACGATGACGAGGTCGGAATAATTGACCGGCGCGATCGGCATCAGATCGCGCATCAATTCATATTTCCGCTGCGGCACCAGCGATTCGTTCGCGGTCTGGGTATTCGACATCATCAATAGCGTATAGCCGTCAGGCGGCGACTTGGCGGCCTCCAGCGTCCCGATCACGCCGCCGGCGCCGGTGCGGTTCTCGACCACGAAGGGCTGGCCGAAATTCTCCTGCAACACGTTGCCGATCAGGCGCGCCGTCACGTCGGCCGGGCCGCCGGCGCCAAAGGGGACGATGATCCTGACCGGCCGCGTCGGATAATCCTGCGCCAGACATTGCGTTGCAACTAGAATTGGCGTCGCAACAAGAATTGGCGTCGCAACAAGCGCTGCCGCTAGTGCAAGCGCAAACCTTGGGGCCGTCATTTCAATCTCCCAGACTTTAGTCTTGTTCTATCGGGCAGGTCGTGGGCCCTATCTGCACGCAAGTCTAGCTGCAATGGCAAAGTGGTGTCGACGATAGACTAGAGGTGCTGTAGGAATAAAACATAGCATCCGGTGTACCTAATCTCGCCGGCGGGTGGAACGAACCAATGAAAAATTCGAAGACTTCGCGCCGCGACGTGCTCAAGGGGGCAGGCGCATTGTTTGCGGGCGCCACCTTCTCGACCCGCGTCACCGCGGCAGCGCCACCGCCTGAGCCAATCACACCGTTGCTGATCGAGGCGGCGAAGAAGGAAGGCCAGGTCAACTACTACACCTCGACCGATCTGCCGGTCGCGGAGAAACTGGCGAAAGCGTTCGAGGCGAAATATTCCGGCATAGCGGTGCGCGTCGAGCGCACCGGGGCCGAGCGCGTGTTCCAGCGCATCGGCCAGGAATATTCAAGCAACATCCACGCGGTCGACGTGGTGAATTCGTCGGATGCCGCGCATTTCATCGTCTGGAAACGCGACGGCATTCTGGCGCCCTACGTGCCCGAGGATGTCGCGAAATTCTATCCGCCCGAGCACAAGGACATCGACGGCCAGTTTGCCAGCTGGCGCGTCTGGCTCAGCATCATTGCCTACAACACCAGTCTGGTGAAGCCGGAGGAGGCGCCGAAGAGTTTTGCCGACCTGCTCGATGCCAGATGGAAGGGCAAGATCGTCAAGGCGCATCCCGGCTATAGCGGCACCATCATGACCGCGACCTATCAGATGCAGCGCGATCTCGGCTGGACCTGGTTCGAGCAGCTTGCCAAACAGAACATCATGCAGGTGCAATCCTCGGCCGATCCGCCGAAGAAGCTCGATCTCGGGGAGCGGGCGGTCATGGCCGACGGCAACGAGTACAACATTTTCCAGATGAAGGAGGCCGGCCGTCCGGTCGAGCCGGTCTATGCCAGCGAAGGTTCGCCGCTGATCATCGGCCCGAACGGCATCTTCAAGACCTCGCCCAATCCGAATGCGGCAAAGCTGTTTCAGTCGTTCTGCTTCAGCCGGGACGCTCAGCAGCTCATCATCGATGTCGGCGGCCTGCGCTCGGCGCACCCGCAGACCCAGGAGAAGCCAGGGCGCACGCCCTTCAAGGACATCAAGACCATGAAGGATGACGCCGCCGCGGTGGAAAAAGAGGGCGACGCGATCAAGGCGCGCTATACCAAAATCTTTCGCGTTTGATTCCCCGACACCAGAGCGATCATGACATCCGAATTGCCGAAGACCTCCGTCGCCGAGGCGCTCGCCGACAAGATCGTCGCGTTGAGGGTGGGTGGCCTGCCGGAGGCAACCACCCGCAAGTGCGAAGATTTGCTGATCGATGTGGTCGGCCTGTGCGTCACCGCGCGCAACCAGGACTACATCGCAAGCGCGCTGGCGGGCTGGGACGATGACGGCCTGTGCACGGCGATCGGCCACGCGCGCACGTTGAACGCCGCGGGCGCGGCCTTCGTCAACGGCACCGCGGCGCATGGCGAGGATTTTGACGATACCTTCGAGGGCGGCCCCGTGCACGCCGGTGCGGTGATCGTGCCGGCGGTGCTCGCCGCCTGTGAAAGGCATAATCCCGACGGACGCATGGCGCTGACCGGCATTGCCGTCGGCACCGAAGTGCTGTGCCGGTTGAGCCTCGTGGTGCCGAAGGCGGTGCACAAGGCCGGTTTTCACCCCACCGCGATCTTCGGCGCCATGGGTGCCGCCGCGGGCGTCGGCGCCGCACTTGGGCTCAACGCCAAGCAGATTGTCGATGCGCTCGGCATTGCCGGCAGCATGGCCGGTGGCATCATCGAATATCTTGCCGAGGGCGCCTGGACCAAGCGGTTGCATGCCGGCTGGGCGGCGCAATCGGGGATTCGGGCCGCGTTGCTGGCGCGGCAGGGATTTGTCGGCCCGCGCACGGTGTTCGAGGGCGTCCATGGGCTGTTCCACGGTTTCGCTCACACGACGGCAGGCGACTACGGCGCACTGACTGGCGATTTCGGCACGCGCTGGGTGACGGACACGCTGGCGTTCAAGCCCTATCCCTGCGGGACCATGGCGCAGCCTTATATCGATTGCGCCAGGCGGCTCGCCGCGCGGGGCATCAAGGCCGAAGACATTGCAGAGATCGTCTGCGAGGTCGCGGAGGGGACGGTGCACCGGCTGTGGGAGCCGCTGGCCGACAAACGGCGTCCGCGCAACGGCTATTCCGCCAAGTTCGCCACGCCGTATCTGCTGGCGACCGGTTTTGTCCACGGCGGGGTCGGGCTTGGCGCCTTCACGGATACCGCGATCAGCGACGCGCGCGTGCTCGCGCTCGCCGCCAGGGTAAAATATGTGATCGACCCGGATAATCCCTACCCGAACAACTATACCGGCCATATCCGCACGACCCTGAAAAACGGCGGCGTGATCGAGGAACGCCAGCCCTACATGCGCGGCGGCGCGCAGGAGCCGTTGAGCCGGCAGGACGTGACCGACAAATTCTTGCTCAATGCGCAGCATGGCGGGTGGAACAAGGCACAGAGCGATGCGGCGTTGAAGCTGCTGGCCACGCTATACAATGGCCACATCGATCTGAGCACATTGCGCGGATAGGGAAGTCATGGCCAGCACCAGCGAACTCACCGGAAAAGTCGCGATCGTCACCGGAGCCGGGCGCAATATCGGCCGCGCCATTGCGCTGGCGCTGGCGGAAGGCGGCGCATCCATCGTGGTGAACGCGCACAGCAACCGCGCCGAGGCCGACGCCGTCGTGCGCGAGATCGAGGTTTTGGGCGGCAAGGCGCTGGTCCAGCTCGGCGACGTCGCCGATGCTGCTGATGTGCAGGCGATGGCGGATAAGGCGATAAAGCATTTCGGCCGCATCGACATTCTCGTCAACAATGCGGCGCTGCGCCGGGAAAAGTCTTTCGCCGAGATGAGCTACTCGGAGTGGCGCGAAATCCTGGATGTCACCCTCGATGGCGCGTTCCACTGCACCAAAGCCTGTCTGCCGGCGCTGCGGAAATCCGGCGCGGGCGCCATCGTCAATATCGGCGGCTTGAGCGCGCATACCGGTGCGAAGAACCGCGCCCATGTGGTGACGGCGAAAGCGGGAATCATCGGCTTCACCCGCGCGCTGGCCCATGACCTTGCCGATGACGGCATTACCGTCAATTGCGTGGTTCCGGGGCTGATCGGCACGGCGCGCCCGAAAGACAAGCCGGAACCCGCGCATCACCTGACCCACCGGACCATCACCGGCGAGCGCGGCAGACCGGAAGACGTTGCCGCGACCGTGCGCTTCCTGTGTGGCCCGGGCGCGCGCTACGTCAACGGACAGGCCATTCACACCAATGGCGGGGCCTATCTCGGTGCGTAGCGCATGGCGAACGGCATTTTTGCACACGCGTTGCCGGATAAACGCGCTCGGCTGCCCCGGTTTTTGATGGTATTTATCGGTGCATGAACAAACAGGCAAAAATCGAGATCCGGCATTCCACCTGTCCACACGATTGCCCGTCAGCCTGCGCCCTCGATATCGAGGTGATCGATGGCCAGACCATTGGCCGCGTGCGTGGCTCCAAGCAGCAGACTTATACCGCGGGCGTGGTCTGCGCCAAGGTCGCGCGCTATGCCGAGCGCGTTCATCACCCCGAGCGGCTGATGTATCCGCAGCGCCGGACCGGCGCGAAGGGGTCCGGCCAGTTCGCGCGAATCTCGTGGGACGAGGCGCTCGACGAAATCGCCGATCGGTTCAATGCGGCCGAGCGCGAGTTCGGCGCCGAATCGGTGTGGCCCTATTACTACGCCGGCACCATGGGCCTGGTGATGCGCGACGGCATCAACCGCCTTGCGCACGTGAAAAAGTATTCCCGCTTCTACTCGACGATCTGCGCCAACATCGCCCGCGTCGGATTTGCCATCGGCACCGGCAAGATCGCCGGCGTCGATCCGCGCGAGATGGGCGTCTCCGATCTTGTCGTGATCTGGGGCACCAATGCGGTGAACACCCAGGTCAATGTGATGACGCACGCGATGCGCGCCCGGAAGGAACGCGGCGCCAGGATCGCGGCGATCGATATCTACAACAACGACACCATGAAGCAGGCCGACATCAAGATCATCCTGCGGCCCGGCACCGACGGTGCCTTCGCCTGCGGCGTCATGCATGTGCTGTTCCGCGAAGGTTTTGCCGATCGGACGTATATGGAACGCTACACCGATTGTCCTGGTGAACTCGAGGCGCATCTTGCAACCCGCACGCCGGAATGGGCCTCGTCCATTTGCGGCGTGCCGGTCGAGGAGATCGAGGCATTTGCGCGCCTGGTCGGCCAAACAAAACGCGCGTTCTTCCGTCTCGGCTACGGCTTCACCCGCAGCCGCAACGGCGCGGCGCAGATGCACGCGGCGCTGTGCATTCCGGCCGTGACCGGCGCCTGGCAATACGAGGGCGGCGGCGCATTCTTCAACAATTACGCGATCTGGAAGTTCAACGAATCCATCATCGAGGGCCGTGACGCGATCGACCGCAGCACGCGGGTGCTCGATCAGTCCAAGATCGGACGTATCCTGACCGGCGACGCCGAGGCGCTGCGAGGTGGCGGTCCGGTCAAGGCGATGCTGATCCAGAACACCAATCCGATGTCGGTGGCGCCGGAGCAGGCGCTGGTGCGCCGAGGCTTTGCGCGCGAGGACCTGTTCATGGTGGTGCATGAGCAGTTCATGACCGAGACCGCGGCCATGGCGGACATCGTCTTGCCGGCGACGATGTTCATGGAGCATGACGATCTCTATTACGGCGGCGGCCACCAGCACATTTCGGTCGGCGCCAAGCTGATCGAGCCGCCTGGCGAATGCCGCTCCAACCATGAAGTATTGCAGGCCCTTGGCCGCCGCCTCAACGCCGTGCATCCCGGATTCGAAATGTCGCCGCGCGAATTGATCGACGCGACGTTGAAGAAGAGCGGCCATGGCGATATCGCGACGCTTGAGGCCGATCTGTGGCGCGACATCCAGCCGGATTTTCGCACCGCGCATTACCTCGATGGCTTCGCGCACGCGGACGGCAAGTTCCACTTCAAGGCCGACTGGGCGCATCCTCCCTTCGGCATCGCCGGTATGGGGCCTTGGGAGCAGATGCCGTCGCTGCCCGATCACTGGACCATCATCGAGGAGGCGGATGAAGCGCACCCGTTCCGGCTCGCCACCAGTCCGTCGCGCAGCTTCCTCAACAGCACTTTTAATGAAACGCCGTCTTCGCTGGCCCGCGAAGGCGCGCCGACCGTGATGATCCATCCGGCCGATGCCGCGTCGCTTGCCATCGCCGATGGCGACGCCGTCACGCTCGGCAATACGCGCGGCGAGACCACGCTGACTGCAAGAATATTCGATGGCCTGCGGCGCGGGGTGCTGATCGCGGAATCGATACAGCCGAACAAGGCCCACATCGGCGGCCGCGGCATCAACATGCTCACCGGGGCGGAGGCGGTCGCGCCGGTCGGCGGCGCCGCGTTCCACGACAACAAGGTCTGGATCAGGAAGGCTGTTCCATCGGTTATTCCGACGACTTAAATCGTCCTTGCAGTCCGCCGCCATCCTGCCGTTAATGTCCGCCGACAATAGACGGCGCGGGCGGGAAAAATGGCCGACAAAAACAGCGTGATACGTGAAAAGCGCGGCCAGGCGTTCTGGATTACCATCAATCGGCCGGACAAGCGCAATGCCATCAATGGCGACGTGGTGGCCGGCATCGCCAAAGGCTATCGCGACGCGCATGACGACAAATCCGTGCGCGTGATCGTGTTGACCGGCGCGGGCGACAAGGCGTTTTGCGCCGGCGCCGACCTGCAGAACAGCGGTGCTGCGTTCGCGATGGATTATGCCAAGCCGAATGTCGATTACGCCGATCTGCTGCGGCTGTCGCAGAACGCCACCAAGCCGGCGATCGCGCGGGTCGGCGGCGTCTGCATGGCCGGCGGCATGGGGCTGCTCTGCATGACCGACATGGCGGTGGCCGCCGACCACGTGATGTTCGGATTGCCGGAAGTGAAGGTCGGCGTGTTCCCGATGCAGGTGATGGCCTTGCTGCAATCGATCGCGCCGCGGCGACTGATCAACGAATGGGCGCTGACCGGCGAACCCTTCGACGCGCAAACCGCGCAGGCCGCCGGTCTTTTGAACTATGTGGTGCCTGCGGCCGAACTCGATGCCAAGCTCGACTGGCTGATCAGCCGCATCGTCGACAAATCGCCGACCGCGATCCGGCGCGGCAAATACGCCATGCGCGCGATCGCGTCGATGTCGTTCGATGAAAGCATCGCCTACACCGAAAGCCAGATCGCGTTGCTGGCGCTGACCGAGGACGCCAAGGAGGGCCTCAAGGCGTTTGGCGAGAAGCGCAAGCCGACATGGCCGGGGAAGTAGAGGCGGGCAGGTCACTCGATTCGATTTTCAAACAGCCCGTAAACCCATAGCCGTCATTCCGGGATGGTCCCAACGGGTCGGCGCTTTGCGCCGCCCGATGACAGGCTCCGGACCAGACCTCAGATGCGCAATTGCGC
>Ga0209839_10000589_pt1 | contig 18369 bp, 17 predicted proteins | sample OrgsoiDNA2013050_FD_185800 | JGI IMG/M metagenome (GOLD analysis project Ga0209839, IMG submission 185800) | Permafrost soil microbial communities from the Arctic, to analyse light accelerated degradation of dissolved organic matter (DOM) -... | ecosystem: Environmental > Terrestrial > Soil >... | reverse complement strand
AAAAACAAATCCTAAGATGGCTCTATGAGCGGCTTCATGATTTATTTTAGATAATCTTGATCGTTCAAAGTGTCACATTGATTTGAACCATGCCTTAAATAAAGTTACGAGGCGTCTGATAGCGGCTTCACCAGCTTGATATCCTCCTCGCGAAAACCGAGATGCTGATAGAAGCCGCGCGCGCGTCCATTGGCCGCGCCTGTATGCAAGACGAGGAACGGAAGTCCCTGCTCCCTCGCCCAATGCTCGCACGCTTCCACCAGCACGCGCCCGGCTCCTCGCCCTTCCTCAGCATCAGTTGTTGCAAGTTCTCCGATGTATGCCTGTTCCTCACCGGTAAAGTTTTGTTGACGCACAACCGAGGCGATGCCCAGCCGTTCGCCCCGTTCGTCCTCGGCGATAAAGAGCATCGTCTGCGTACCATGCTGCTTTATACTGTCCGCGAGCCAGTTCTGCACCGCTACCAGCATGCGCTTGGGGTCGCGCCAGGGCGCAATGCCGATGAGTAGGCGCGGCGCGAGGCTGAGCACAAACTGAGCATCGGCAGCCACATAAGGGCGCACGCGTATTGCCGCATCTTCTTGTGTGAAAGAAGTTGCATCCATAGGAACTACCTCCTGACAACGTTTTGCAGACAGCGACTCAAGCGCTTTTACCTACCTATGGTATCATAAACGGCGGCAGACGACGCGGCTCCATCCCATGCTTCTGATCCACTTGCGAATCGCGAAGCATACCGATATTGTATGCATCGATGAGTTGCTTGCGCGTGGCCTGCAGGCGCTCCATGATGATACCGGCGCAGCGCTTCACCAGTTCGTAGCCGAAGTCGTGATCCTGCTCGCACTGCTCGCGCAGCCGTATAGCATCCAGCATGATGACTCCGCAGGACTCGACGGCGCGCGCGCTGAAATGCCAGCGATACGGCGCGAAGAGCCACGACCAGCCGAGCACATCGCCCCCATTGATCGTCTCAATGGCAACGATGCCAATATGGGGATCAGAGGTTTCAAGCGCAACCTTGCCACGGCGGAGAATGTAGAAGTGTGTGGCCGGTTCGTTCTCAAGAAAAAGATACGTACCCGCGCTAAGGGACGTGTGCGAGGCGCACTCACTGATTCTATGGAGGTGCTCCGGCGTGAGTCCTTGAAAGAAAGGATAGTCCGCCAATGTGCTTTCGAGTATCTTCATCGATGCTTCTCCTTACTAACCGCATTGCTACCTTGTAAGTAAATGATGAGTAGGTGCAGCATACACCAGGCGCATCTCTAGAAGATCTCAATCGGTGGTTATTACCTCACAATAACATCAAGAACACTCCGGTAAGTTCAGAGCAAGCGGCAGCAAACAGACGTATGTTGTAATATACCGCTACAGGCACATTTTCTTAGACAGGAGAGATAACCATGAAGATAGGCATAGGTCTACCGGCGACTACGCCGGGCGTTCAGGGCAAACTGATTCTGAACTGGGCTCAGCAGGCAGACAAGGGTCCCTTTTCTACGTTAGGGCTTATTGATCGACTGGTATACGACAACTTTGAGCCGCTGATTACACTGGCAGCAGTTGCAGGTGCGACGGAACGCATTCGCCTGACGACAACTATTCTGCTGGCTCCGCTGCACAGTGGGGCAATTCTTGCTAAGCAGAGCGCCAGCCTTGACGCACTTTCAGGCGGTCGGCTAACGCTCGGATTGGGCATTGGCAACCGTGAGGACGACTACCGCCTCGCTGATGTACCGTTCAATAGGCGCGGCAAGCGCTTTGAAGAACAGCTCACTTTGATGAAGCGCATCTGGTCGGGAGAGATTCTTGAAGGCGAAAACGAGCCGATCGGACCGAAGCCGGTCCAGGCAGGTGGTCCCGAGATATTGCTAGGCGGCTATACGCCAGTGGCCTTACAACGCGTGAGCCGCTGGGGTAACGGCTTTATTGCAGGAGGTGGTGGCCCAGATACGGCGCGTCAGGGTTTCGACATGGTGAGAAAGGTCTGGCAGGAGGCTGGCAGGGCTGGCAGTCCCCGGCTGGTCGGATGCTCATATTTCGCGCTCGGTCCCCAGGCGGCAGAGCAGGCCAACGCGTATATTCAACACTACTACGGCTTTATGGGACCAATGGCTGCCCAAATAGCAAGCGGCGTTCCCAGTTCTCCTGATGCGGTGCGCGATACAATCAAAGGGTTTGCCGATATAGGTGCCGACGAGCTTATTCTCTGGCCATGTATCGCGGAACTGGATCAGGTGAGCAGCTTAGCAGACATTATCGGTGGGTAGCCGTTTTAAGCAGCGGGTGGATGATCGATCATCCACCCGCTGCTTAAAACGGCTATATACCTCCTGGCCTGTTATCTGTCAGTTAGTAGAGCGGCTCGGTAACGGTCACGCCGGGCACCTCGCTGCTCTGCATATCGTCGCTCGCCTGCATGTCCTGGGTACCTAGACGATTGTGCAGATCTGCCAGAACCTGGCTGGCCAGGTTATCGGGACCGACGAAGAGCGAGACGACGTGCTGTGCCTGTAGCTCGCTCTTGAGCGCTTCCAGACTGGCTATTGCGGCTGGATCGCGCTCAAAGTAGAGAGGTGGAACTGGCACGGTGTCGTCCTTGAAGTAGATCAGGCAAGGGATATTCCTCTCGCGGGCGCGCCGGTACTCCTTCTCGGTAATGCCTGAGCCATAGCGGTGGGCAAAGATGCCGACATAGATATTGCAGCGCTCTACCTCCATCAGGCTGAACTGCTCGGGCGTATCGTGGCGGCTCCCGAAGTACTGCATGCTCGTAAAGCTGGTATCCTGCATGCGGTTCAGGGACCTTTCCACCGCCTCACGCTCCGACTGCAGATCCTGCCAGGTAGAACTGATGAAGATGCGCACCTGCCTGCCCGGCATGCTGGGATGCTCTTCAGGTATGACGGCAGGGCTCGCCTTCTTCTCAAAGGCTTTTGCATAGATGCGATTGCGTATGACGATGTGCTCATCGGGCAGCATCTTGACGGCCCCACTGAGATAGAGTTCGCGGAAGAGTTCGTCGCCAACCTCTTCTACACGCGGCGACTGACCAGACTGCAGGCGCGCCCACAAAGCTGCGGCACGCGGCGAGAGGTGCCCCAGTGTCCTTATCATATGCTTGAGGTTGGCCGAAGGATTCACGCGATTGAGGATGTTCTGCTCGACCACTGCATCAACATCCCAGGCCGTCAGCGCCACGGGACCTCTGTTGTGGGCCTGCTTCTCCAGGGCGAGACAGAGGCTCTGCGCCAGGTAGGGATGGCCGTCGGTCCATGAGTAGATTGCCTGGTGGAAAGCTTCATCGCCCGTGATACCCGCGAGTCCCAAAAGCTGTGTGAGTTGCCGCATCTCGGATTCTGTAAAGTCATTGAGCATAATCTCTGCGCCGATATTGAAGGGGGAGACGCTCATATCTTGCACCAGTTCGCTGGGATCGGTGGCACCGGCGAAGGCGAGGCTGATCGTGCCATCGTAGTCGTCGCGCTGGATGTAGAGGTTGCGCAACATCATAAAGAAGGTATCGGAGAAAGGTAGGCCCGCGTTATCCTTCGCCTTTGCCACGCCCTCCACCTCATCGAACAGGAGCGCGAGGCGCGGTTGCTTGCCACGCCAATAGAGCGCCTGCTCAAGCAAGTAGTTGCGCAGATCGATCTGATTGGTCAATTCCGGCACGGAACCAGGCGTGAGCGCCTTCCCCAGCGCCCTGCCCAGTTCGGCGTACCAGTCGGTCTTGGAGAGATCCGTGAGCAAGGAGAAATCGACGTAGGCGCAGCGCCAACCCAACTCCTGCAACTGTACAGAGAGGCTCCGCAGCAGCGAAGTTTTGCCGATCTGGCGTGGAGCGATCAGATGAAGATACTCACCATCCAGCAGAGTCTCCAGCGCCTCTTCATCGGCCTCGCGCGCTATGTAGGTACGGTGGTTCGCGGGAAGCGCCCCACCCCTGTAAAAGATGGCGCTCATTAGACAGTTCCTCTTTTCCTATGAAGTTCCGCATCCCCGCTCTGGCGATAGGTTTCGCAGTTGAGCGCGATCAGATCGTGAGGACGCCCTGTTTTAGTAATGACGAGTGGCAGGGCGGTCACTGCAAATTCGTAGCCATCAGCGGTACGCTGCAGGATATTGCGCAGATCGACCAGGTTTTCCAGAGCCTCGTCGACCTGGTTCAGCGTCACAGCCAGGTCGAGGCGCTGCAACGCAGCATGAACCGCCGCCAGGGTACGTATCTGCGCGTCCTCGACCATAATGAGCGAGCAGAGCCGCTCCAGAATGGTCGCCCGCTCCCAATACACGCTCAGGAAGTCTTTGCGCGCAAAATCGTGATGCGCCACCACAACTTCGACATCATCCACCGTGAGAGGACGTATCTGCCGCTTATTGAGGCGCGTAATCAGGCGCTGACAGAGGCTCTGCACTACGCTGGGGTGTCCCGATGTGAACTTCCAGATGCGCCGCACTATCTCGACCTCGTCCACCAGAATGATCTCCAGGCGCTTCATGGGCCGTATCACCAGTTCCTGCACCGCCATAAAATCCAGGCGACCGATCAGCATTTCACCGGCGAAGTTATAGAGCGGCGAGTACGGATTCGTTAGTTCTGTATGCAAGGCGCGCTCGCCCGAAAGAATAAATGTACACAGGCCAGTATTGCTCAAGGCGCGCAAAGAGTTAAAGACGGGATAGCCAGTAGCACGATCGGTGGCGATCAGCTTATCGGCCTCATCCAGGAGAATGACTAACGGCTGCTCGCCAGCCAGCGACTGAATTACATTGGCGAAAGAGGGGAATGCACTCGCGGAGGTGCCAGCGGGAAACCAGCGCCGGTTCCCGGTCACGACAGCCTGGATCAATTCGCCTTCGGTGCCGGTATAGGAACAATCGTGGTAGAGCGCGCGAAAACCGGCAACGGGCAGACTTTCCAGTTCCAGGCGCTTGAGAATGGAGGTCTTACCGATGCGCCTGCCGCCGATCAAAGCGTAGCTCGTCGTCTTTGCGTTCTCGACGATCTCGCGCATCTCATGTTCGCGACCGAAGAACAGGTGCGTTGGCGTCGGCCCCTGAGCCTTATAGGGCGAGACCGCCGACAGACTCACCTGCGATAAAATAAGGCGGCGCAAGGCTCTTTCGGGTTCACGCGCCGAGACGAGCGCCAGGATATCTTCGTGATTGATGATGGCAATATCATAAGCAAACGTTCTACTGAACATCTGCACGACGCGTCGCCTCGCCTGGTCCAGTTTCTGATTATCACAGAACATCAGCAGGACCAGAACATGAGACTCGGTCGCCTGCTTACGCATTAACAAGAGATGGCGCAGAAGTTCAATCGTTGCATCAGACATCTCCACTTCAAAGCTAACCAATATAGGAAGCTGACGCGGAAGGATCAAGCTTTCAAAGACGGCACGCGTATCTATCGAGTACGCCACAAAATCGTCAAGGTCCAGCGGGCTGACCTCTCCAAAACCGACAGACGAGGAGAAAACCTGGAGGATTCTATTAATATAGCGCTCCAGCGTGACGATATGCGCCTCGACGGTCCCATCAACCATGCACTGAAGAATGCGCTGCAGCAGGCTATCCAGCCGTTGGACGCTATCGGCGCACTTCAGTTGCAGCAGGTGTAGCTGCTCCTGATATTCCAGGTTCATCTCAGCGTGCACCTGCATATAGCGTTCGAGCACCTGATCGACGTACATCACAGGAACGCCGGGAAACAGCGACGTATCGACGACGCCCTGCCGAATGAGCGTCTGGTGCACCGTGTTGCGATACATCTCCCAATAATACGTATCCAGATCTTGCGTCGTTGGCAGATTTTTTTCGCGCACGCGCTCAACGCTCACCACGCTCATCACCTCGCGCAGGCGCAAGAACAGGGCTTCGATCTGTTCAGCTATCTCATCGGTTGAGGCGATCTCCAGAATTGCTGTGATAATCGTCTTCTGTAGTGAGGAAGTAGAGGAAGTCCTCACCTCCGCGACAGAGATATTTGCATCAGCGATCACCGCGCTCACATCGCGCAATAAGCCACCCCGGTCGCGCGCGACAAGGGTGATCGGCACAAGATAATTCTCAGGCTGGATCTGCTGCCAGTCCAACGGCACTAATACCCCAGCAACATCCTGCGCCTTATCATAATAGGGCCGCAGCATACGACAATCGCGGCAATGCACCAGCAGATCACCGTCAGTACCGGGAAGCCCCACGATAGCTTCGTCGGGAAAGGGGCAACAACAAGAGGCGAGCTTCACGACCTGCATACCGTCAGTAGAAGGCTGGAGTAGCGTTTCGCCTGGCTGCTCAGGATCATCTACGACCTCATGCTCGTTGCGCGTGCGTATCACCTGTGCATGGGCTTTCAAGTAATGCTTGATAAATGTACGCGCCTTGTCCGTGCGCACGAAAGAGAGCCACTCCTGGCTGGGATGCGTTTCAGGATGCGTAGCGATATCAACGATCTCGCCGCCTTTCAGCTGGTAGTCCAGGGCAACGGTTCGCGTCACCAGGCGGTCCGAGTCATCCACGTTCATAATGACGCGCCCACCCGCGCAATGATCGCCCAGATTGGTATGGATGCGATACGCCATATCTAAAACGGTGGAACCCCGTGGGAGATAGCGCACCTCGCCCCTGGGTGTAAATACGAAGATCTGCTCGCGAAAAATATCGCTTCCGGTGGTCTCATCCTCTTGTGGTTGTTCATGCTGCCACTCGCGCAGCAACTCAATCCAGGAGCGCATCTCCCGGTAGAAAAGCCGCCACGCGCTGGATGGAGGGATATCTCTGCCCGCGTGATCTTTCAAGTACCAGGAATTGGCGATACCATAATTTGCCGTGCGCTCCATATCATGAGTACGTACTTGTATCTCCGCACTCTGTTGATCCGCAACAAAGACGGTAGTGTGGAGCGACTGATACCCATTTAGGCGCGGAGTGGCGATAAAATCTTTGATGCGCCCCTCCTTGGGTCGCCACAAAGCCTGGATGTGGCCCAGGGCGAGGTAGCAGTCATGGTCGTAGTCAACAATAACGCGGAAAAGGACGAGGTCGCGCACCTTTTCGACGGTCGATGGTCCATTACGCGCACCATTTTCTACTTTACGCTGGATACTCGCGAGGTGCTTGGGACGAAAATAGACTGAAGTATGCATGCCTGTACGGCCCAGCTGCTTGCGCAGAGACTGGCATACCTGATCGATAAACACTTGCCGCCGGTTCAGCTCTTGCTCTAGCTCGCGCTTGAGCTGTGCATATTTCTCAGGTGCCAGATACTCAAATACAAGATCCTCCAATTCGGCATGCACCAGCTCCATGCCGAGACGACGGGCGAGCGGCACATAGATGTGGTGCGCGTCGCTGACCGTACTGCGCTGCTGCTGGAGGGTGAGCTTCTCCAGAGAGCGCATCTTATGCAGGGAGTCAGCAATCTTCAAGATGACGATATATGGCTCCTCGGCCATCGCAAGCAGCAGCTTATTCGCCGTATCGGAGTTCTGATAGCGCTTATAGAAGGAAAGAACCGGACGGAGAGAGGGCAGCACGCCTTCTTGAGGGCTTTCATCGCGGATGGCTTGCTCTAGCAGGGCGTCAAAGTTTATTACGCCGGTGATGATAGCGCCCACCGCTTCTCCAAATTGAGTACGTATGACATCCAGAGCGACCCCTGCCGTGAGGGGGTAAAGCAGGGCGGCCAGAATGCCACTTACATCGATGCGCATCTCTGCAAGCAGCCGCGCAATTGCCAGTGCGTGCTGAACCGTAGCAGAACCATGCGCGCCACGACGCGCGAGTTCGTACGCATCCACAATCTTCGCTACATGTTGTGGGACGAGATAGGTTCTCGCCACCGCTAACAGATCCTCAATCGTCATGGTTTCCCGCTTATAGAACCGCTTGCTACCCTATAATGCAATGAGAACAAGACATGGACAATATCAGGGGAAGTGGTGGGCATTGGAAGACCCGTCTTCATCTATACATCTATAGATAAACGATGTATAAACCTTATAGTATCGCATGGGGTTTGTCAAGTTACCTGCCGATCAGGCATGTAGGCAACGCGCTTCTTCGCACATTGCCTACATGCCTGACGCTTGTTATGGAATGCTACTGACTCTGCCGGAACACGATGATGATCGCTATCAGCGCGCACCCGCGCAGTCGTAAAGGCCCAGCACGCTATTTGAAGTGAGCGTGCCATCAGGAGCATAGATGCCTGACCCCCAGGTATCAGGCGTCGCCCGTATACAGTTTGTCTGGACCCACTCAGTTATGTATTGTATACCAGAGGAAGCAGGCACCGCCGTCTCCGCTCTCAATTCCTGGAAGTAGAGAAGTAGCTCGAAAGGGAGATGCGTATATGCAACGTAGTCCTGGAAGAGAAAAAAGCGCAATCTGCCCTGATGCACCAGCGCGGCCACCTGATCGCGCGTCAGGATATGATCGAGTCCCGCATAACCACCGAGCGTCATAACAGGCTTCCCCGTCTCTATGATGATGGGGGAAGAGGCACCCGAGGCCGCTGTCGCAACGATAGCATCAGCCTTCCCCTGCTGAGCAATCAGGTAACGTATCATAGCTGGATCTGGATACATAAATGCACGATTGTATTGGCTCAGCAAGTGCGTGAGAGTCGTGGGAGGTGGCAGCGGACCGGCGCTGGGAAATGCCTCATTGTACGCTCCCAGCACTGGCAGAGCTGCCCAAATGGTGGGTGCGATCAGGAGCGCGGCCAGTCCCACAACAAGCAGCGAACGCCCGGCACGGCGCACCTGCGCGCGGAACAGGAAGCGCACGGCGACGAGCAAGACAACGCTCAGCACAACCAGACTACCAACTAGCGGAAGCACTACACGGCTCTGCGTGGGAAACGGGAGCAGCAGGTGTATCTGCACCAGCAACGTCACGATATAGGCTACAGGAAGGAGCAGGCCGCGCCAGTTCAGGCGCGCAAAGTCGCGCCACATAGCAGCTACGCCGATGCCGATCAGCGCGCAGAGGGCCGGTGCCATCATCACCATATAGTACACGTGGAAAAAGGCGGACACGCTGAAGAAGACCGCCGTGGTCAGAAACCAGACGCCCCATAAAAGGACGCTCTGCTGCTCTCGGTCGCTTCCCAGATGCAGACGCCTCTGCCACACAACAGCAAGCATGCCGACGAGCACTAATGGTAAAAGCCAGCTCGCCTGCCCTCCAAGCTGCTGATTGAGCAGGCGCAGCGGACCGGGAGCGCCGATTTCACTACTAGTGGAACCACCTGCTTGCTGAACGGGCGTGAGCGAAAATGTTGATTGGAGGCCGCTAAAGCCAAAGATGCGCGTCAGACCATTGTAGCCAAAGGCGAGACTCATCTCGGAATTATTGCCGCTTGATCCAATGTAAGGACGCTGCGCAACGGGCGTCAGGTCGACGGCGGTAATCCAGCAGAGTGAGACCGCGAGCAAAACTCCTCCCGCGAGGACGAGATGCAGGATCTTTGTACGCGGGCGCAGCGGTGCGCACAAGAGGTAGAGCAGCGCGAGGGCGGGCACGACCAGGTACGCTTCCAGCATCTTGATATTGAAGCCCAACCCAATAATAGCGGCCCCGAGCAGCAGGAGGCGCAAACGTCCCGTCTCGGTCGCAACAATAACAGCCCAGGCCGCGCACAATACCGCCAGGACGAGCAGACTATCTACGTCATTCGTCCGATTAGTGACAACGCTGATCGGCATGAGGGCAAGCGTCAAGCCAGCCACGAGGCCCGCGAATGGTCCAGCGGCGCGGCGCACCATGTGGGCAAGCAGCGCGACGGAACAGACGCCAGCCAGCGCTTGCGGAAGCAGGATACTCCACGCGCTAAATGTAAAGATCTTCGCGCTCAGCACCTGCAGCCAGAAGCCTACTGGCGGCTTGTCTACCGTCACGAAGCCACCAGGATCGAGGGAGACAAAGAAGAAATTGTGCCAGTTGAGCAGCATGCTCCTCACCGCCGCCGCGTAATAGAGGTTGCTGTAGCCACGCTGGCCGAGACGAAAAAGGTCGAGGAACAGCGCGAGCAGAAGCACTACACAAAGGGCTGGTCCGTACCATCCAACCATGAATGTTCTTAGAGAGGGTAAAACAGAACGCTCTGGCGATGTCTCCTCATTCGCATTTCTAGCTGAAAGGTCTTTCGATGTCATATTTTATCCTTCCTGGCTATTACGTTATAGCTATATGTTATATTATAAATAGCAGATAGCTATTCACATTGTCAAGAAGCGAGCAGTGCAAACTATAGCGTTGGAGTGATATTCATCAATGGTCAACCTGTACTGGCATAGCCCATTATAGCTAATTTGAAGCTGATACGCGTCCACCATCGTATAGAAAAAGAGTAGGCGCTCATCTAACAGGATAGTTTCGTATTAGTGTAGTTACGTGTTGTTCTTGCAGCGTCGAGTTGTTAAAAAGGAGAATAGCTTATGGCCGATGTAGCATATTGTGTTAAGTGCAAAGAGAAAAGAGAGATCAAAGATCCACAGCATGTGACGATGAAGAACGGCAAGCCCGCACTTCAGGGACTCTGCCCTGTTTGCGGCACGCGTTTGAATCGTATTCTACCAGCGGAGAAAAAGGCATAGCACTTTTTCCGCTCGTGTTGATGGAATTTTGCTTCTTCTATCATTCAAGTATAAAAAGTCCTCGTAGGGATGCCCTCTACGGGGACTTTTCAAGAGGATATACACATGAAAACGACCACCATTCGCACGCGGAAAAAAGATGAGGTGGTGGATATCACGGAGACGGTGGAAGAGAGTCTGCGGGAGATGAACGCGGGTGACGGCGTGTGCATGGTCTTTGCAGCCCACACGACCTGCGCGATCACGACCGCCGATCTGGACCCCGGCACCGATCTGGACCTGCTCGGTGCATTACGACGCCTGCTCCCCAAAATGTCGTATCGCCATCCTCACGATCCCGCGCACACGCCCGATCATATTCTCTCGTCGCTTATCGGCCCGTCAGTCACGGTTCCCTACGCCAATGGTCGGCTGCTGCTCGGCACATGGCAACGGATCATCCTGGTGGAGCTGGACGGACCACGCCAACGAACGGTGCATATTGCGAGCATGGCTTAGTTAAACGCTGCCGGATTGGCAGCGTTTAACTAAGCCATGAAGATAGAATTGATGGATCAGGAATAGCTGCAGCTCGCATCTCTATGACGGTTCGCGCAGTCCTCGCACATCGTCACGATGCCTTCTTTAAAGCTCTTCGGCAGCTTCTGCATATGCTGTAAACAGGCCAACTCGTGGCAGGCGTAGCACCTGACCATGCCGCGATGATCGCAGTCCTTTATACAACATTCTTCTAAAACCGGCGTTACCTTTACAGGCTGATATGTTTCAAGCATGGCTGGCTCCTTCTGCTAAGTCACTTGCCGAGGGAGACGCTATCTGCGTAGAGAAGGTTCTGAACGAGTGCCTTATCCAATCAGATACGGACTACACCTCTTTATCTATTGTAGAGTACACGCTTAACATCTTCATCACGATTTCATGAAAAGAGCCACACAATACCGTCACAATCCTGTACAGCTTTCCCTGGCATGGTCAATGGCGTAATGAAAAGCTAAGCTCCACACAAACCTGGCCTAGCGCCAGGGCCGCACAACATCCCCTGATCGGAGAGTGTCAGGGTATGATTGTTGCCAAGCGTGATGGTGACGGTCGCGCCGATATTCTTCTGCGTACTGGCGAGGATCTTGCCGCTGGCGGTCGCGCCGGTAACGGAGGTAAACTGCATCTGCTCGTTGATGCCCGGCACAATAGCATTCCCTTGCAGTGAGTCGCAGGGAGAGGCAACGTCGGGGCCGCACCAGCGGTAGGTGCGCGCAATCAGCTGCGCATCGCCGTTAGCTTTGACGGCGAAGACGCCCCAGTGCGCGTACCACTGACCTATGAAGGGCTTCAATTGCTCCTGGAGCGATGGATGCTGCGCGACTGCCCCTTGCTGCCTGGATCTGCCCAGGTAGACAAGAAAAAGGGCCAGGACCACAATAACAAGCAAGCCTATCAGAATGCTGATGGCCCTCTTCTGAGTGCCAACTCCTCGCCTATGCATTACTGCTCCTCCCTTTTTCACTCTATGCTCTCTATTATTGTATCTTATCTGAGAATGCATCGCGGTGCCTTGCTGCATCGTATCATGTGTAGATACAAAAAAGAGAGCATAAGGAGAAGTAGTCATGGCACGGCAGAATTGCACTCCCCTGGTCATAGCAATGCGCAACCTCACCAACCAGATAGAGGCAGTCAGCAATCAGATCAACGACGTAGAAGCGCAGCTTCATGGGCTGGACGCGAATAATCCGCAGTTTCCACCATTGCAGCAGCAGTTAGAGACGCTTACGCAACAGGAGACGGGACTCTACAATGTGCTCAGCAATACCCATAAAGAGCTGGATCGCTGCCGCAACGGCGAACTGGCCTCTTCGTAAGAACGATCTTGCATCCTTTCAGTTTCCGAAGCGCGGTCAGGTTAGATCTATTTCAATCCTGCCTCCCGAGCGCGTATGATGGCCTGTGCTCGATCAGCGACCTGGAGCTTGTTGAAGATGTTGGAGACATGGTTCCGAACGGTTTTTGGGCTCAACACTAGGCGAGCGGCAATCTCGGCGTTGTTCCGGCCTTGTGCGATGAGGGTCAGGATCTCTCGTTCTCGTTCCGTCAGCTCTGGAAAGGCTTGTGGAAGCGAGGCATTGCCAAGCATGGCGAAATAATGCGTCAAGCGCCCGGCAATGGACGGGCTGAAGATGGCCTCGCCATGACTGACGACGGTCAAGGCACGCACGATCTCGGCTTGATCCGCGCCCTTGAGCAGGTAGCCACGCGCCCCCGCAAGCATCGCCGCAAACACCGAGTCATCGTCTTCAAACATGGTGAGGACAAGAATGCCAATATGGGGACTGGTGCGCAGAATAGCGCGGGTGGCCTCGATGCCATTGAGTCCCGGCATGTGCAGGTCCATGAGAATCACATCGGGCTGGAGTGTCGCCGCTTGCGCAATGGCCTCATCACCAGTGGAGGCTTCTCCCGCGACCTCTGTCTCTGGCACAGAAGCCAGCAGTGTCCGTAGACCGCCACGGAAGACTGGATGGTCATCGGCGATAAGCACACGAATGGATTCCATGAGTTACTCCTTTGCCAATGGGAGCCGCACCAGAATGTGTGTTCCCTCTGCAACGTTTGATTCGATCCGACAGATCCCACCCAACTCGGCGGTCCGTTCGCGCATCGAGGAGATGCCAACTCCCGCATCATATTGGCTCGGTAGGCCCAGCCCATCATCGATCACTTCCACATCTAGTACATCAGACACCTGAAGACGAACATGGCATGTGTGTGCTTGAGCATGACGCACCACATTCGTCACGGCTTCAAGCACAATCCGATAGGTCGCCACCTCGACAGCTGCGGGCAGAGAGGGCAGAGATGATGGAGCCTCGATCACCATCTGGACTCCACTCGCCTGGCTATACTGTACGATCTGCACACGCAGTGCCGAAACCAGCCCAAGTTCATCTAGTGCGGGAGGGCGCAGGTCATAGACCAGGCGACGAATATCCGCAATCGTCGCCTGCGTCTGTGCCTTCAACTCACAGAGGAGTGGATCGAGAGCAGGTGAATCCTGAGAGAGCAGATTCCGAGCAGCATCAAGCTTGAGCGTCATACTCGCTAACGTGGGGCCAAGGCCATCGTGCAGGTCGCGGCGCAACCGGCGGCGTTCCTCTTCACGCGTAGTGACCAGATGCTGGCGTGAACGCTGTAGGTCAGCAGTGAGACGCACCGCGTGAGCTGCGACACCAACGTGCGAGGCAATAGCAGAGAGCAAACTGCGGTCGGCAGTGGTGAACGTCTCATTAGCCCCCCGTGGAGCCAGTTGCAACTGACCAACGATCTCGCTGTGATAGACAAGCGGCAAGGTAAACAGCTCGTGTTGAGCAAGTCCATAGGAAGCTGCAATAGCAAACGTTTCTCCTTGCTTCAAGGTAATGGCCGCGTAGGGTAACTTGAGGGCTTGAGCAACGGTCTGGACGACCGTGGGGAGCACCGCTTCGGGAATGAGTGTCGCCTCAAGACGAGAACCAAGGCGCGAAAGCACGGCATACGGCTCGTCGCGTTCTCCATAGATCAGGCGATTGACGATGCGCTGAAGGCGAGCGTGCAGCGGTTGAAACAGCACAGCGACAAGGCCGGTCGCCAGCAATGAGGGGAGAAAAGCGCTAGAAGGATGGAAGAGCATGCTCGCCATACTGACTATCAGAACATACATACTGACGACACTCACCGTGAGAGTGCCATAGACCAGTGTGCGATTGATGATGGTGTCAATATCGAAAAGATGATAGCGCAAAATAGCAATCGCTAGAGCAAAGGGATAGGGTAAAACCAGCAACCCAAGCGCATTAGTACTGAGGATTGGGTATCCCAACAAATTGGGTACTTGCCAGAGAAAGAGGCCGCCCCCTCCAGAGAGCAGACCAGCATACACGATCCAGCGAATTTTCTGACGCTCGGAGGTGTTGCGCACTGTTTTATATGTCCAGAGTATTAGAATGAGCGATAGGACAGCACTGATTGGCGGAAAGATACTCTCTGCCACCGTCCAGTGTCCAATCCAATCGAGCGTGTTTGAAGCGAAGAGCCACACACAGAGAATAGAGACGAGAGCAGATACGTAAGGTAAGGTATAGAGAAACGGAAGCGAAGAGTGCCATTTGATGGTGATGGCGTGTGGTCGAGGAAAGATCAAGGCAAAATGTAGGATGGATATCCAAAAAAGCAGATAGACGCCCACGGTTGTGGCCTTGTACAGCCAGAAACCGATACCATTAACAAGATCACTCACTTGCAGACCAAATGACCAGGTAGTGGCTCCTACCATACTCGACGCCATGAGGAGTTGCACTCTAGCAGCACGCTCATTAGAACGCAGAAGAAAGACGAACACCGCCACCAGGAGAAATACCAGTGCGTAGAGAATCGTACTCCACTCATCTATTAAAATAGTGCCTAGGGGATAGGGACCGAGTGTTACAGGTATGTCCATGGAGCGTCCATTACGTAGGACTGTGTAGGTAATTGTTTGACCAATATGCCGCTGTGGACGCGTCAAACTAAAATCGAACAGTCCCTGCGCCCATGACTCCATGCTTTTCCCTTCGACGGCAACAACAACATCCCCCTGGCGCAATCCACTGGATCGTAAAGGCGTCACGACGACTCCATCGGGTCGCCAGACGGGTTGGCCCGGCGAGAGGCGCGCACCATCGGAGGGGCCAGTCAGGTGGAGCAGAAGGAAAGCTACTCCCAGCAAGACAGCCCCCAAAGCGGTGATGACGACGAGATGGGTACGTATCGATTGCGTCATGCGCTCACGCCTCCCGCGGATTGAAAAGGATGTGCTGTTCTCAGCGTATTGTACCATATGAGTAATTCACAGCCCCTCATAGATCGTCTTATGTTGAGTTGTCAGAGATTGAGCACTGCAAGCACGTATCGAGAGCATGGGAAAAGGTTGCTCCTGGTTCAATCGGGAGCCAAAGAGCCTTTCTCTTCTATGGGAGCGTGGTGCTGTGAAGTGGCGGGCGTCTGGATCTCTGCTCGCACCACCCTTCGCGCCCGCAATGCGATGATTATGGCCAGAGCAAAGAGCACCAGAGCCAGGACAGGATGCAAGGCGGCGCGGGTCGGAACAACGGTGCGGATCAGGGCAAAGACTTCTGTTTGGATGAGGGTGAGTCCCAATGAGAGCCAGGTGAGGCCCTTGGCTGGGCGCGCGATTTTCCCCAGGTATGCCAGGAGGACCTGAAGAATGGGCAGAAAAACGATCGTGTGACCGAATCCGATATGCGCGTCCCAATACGGCTGTGCGGTGAACAGGCTGAGGCCGACCAGGAACACCTGGACAAGAATGGCGACTGGGAACAGCCAGGCAACGATCAGATAGAGCATCCGTATCCATTTCCCTATCATGTGGTTTCTCCTTTACAAGTGAAGGATGGCTCGCTTCTGTTCGAGGGCAGCAATGCGAAAAGCAGAAGCCGCATTTTTAACAATCCGCCCATTTCATTCCAAAACTTACAACTCCCTGTTACGGGGCCTCGCGCATTTACTCCGTCGCATAAGCCTGACGCACGGATGGGAGCACCACCAGCACGATCACCAGCACATACAAAGCAGTCAGCATGAGGCAGAGTCCTTTCAGCAACGCATCCCAAAGCACCACGCCGCCTAGCGCAGAGATGCCAAAGACCGAGACGAAGACAGCCAGCCACATCCCCCACCGTTTGACGAAGAAGACGCCAGCCGCCGCAACCAGACCAAGCACGCCAAAAATCACGCCGAGAGAGACCACGATAGCCAGGCCAGGATCACCTTCACGGATTTTCACCAGGTCGATTCCCCATGATAAGAGGGTAGAAAGAATCAGCAGTAAGCTGGTAATGATGAGTATGTTTGGGCGTTTCGTTTTGTTGAGTAATGTTGGTCGTCCAGTTTTCATGATTTTTCTCTCTTTCTATGAATCGAAGTACAACTTCGAGGTATAGGAATTGTGAACTCCTTGCCCATGGAAGTTGCCTTGCCCATGCAGCTTAGCCAGATCATCAGTGCCATGCAAATCGAAAGATTGCCCCTGCCAGTTTCCATCGGCTGCTTGCGTTCCGGTGTATGACCATGTGAGAGTCCCTGACTTGCCAGACACCGTGCAGGTACAGGTACTTGTGCCCGTGAAGTCTGCCGTCTTGTCCGCGTGAGTCGTCACTATTTCATCGTTTGTAAACTGTCCAGTGACATCTCCATATTCGACCCAGTGCTGGGTGATATGAGAGATCTGATTGTTTCCATCCTGTCGAGTAGTGGTGGTTGTGCTATCCAATTCCGTAGCGGTTCCCTGCGCTGTAAAGTACCGTGGTGCTGGCTTGCCTGGCACCGTATACATACGCCATGCGAAGACTCCCCCTCCGATGAGGAGCAGGACGAACAGAACAATCCCAACCAGCTCCCACCCACGCTTGCCTCCTCGTTGGAGGGGAGGTGGTGACGGTGGCGGTGGGATGTTGTAAGGCTCATAAGGGTTTTGATTGAGAGATGAGTCATAGCTGGTTGATCGAGGTTGCTGTGCTTCTCCACCTGATACTAACACAACAGTAGAATCATTGGGGGTTGCCCGAGTCAGAGAGTAATAGTGCGGTGTAGCCCCTCCGCACCTGGAACAGTGTGCCTCTCCCTCAAGGAGATTTGTTCCGCAAACGCTACAGTTCATAATGAGTCTTCCTTATGTGCTAACCTGGACTTGTTGTAAATGGGCCTGCTGGCTTTCGTGAGACATCAGGCATCGGCATCCGATCCGTCATTGCACAACAACCGTGAGATTCATGCCGGGATGCACGGTGCAATAGATGTGGTAGACTCCTGCGATCGTAAATGGCCCAATTTCCTTTGACCCGCTCGTGATATCTACATTGCGAAGCATTGGTGCGCCTGACTCTACTCCTGGATGAGCAGTACCACTTGTGTCCCATGACCCGTTTTGCAGGATATGTTCCACAGAACTGTCATTGACAATCTGAAGGCTCTCCCCTTTGGGAACCAGAACTACATTTTGCGCAAATGTACCCGCCGTCATGTGAACGACTGGCTGACCATTTGAACTGGTAGTTGCTGCACTGGTTTGAGGAACGATGGTGACGATCAGTGAGACAATAATCATGCCGAGCACGATGCCAGCAAAACCACTCAATAGGAAGCCAGAAAAGCGTGGAAGACGAGGCTCTGATCCCGTACCCCAATGCGTTCGTATGATGCTCCCAACACTGGCTACAAGCGCGACCAGCCCAAAGGCAATCACGAGTAGAATGAGACTGAACTCGTAGTTGGACTGACCAGGGTGCGTGAAGGTATAGATGTTATGTGGCTGAAAGATCGGGTCGTACAAGGTGAGCAGAGCCACAACTGCGCCCAGGTGTGGTGCCCAACGCCAGCGAGTAGCCACAACGCCAGCGGCAAGCAAGACCAGCGATGCCTCGATCACAATAGGGGGGATGAATGTTTCAGCCACGAGAAGGGCATAAAAGAACACGACGTAGTACATGAACGCATACCCAATGAATGCAACGAGCGTGAGTCTGTGAAGCGGCCCCCTCGTGCTGCGATCAAGGCCATGAGCAGGGTTGGCAAGATCCGCTTGTTCTGGACGTTTTTCTTTGGTCTCCATAAATCGATCTCCTGTTTGAGGAACGTCATGAAACATTGTCTGCCTACAGGGTAGCCGACTCGGAGTCCCGTTGAGATGAGAGCAGAGTCCCGAGTGAGTCGGGAACAATTGTCC
>Ga0209839_10000588_pt1 | contig 18370 bp, 19 predicted proteins | sample OrgsoiDNA2013050_FD_185800 | JGI IMG/M metagenome (GOLD analysis project Ga0209839, IMG submission 185800) | Permafrost soil microbial communities from the Arctic, to analyse light accelerated degradation of dissolved organic matter (DOM) -... | ecosystem: Environmental > Terrestrial > Soil >... | reverse complement strand
CATGCATCAGCAGTACGCCACGGCAGTCTGTAGAGCAAAGAGGCTCTCAGTCTCGTGTCCCGGACGCGGTGCAGCGCTCTTTGCGCTGCTGCGCAGAGCCGGGACCCATGACAGCGCCAAACTCGTGGACCCCGGACCAACAGCGCACCACGCCGCAAGCCATAGCGCGTCGAAGACGCGTGTGAAACGCGCTGATGGCATTGCGCAGCATCCGGGGAAAGGGCTGCCGCGCTTACCCGCCGCGCATCGGCGGCATCTCCACCTGCTCGCTGCGGCAGGCGCGGCGATCGATTTCGTCGCAGGCGCGGAACTGGAGATCCTTGCTCATGCAGATCCGCACTTCGCTGAGCCGCCGCTTGTCGCAGGTCACGGCGATCGCGGCGGCGCTTAGGCCGGGATTGACCTTGATGAAGGCGTCCTCGATCTCGGCCGGCGCAACGGTCTTCGGCGCCGACAATTCGAGATATTCTGCGGGTATTTTCACCGCCGAGCGCGCCTTGCGGATGGTCTCGAAATAGGCCCGCGCGCCCAGTCCCGAACAGGTGCCATGCTTGTCCCATTCGGAAAAGATCAGCCCGGGCGCCGGCATCAGATCCAGCATCGACGCCATGATATTGCGATCGAGCCGCGGCGACGGCCGCTGGCAATAATCGGGAAAGCCGTGCTCATATTGCGGCCATAACCCGTGCACCACGAAGGAAAACGGCCGCCCGCCGCATTGGGCCTGCGCGCGCCCTTCGTTGCCGCGCTCGGATGCCGCCTCGCAGAAGGAGGGCGACCATGACAGCGACAGCACGTAAAAATCGAACTCGCCGGGGGCGTTCTGCCGACGATCCTGCGCCGACGCCGTCCCGGCGGTCGCAACGCCCATCAGTACCGCCAGCGCGAGCGGGCCCAGAAAACTCAAAAACCGTCCGATGCCAAGGAATAGAAAACGAAAAGGAAATAGAAAACGAAACATGGCGACGCCTCCCAGACTGACCGCTGGCAACGTAGCAGGCGACGAGAACATTTCAAGAACAAAATACCGGTGGACCCGGCGGGACGAAAACCCGAACTCGAAAAATCAGGGCCGGGCGGCCTTGCAGCGCGGATTATAGGCCCAGTTGCGATCGAGCCCGGTCACGCACCATTCGACACCCTGGCCGAAGCCGGCAAAACCGCCGTCCTCGATAATCGAGTAGTGCACGGTGCGCATCTTGCCGTCGCTGATCATGACATCGGCGCTGCAGAAGCGGCGCGGAATATTGTCCGACTGCCAGGGCCGGAACGCCGTTTCATGGACCTGGCCATAGGCGGTGATCTGCAGCGAGGAATTCCAGAACTTGCTTTCCTTCTCCTCGAACTGCGAGGTGATGGTCGAGAGCGCCGCTTCGCACCCGGCCACGCGTCCGTCGTAGCGCGGACCAAACAGGCCGAAATTCAGCTCCATCGGATTGGCCGCCTGCGCTGTCTGGCCGAATACCAGCAGGCTCAAGACGCCGAGCGCGGCGCCGAAACCGAGTCTTTTCAACGAAGTGGTGGTGATCAACGATGTGGTGGTGAGGTCGCGCATGGGCAATCCGCCGGATGATCCTACCCGCGGACGGTGCCGCGAAGCCGGCGCGCGGTCAAGTGCAACGCGGCAACACCTGCCGATAAGTCTCTGCCGGCTCTTCGGCCGTTCTTTTAATGGCCACGGTTACGCCCTAAAGTAACGCACGTTCTGACCGCAAGACCGTATCCACTTTTGCGGGACAGGCGCTTAAGGTATTGCCGGGGGCAAAATGGAGTCTGCGATGCGAATGATGGGGGCTGCGAGCCTGGTTGCCATATGCGGAGCGCTGGCGTCCGTTCCGGCGTGGGCTAATCCTGATTTGTTCAATACCGTGCCTTCGTTCAAGGGCAACGATACCGGCGGCATCATCGCCTATCCGCTGGCGACCCAGATCGATGTCCGTCAGCTCGCGGTCGATCACTGCGGGACGTACGGCAAGGTCGCGAAATTCCTTGCGGTTGACCCGCAATATGGCGGCTATATTTCCTTCGCCTGCCGCTGGGTGCCGTATGGTGCCGCCGAACGGCCGCTGCGCACCAAGTACTGAGCCGGCCACCCCCCATCTATCCGAACTGAGTAACGGGAGCGCGGAGCATGACGCGGCTGTTTGTTTCAACCTGTTTGGCGGTCTGTCTTTCGACACTGCTGCCCGCGCTTGACGCCCGCGCGGTCGAAATGCCGGTACGCAAGGCGGGCCTGTGGGAAATGAAGGTGGTGCGGTCCGGTTCTCCGACGCCGGAAATGACGATGCAGCATTGCACCGACGAGAGCACCGACAAGGACATGAGTTCGACGTTCTCGCCGATGGCGAAGGAGATGTGTTCCAAACAGGATACCCAGAAAACCGCGACCGGTTACGTCAGCGATTCCGTCTGCAAGGTCGGCGCCATGTCGATCACATCGCATTCCGACATTGTCGGCGATTTCAACTCCGCCTACACGGTCAAGTCCACATCGCATCACGAGGGCGGCTCCGCCAGCGTGCCGCGTGATTCGACCACGACGGTCGAGGCGAAGTGGCTGGGGGCCTGCAAACCCGACCAGAAGCCCGGCGACATCGTGATGCCCGGCGGCCTGAAGATGAACGTCAAGGACATGGAAAAGCTGAAGGCCCTGATGCCGAAGCCGAAATAACGACGGTAGATTCTTGATTGGACGCGTTTTCTTGACGCGAACCGGTCTCCACCCCCGGATCAAGTCCGAGGGCGTGCTTCGCTCGAAAACGCTCTTTCCGTCGTTACACCGGTATCCGCACCGCGGCGCGAAGCCCGCCCATCGGACTGTCGCCGAGCGTGATATCGCCGCCATGCGAGCGCGCGATGTCGCGGGCGATGGCAAGGCCTAAGCCCGTGCCGCCCTCGTCCTGGTTGCGGGCGTCATCCAGCCGCAGGAACGGCTTGAACACCTCTTCGCGCATCTTGGGCGGAATGCCGGGTCCGTCGTCGTCGATCGTCACCGTCAGATAACGGTGATCGCGGTGACCGGTGATCGAAATCGCGCCTGCGTGCCGTGCCGCGTTGGAAACCAGATTGGCAAGGCAGCGCTTGAACGACGCCGGCTTCACCGTCACCACCGGCAGGCCGCGAAACGCCACGGTGGCGGCGTGGCCGTTGCGCTCGGCGTCGCTGCGCAATTCCTCCAGCGCCCGGGTCATGTCGGTCGGCTGGGCGTGCTCACCGCTGTCGCCGCGCGCGAAAGCCAGATAGTCCTCCAGCATGCCGGCCATCTCGTCGACATCCTTGCGCATGCCGTCGACTTCCGGACTATCGCCGATCAACGCCAGTTCGAGCTTGAAGCGGGTCAGGATGGTGCGCAGGTCGTGCGACACGCCGGCCAGCATGGCGGTGCGCTGTTCGATGGAGCGCTCGATGCGTGCCTTCATCTCCAGAAATGCCTGCGAGGCACGGCGCACTTCGCTGGCCCCGCGGGGGCGAAAGTTCGGCGCCTCGCGGCCCTTGCCGAAACTTTCGGCGGCATCGGCCAGGCGCAGGATCGGCTTGATCTGGTTGCGCAGGAACAGCACCGCGACCAGCAGCAGGATCGAGGAGGTGCCGAGCATCCAGAAGATGAAAATCTGCGAATTCTCGACATAGGCCGCGCTGCGCTGGGCGAAGACGCGCATCACGGAATCGTCGAGCTGGATCCGGATTTCCACCAGATTGGAGCGGCCGACGGTATCGATCCAGAACGGCTTGGCGATCTGCCGGCTAAGCTGCACCGGAAGTGTCTGGTCGAGCAGCGAGAAGAACGGCTTTGGGCCGGGCGGGGGCATGTCGCCGAGGGGGAGGAAATCCACCACCAGCTGCAGCCGCTGCTGGGCGATCCGCCGTAACAGCGTGCGGTCCTTGTCCTGCGGATAATTCTTGTAAACGTCGATCAGGCTGGCGATGTCCTGCACGACGGCGGCGGACAAATGCCGCGTCACCGTGTTCCAGTGCCGCTCCATGAACACGAACGCCACCACCGACTGCAGGATGACCATCGGCACGATCATGATCAGCAGCGCGCGGGCGTAGAGTCCCGAGGGCATCCAGCCCTTGAACGCGTTGCCTATCCAGTCATTGGCCGCCGCGACACGGCCAGCGGCGGTTCGGATCAGCGTGAGGCCGGTGTCGAGCGTGCTCATCGCGAAGTGCTCAAGGCGACGCGACCAGGCGATAGCCGATGCCACGCACCGCCTGCAGGAACAGGGGATTGGCGGGATCGCGCTCGATCTTGCGCCGCAGCCGGTTGATCTGCACGTCCACCGCACGCTCGTTGACGGTGCCGTCGCCGGTGAGCGCGCTGCGCGGCACGGTTTCGCCCCGCGCGATGGCGAGAATGCGCAGCATCTCGCGTTCGCGATCGGTGAGATGAATGACCTCGTCGCCCTGGCGCAGTTCGCCGCGATCGAGATGATAGAGGTAGGGCCCGAACGCGGCCTGCTCCAGCGTTTCCACCGGCGGCGGCGCGGCGCGCTTGAGAATATTGCCGATACGCAGCACCAGTTCGCGCGGCTCGAACGGTTTTGCGACATAATCGTCGGCGCCGATCTGCAGGCCCTCGATCCGGCTTTCGGCCTCATGGCGCGCCGTCAGCATGATGATCGGCACCGAGGATGAGGTGCGGATGAAGCGGGCCAGTTCGAAGCCGGTCTCCCCGGGCATCATGACGTCGAGGATCAGCAGATCGAAATGCAGGCCGAGCAGCTTGGCGCGGGCGTCTTGCGCGCCGGTCGCCGTGGTAACGCGGTAACCTTCGCCGCAGAGAAAGCGCGACAACAGATCGCGGATGCGGCGATCGTCATCGACCAGCAGCACATGCGGGGCGTCGTCGGCCGGTTGCGGCGGCTTTCGGGCGAGGGTTGCAGCCTGGGCCACGGGTTTATTCCTTTGCCTTTGCAGTTGCGTTGGCGGGACCAAGAATCGTCTCCAGCACCTTGTCGGGGTCGTCGTGGTCGATCATCGCCCGCAGGAACTGCCGGACAATTTCCGCGCCCTGCGGACCGATGTCCCGCAGCGCGCGGTTGATGCGATCGGTCTGCAGGCCTGCGAGCTTGCCCACCAACGCCTCTCCCTTGGCGGTGGCGAAAAGAAGACGTTGCCGCCGGTCGTTGTTGCCGGTCTTCTGCACGATATACCCTTCATCGAGCAATTGCTTGAGAACCCGTCCCAGCGATTGCTTGGTGATGCGCAGCACGTCCAGCAAGTCGGCCACCTTCAGGCCGGGATAGCGATGGACGAAATGCATGACGCGGTGATGCGCCCGCCCGAACCCGAAGACCTCCAGCTCATGATCGGCGTCACCGACGAAATCCCGATAGGCGAAGAACAACAGCTCGATGATATCCCAGCGTAAATCGCCGGGCCGCGGGGCAGGGGATGGTGCCTCCGTGGCTCGCGAATCAGGGCCGGGTGAGGGCTTCGAGAAATTTACGTCAGCCATATTGACATATCTTGGGTTCAATGTTACAAAACTATCAGCCGCAACGAAATATTAAGTCGTTCAGTCAGCAGGTGGTGTTTCAAACGGCCGGAGAAGGCCCAGAGGTGGCGGCGAGAGCCGCAAATTATCTACCGTGCGATTGTCGAGCGGTATGTCGGCAACCATACTGGACTTCCGCCTTCCACAAAAGCATGTCCACGGACATGTGAGGATGGAAACCGGCTGCGAGGCTGGTGTAGGCGAGGGCCCAGGCGTAACCAACAGCGCCGCGGCGCGGGCGCGCGATCAGCGTCAATCCGGGAGAAAGCCCAATGGGAGTTTCGTTCGATAAAATCGATGGCGTCATCTGGTACGATGGCAAGCTGGTGCCTTGGGGCGACGCCAACGTCCATGTGCTGACCCACGGGTTGCATTATGCGAGCTGCGTGTTCGAGGGTGAGCGCGCCTATGGCGGGACGATCTTCAAGAGCACCGAGCATTCGGAGCGGCTGAAGAATTCCGCCCGCATCCTGGATTTCGAAATTCCCTGGTCGGTCGCCGAGATCGATGCCGCCAAAGAGCTGGTGCTGGAGAAGAACAATCTGCCTGACGCCTATCTCCGCCCGGTCGCCTGGCGCGGTTCGGAAATGATGGGCGTGTCGGCGCAGACCAATACCATCCACCTCGCCATCGCCTGCTGGACCTGGCCGAGCTATTTCGACCCCGCCGAACGGCTGAAGGGCATCCGGTTAGGTCTTGCCGAATATCGAAGGCCGGATCCCGCGACCATCCCGGCGCTGGCGAAGGCGGCCGGCCTCTACATGATCTGCACGATTTCCAAGCACAAGGCGGAACGGGAAGGCTATGCCGACGCCATGATGCTGGACTGGCAGGGTCGCGTCGCCGAATGCACCGGCGCCAACATCTTCTTCATCAAGGATGGCAAGATTCACACGCCGATCGCCGACTGCTTTCTCGCCGGCATCACCCGGGCGACCGCGATCGACCTTGCCAAACGCCGCGGCATCGAGGTGATCGAGCGCCGCATCATGCCGGAGGAACTTTCGGGCTTTTCCGAATGCTTCATCACGGGCACCGCCGCCGAGATTACGCCGGTATCGGAAATCGCGCAGTGGAAGTTCAAGCCCGGTGCCATTTCCGAGCAGCTGATGGCCGGCTACACCGCCGAGGTGCAGCCCAAGGGCAAGGCCGCCGCGGCGTAGGCGAGCACGCTTCGACTGCTCCCTCGCGCCGCGCGCTTGCGGGGAGAGGGCTGGGGGGCTCGATCGGCAAACGCTGAAATCGCGGTTGCCGGCAATGATGTACTGGCGGGAGACGGCGGATAGCGTGAACTATTTGGCGTATTCGGACGACAACCTTCTCGGTTCGTGCGACGGGAAGGTCACTCTCTATGCGTCTCAAAAGCGCCGTGCTCATTGCCATTGCCCTCTTCACGGTCCTCGGGGTTCCCGTGGCCGGCGCCAAAGCCGAAGACCACTCGCCTGTGATCGACGTTCCCTCCGCCGATGCGGAGATGGCGGCTGCGATCGCAAAAGCGCGCGCCACGCTCCCGGCGTTCTGGGCTTCCTACGAGGACCCAAAACCGTCGGAGACCGGTCACTCCCTCAAGGTGCGTTTTCCGACTGGCAGGAATAGGGGGGAGCACATCTGGATGAGCGACGTGAGGAAGCTCGGGAACGGCAGCTATTCGGGACGATTCGCCAATGCGCCACGCGATTTGCCGGGCAAGAGACAAGGCGACGTGATCGGGTTCAAGGAAGCGAACATCTCGGATTGGATGTTCACACGCAATGGCAAGATCGTCGGTGGCGAGACCATCAAGCCGCTCCTCAAGGCCATGCCGAAGGCTGACGCCGATGCCCTTCGTGCGAGGATGGAAACGCCGTAGGTCCATCCAAAACGTTCCGATCAAACTGGCCTGTTTCCTGCTATCTCTCTACTTCCCTGTCGCAAGGGGAGCGGGTAATTAGCGTACTTGCTGCAAGCGATCTCGGCTGATACCAACGCCGCCCATGGCCGAGAAACCAAAAAAACCCCAGAAACTGCGCGCGCGGCTGCCGCGCGGGCTTGCCGATCGCGGGCCTGCCGAGATCGCGGCGACCCGCGCCATGGTCGAGAAAATCCGCGAAGTGTTCGAGCGCTACGGTTTTGAGCCGGTGGAAACCCCGGCGATGGAATTCACCGACGCGCTCGGCAAATTTTTGCCGGATCAGGACCGTCCCAACGAGGGCGTGTTCTCGTTCCAGGACGACGACGAGCAGTGGATCAGCCTGCGTTACGACCTGACCGCGCCGCTGGCGCGCTATGTCGCCGAGAACTTTGACGCGCTCCCAAAACCTTATCGCAGCTATCGCGCCGGCTACGTTTATCGCAACGAGAAGCCGGGCCCCGGCCGTTTTCGCCAGTTCATGCAGTTCGATGCCGACACGGTCGGCAGCGCGTCGCCGGCGGCCGACGCCGAGATGTGCATGATGGCGGCGGATACCATGGAAGCGCTGGGCATTCCGCGTGGCAGCTATGTGGTGAGGGTGAATAACCGCAAGGTGCTCGATGGGGTGCGAGACGCGATCGGCGTAACCGATGATGCTCAGTGGCTGATCATTATGCGCGCGATCGACAAATTAGATCGACTGGGCATTTCCGGGGTTCAGCAACTGCTTGGTGACGGTCGCAAAGACGAGTCCGGTGACTTTACGAAAGGTGCCGGACTTGGTGCTGCTGATATTGTGTTGGTGACTGGTGTTATCGAACAGGTGGGCGATACCGAGGAAAAAGCTGCGCAAATCGACCTGCGATTGCGCGATAGCAAGATTGGACAGCAGGGTCGCGAAGAGTTGGAAGAAATAAGCGCGCTTGTCGCCGCGTCCGGTTATGGCTCAGACCGTATCCGTATCGATCCCTCCGTCGTGCGCGGCCTCGAATATTACACCGGCCCGGTCTACGAGGTCGAACTCACGCTCGAAACCAAAGACGAAAAAGGCCGCCCGGTCCGCTTCGGCTCGGTCGGCGGCGGCGGGCGCTATGATGGGCTAGTGTCGCGGTTTCGCGGCGAGCCGGTACCGGCGACGGGTTTTTCCATCGGCGTGTCGCGGCTGCAGGCTGCGCTCACGATGCTCGGCAAGCTCGATACCAAACCTGAGTTCGGCCCCGTCGTTGTCACCGTGTTCGATCGCGATCGCATCGCAGACTATCAGAAAATGGTCGCGGCCTTGCGCGCGGCAAAAATCCGCGCCGAGCTTTATCTCGGCAATCCCAAGAACATGGGCAACCAGCTCAAATATGCCGACAAGCGCAATTCGCCGTGCGTGATCATTCAGGGCTCGGACGAGAAGGCGCGCGGCGAGGTGCAGATCAAGGATCTGATCGACGGCGCCAAGGCCGCGGCTGCGATTGCCTCCAACCAGGAATGGCGCGAGGCACGTCCGGCGCAGTTTTCGTGCCGGGAAGACGAGATTGTCGCCAAGGTGCGCGAAGTTCTCGCGCGCCATGATGTGAAGTGGGGGTAGCCATTCATTTCAGGCGTCATGCCCGGCCTTGTGCCGCGCATCCACGTCTTGTTTGATAGGGAAGATCGTGGATGGCCGGGACCGCAGACAAGTCTACGTGGTCTGCGAAAACAGACTACTATGCCCGGCCATGACGGAAGCAAAAAAGGGAGTGACAGAAGATGCCTGAAATTACCATCAGCATGGCCGCCGGCCGCACCGACGAACAGAAGGCCGGCATGATGCGCGACATCACGCAAGCGCTGGTGACAAACCTCGGCGTCGACGCCGACGCCGTCGTGATCCAGATCAACGAGGCGCCGCTGGCCCACAAGATGAAGGGCGGCAAGACGTTTGTGGAGCGCAAGGCGATGATGGAGAAGAAGTAGCGCGGGGCGCCAACGCTGCGCGGTGAAAAATTAGTATCGTCATTCCGGGATGGTCCGAAGGACCAGACCCGGAATCTCGAGATTCCGGGTTGGCGCGGAGCCTGTCATCGGGCGCGCATTCGCGCGACCCGTTGGCGCGCCCCGGAATGACGGAATGAAATTTCATGGATGCACGCGACATCATCAAAATCGGGATGAGCGCCGAGCGCATGCTGGTGGTGCCGCCGGAGCGCACCGTCGGGCATTTTGTTCCTGATATGCCGATGGTCTATGCGACCCCGATGATGATCTTGGAAATGGAACTGGCGTCCGGCAACGCCATCGACGCCTGTCTGGAGCCCGGCTGGGTCACGCTCGGCACCGAGGTCGATATCCGCCATCTCGCGGCGTCGCCGGTCGGCGCATTGGTGCGGACCACGGCGCGGGTGATCGCGGTGCAGCGCCGGGTGATCCGCTTCGAGGTCGAGGCTTTTGACGGCGAGCGGCGGATCGGCGAGGGTCGTCACGCCCGCGGTCTGGTCAACCTTGCGAAATTCATGCAGCGCCTCGGCGCGCGTTAGCGATTTTCACGGCCGTCATCCCTGCGTGACGGCTTCGCCGTTGTCGCTGGAGGAACGGCAATGCAGCGTGTCCCGGACGCGGTGCAGCGTTCTTCACGCTGCTCCGCAGATCCGGGACCCACAACAACGTTCAGAATGGGCCCCGGACCAGCAGCGCACCACGCCGCTAAGAAGCGGCGCGCTGCGCAGCATCCGGGGCACGTAGGCATCGATGGGCGCGAAAATTACTTCGCCAGTTCCTTCGAGCGCCGGGTCGCCGCGGCAACGGCGCGCGTCAGCAGCGATTGCATGCCGTCCGGCCCCATCAGCACTTCCAGCGCCGCGGCGGTGGTGCCGCCGGGCGAGGTGACGTTCTGGCGCAGCGTCGCGGAGGGGGCGTCCGAGCGATGCAGCAATTCGCCGGAGCCGGCGACGGTTTCGCGCGCCAGCCTGGTGGCAAGTTCCGGCGGCAGACCGGCTTCGACCCCGGCGCGCGCCAGCTCTTCGGCCAGCAGGAAAATATACGCCGGACCCGAACCGGAGACCGCCGTCACCGCGTCCATCAAATTCTCGTCATCGATCCATTCCACCGATCCGGTGGCGCGCAGCAGTGCGTCGGCCACCGCGCGCTGAGCCGCGCTGACGCTCTTGGCCGCCACCGCAACCGTAATGCCGCGGCCGATCGCCGCCGGCGTGTTGGGCATGGCGCGCACCACGCTGCCGCCACACACCTCGGAGATCGAGGCGATGGTGGTGCCGGCCATGATCGAGACCGCCAGCGTGGAGGAACCGACAAACGATTTCAGCGTCGCGCCGGCTTCGCGAAAGCTCTGCGGCTTCAGCGCGATCACCAGCGTCGCGACGGCGCCCTCGGTCGGCGATGGATTGAGGCGAACGCCTTTTGTCACGAGCGCGCTGATTTCGTCGGAGGGATAGGGCTCGATCACCACCACACGCCGGGCATCGAGGCCTTGTGCCAGCCAGCCCGACAGCATTGCGCCGCCCATCTTGCCTGCGCCTGCGAGGACGATGGTGGTTTGGATATTTTGCATCGCGTTGGTGGCGTTCGATGTCATCAGAAACAAATACCCACGTCGTCCCGGCGAACGCCGGGACCCATAACCTCTGGCGTTTCTAGTGAAACGAAAGACAGGCCACAAGCGCTTTGCTTGAACGTTGGCGACACGGCGTATGGGTCCCGGCCTGCGCCGGGACGACGACTATTACCGTCATTGCCGGGCTTGACCCGGCAATCCATCGCTTGGAATGACTCCTGTTAGATGGATGCGCGGGATCGCAGACAAGTTTACGCAGTCTGCGCAAGGCAGACTGCTATGCCCGCGCATGACGGCTCAGGAATAGAGCGCGCGCGTTACGCCTCGCCCTCGGTGTCGAACATCGCCGCACTCATGGCCTCCGACGCCGATTTGCCGGCCCAGACCACGAACTGGAACGCCGGATAATAGCGTTCGCAGGCGTGGATGGCGCCGACCAGCATGGCCTCGCATTGCGCGCTCGAGGCGGTGATGCCGCCCGGCAGCACCAGCGCCTGCCGGTACATGATCATGCCGGTGTGGGTCCAGATGTCGAAATGCCCGATCCACAATTGCTCGTTGATCGCGGCAATCAGCCGCTGCACCTCGGCGCGGCGCGCGGCCGGAACTTTCATGTCGAAGGCGCAGGCCAGATGCAGCGCCTCGATTTCGGTCATCCAGGTAAAGGACAATTGGTAGTCGGTCCACTCGCCCTTGGAGACGATGGTCACCTCGTCCTCGCCGGAGCGTTCGAACGACCAGTTGTTATCGGCGGCGATATCCTCGACCACCGCGAGCGGATTGGTTCGGGAGTCGATGATGCCTTCGAGGAGGGACATGCCGTCTCGGCCTTATCTTTTTTGAAAGAACATACGATGGTTGATCAACACGCAGCAGGCCGACACGCGTTGACTTGACGCATCGTCGCCGACTGCAAACCCCTGATCGATCGTCCCCTAGGGTCTGCCGGGATCAAGTGATGTGATTTGCGGAATCGGCGCAACCGCACGGGGAGTCCGTCCACAGCCAAAGCGGCGCTCTGTCCACAGCTGATCGCGCGACATAACTTTTAATTTGAGAACAAACCGGAATCGGATTCGCGCTGGCCGAGTCCGATGCGGCGAATTCGTGTCCGGGGAGTCCCTCGGCTCGCCTAAATCGTTAATTTGTTGTTAATTTTCCTGGGTCCGGTCCAGCCTGGAGACTAGATTTAGTAAGCCTAGCCTTGGCGTCATGGCCACATGCAGATTTCCCATGGTGAAGGTGCTTGCTGACGTCTCAGCCTTTCGTCATAGTTCCCTTTAGGTCGCTCAACCCGGGCGGCCGATGTTCTCAGGGCGGGGTGAAAGTCCCCACCGGCGGTAAGGGTGGAGAAGCCCAAGCCCGCGAGCGCCTTCTTTCTCTTGTGGGAAGGAAGGGTCAGCAGATTCGGTGTGATTCCGAAGCCGACGGTTAAAGTCCGGATGAAAGAGAACGGTCGCGACAGCCGCATCCGCGCGGCGCGTCGTTCCGTGTGCCCTGATTCTGGTCCTGAAAGAGGAAAGCCATGAATCAGATGCTGCAAGATGCTCCCGAAGTAAAAGATTCTTCCGAAGTACACGAAGCCAGAGCTGCTCCCGAAACGGTTGATCGTCCGCCGGTTCCAGCACACCCGCGTTTCGCAAAACCGCAGCGGGTCGCCTTCGTGCAGTCCGCCTGGCATCGCGAGGTGGTCGAGGAATGCCGGCTCGCCTTCCTCGAGGAGATCGAGGCGCGCCACATTGCGCGCGCGCAGATCGATCTGTTCGAGGTGCCCGGCTCGTTCGAGATTCCGCTGCACGCCCAACTGTTGGCCAAGACCCGGCGCTACACCGCGATCGTCGCGGCGGGCCTCGTGGTCGATGGCGGCATCTACCGGCACGAATTTGTCGCCGACACCGTGATCAAGGCGCTGATGGATGTGCAGTTGCGCACCGAAGTGCCGGTGTTCTCGGCGGTGCTGACGCCGCAGCAATTCCATGAGACGGCGGCGCATTTCGAATTCTTCCGCAAGCATTTTGCGACCAAGGGGATCGAGGTCGCGGAAGCCTGCGCCAACACGCTGCTCAGCCTGGAACGGCTGCGCGGCCAGGTCGCGGCGGGAATCGTGTAAGGGAAAACAGGCCCGGACGGATTGATTGTCATTTTCGCCGCCGCGCCTATAAACTCGGCGGCGGGAGGAGGCACGCCCGTGGAGACGGGCGGCCGAGACGATCATGTTCGAAGGACACGATCCCTATCTCGTCGCGCTCTCGGTGGTGATCGCGATCCTGGGTGGATACACCGGTTTCGGCATCGCGGCGCGTATCCGCGGGACGCCGGGCGTGAGCCGTCGCGTGCTGCTCGCCGGTGCGGCGGCGTTCCTCGCGGTCGGCATCTGGACCATGCATTTTGTCGGCATGCTGGCCGCGCCTATACCGGTCGATACCGTCTACCTCGTTCTTCCCACCATCGTATCGTTCCTGATCTGCGTGCTCGTGGTCGGCATATCCCTGTTTTTCGTCAGCATTGGCGAACCCTCGCTGCGGCGTGTGATCTCGTCGGCGGTGCTGCTCGGGGCGGGCATCGCCAGCATGCATTATGTCGGCATTCACGGTCTCGCCGGCGATTTCGCCATCACGCATGATAATTCGATGATTTTCCTCTCGGTGCTGGTCGCGATCGTCGCCGCCTATGGCGGCTTGCGCGCGTTCCTGGCCCGGCAGGACGGCGTCCGGCTGATCGTGAGCTCGATCGCGTTCGGCGTCGCGGTATCGGGCATGCACTACACCGCGATGGCCGGCATGCATTTTGTCGCGCTGTCGGAAGCGGCACATCACCATGGTGGCGGACTGGCCGCATCACAGCAAATCCTCTCGGTGGTGGTGGCGCTGCTGTGTTTTGTGATTGCCGCAGGCTTCCTGCTGTCGCTGGTGCCGGATCCGCGACGGCAGACGATGGCGATCGCGGCCGTCGTGACCGGTCCGTTGGCCGAGGCGGGCGTCGCCGCCGCGCCGCCGTCATCGCCTGATCCGGTTCCGGCTGCCGCATCCGTGGCGCGGCCGGTGTCGGCGCCGCTCGGCGGCCTCGGCCAGCCGCCCCGCCCTGCGCCTGCGCCCCGGCTTCCGGTCGAGGGGGCCAACGGCACGCATTTCATCGATGCCGCCGATATCAGGAGCGTCCGGGCCGACGCTCATTATACCCGGGTCCATGACGGCACCCGGGAGCGGATGTGCCCGTGGTCGATTTCGGAGGCCGAAGCCCAGCTTGATCCCGGCCTGTTCGTCCGGGTGCATCGCAGCCATATTGTGGCGATCCCCCATGTCAGCTTCGTCCGCAAGGAGGGTGACGGCGCGATCATCGAGCTCGATGGCCCATCGCCGCATCGCGTGCCCGTCAGCCGCGCCAAGATCGCCGAGGTCAAGGCCCGGCTTGGTCTCGCCAGACGCAACGCGCAGTCGTATCAAACCGGATTGGGTCGCCAAGGTCGCCCAGACTGACGCATTTCGTGCGTGCGAAACCGCATTTCGTGCGAATTCCCTCACCTTGTGACCGGACCACCGGCTTCGCCTTGCCTGCGAAAAAATCCGGGAACAGCCTCCGCCCAACGTCTGCACTCAAGAAGACGCATGGAGGAGACGATGATTCCCGGCCCATTCAGCTATCACCGGCCCGCGACCGTGGCCGATGCGGTCAAATTACTGTCAACGCTGGGCGAAGAGGCCCGTCCCCTTGCCGGCGGCCATAGTCTGGTCCCGATGATGAAGCTTCGGCTCGCCACGCCGGAACATCTGGTCGATCTTCACGGCATCGATGGTCTCAAGGGCATCCGCCGCGAGGCGGGTCGCATCGTGATCGGCGCCATGACCACCCAGCACCAGCTGCTGGCTTCCGACGACATCGCGAAATCGCTGCCGATCCTGCACGAAACCGCGATGCTGATCGCCGATCCGCAGGTGCGTTATATGGGCACAATCGGCGGCAATGTCGCCAATGGCGATCCCGGCAACGACATGCCGGCGCTGATGATGACGCTGGGCGCCAGCTACCGGCTCGAAGGCCCTTCCGGCGGGCGCGACATCGCCGCTTCCGAGTTCTATCAGGGCGCCTATTTCACCTCGCTCGAACCCGGCGAAATCCTGACCGAGATCTCAATTCCGACGCCTGCGGCGGGTCACGGCTACGCCTACGAAAAACTCAAGCGCAAGGTCGGCGATTACGCCACCGCGGCGGCGGCGGTCGTGCTGACCATGGCGGGCGGCAAGGTCGCGAGCTGCGCGATCGGCCTTACCAACCTGCACGAAACGCCGCTGCTGGCTGTGGACGCAGCGAAGCTCGTGATCGGCACCAGCCTCGATGCGGCAACGCTGAAAAAGGCCGCGGCCGCCGCCGAAGCCATCATGTCGCCGGCCGCGGACGCCCGCGGGCCGGTCGAATACCGCAAGCATGTCGGCGGCATCATGGTGACGCGGGCGCTGACCCGCGCTGCCGGTCGCGCCAGCTGAGAAAGGGATCAAAAAATGGCAAAGACCCATGTGACCATGAAAGTGAACGGCGCCGAGGTCGAAGGCCTCGTCGAGCCGCGCACGCTGCTGGTGCATTTCATCCGCGAGAACCTGCTGCTGACCGGCACCCATATCGGCTGCGAGACCACCCATTGCGGCGCCTGCACCGTCGATCTCGACGGCATGTCGGTGAAAAGCTGCACGATGTTCGCGGTGCAGGCCCAGGGCGCCGAGATCACCACCATCGAAGGCGTCGCCAACGCCGACGGGTCGCTGTCGGCGTTGCAGGAGGGCTTTCGCATGATGCACGGCCTGCAATGCGGCTTCTGCACGCCCGGCATGATTTTGCGCGCGCAGCGGCTGCTGCAGGAAAATCCCTCGCCGACCGAAGCGGAAATCCGGATGGGCATCTCCGGCAACATCTGCCGCTGCACCGGCTATCAGAACATCGTCAAGGCGATCCAGTACGCTGCCGACAAGATCAATGGCGTCGAATTCAAGGAGGCTGCGGAATGAACGACATGACTCCCACGCGGGAACAACGCGAAGCCAAACTCGAAGGCATGGGCTGCAAGCGCAAGCGGGTCGAGGACGCCCGCTTCACGCAAGGCAAAGGCAATTATGTCGATGACCTGAAGCTGCCCGGCATGCTGCACGGCGATTTCGTCAGATCGCCGCATGCCCATGCGCGGGTCAAATCGATCAATGGCGAGGAGGCGCTGAAGGTGCCGGGCGTATTGGCGGTTATTACCGCCGAGACGCTCAAAACCGTCAACCTCGCCTGGATGCCGACGCTCGCCGGCGACGTGCAGATGGTCTTGGCCGACGGCAAGGTGCTGTTCCAGAACCAGGAAGTCGCCTTCGTCGTCGCCACCGACCGCTATGCCGCCGATGACGGCATCAACAAGGTCGTGGTCGAATACGAACCGCTCCCGCCTCTGATCGATCCGTTCAAGGCGATGGACGCGGATGCGCCGGTGCTGCGCGAGGATCTCGCCGGCAAGACCACCGGCGCGCACGGTCCGCGCAAGCACCACAACCACATCTTCGAGTGGACGGTGGGCGACAAGGATCTCACCGACGCCGCGTTCAAGAAGGCGGATGTGACGATCAAGGAGATGATCTCCTATCATCGCACTCATCCCTCTCCGCTGGAGACCTGCCAGTGCGTCTGCTCGTTCGACAAGATCAAGGGCGAGCTGTCGATCTGGGGCACGTTTCAGGCGCCGCATGTGATCCGCACCGTGGTGGCGCTGATCGCGAAAATCCCGGAGCACAAGATCCATGTGATCTCGCCAGACGTCGGCGGCGGTTTTGGCAACAAGGTCGGCGCCTATCCCGGCTACATCTGTGCCGCGGTCGCTTCGATCGTCACCGGAAAACCCGTCAAGTGGGTCGAGGACCGCATCGAGAACCTCACCGCCACGTCCTTTGCGCGCGACTACCACATGACCACCGAGATCGCGTCGACCAAGGACGGCAAGGTCACCGGTTTGCGCGTGCACGTGCTGGCCGATCACGGCGCGTTCGACGCCTGCGCCGATCCGTCGAAATGGCCGGCCGGCTTCTTCAACATCGTCACGGGTTCCTATGATTTCCCGGTCGCGCATCTGTCGGTGGACGGCATCTACACCAACAAGGCGCCGGGCGGGGTCGCCTATCGCTGCTCGTTCCGGGTGACGGAGGCGGCCTATTGCATCGAGCGCGGGATGGACATCCTGGCCCAGAAGCTCGGAATGGATCCGGCGGAACTGCGGCTGAGGAACTTTATCAAGGCCGAGCAATTCCCGTATCACTCGGCGCTGGGGTGGGAATACGATTCCGGCGATTATCACACCGCCATGAAGAAGATGATGGAGACGGTCGACTATGCCGGCCTGCGCAAGGAGCAGGCGGCCCAGCGCGCCGCATTCAAGCGCGGCGAGACCCGCGAGATCATGGGCCTCGGCGTGTCGTTCTTCACCGAGATCGTCGGCGCCGGCCCGTCGAAGAATTGCGACATCTTAGGCATCGCGATGTTCGATTCCTGCGAGATCAGGTTGCATCCGACCGGCGCCGGCATTGCCCGGGTCGGCACCAAGAGCACCGGCCAGGGCCATGAGACCACCTGGGCGCAGATCATCGCCACCGAGATCGGCATTCCCGCCGACGACATCATGGTCGAGGAGGGCAACACCGATACCGCGCCCTACGGGCTCGGCACCTACGGCTCGCGCTCCACCCCGGTGGCCGGCGCCGCCATCGCCATGGCCGCCCGAAAGATCAAGGCCAAGGCGCAGATGATCGCCGCCTACCGACTCGAGGTGCACGAAGGCGATCTCGAATGGGATATCGACGGTTTTCGGGTGAAAGGTCTGCCGGAGAAATCGATGTCGATGAAGGACATCTGCTGGGCGGCCTACAATTCCGTGCCGCCGGGCATGGAGCCGGGCCTGGAGGCGGTGAGTTACTACGATCCGCCCAACATGACCTATCCGTTCGGCGCCTATATCTGCGTGATGAACATCGATGTCGATACCGGGGTCTACAAGATCAGGCGCTTCTACGCACTCGACGATTGCGGCACCCGCATCAACCCGATGATCATCGAAGGCCAGGTGCATGGCGGACTGACAGAAGCGTTTGCGATCGCGATGGGCCAGGAAATCCGTTACGACGACGACGGCAACGTGGTGACCGGTTCGTTCATGGATTTCTTCATGCCCACCGCGGTCGAGACGCCGCATTGGGAGACCGACTTCACGGTGACGCCATCGCCGCATCACCCGATCGGCGCCAAGGGCGTCGGCGAGAGCCCGAATGTCGGCGGCGTGCCGGCGTTTTCCAACGCCGTCAACGACGCCTTCTCGTTCCTGGGCTCGACCCACATCCAGATGCCGCACGACTACTGGCGCAACTGGCGGGCGGCGAAGAATCTGGGAGTGTTCGCGTAGCGATGAAAGATCGCGAGGAGATCGCGC
>Ga0209839_10000587_pt1 | contig 18393 bp, 19 predicted proteins | sample OrgsoiDNA2013050_FD_185800 | JGI IMG/M metagenome (GOLD analysis project Ga0209839, IMG submission 185800) | Permafrost soil microbial communities from the Arctic, to analyse light accelerated degradation of dissolved organic matter (DOM) -... | ecosystem: Environmental > Terrestrial > Soil >... | reverse complement strand
AGCCGCCGTCGGCCGAGCCCGTCGCCGAGCAGCCCGCTGCCGCCGAGGAGCCGCCGTCGGCCGAGCCCGTCGCCGAGACGCCGGCGCCCGTTGCCGAGACGCCGGCGCCCGTCGTCGAGACGCCCGCTCCCGTTGCCGAGACGCCGGCGCCCGTTGCTGAGGCGCCGGCTCCCGCTGCCGAGACTCCCACTCCGCCCGCCGAGACCCCGGCCGCGTCCGAGCCCGAGGGCGCCGAGGAAGAGGTCGAGGAGGTCGAGATCGCTCCCCGTGAGAAGCCCGAGATTCCGGGCGCTGATCTGATTCCCGACATCGTCCAGGAGGGAGACGGGTTCCTCGACGCCGAGGCCCAGGCCGCCGCCGAGGCCGAAGCAGAGGCCGCCGCCGCCCGTGAGCAGGAGCCTGATGACGAGGCCCGGCCGATCGCCGAGGCCGTCATCGACCTCGCCGCCGGCGCCCGCTACACCGCCACCGGCAAGCGCAAGACGGCCGTCGCCCGCGTGATCCTAAAGCCCGGCAGCGGCACCTACCTGATCAACGGCAAGACCCTCGATGAGTTCTTCCCCCGCGACACGCTCCGGCGCGTGATCCGCCAGCCGCTGGAGACGGTCGGCTACGAGGCGCGCATGGACGTCGTCGCCGCGATGCACGGGGGCGGTGTCGCCGCTCAGGCCGGAGCGCTCCGCCACGGCATCTCGCGGGCCCTGATCGTCGCCGACCCCAACCTGCGCGGCGAGCTCAAGCGCCGCGGCTTCCTGACCAGGGACCCGCGGGTCAAGGAACGCAAGAAGGCCGGGCTGAAGAAGGCCCGCAAGCGGCCGCAGTTCTCCAAGCGCTAGCGCTTCCAGGCTCATGGCGCGCCAGCTCTTTGGCACGGACGGGGTGCGTGGCGTCGCCGGGGAATTCCTGAGCGCGGAGCTCGCGCTCGCGCTCTCACGGGCGGCGGTGGCCAAGTCAGACGTGGAGCGACCGCAGGTCCTGATCGTGCGCGACACCCGCGAATCCGGCGAGATGCTCGAGGCCGCGATCGCGGCGGGCGTGACCGCGGCGGGCGGAGACGCGCTGCTGGCCGGAGTGCTTCCCACGCCGGCGGCGCCGCTGCTGCTCAGGCGCCACGGGCTGCACCTCGCGGCAGTCATCTCCGCCTCGCACAACCCGTATCAGGACAACGGCATCAAGCTGTTCGGCGGCGACGGCTTCAAGCTCGACGACGACGACGAGCACGAGATCGAGGCGGAGCTGGAGCGGCCGGTGGTGAACCCGTCGCGGCTGGGCCGCGTGCGCCGTTTCCACGGAGCGCTGGAGGACTATCTCCGGGAGCTGCACGTCCGCTACCAAGGCCTTGATCTGCACGGACAGCGGATCCTGCTGGACTGCGCCAACGGCGCGACCTACAGCGCCGCGCCGGAGATCTTCCGGAGGCTCGGAGCCGAGGTCGAGGTGATGTCGGACGAGCCGGACGGGCGCAACATCAACGACGGCTGCGGCTCGACGCACCTCGAGGCGATTGTGAAGCGGATCACCGAGGGTGGCCACGACGCCGGGTTCGCCTTCGACGGCGACGGCGATCGCGTGCTGGCCGTCGACGGCTCCGGCGCGATCGTCGACGGCGACGAGCTGATCGCTCTGGCGGCACTTCACCTGCGGACCGAGAATCGTCTGCCCGGCAACGGCGTCGTGGTGACGGTGATGACGAACTACGGGTTTCACACGGCGATGGCGAAGGCCGGCGTCGAGGTCGCCATCACCGCCGTCGGCGACCGGTATGTGCTCGACGAGCTCCTGCGGCGCCGGTGGGGGCTCGGCGGCGAGCAATCGGGTCACATCATCGACCTCGACTTCGGGCCCTCCGGCGATGGGATCTCGAGTGCGCTCCTGACCCTCGAGGCGCTCGGCACGCGCAACCTGGCCGAGCGTAACGCGATGTCGAAGCTGCCCCAGCGACTGGTGAACATCCGTGCCGCCGACCGCGCGGCGCTGACCACGGCGATGGACGCAGCGGCCGTCCGCGAGGCGATCGGTGCCGAGGAGTCGGGCCTCGGCGGCCGCGGCCGCGTGCTCGTCCGCGCCTCGGGCACCGAGCCGTTGATTCGCGTGATGGTCGAGGCGCCGAGCGAGGACGAGACCAACTCGGTCTGCGCGCGCCTGGTCGAGGTGGTCGAGAGCGCGATCAATTGACGCGCACGACGATCGACGAGCTGCTCGCCGCCGCCCGCAGCCGGCTCCAGCGTGTCGATCCGCCCGCCGCCGCAGTCGCGATTGACGCCGGCGCGACCCTGATCGACATCCGCTCCGATTCGCAGATCACCCAGGACGGCGTCGTTCCCGGGGCGCTGCTGATCCCTCGCAACGTGCTCGAGTGGCGCCTGGACCCCGACAGCGGCCATCGCCACGCCGAGGCTCCCGGCATCGATGGGGAGGTGATCGTGATGTGCAACGAGGGCTACCAGTCGAGTCTCGCCGCGGCCACGCTCCAGGAGCTGGGCTTCACCCGCGCCACAGATCTGGATGGCGGGTTCCAGGCCTGGCGGTCGGCCGGATTCCCGGTGGACTGTGCGTAGCGCGCCGAGCGCACCGGCGGCACACACATCACTCGGCCGGTAGTCGCCCTCGCGCCTGCTCGAGGGCGGCGCGGGCCTCCGAGCTCCCGGGCGCACCAGCTCGGCCGCCGGGCGATCGCGGGCCAGTTCATACGCCTGGCCCGCCCACAGCCGGGATCCGACCCGTGGCCCGGCTAACATACTGGTTTCGTGCGTCACGGCAGTGGGCCTGACGCCACGCGGGCCGCCGCTGCGGCTCGACCCCCGCGACACGAAGGGTGCACACCGAGACGCATGTGTGGAATCGTCGGATATGTCGGTCCCCGCGAGGCCCGCCCGCTGCTGCTGGCCGGCCTCGAGAAGCTCGAGTACCGCGGCTACGACAGCGCCGGAATCTCCGTACTCGACGGCGGGCGCATCGATGCGGTCAGGGCGGTGGGAAACCTGAGCGCGCTGCGCGGCGCGCTCGATGCCCACCCCGGCCCCACCCCTGCCGGCGTAGGCCTCGCCGAGCCCCCCATGCCGTGCACCGGCATCGGGCATACGCGCTGGGCGACCCACGGTCGCGTGACCGAGGAGAACGCCCACCCACACTTCGACACCACCGATCGGGTGCACATCGTCGTCAACGGGATCGTCGAGAACTACATCTCGCTCAAGAACCGGCTCACCGACGGGGGTGCCGTGTTCACCTCGGAGACCGATGCCGAGGTGATCGCCCACCTCGTCGCCCACTACAACGAGGGCGATCTGGTCGAGGCGGTTCGCAGGGCGTATGCCGATCTGCGCGGGCACTACGCGTTCGTGGCCATGAGCGCGGACGAGCCGGGGCTGCTGGTGGGCGTGCGCAACGAATGCCCGCTGATCGTCGGCCGCGGCGATGGAGAGCAGTTCATCGGCTCGGCGATTCCGGCGTTCCTGCGGGAGACGCGCGAGGTGCAGTACATCAACAGCGACGAGATCGTCGTCATGCGTCCGGACGACGTCAGCTTCGAGACCGCCGGCGGCGAGCCGCTGGAGCGCGAGATCGTGACCATCGACTGGGACGCCGAGACAGCTGAGAAACAGGGCTTTGAGACGTTCATGCTCAAGGAGATCCACGAGCAGGCCGAGGCTGTGGCCGAGACGATCGGCGAGCGCGCTGCGCGCGGGGTGGGCATCGACCTCGGGGACCTCGGCGAGATCGACGACGAGCTGCTGCGAAACCTGCGCCGCGTCGTGGTCGTGGCCTGCGGCACCTCCTACCACGCGGGATTGATCGGCCGCTATGCGATCGAGGAGTGGGCGCGCGTGCCGGTCGAGGTGGAAATCGCCTCCGAGTACCGCTATCGCAACCCGGTCGTCGGCGCCGGCGATCTGGTGATCGGGATCTCGCAGTCGGGAGAGACGGCGGACACCCTCGCGGCGATGCGCCTCGCGCGCGAGCGGGGGGCGAAGGTTCTGGCTGTCACCAACCTGATGGGCGCTCAGGCCACCCGCGAGGCCGACGGCGTGCTCTACACCCGTGCCGGGCTCGAGATCGGCGTGGCCGCGACGAAGACATTCGTCAGCCAGGTGGCGGTCATGTACCTGCTGGCGCTGCGGCTGACCGAGCTGCGTGGCACTCTGGAGGCCGACGTGCTCACGAGCACGATCTCCGAGCTCAAGCGGCTGCCGCTCGCGATCGCCGAGATGATGGACCACGATCTCGGCGGCGTGGAGCGGATCGCCCAGGCCTACTACGAGGCCGGATTCTTCCTCTACCTCGGACGTCACGTGGGCCTGCCGGTCGCGCTCGAGGGCGCGCTCAAGCTCAAGGAGATCTCTTACGTCGCCACCGACGCGTACGCCGCCGGGGAGATGAAGCATGGGCCGATCGCGCTGCTCGACGAGAGCACGCCCGTGGTCGTGGTGGCCACCGATTCGCCTGTGCTGGAGAAGGTGATCTCCAACATCCAGGAGGTTCGTGCGCGCGGCGCACGGGTGATCGCGGTCGCCACCGAGGGCGATGACGAGATCACGGAGCACACCGATGAGGTGATCAGAGTTCCCCGCACGCACTGGATGCTGGCTCCGCTGCTGGCGGTGATCCCGCTCCAGCTGCTCGCCTATCACGTGGCCCGCAAGCGAGGCCTCAACGTCGACCAGCCTCGCAACCTGGCCAAGACCGTGACCGTCGAGTGAACGCGAAGCGTGCACGGGCAAGTGAGCCCGGAGGCCCGGCCGCCTCGCTACCGGCCGTGGGCATCGATCTGCTGGAGATCGACCGGCTGGAGCGGGCCCTGGAGCGCCGCCCGCGGCTCGCCGAGCGCCTGTTCACCGCGGCCGAGCGGGCCTATGCCTCGAGCCGCGCCCGCCCGGGGCAGCATCTGGCGGCGCGGTTCTGCGCCAAGGAGGCGGTGGCCAAGGCGCTGGCCCTCGAAGCCTGGAGCTTTCGCGACGTCGAGGTGCTCGGCGGCGACGGTCCGCCGCAGGTCCGCCTGCACGGCGCGGTCGCGGATCGGGCGGCCGAGCTCGGCGTCGAGATCGGCGTGTCGCTGACCCACACGCGGCGTGACGCCGCGGCGGTGGCGATCCTCCGATGAGGCTCCCGGCGTGGCTGTCGCCGTTGCCCGATGCGGCCGAGCAGCGCGAGCTGGACCGCTGGGCGATCGAGGAGCTCGGCATCCCCGGCCTCACGCTGATGGAACGGGCGGGCGTCGGGCTGGCCGAGCTGGCCGCGGAGCTCGCCCCCCAAGGCAGGATCGTGGCCGTGTGCGGCAAGGGCAACAACGGCGGTGACGGCTTCGTCGCCGGGCGCTGGCTGCGTGAGCGCGGCCGCGACGTGGACGTCCTGCTGCTGGGGGACCCTGACGAGCTCCGCGGAGATGCCAGGGCGAGCTACGAGCGCCTCGAGGGCGCGGCGGCGATCCCGTTCGAGGCCGGCGCGCTGGCCGGCGCCGCCGCGATCATCGACGCAATTCTCGGCACCGGTTTCGCCGGCGAGCCGCGGGACCCGGCCAGGACCGCGATTGAGGCCATCAACAGCGCCGGGGCGGGTGCCGTGGTGGCCTGCGACGTCCCCAGCGGGGTCGACGCATCGACCGGCGAGATCGCCGGCGTGGCCGTGCGCGCCGACGCCACCGCCACCTTCCACGCCGCCAAGCCGGGACTGTGGATCGCGCCCGGGAAGGCTCATACGGGCAGGCTCAGGGTGATCGACATCGGCATTCCGGCCGGAGGTCCCGGTGACCCGTCGATGGGCCTGATCGGACCCCGCGTACTCGAGGAGATACCGCGCCGGGGCGCCGACGCGACCAAGTTCGCCGCCGGCAGCGTGCTCGTGTGTGGCGGCTCGACCGGCCTCACGGGAGCCCCATGCCTGGCCGCCGAAGCGGCGTCGCGAGCCGGCGCCGGGTACGTGACGGCCTGCGTGCCGGAGTCGTTGAACGCGATCTTCGAGGGCCGTCTGCTCGAGGTGATGACGGTCCCGCTCGACGACGAGTGCGGCTCGCTGCAGCCGTCGGCGGCCGCGACGGTGCTGGCGCGCTCTGAGCGGGCGCAGGCGCTCGTGCTCGGCCCCGGGCTCGGCCGCGAGGACCCGGCGGCCGAGCTGGCTCGGGAGCTCGCGTCACGGGTGGCGATCCCGCTGCTGCTCGACGCCGACGGGCTGAACGCTCACGCGTCCGCGCTCGAGCGCCTGGCGGCGCGCGGCGCGCCAGCGATTCTGACCCCTCACGCCGGCGAGCTCGCCCGGCTGCTCGGGATGCAGAGCGCGGAGGTCGGGGCTCATCGCCTTGGCCTGACTCGCCGGGCCGCCGCGAGCGCTCGCGCGATCGTGGTGCTGAAGGGCGACGACACGATCGTCGCCGAACCCGGCGGTCGGGTGGGCATCAGTCCCGGCGGCGCTCCGGCGCTGGCCACGGCGGGAACCGGAGACGTGCTCTCAGGCGTGATCGCTGCGCTGCTGGCCAAACAGATGGATCCCTTCCATGCCGCCTGTGGCGGGGTCTTCCTGCACCTCGGCGCGGGCCGCCTGGCTGGGCAGCGGATCGGCGTCGAGGGCGTGATCGCCAGCGACGTGATCGCGGCGTTGCCGGGCGCCCGCGCGGGCGATGCTGCGGCGCCGGCAGCCGACCCATTACGCTGAGGGTGATGCCACTGCGCGCGCTCGCCCGCGTGAACCTGGCGGCGATCGAGCGCAACGTCGCCCGTCTGAAACGCGACCTGCGCCCGGGCACGGAGCTGTGCGCCGTGGTCAAGGGCGATGGCTACGGGCACGGTGCCGTGCCCGCCGCCAACGCGGCGCTGGCCGGGGGAGCCGGCTGGCTGGCCGTGGTCACGGCCCAGGAGGCCGCCGAGCTGCGAGCGGCGGGTGTCGTGGCCCGGACGCTGGTGATGGGCGCGCTGAGCGACGCCGAGCTCGACGTGGCGCTGGCCGCGGATGCCGACGTGGTGGCCTGGAACGAGCGCTTTGTGGCCGAGCTCGCCGCGCGCGCTCAGGGGGCGGTGCGCGTGCATGTGAAGCTCGACAGCGGCCTGGGGCGGCTGGGCACCCGGGATCCGGCTGAGGCCCTGCGGATCGCCGAATGGATCGCCGCCGCGGGATCGCTGGAGCTCGCCGGAGCGATGACCCACTTCGCCACCGCCGACGAGGACGCCGCGTTCATGGCCCGGCAGCTCGAGACGTTCACACCGTTCGCGGCGGAGATGCGCCGCCGCCATCCCGGCATCGTGGTGCACGCGGCCAACAGCGCCGCCACGGTGCGCGACCGCGCGACGCACTTCGATCTCGTTCGCTGCGGGATCGCGATCTACGGGCTCGATCCGATGCAGGAGGACCCGCTCGCGCGCGAGCTCGAGCCGGCGCTCGAACTCACCTCCTACCTGGCGGCGGTCAAGGCGACGGCGCCGGGCCAGAGCGCCGGCTACGGCCGCCGCTTCATCGCCGACCGGGACACCTGGCTGGCCACGCTGCCCATCGGGTACGCCGACGGGTTCCGCCGCGCGTTCTCCGACAACTGCGAGCTGATCGTGGCCGGGCGCCGGCACCCGCTCGTCGGCACCGTGAGCATGGACAACATCACCATCGACCTCGGTCCCGTCACCGACCTCGAGCCCGGCGCGACGGCGACGATCATCGGTGCCGACGGGGGAGAGCGGCAGACGGCGGAGGAGCTGGCGCAGCGGATCGGGACGATCAACTACGAGATCGTGTGCGCGATCTCCGACCGGGTGCCCCGGGCGTACCACCGCGACGGGGCCCAGGCATGAGCATGCCGATCGAGCGACTGCGGGCCAGCGGCGCGGAGGCGTGGCTGGTCGGCGGCGCCGTGCGCGACCGGCTTCTCGGCCGCAGCACCTGCGACTACGACGTGGCTATCCGCGATGACCCCGAGCAGATCGCGAGGGCCGTCGCCCGCGCGGCCAACGGGCATCCGTTTCAGCTGTCGGACGAGTTCGGGGCCTGGCGCGTCGTCGCTCGCGACCACAGCTGGCAGCTCGATCTGGTCCCGCTCACCGGCGCGACGATCGAGGAGGATCTCGGCCAGCGCGACTTCACGATCAACGCGATCGCCGAGCCGCTTGCCGCCGGCGAGCTGATCGATCCCTGCGGTGGCCGCGAGGACCTGGCTGCGGGCCGGTTGCGGATGGTGTCCTCGCGGGCGTTCGCCGACGATCCCCTGCGAGCGCTGCGGCTCGCCCGGCTGGGGTGCGAGCTCGGGTTCTCGCCCGAGGCCGCCACGATGGCCGCGGCGCGCGCCGAGGCGGACGGCCTGGCCGATGTGGCCGTGGAGCGCGTGTTCGAGGAGCTGAAGAGGATCCTCACCGCCGAGCGTGCGTTCGAGGGCCTCGCGCTGATGGACTCGCTGGGCGTGACCGCCGTGGTGCTGCCGGAGCTGGTCGCGCTGCGGGGAGTGGAGCAGAGCCGGTTTCACCACCTCGACGTCCACGACCACACGCTGGCCGTGCTCGGCGAGACGATCGAGCTGCAGCGCGATCCCTCGGCCGCGTTCGGCGCGGCCGCCGAGGGCCTTCGGCGCCTGCTGGCAGAGCCGCTGGCCAATAACCTGAGCCGCGGCGACGCGCTGCGCTTCGGTGCCCTGTTCCATGACATCGCCAAGCCGCAGACGCGCTCCGTCACCCCGGAGGGTCGAGTCACGTTCATCGGCCATGACGCGCTGGGGGCGCGGATGGCCGCGGCCGCCCTGACCCGGCTGCGAGCCAGCGACCGGCTCGTGGAGCAAGTGGCCGCCCTGACCCGTCATCACCTGCGGCTCGGGTTCCTGGTTCACGAGGTGCCGCTCTCTCGGCGTCTGGTCTATCGCTACCTGCACGCCAGCGCACCGGTGCAGGCCGACGTCACGGTGCTGAGCGTGGCCGACCGCCTGGCCACGCGCGGAGCCGGCTCCGAGGCGGCCATTGCCAAGCACCTGAGCCTGGCCCGGGAGATGGTCAGGGAGGCCCTGGCCTGGCGCGAGAAGCCACCCAAGCCGATCCTCCGCGGCGACGAGATCACGCGCGAGCTGGGGATCAGCCCGGGACCCAGGATCGGGGAGGTGCTCGCCGAGCTCGAGGAGGCGTCGTTCGCCGGCGAGGTGAGGACTCGCGAGCAGGCGCTGAACCGGGCGCGTGAGCTGCTCGGGAGATAAGCTCGGGCCCGTGAGCGACCCCAACTGTCTGTTCTGCAAGATCGTCGCCGGCGAGCTTCCGTCCCAGACCATCGATCAGGACGAGCGCACCATCACGTTCATGGACATCAACCCGGCCACGCGCGGGAACGCGCTGGTCGTCTCCCGGCGCCACGCCAAGGACCTGCTCGAGGTCGAGCCGGATGACCTGGCGGCCACCATCCATGGCGCGCAGCGGCTCGCGCGGCGGTTCAAGCACAGCCTCGGCGCGGACGGCGTCAACCTGCTCAACAGCTGCGGCGCTGACGCGTGGCAGACCGTGTTCCATTTCCACATTCACGTCATCCCTCGCTATGCGGGCGACCCGCTGCGGCTGCCCTGGGTTCCCGCGCTGGGCGATCTCAGCGAGATCGCCGCCACGGCGGAGCTGCTGCGATGAGCGCCACCGCGCCGGTCCGCGTGCAGACCGAGGACCTGCAGCGTGCGGTTCGTTTCTCACCGACGGTCCCGGCAAGGCCACCTTCGAGGGCCGCTGAGAGAACGCTCACCGATGTCAGGCGTCGGCGTGCGGCCGTGCCTGCTACGTTTTCCCGCGGATCGGGCCCAACGGACCCGGCTTATTCCTGATAGCGCAGTCTCGAAGGGGATTTCATGGCAACGGGTACCGTCAAGTGGTTCAGCGACGACAAGGGCTTCGGCTTCATCACTCCTGATGATGGGGGCCGGGACCTGTTCGTCCACTTCAGCGGCATCAACGGCGACGGTTACCGCTCGCTTCCGGAGGGCTCCAAGGTCTCCTATGAGGAGGAGGCCGGTCCCAAGGGCCCCAAGGCTGTAAACGTCACCAAGATCTAGTCGCGCAGCCCGTCGTTTCCGGCCCACGAGCGCTCGTGGCCGGGCCTTGCCTGCGACGCCGGGAGGCGGCTTGCACCGCTACTCCGGCCGCACGGTCGTGTTCAATGACGATATGACACGCTCTTTCAAGGCCGCCATCGCCGCGATTACGCTCGGCGCCGCGCTGGTACCCGCCTCCGCCTCCGCCTCCATCGTCGAGCTCGGCCAAACGACCTCGCCTGTGGTCGCACCAGCCTGCCCCGCCGGGGTTTCGAAAGTCAACTGCACCATCATCCTCACCGAGACGACAGCGCTCGAGACGCTGGCCGACGGTGTGGCCTATCCCACGACGGTCAAGACATCCGGGCGCATCGTCGCGTTCACGGTCGGTCTGGCCAAGCTGACCAAGGCCGACGTCTCCGGCCTGGACTCCGCCTACGGCGGCACCTCGAAGATCGCCATCACGGTCCTGAAGCCAGGCAAGAACAAGCTGCAGCGGCAGTGGACCGTCCGCGATCAGAGCCCGCTGTTCCACGTGCAGCCGTGGTTCGGGCACGTGGTCCAGTTCCCGCTCACGACCTCGCTGGACGCGCAGAAGGGCGACACGATCGCGCTGGCGGTCAGCACCTGGGCGCCAATCCTCTCGATCAGCCTGCCGGCCAAGCAGTTCCAATACCGGGCCAGCCGCGCGACCCAGTGCACGACGTTCAACATCCAGACCGCCCAGCTGACGATCGGTGCCAACACGCAGTACAAGTGCTTCTACGTGTCCACACGCGTCCAGTACACGGCGACCGAGGTCACGACCCCGGGGGCGCCCAAGGACCAGGTCAAGGGCCGCCGCCGCATCGTCGTCAAGGGCCGCCGCGTCGTGGCCAGCAAGCGCATCCCCAGGGCCACCACGGTCACCCTGGCGCCCACGGGTGGTGGCGTGGCGCCCTAGCAGCGTCCGCCTCGAGGCGTCCCTCGCGGCGCGTCACACCTGCGGATCAGCGATCTAGCAGGCGCCGGGGTTCTGCTGACAGAAGGCGGAGGTCCCGAGGCCTGCCCCGCCGCTGCCGGAGCTTCCGCCGCTGCTGGTGCTGGTGCCGCCGCCGGACGTCCCGCCGCCGGCGCTGGCGCCGCCGGACGTCGACGTGCCGCCGGACGAGCCGGAACCGGAGCCGGAGCCGGAGCCGGAGCCGGAGCCGGAGCCCGAGCCGGAGGTGCCGCCGGAGGCTGAGGTGCCGCCGGAGGACGACGCCGAGCCGCCTGATGAGCCGGCGCCCGAGCTGCCGGATGCCGTCGTGGTCGTCGAGGTGGTGGAGGTCGGCGTCGTGGTGGTCCCCGACGTATTCGCGGCTGCACTGGCGGCGCCGCCGGTCGGGACCGTCAGCTGGGGCGCACCGGAGGTGTCGCCCTGGCTCGACCCTCCACCGCCGCAGGCAGCGAGGCCCACCGCCAGCGCAAGGCCTGACGCGAACGCGGCGACCGGGAGCTTCACATGCGAATAGAGGCGCATGGTGGGCACGCTCACGTGCCGAGCGGCTCCATCCGCCGGCCGCAGTGGGGGCAGTCGTTGAGGTCCCTCTGCGTGAGCTGGTCGCACCAGTTGCAGAAGCGGAGATTCTCGACGGCCCACGGCAGTTCGGATCGCATTGGTGCCAAGGGAAGCACCCTTCCCACGACCTCGAGCTGCTCGCCTGTTTCACGGTCCAGATAGATGCGCCCGGGCTCCGCCTCGATCAGTATCTCGCGACCGGTGGAGGGGGTTCGCATCCTGTACTTCTGGCGCGTTCTCACCGCCGCCATGCTACCAGCGCCGCTGGCGCGTGCTTCCCAGAGGGCCCCCCGAGCCGCTCTTTGTCGGCCCGGAGATCATGGGCCAACACCGTCGCCGTGCGCTGGGATAGAGTGCCGCACTCGAACTATGGTGAAGGCGCATTCACGCGGCCGTCGGAGCTTCGCGGCGCTTGCCTCAGCGGCATCGCTATTGGTTGCCCTGGGCGGCTGTGCGGTCAAGCACCCCACGGACAATCTCGTGCATGGCAAGCAGCTGTTCGTGGCCAAATGCGGCGCCTGCCACACGCTGGCTCACGCGAACACCACGGGCACCATCGGCCCCAATCTCGACCAGGCCTTCGCCGACGCGCGGGCGAACGGATTCAAGAGCAACGACATCCGCGGCATCGTCAATTTCCAGATCCTCTACCCGAACCCGCTGGGCGCGATGCCGGCGATGCTCTACAAGGGCCAGGCCGCCGGCGACGTGGCCGGATACGTGGCCGCCGTGGCCGCCAGGCCCGGGCAGGACACCGGCGCGCTCGGAAATGCCGTCGCCAACGTGACCCAGAAGCCCGTCAGCGAGCAGAACGGCGTCCTGCAGATCGACGCGGATCCGACCGGGCAGCTCAAGTACCTCGCCTCGAGCGCCACGGCCACCTCGGGCAAGGTGACGGTGAAGATGCAGAACAAGTCCTCAGTGCCGCACGACATCGCGATCACGGGGAGTGGTGTCAACGTCGTCGGCCCGATCGTCCAGAACGGCGGCGTCTCCACGATCGCGCCCACGCTGGCCCCCGGCAAGTACACGTTCTTCTGCACCGTTCCCGGCCATCGCGCCGCCGGGATGCAGGGCACGCTGACCGTCAAGTAGCGCGGGCGGCCGTCCGCCGGCTGATCCGCTCGCGCAGCTCCTCGCCGCGTCCCGCGGCCACCGCGCGCGCGGCGCGCTCCTCGTCGAGCTCAACCCCGTTCGCCGCCGCATAGTCGAGTAGGCCCTGGCGCTCCTCGCCCTCGCGCGCCACCTTCAGGAACAGCCAGCAGAAGAGGCCGATCGTGAGCAGGCTCTCCTCGACCATCATCAGGCCGCCGGCGGCCACCTGATCGGCGATCGGGCTGATGTGCCAGTGGGCGTCGCCCGACGCGTAGTACGGGTAGAAGACGGCGCCGGCGAAGATCATCGCGTTCGCCAGCACGGTGCCGATCAGGCGCACCACGATGATGTACCCGAGCCGGGCGGCGTTGCCGAACCAGGCCGGCTTGGGCAGCGGGCCGAGCAGCGCCATCCACACCCCCATCCCGAAGAGCAGGAAGGTGGCGTGCTCGAGCGCGTGCACGGCGTCGTGGCGCAGGGCGGCCTGGTAGAGGACCGGGAGGTGCCAGGCATAGAAGTTGACCGCCCACAGCCCGACCGCCACCACAGGGTGCGTGAGGACGCGCAAGCGGCCGATCACGCGGTTGCGGAGCAGGGGGGCGAGCACAGGACCGGTGAAGCCGAGAACGAGCAGCAGAGCGGCCAGATCACCGATCAGCAGGTGCTCGGCCATGTGCGCGACCAGCAGCTGGTCGCTGAGCTTCCCCACCGGCGGGGTGAGGGCCAGCGCCAGCACCCCCAGACCGGCGGCGAAGCAGACGATGCGCCAGGTCGGCACCGGGCGGCCCTCATGCGCGAGCGTGCGCACGCGCAGGTAGTAGGGGAGCCAGTACAGCAGCACCAGCAGCGGCAGGCCGATCGTGCCGGCCGGACCGGCGGCGGCCAGCGGGATCATGCTCGACACCACACCCGACATGGTGACGCCTGGCGCGCCGGCGCGCACCCGGAGACGGTCAGCTCAGCGCCTGGATGAGGCCGATCACGGCCAGGATCGCGGCCACGGCCACCACCACGTAGATCAGGGCCCGGAACGCCTCTGCCTCTGAGCGGAGCGGGTTCAGCACGGCGAGAGCCGTTAGAGCACGTACACGGTCGTGTACACGACGACCCACATGATGTCGACGAAGTGCCAGTAGATCCCGGGCACTTCCATCCCGCGATGGCTCTCGGGCGAATAGTGGCCGCGGAAGGCGCGGATCGTGACCATCAGCAGCAGGCACAGCCCGATGAACACGTGGGCGCCGTGCAAGCCGGTCAGTCCGTAGAAGACGGACGCCTGGGCGGACTGATAGGGCGCGAAGCCGATGTGCACGTACTCGTTGATCTGCACGAACAGGAACGTCAGGCCGAGCAGGAAGGTGGACGCGATTCCCGCCTTGAGCCCGAAGCGGTTGCCGCTCTTGACCGACACCAGAGACCAGTGCAGGGTCAGCGACGAGGACAGCAGGATCGCCGTGTTGACGCCGGCGACCGCCTCCGGCAGCGTCGTCCCCGGAGCGGGCCAGGGGTTGTGGTTCACAACCCGGATGAAGAAGTAGGCCGTGAAGAACGCCCCGAAGATCATCACCTCGGAGATGATGAAAAGCAGCATGCCGAGCAGCGGCGCCTCGACCCGTGAGGAGCGGTGCGCCGGCGGCGGGCCGTGATGCTCGGCGTGGCTGATCGCTGAGGCTTCCAATCCGGCTCCTTCTACGCGCTGGCGGTCTCGACGTCGCGGTGGATCACGTGCTCGACCGGCTTGTTGCTGGCTCGCCGCACACGCTCGATCAGATCCGAGCGCATCCAGCCCGACTTGGTCTCCGCCAGCGTCGAGATCACGATGTCATCGACACGGAAGTACTGCAGGGCGTTCATGGTCGCGGTGTAGGGATCGGGGTCACCGATCGTCCCGGCGGCCAGCAGCTTCGCGGCGTCCAGGCGGTCGAGCACCAGCTTGAGCCGCGTGCGGGCCCGCCTGACCGCCGACCCGTCCCCGCCCTCCTGAGGCACGACGACCACGAACAGGCGCTCGCGCCGGTCGGTCTCTGACTCGGCTCTCGCCTTGAGGGCCTCGAACAGCTCGTCGCCGCTGGCGGTGCGGTTGGCCACCGCGAGCGTGACGTGGAAGGGGAGACCCTCGGTGTCAGGGTCGGCCACCACGTGCTCGACCGGCAGCCCCGTGGCGTGGCGCAGACGCTCGATCAGGTCCCGGCGCTGCCATCCCGAGCGCGTCTCGGGGTAGGTGGAGACGATGATCTCGTCGGGACGGTGCTCGTGCACCGCGTCGATCGTGGCGGTGTAGGGGTCGGGGTCGCCGACCTCGCCGATCGCGGTCAGGCCCTCGGTGTGCACGAAGCCGAGCGCCAGGTCGACACGCGCCTGGGCGGCGTCGAAGACGGCGTCGTCATAGATCACCAGTCCCTGTCGCGGCCGGGTCTGGGGCACGCAGAGGACGAAGCGCACGTCTCCGGCCTCGGCGCGCTTGCGCACCGCCTCGATCAGCGAGCGCCCGCCGAGGGTCTCGTTGGCGACGACCAGGACTGTTCTCATCGAACTCCTCCCTTATTCCGGCGTCGGTGAGGTCGCGATCGTGCCGGTCGGCCTGGCTTCGGCCGGCGACTTGAAGATCCCGTGCACCGCACCGGGGACCCCGTACTCGTACGGGCCGCCGACGACGGTCGGGACGGCGTCGAAGTTGAAGATCGGCGGCGGCGAGGACACCTGCCACTCGAGCGTCAGAGCACGCCACGGGTTCGCAGCCGCCCGCGGTCCGCCGCGCCAGCTGGCGACCATGTTGTAGAGGAACACCAGCGTGCTGAGACCGAGCCCGAAGCTGGCCAGCGAGATGATCAGGTTCCAGGTCGCGAACTGCTGCGCGTAGTCGGCGACGCGGCGCGGCATGCCCTGAATCCCGATCAGGTGCATCGGGCCGAAGGTGATGTTGAAGAAGATGAACGTGAGCCAGAAGTGGAGCTTGCCCAGCCGGTCGTCGAACATCCGCCCCGTCATCTTCGGGAACCAGTAGTAGACGCCGGCGAAGATGGTGAACAGGGAGCCGCCGAACAGCACGTAGTGGATGTGGGCAACGATGAAGTAGGTCGCGCTGACGTGGATGTCGAACGGGATCATGGCCAGCATCACGCCGCTGATCCCGCCCAGCGTGAACATGGTCAGGAAGCCGAGCGCGAACAGCATCGGCGTGTCGAGGCGCAGTACCCCTCGCCACAGCGTCGCCAGCCACGAGAAGACCTTGATGCCGGTGGGGATCGCGATGATCGCGGTCGTCACCATCATCGGGATGCGGATCCATGGCGCCATCCCGGAGACGAACATGTGGTGCGCCCAGACGGTGAAGCCGAGCACCACGATCGCCAGCAGCGAGAAGGCCATCATCCGATAGCCGAAGATGGGTTTTCGCGCCTTGACCGCGAGGACCTCGGAGATGATCCCGAACCCGGGCAGCATCATGATGTAGACCGCTGGGTGCGAGTAGAACCAGAAGACGTGCTGGTACATGATCACGTTGCCGTTCTTGCCCGCGCCCACGAACGCGTTGAAGAACTGGAAGCCGAGCGCCCGGTCGAGCAGCACGAAGAACTGCGAGGCGGCGATGAACGGGGTCGCGATGACGACCAGCAGCGAGGTCGAGAAGTTCGCCCACACCAGCAGCGGCATCCGGAAGAAGCTCATCCCCGGCGCCCGCATGGTGATGATCGTGACCAGGAAGTTCAGCGCCGTGGCAATCGATGACGCCCCGGCGAACTGCACCGCGAGCGTGAAGAAGGTCTGACCCAGCGGCAGCGAGGTCGACAGGGGCGCATACGCGGTCCAGCCGGACGCGAACGAGCCGCCCGGGGCCAGGAAGCTCGCCAGCATCATCAGCCCGGCGATCGGCAGCAGCCAGAAGGAGAGCGCGTTCAGCCGCGGGAAGGCCATGTCCGGGGCGCCGATCATCAGCGGCAGGACGAAGTTGGCCAGCCCGGCGAACACCGGGATCACGAACAGGAAGATCAGCAGCGAGGCGTGGACCGAGAACAGGCCGTTGTACTGCTCAGGGGTCACGAACTGCATGCCCGGCTGGGCGAGCTCGGCGCGCATCAGCATCGCCAGCAGGCCCCCGATGAGCAGGAAGAAGAACGAGGTGACCACGTACTGGATCCCGATCACCTTGTGGTCGGTGTTGACGCGGAAGTAGTCCCGCCACGTACGGGCGCCGTGGGCTGAGTGGTCCTCGGGCCGGGTGCGTTTGCCGGCCGCCCAATAGAACCAGTAGTCCGCCACGCCGAGGCCGACGAGGAAGAACAGGGGCACGGCGATCAGCGCCACCGTGGTGATCGCGTAGCCGTCGAGGACCGGATGCTCGTGCATCAGGGTGCGGATGAGGACGACGAGACCGAACGCGAACGCGAATCCGATCACGTCGAACAGGGCGGCGCGGTACCAGCCGGGTGCGCGGAGCTTGATGAGCATCAGCGGATCTCCTTGAGACTGGTCACTTTGTCACGCTCGCGAGGTAGGCGACAAGCGACTGAATCTGAGTCGCCGTCAGGGTCTGGCCAAAAGTCTGGGGCATCACCCCGGCCGGGTAGCCCGGGGCGATGAACGCGTTCGGCTTCGTGATCGACTCATTGATGAACGCGGCCAGGGGGAGGCCGCGCTTCTTCGCGTCGGGGACGAGGCGAATGCCGAGGTTCGGGCCCACCGCGCCGGTGGTGCCCGCGTCGGCCAGCGTATGGCACGCCCCGCAGCCCCCGGAGCCGGTGAAGATCGCCTTGCCGGCCGCCGCCGTGGCGCTGCCGTTCCCGGCTTTCCCGCTCGGCGCGGGCGCCGGTGCGGGAGCGGGCGCGCCGCCACCGGCAGAGCTGAAGCTGTAGCCGGGGCTGGGCTGCACCGGCTGCTTGGCCAGCCAGGCCTGGAAGGCCGCGGGCGTCAGTACGTGCACGGTCGCGCGCATCGTCGCGTGGCCGTTCCCGCACAGCTGGTTGCACACCACCGAGTAGACGCCGAGCCTATCCGGCGTCGCGCGCAGGGTGGTGGTGATCCCGGGCACGGCGGCCAGCTGCAGGCGGAACGCCGGGACGAAGAACTCGTGGATCACGTCGCGGCTGTGGATCTTGAACACCACCGGCTGGCCCTTGGGCAGATAGAGCTGCTGCGTGACGACCGACTTGCCGGGCGATGAAGGATAGGTGAAGTACCACGCGAACTGCTCGCCGATCACGTTGACCGTCCGCTCGCCCGGCTTCGTCACCTCGTTGGCGTGCAGCACCGTGTAGGCGTAGGTGCAGAGGGCGACGATCAGGATCGCCGGCGCGGCGGTCCACACCACCTCGAGCCGGGTGTTGCCGTGGATCGGCGGACCGTCCTTGCCCTCCTCGCCCGGCTTCATCCGGAATTTCCACACCGAGTAGAGAACGACGCTCAGCACGCCGACGAAGATCGGCACCGACACGATCAGCAGCACGTGGTAGAGCGTGTCGATCCGGTGGGCCTGCGTGGCGGCCTGAGCAGGGAACCACGGGATCGCCAGCGCGATCGGGAGTCCGATCGCGGTCCCGATCGCGCCGATCAGCAGCAGCTGCACTACGGGGTGCTTACGCACCTGCTTGTCCGTGTCCCTCCGACATCGTTCGGGGCGGCATCCTATGGGTTCTGCGAGACAAACGACAATCGAACCGGATCGGGCTCGCCAAAGGTGCCCAGAAGGTCGATTATGATTGCGGCAATCGTTGCAAACGAACCGGGGAGAGCCCATGCAGGTGCGAGAGGGGATGTCCGAGATCGTGCTCACCGTCGGCCCTGGTCATACGCTGCGCGA
>Ga0209839_10000586_pt1 | contig 18435 bp, 19 predicted proteins | sample OrgsoiDNA2013050_FD_185800 | JGI IMG/M metagenome (GOLD analysis project Ga0209839, IMG submission 185800) | Permafrost soil microbial communities from the Arctic, to analyse light accelerated degradation of dissolved organic matter (DOM) -... | ecosystem: Environmental > Terrestrial > Soil >... | reverse complement strand
CGATAGAAGCCTTCCGCTGCGGCTGATTCCGTTTCCGGGGCAACAACTTCGCGTCTGCGCGAAATCTGCACAAAAATCCGCAAATTCTGAGCATGCCGCACATAGGCGCTGCCAACCGGCGGGGCATCGTCGGGCCATGGGAAAAATCACATCAGGAACATAAAACCATGTCGATCGCGACCGCGTCCGGTTTCGAAATTGCTCCCGCGCGCCCGCTGTTGAGGCCGCTGATATCCGCCGCCGCGTGCGTTGCGCTGGCGGACTGGCTGCTTTATGGCTGGCAGATCGGCATTTCGCTGGCGCTGTTTTTCGGCGTGCTTGGCGTGATTGCCGTCGCCAGCAACCGCGGGCGTGCGACACGAAATAATCAAATCGCGATGTCCGCCCTGTTCGTCGCCGGCCTGCTGCCGCTGATCGAGAACGCCAACGTCCTGTCCGTCATCGTGAGCGCGCTGGCAACCGCGCTGTTCGTCATCGTCGTCACGACGCGCGAAACCTTGTCCTGGCAGCGGAACCTGTTCGAAGCCGTGATCACACCCTTGCGCGGCCCGTTCCAACTGGCCGGCGACTTGTTCGGCGCATTGCGGCTGATGAAACGGCAGACTCCGGAATGGCTGAGCCCGCGCTCCCTGATCGGCTGGATCGTTCCGTTGAGCGTTTTCATGATCTTCCTGGCGCTGTTCTCGTCGGGAAATCCGTTGATCGAATATCGGCTGATGCAGATCGACCTTCGCGTTCTCTTCAACGTTCTCGACCTCCAGCGGATGGCATTCTGGCTTCTGGTCCTCTGCTCGATCTGGCCCTTGATGCTGCGGCGCATCCGACGCACCCCAAGGCAGGCGCCCGAATCCTCCAGCACCGTCGCAACCGAACCTTCCGATTTCGATTATCTGTTTGGCGTGCAGGCCATGCTGCGCTCGCTGGTGCTGTTCAACGCGCTGTTCGCGCTGCAGACCGGGCTCGACCTTGTCTATCTCTGGGGTGGCGCGACCCTGCCCGACGGCCTGAGCCATGCGGAATATGCCCATCGCGGCGCCTATCCGCTGATCGTGACAGCGCTGCTCGCCGCTGGCTTTGTCCTCATCGCCATGCGGCCGGGCGGACCCGCGGAAAAATCCAGGCTGATCCGTCCGCTGGTTCTGGCGTGGACCGGGCAAAACATCCTGCTTGTGCTCTCGTCGATCCTCCGGCTCGATCTCTATGTCGCCGCCTACTCGCTGACCTATCTGCGGCTCGCGGCGTTCATCTGGATGGGGCTCGTCGCGGCCGGACTGTTGCTGATGCTGATCCAGATCACGTTGAAAAAGCCTAATTCCTGGCTGGTCACCGCCAACGCGGCCGCGCTGGCCCTTGTTCTATACGGATGCTGTTTCCTCAACGCGCCATGGGTGGTGGCGTCCTACAATGTCGACCATTGCCGGGAAGTCGGCGGGACAGGACCCAGCCTCGATCTAACATATCTTTTCTCGCTTGGACCCCAAGTCTTGCCGGCCCTCGAACCTCGTCTGCAGCAAATCCCGGGACTCCAGCCCTATGTTGAGAGATTCCGGTTTGATCAGGATATCAGTGCACTCCGGATACGTCCTGGAAATTGGCGTGCCTGGACGTTTCGAAGATGGCGTCTGGAACGGTATTTGAGTAACAATCCCTACGCGTCGTCATATCTTTCGAAAAGCGACAAAGGCTAGTGAACGTGGCTCATTCCATTCTCGTTGTTGATGATGACCCGCATATCCGCGATGTCGTGCGCTTCGCGTTCGAAAAAACGGGCATGCTGATTTCCACCGCCCAGGACGGCAAGGAGGCGCTGCGGCAGTTCGATCGCAACGTCCACGAGCTTGTGGTGCTCGACATCGGCATGCCCGAGATGGATGGGCTGGAGGTCTGCCGCGAGATCAGGAAAACCGCGGATACGCCGATCCTGTTTTTGTCGGCCCGCGACGAGGAGATCGACCGCATTCTCGGCCTCGAAATCGGCGGCGACGATTACGTGACAAAACCGTTCAGCCCGCGCGAACTGGTGGCGCGGGTGAACGCGATCCTGCGGCGGGCGCGGACCGCTGCGCCGGCGGCGCCGAAGGCCATGAGCCATGGCGGGCTCACGATCGATCCGGACGGGCGCAGCGTTGCCTTCCAGGACAAGCCGGTTTCGCTGACGGCGCTCGAATTCGACATTTTGAAAACGCTGCTGGCACGGCCGGGATTCGTGTTCACGCGCGAGCTGATTCTCGACGCCGCCTATTCCGGCAATATCCATGTCGCCGATCGCACCATCGACAGCCATGTCAGGAACATCCGCGCCAAGATGGCCGCTGCAGGCTGCGAGTCGGCAATCGAAACCGTGCACGGCGTCGGCTTCAGACTGGGACGCTGCGAGGCCTCGCGTTGACCGACGCCTTGGCGAACACCAGCCACAAATGGCGGCCGAGTCTCAGCCTCGTCGTTTTTCTGGTTCTGACCAGCGTGCTTTCGCTGCCGCTGTTCAGCCTGTATTTTCTGAAGGTCTACCAGAACGAGCTGATCCAGCAGACCGAGGCCGAACTGATCGCGCAGAGTGCGGCGCTGTCGGCGGTTTTCCATCGCGAAGTCGAAACCAGTATTCCCCAGGGTGTCGCGCTCGGCACCAGGGTTTCGCCTGTCGCTCGAACGGCTTCCGAAGAGCCTTATCAACCGATCTGGCCGGCGCTGGAGCTTGCCAACGAAAGCGTGCTGCCGCCGAGGCCGAAAGCTCGCGCACCGTCCGCGCCGGCCGATCCAGCTTTCGCAGCCCTTGGCGCGCGCATGATGCCCGATCTCGTCGCAACCCAGAATGTGACGCTCGCCGGGTTTCGGCTGCTCGACCCGAACGGTGTCGTCATCGCGGGGCCCGACGAAGTCGGGATGTCGCTCGCCGATCTCGAGGAAATCAGCGAGGCGCTGCAAGGGCGCTTCAGCGGCGTCTTGCGCGTGCGCATCTCAAAGCATGACCAACCCTCGCTCTATTCGATCAGCCGGGGCACCGGCATGCGCATCTTTACCGCAATGCCGGTGATCGTACGCGATCAGGTCGCAGGCGTCGTCTATGCCTCGCGCACGCCCAGCAACGTCTTCAAATATCTGTATGAGCGGCGCAGAAGACTCATGCTGGCGATGCTTTCCATGATCGTTCCGACCCTGCTGATCGGATTTGTGTTTCATCGCACCATCACCGAACCGATGCGCGAGCTGGTCGAACGAACCAACCAGGTCGGCAAGGGCGACCGCGATGCGCTGCGCCCGCTCAAGCGGCATGGCACCAGCGAGTTCGCCCGCCTGTCCCAGAGTTTCCTGGACATGGCAAGAAGGCTGAATGCGCGCTCCAGCTTCATCTCGACCTTCGCCACCCATGTATCGCACGAACTGAAATCGCCGCTGACTTCGATTCAGGGAGCCGCGGAGCTTTTGCGCGACGATATCGACGCGGCGACGACGCCCTTGATGGCCGACAGGGACAAACGAAAATTTCTCGACAACATCATTGCCGACGCCGACCGGCTGGCGAAAATCTCGGGCCGCCTGCGCGATTTCGCGCGCGCGGAAAATCCGGTTGCGGTCGGCGCCACAAAACTGTCAGGCCTGATGGCCGGCTTGCGTTCGGCCTTCGCGTCGCTCGACATCCGCACGGGCGGCGACCTCGACACCCCGATGCGGATATCGGAGGAGAACGCCGGCATCATTTTTTCCAATCTCGCCGACAACGCCGTGCGCCATGGCAGCTCGACGCTCGATATCTCCGCGACGCGGCAAGGAAATCTGCTGCAGGTGATGGTCGTCGACAACGGCGAAGGCGTCTCGCCCAACAACCGGACCCAGATATTCGACAGCTTTTTTACCACCCGGCGCGACAGCGGCGGCACCGGCATGGGACTTGCCATCGTTCGCGCCATGCTCGACGCCCATGGGGGCGCGGTCCGGCTTGGCGACTGCGAACGGGGAACGGCGTTCGAGCTGACAATTCCTGTCGCAGATGAGGCACTGGTTTCATGAACACAGCGTCAGACCACTTGACACGAGAGCGCACTCCGGGCGCTGCAACGATCATGCGCGCCGGCCTGTTCCTGCTGATCATTGTCTGCGGTCTCGCCTTGCGCAGGTTTGGACCGGGCCTCGGGCTAGCCTTCATTTTCGTAAAATACGGCGGGTCCGTGCTGTGGGGAACGATGGTGTTCTTTCTTGTCGCGATGGCCGCCCCCACCCGCTCCCCGTCAGCGATCGCACTGATATCAGCCACGGTGGCGATCTGCGTCGAACTGTTTCGGCTGGTCCATACCCCATGGCTCGACGATTTCCGACTGACGACTTTGGGCGCGCTGCTGATCGGCCGCGTGTTCTCGCGATGGAACATGCTCGCCTATGGCGCCGGAATCGTTTTGGCAATGTGGCTCGATCGCCTTGCGATATCAGCCTTCGCAAGAGCAAGGCTCTCGGCGCGGGCCACCCCTCACTCCGCGAGTTGAAACCGCTCGAACCGGTGCAGCTCTTCCTCGATGCGGCGCTTCAAATCCTTGCGCGAGCCCCGCGGCGCGGCGTCGACCCAGCTCCATTTCTGCATCAGCAATTTGCGGCTCTTGCGGTCGGTCTTCAGATCGATGGCGGCGACGATGTTTTCGCCCACCAGAACCGGTAACGCGAAATAGCCGAACACCCGTTTTTCCCGGGGCACATAGGCTTCGAAGCGATGGCCGTAGCCGAAAAACAGTTCGGTGCGCTTGCGCTGAATGATGAGCGGATCGAACGGCGAGAGGATGTGCACCAGCTCGAAGGCGCCGCCGTCCGAGATCTCCAGCGTTTCGGGTCGTGCCCAATGTTCCTGCTTGCCCGCGCCCTCCAGCGCGACCGGCGCCAGCTCGTTGCGGCGGACTCGTGTCTGGATCAACCGCCGGATCGAAGGCTTGCTCGGCGCATCGAGATGGCAGATCGAATCCAGACTCACGACGCCTTGCGCGCGCAACGCGCGGTCGAGCAGATAGGCGGTGGTTTCGCCCGCCGAGGCCGGTTTCGGCGGCCTGTCCCAGCCGAAATGCCGCGCCATCAGGTCGTAAGTCTTGAGCATGCCGATGCGCTCGCTGATCGTCAGCACGCCGGTATAGAACGCCAGTTGCAGCGCCCGCTTCGACGGCTTGCGGCTGGCCCACAGATGCTCCTTTTCGACCAGCACATCGTCGTCGATGTCGCGGATGGTCAACGCGCCGTCGCGCCGAATCAGCCGCAGCACCTTGCGCAAATCGGCCGGCTTGACCGAGCTGAGCCATTTATGGCCCTCGCGCTTGTGACGTTTCATGGCGGGAAGGAAGAAGCGCAGATCCCTTGCCGGCACGTAAGACAGTGCGTGGGTCCAGTATTCGAACACGCTTCTGTCGACGCTCTGGGCCTGGCGCAGATCCGCGCGCCGGTAGTTCGGGATGCGGGTCCACAGAATGTGATGGTGGCTGCGCTCGATGACGTTGATGGTGTCGATCTGGACATAGCCGAGATGTTCCACCGCGGCGGCCGTCGCCTGCGGCCCTTCGCCGAACGGCGCGGACGTCTCGAGTCGCTGGGCGCGCAGCCAGACCTGCCGGGCTTGCGTCTTGGTCAGGGGGTGGGATTGAACGGCGCGGGACATGGCGCCGCAATGTAGCCGGATTCGCTGCGATGAAGGCCAGCGGATTCCGCAAAAATGCGTCCGTCGCTGCTTCGCAAACCATGAAGAAGCCGCGCCGCCAGAGGGCCGCGCGGCTGGATAAATCAAATTACGAGCTTTATTTCATCATGCTCATCTTCTGGGCCTTCATGTAGTGCATGCAGCCGCCGCGCATGTTGCCCTTGCTCATTTCCATGTTGGCCATGCCCATCTCCTTGCCCATGCCGGTTTTGGCGGGGCCGTCCGCCATCGTTGTCATCATCATATTTGTCTTGGCCATGTTGTCGCCCGTGCAGGTCATCATTTCAGCGGAAGCCGGCGTGAACGCCAAAGCCGAGAACATGGCAGCGGTGATCAAAATCTTCTTCATCGGAACCTCTTTGGAAATGAAACCAGCGTATTGCTGGCTATCGATATACGTTTTGGCTTCGGGCGTGTTTCTTCAACCAAGACACTTTTGTGTGCTGCGATGCAGTGGAAAAGACTCCGTCAGGCCGTTTTTTCGCCAAGACCACCGTCAATGAACCGGGAACCCGGCGCCGCACGATGAGCTGATCTGCGCCGGAAAAATGGAGACGTAAATGCGAAAGATTTTGATTCCCGTCGTAGCAGCTGCCTTGGCTTTCTCTGGCGCGGCCTTTGCCCAAACCGGAGGCGGCACCAGCGGCGGTGCCGCGGCCAAATCGGGAAGCGACGCGACCGCGCCGGCGGCTGGTACCACCAAGGACGCCATGGCGCCCACCGAGAAAAAAATGAAGAAGAAAAAGAAGATGTAATCGGCAAGATTGTACGCAGACCACTTCACCGGCAGCAAACCGCCGCCAACAAGCCCCGGTACCAACCGGGGCTTTTTTCGCAACTTCAACCGGACGCGGAATGCCAGCCGGCATCCGAATCCCGATCAATGTTTCGGACGCTCCCCGATGGCCCCGGTCGCGATCTCAGCCTCGCAGGATGCCTTGCCGCGTTCCGGGGTGCGGCATTTGTAAACGCTGCCGGTGAGCCGATCGATCAGCCACACGCTGTCCTCGCTGGGATTCTCCATTCCCACGAACCGCGTGCCCACCGCCGTAATCAGCGTGGACAGCAATATTGCCACAGCGATAATGATCGCGCCGATCACGATGGGCATCGAGGTTCCCAAGGGCGCCCGATCCGGCGTGGCCGCCCGATATCCCGGATATTCGGTCGGTCTTTTCGGTGACTGAAACAAGGCCACGCTGGTTTTGCTTTTTCTTTCTTTTCGATTTTTTCTTGGCGTACGCTTTGGTTACGCGCCCATCTAGCCCGTTTGTTGTTCGCAGCCCGGCGTTCCGGCGACGGCTTTGAGACCGGGGCCGCCGCGCCAACGAACGCCGTGCCGGAAAGTCACCGCAAAAGGCGGCCCGCAGGCCGCCGAACTGAAGCAGCCGCTCCGTCATCCTGTCGCGGGTGCGATCGGCGCCTTTCCTTTTCACCAAGGCTCAGCCTGGCGTGACCCCCATCACATCCACTCTCCCCCGCCCGTCCTACCGTCTGACCACCAAAAACCCTACAGATCTCACAACGAGGATACGACAATGACCTTTCACAGACTTTCCGCCCTCAAGGCGATTGCGCTCGGTGCGGCGCTGTCGATGACGGCCGGCCTTGCCATCGCCGCCGACGCCAATGTCTCGGCGGATCAGATCGTCGCTGCGCTGCGCGCCAAGCCGCTGACCCGCGGCCTGTCGACCGGACCGCAATCCGATGCCGCCGCCACCGCCCGGGTCAGGGAAATCGGCTTCGTGCAGACGCTGCGCAACCGGAAGACCCGGTCGCTCTCGATGAACGAGCGCGAGGAAATCGCGGAGATCGCATCGACCAAGCCGAATATCGATCTCGATATTCAGTTCGACTACAATTCGGCCGACATCAGCAAGAACTCGCTGCCTGCGGCGAAGGAATTGGGCAAGGCGCTCTCGAATCCGGATCTCAAGGGTTCGACATTCATGGTCGCCGGCCACACCGATGCGGTCGGCGGCGAAGAATATAACCAGGGCCTTTCCGAGCGCCGCGCCGAAACGATCAAGCGCTACCTCACCGAGAAGTATGGCATTGCCGGCACCGACCTCGTCACCGTCGGCTATGGCAAGAGCAAGCCAAAGGATCCGAACGCGCCGCTGGACCCGGTCAACCGCCGCGTCCAGGTGGTCAACATGGCCAGCAAGACCGCGTCGAACTGACCGTTGCAGCGCTTGACCGCCCGCCGCTCCGCGGCAGGCGGTCAAGAATGCATGTTCGGTCCAGCCGGCCGTCCGACGGATGGCCGGCCTGTCAAACCGACCGGCCTGTCAAATACTTGATGCAAGGCTTTGATCGAGCGCATTTTTCCGCGCCCGCGGGATGCTCGAGATGAAGCCGCGTTTCACGGGTGTTGCCATGGCAGCGTTGCTTGTTGTCGCCGCTGGTCACCCCGGCTACGCCGAAGACGCGACCGCCTCCAAAACCCCGCCGACGCCAACCGCCGCTCAAACCGGGGCGCCGCCAGCGAGCCTGCCGCGTCCGTCACTGGCGCCGGAAATCCTGAGCGTTCAATTTCCGACGCCAGCACCGCTGACGGGTTGCGGCCTGTCGAGGATGTCCCTGATCTTTGTTGCCAGCACGACCTGGGTCAGGGGCTTCTGAAGCAGCGAGACGCCGGAATCCAGCCGGCCCTGATGCACGATGGCATTGCGCGAATATCCCGTCATGAAAAGCACCCTGAGGTCCGGCTGGCGGTAGTGCAGCTCGTCGGCCAGTTGACGGCCGTTGATGCCGGGCATCACGATGTCGGTGAGAAGCAGATCGATCCGGAACGGATCGGAATCGAACTGCGCCAGTGCGGTCACGCCGTCGGGCGCCTCGCGGACGCGGTAGTTCAGAACCTGCAGCGTTTCCACCAGATAGGATCTGACGTCGGCTTCGTCCTCGACCACCAATATGGTTTCACTTCCGGGGCTGCCGACGACCGCCGGCAGATTGCTTTCCCTGTCGGCGCCGGGGGCGGCGTCCGATCGAGGCAGATAGATCTTGATCGTCGTCCCTTCGCCGACCTCGCTGTAGATTTTGACGTGGCCGCCGGATTGTTTGACGAAACCGTAGACCTGGCTCAATCCGAGGCCGGTGCCCTGCCCCGGCTGCTTGCTGGTAAAAAACGGATCGAAGGCCTTCTCCTGGACATCCCGCGACATTCCGGAGCCATTGTCGGTCACCGCGAGCTGAACATATTGCCCAACCGGCATATCGGCGTTCTGTTGCGAGTAACTCTCGTCGATAAAGGCGTTGCTGGTTTCGATCGTCAGTTTGCCCTTGCCGGCCATGGCGTCCTTGGCGTTCACCACAAGGTTGAGGATCGAGGCCTCCATCTCCGCGGGGTCGACCTCGACCTGCCAGAGGCCGGCGCCGCCTACGACTTCGAGATCGATATTTTCACCCACCGTCCGCCTGAAAAAATCGGACATTCCGGCGAGCAGCTGGTTGACGTCGGTCAGCCTGGGATCGAGCGGCTGCCGGCGCGCGAAGGCGAGCAGCCGTTGCGTCAGTATCGCCGCACGATGCGCCCCATCAGCGGCATTGGCGATCACGCGCGTCAAAAGCTCCCGCGTTGCATCGCCCCAGGACTGCAGGCTGCTCTCGGCGATTTCGAGGTTGCCGCTGATGACCGTGAGCAGATTGTTGAAGTCATGCGCGACACCGCCGGTCAACTGCCCCATTGCTTCCATTTTTTGGCTTTGCCGAAGCATGTCCTCGGCTTCGCGGCGGTGCAGGCCCTCCTGCGCCAGCGCGGCTTCGGCCCGGCGCAGCTGGGACGGCGACGGCAGTGCAAGAACTTTAGGCAGCAACGGCCACAACATCACCGCGGTGACGATCGACGCCGCGGCCGTCAGCGCCTTGATGATCCCCTCGATGCCATAGACCGGCACCCACAGCGTCACGATCGACAGCACATGGGTGACGCCGCAGGCCATGATGAAGATGGCAAAGGCCCAGAAAATCCAGCCGAAATCGACGTCGCGCCGCTTCGATACGAAAATCGAGAGCGCCACGGGAATCGAGAAATAGGCGGCGGCGATCACCGCGTCGGACGTGACATGGAGCCAGATCAGTTCCGGTTCCCACAGCAGGCAAATTCCATGCGGGGAAAACATCGACGAATCGAGTATTCGCTCAAAGAAGGCCCACATGATGCTCGTTCCAAGTTCGAACCGGCGATCGAAAGTCGCTTGAAAAGCCAAGTTGACGAGCAGGGCAAGGCCCGTCAAGTGATCCCGATGCGGGCCGATCAGTCCGAAAGGCATAGCGTCGGCGCGGAATCCCTTAAATCCAGTTCTGAAAAATCATCAGCCGGTTGAAGGTCTCCATCGACGTTCCCGCGAACGCAGCCGAGATCGGCAGCATCGCCGCAAAACCTGCAAAGGCGGTTGCGACGAAAGCCGATAACAGCCAGCACGGGCTGTTGCTGCGCCGCAGCGCATAGTCGGTAAACTGCCAGCTTTGCATCAGGCGGATCACGGCGACGACAGGCCGAACGCGAGCGCGGAAATATCCGGCATCGCGATCCGCGACTGCACGAACCCACACAGATACATCGCGACTATCGCGAGCGACCCGAACAGCACGCTCGGGTAGCGCCAGCCCAGCGGCACATCCCCGAACACCCGAATCGATTCCGCCATCAACTCCTTCGCCTGCGGCGGATGCATCGGGTTGAGCAGCAAGCTCGGCAAAACCGGCTCGAGCATCGCCCGTGCGGCCGGCACATAATGCGCTTCATCGAAATAGAATTTTTCCGGCGTCGTCACGCCGACCAGAAGTGCGGGCTGTGCAGCGACCAGGACAACAGCGACAAAAGTGACGTCCCGCGCAGTGGACTTGTCGAAAACACGAGGTAATTTCGCACAGGGCTCACAAATCGATTGCGTTGCAACGAGTGCGTGTCATCCGAATGGAGGAGAGGCAGATCTTTTACGTCCAATGCATTGAACGTATTTCGATTTCGCGTGCACCAACCAATGGGATAGTTATGGGCCGCTTGTGGCAAATTTACAATATCGGCCGCCTGCGCGGTCCGGTACCATGGGCGAATAAATCGATCGGTATCGAATCGGCATTTGAAATGAATTCGCGTCACGGCGTTCTCTATATTTTCGCGTTATGCATGGCAGCAGCCCTTGCGGCGAGTCCCGCTCGCGCGCAGACGCGCGTCGGCGAAGCGGCTGTCGTCAAGAACGAAGTCGTCCGCGTGATGGCGTCGGCAACCAGTCAGATCAACGTTGGCGACGGCGTGCTGCGCGACGAGATCGTGCGCACCGGCCTCGACAGCGCGGCGCGGCTGGTGATGGCCGACAGCACCAATCTGTCGCTCGGTCCCAGCGCGACGGTCAAACTCGACCGCACCGTTTTCAACGACGAGCACACCTATCGCGATATTGCGATCAGGTTGACGACCGGCGCGTTTCGCTTCGTCACCGGACACTCGGAAAAGGCCGCCTACAAGATCACCACGTCGGTCGCGACGATCGGCGTGCGCGGCACCATCCTCGATATTTTGTCGCAACGGAGCAAGACCACCGTGGTGCTGCAGGAAGGCGCATCGCATGTCTGCGCCACCGGCGGCCAGTGCATCGAACTGACCCAGCCCGGCGATACCGCCGTCATCACCTCGGCCGCCGGCAGGGTCACGATTCAGAAGACCAACAACCCGCCCTGGACCTTCGCCGGGACCTGCGGAGCGGCGGCAGGACTTTGCAGCACCACGCAGTTTGCGGATGCAACGCCAACCGTGACGCCTCCCATCAATGATGGCAGCGATCCCACCGGCATGCTGTGCGGGCGTTGACGATGAACAAATCCACACGCAGTCTGATCGGTTCGGCCACGCTCACCGCGTTGATTTGGCTGGTGCTGGTACAGATCCAGCCATCACCCGCCGCAGCGGCGACTGAATGTGTTGAGGATTGTCCCGTGATAGTGGTGGTGGCGCCCCCGCCCCCGCCGCCGCCGCCGCTGCTAACCGGCGCAGATTCCAGCGCCGGATCGATCGACGACCTGGGCAAGCAGCGCTTCAACCAGATGATCACCAACCGCGTGCTGGGCTCGGTACTGCTCGGCGTCAATGAGCAGGTCAATTGCCACGACTGCGTCAGCGCATTCGGTTCGGCGGGATCATTCTCGGCCGGCATCCACGGCCGCAAGGAGCTTACACCCAATCTGTCGCTGCTGGCGGGTATTGCCTACACCCAGTACAGCGAAGGCGGATACCACATCACCAGCGCGCCGATCGGCGCGTTCGCGCTCCGCTACGATTTCGTCGACTGGGGGTCGTCACGCCCCTTCTTCGACGTCGGCGCCATCCTGTCGCCGTCCGAGAAGGCGCGCTATAGCCGCAGCTACATCACGAACCTCGGCGCGGTTTCGCTTGAGAGCCAAACCCGCAGCGAGAACTACGGCGCCTACGGCCGGGCCGGCTGGGTCAGCCGCATCTCGCCGCGCGACGAGGTCGCCGCGTCCGTCGAGGTGTGGCAGCTCTGGCAGCGGGTGAACGGCTACAGCGACCCGACGATCGCGTTCAATCCGTATGACGCCACGATTGCAACCGGCACCGACAAGACCAATCTCGTCAAGATCGGCGGACAGTGGACGCATCTGTTCGGCAACAGCGTCGAGGGCAACATCAATGGCGGCTTCGTGCAGTCGTTTGCGAACCATTCGGGCATCGTCGCCAGCGTGACCGGCTACGACGGCACCGTGACGCCGACGCTCGGAAACCAGAGCTGGTTCGAATATGGCGGCCGGCTCGGCTTCCGTATCACCAAGGGCTGGGTCGCCGACCTCTTCGTCAACGGCACCGCGGGCCCGCAGCCGGTCGGCAACACCATCCATGGCGGCGTCGGGCTACGGGTGAACTACTGAGCCGTAGCGCCGGTACCGCGCGCGGCATTTCGAACGGCGCCGTCCAAAAATGCTTCCAGGGCTACGATGCAGTCGCGATCGCGATAGACGCGATGCTTGTTCGCCGCAATCCTGACGGACAATTCAATCCGTCTCGTTGCATTGCGGCCGAGAACACCGGCAATTGAAACATAGTCTTCAATTGTCCGCGCCATCGTCTCGCTGACATCCATCATGTCCAGGATGGCGGCGGTATGGCGCCCGCGCATCATCTCTCCGGCGAACGATACAATCGGAAGGTTGTGAACCAGGCTCTCCAGGATCGAGTTGCAACCTGACCATCCGATGCTGTCCAGGACGACGTCGCATTGACCGATCGCCGCAACGAAGCGGTCCGGCGCAAGTCTCGGCAGGAAGACGCAATGGTTTTCGGCGTCGAGGCCGACAGCTTTGAACGCGCGCCGGAGCCGGCCTCGAAACATCTCGGTGACGCCACTGCCGCCAGCGAATTCGATAAAGGTGAACTGACAATCGGGAACCTCGGCTGCAATGCGTGCGAACACTTCGTCAAATTGCGGCAGATATTTTGGCAATGACTGACAGCACCAATAGACCACGGCGCCCGTGCGCAGACCAAGCTGTGCCCGGTCGATCGCAACCGGCGGAACGTCGGCCGGCTCGTAATAGATCGAAAGATTGGGCAGCCGGATCAGTTGTTCGGAATAGTGATCCGCAGCGCTTTCGGGTTCCATGAGATCGCTGCTGATGAAGTAATCGATCGTCGGAAATCCGCTGGTGACGGGATGTCCCCAGGAAGCGCATTGAACCGCGGCGAGCCGTTGCGCCGCCAGTTGAGCCGACACCTGGTCCATGCCGATTTCGGGAAAAATCAGCACATGAGGCGCGTCGGCCAATATCGCGCGCCTCCAGGCATCGAGCGATAGCGGACCCTGCACGAAGCGATCGCACATGGTCGCCGCCGCGTCGGTTTCGCCATCGCGGTCGGCGCTCGTGTAATAGCCTGAAACATGAAATCGGGTCCGGTCCAGCATCTTGAGCCATCCCTTGACCGGAATCTTCCAATTCGAGTGCTGCCTGAAAAAACCGCTGACGATGCCCAGCCTAATCGGTTCGCGCGGGCCCGGAGGGTCCGGCAAGGCAGCCGTCGTGTATCTCGCAGCCATGATTCTGCACACGAGCCGCCCATACAGGGCTTGAAGCTCTCGATCGTTGCGGCCCTGATAGGGCAGATAAAACGGCTGATGGGAGCCGATCGCCTCCGAGAGAACCGCGGGTGCGCCGGCGCTTTCCGCATCGGCGCAGAGCCTGGCCAGCCGGCCCGCATAGGCGGAACGCCGCTCGGCGACGTCAGATGCGTCCTGGTAAATCGCCGGAAGCTCCGCCATGCACAGCGCCAGTTCGGCTTGCCAGAAATCCGGCTTGAGCGCGAACGCCCGGGCGAAATGGGCTCTCGCCTCCGCGATCCTGGTTTCGCCGCGGAGCGCGACGCCGCAATTGTAATGCGCCATGAAAGAGCCCGGATCGATCCGGAGCGCCGTCTGGTATTGCGCGATCGCCTCATCGCGCCGTCCAAGCGCGCGGAGAATATTGCCAAGATTGTTGCGCACGCCGGCGCTGTCCGGACGCAGCGCGACCGCGCGCTCCGCGTGCGCCAGCGCTTCAGGCAGACGATCCGTATTCTGAAGCAGGGAAGCCAGATGGATGTAAGCATCGACAAAATCGGGGCGCAGCGAGATCGCACGCCGATAATGCTTCTCGGCGTTCGGATGTTGGCCGGCCAGTTCGAACGCCGACGCCAGATTGAAATGCGCGACCGGGGATTCCGGAGTGCTTTTCAGGACCAGTTCAAATTGCGCCACCGCTTCGTCGAGGCGTCCGAGCGATCGCAGTCCCCGCCCGAGATTGGTGCGAGCCTCGCCATATCCGGGGTTAAGCGTCACCGCCCGCTCGAAGCAGGATATGGCGTCCGCCAGCAATCCGCCTGCTGCGAGTATCACGCCTCTGTCGTTGTGCGCCTCGGCAAAATCCGGATCGAGCGTCACGGCCCGGCCGAGATACGACGCTGCATCGGGGCGTCGCAATTGATGGGCGACCACGCCCAAGAGATGAAACGCCCGGGCGTTGTTGGGATCGGTATCGCAGACGATCCGGTAGAGGCGTTCAGCGTCGGTGAGGCGACCGGCGCGATGATGAGCCATCGCCGCTGCAAGCGTCTGTTCGGAGCGGCCCGGCGCGCTCATGGCGATATCTCGAACCGGAAAGATCTCACGTCAGTCGCAAGACCGATAGCGCCCGAGACCGAGGTCGACCTCGCAGGGGCTGCCATAGACCCAGACCGGCTGATCGCAGGGCAGCGCGCGCGTCGCCCGGTCCCGCGTCATGCATGCGATGTTCGAAGCGGGATGAAGAACCAGCCGGCCGCCGCCATAGGGAGCCGGCACGACGGGTTGTTCCTGATAGCGGACCATGTAGCCGTGGCGATGATGTCCTGTCGGATGCCTTGGCGCCTTATGGGCATTGGCCCATCCAGGGCTGCTGCCGAGGGCGAGAATGGCGGCGAGCGTGACGATGGTTCGCATCAGCATGATCCCTGTCCTTTATTCTCTCAAGCGCCTTCGATCGAGAATGCGGCCGGCGTCTGGCCGGCGAGCCAAGTCTGCCACATCCGCGCATAGGCCGCCTCGATATTTCCGGTCAATTTTGGCAGATCGAATAATGCACTGGCCTCGCGATTGTTCTGCAGCTTCCGCCGCAGCGCGATCAAGCGTTGCGGGCTCCGCGCCAGGGCCAGCGCCGCCTGTTCATATTCTTCAAGCGATGTCGTCACCAGTTCCGGCATGTCGATCGCCATCAGAAGGCTGCCGGCGACGCGGCCCGCGAAAGTGTCTCCGCAGCAGGTCACTACCGGCAGTCCGGCCCACAGCGCATCGCTGGCCGTGGTGTGCGCGTTGCAAGGCAACGTATCGAGAAACAGATCGGCATGCCGGTGCCGTCCGAGATGTTCGGCTGGCGGGGCGAGCGGCGCAAAGATCAGCCGGCCGGAATCGACGCCGCGTTTTTCGGCCTCAGAACGCAGATTGCCAGCGACCTGCGGGTTTGCCTCGAGCAACCACAATACGCTGCCGGGGACCGCGCGAAGCAAACGCATCCAGATATCGAAGAATACCGGCGAGATCTTGTAACTGTTGTTGAAGCTGCAGAGCACCAGCCCCTCGGCCGGCAGTCCAACATCCCGTCGCGACGTGCGGGCATCCGCCACCTCCCGCCTTCTGTCGTTCACCTGATAGCTGCGGGGAAGATGAACCAGCCGTTCCGAAAAGAACGGCTGCTGGCTGGATGGGACGACGAAGGGGTCGACGATGATATAGTCGATGAAGTCCGCGCCCATGGTGGCGGGATATCCGAGATAACTCACCTGCACCGGCGCCGGGCGATAGGCCGATATCGCCGGCCGGGCGTGATGGGTATAGCCCTTCAGATCAACCAGGATATCGACCCCTTCTGCATGGATAAGCTCCGCGGCCTCATGGTGCGAGCGCGCGCGAATGTCGACAAAGCGATCGAACGCGGCAGCCAGCCGCGCCCGCATCGGGCTATGATCGTCGGGGCCGTAGGAATAGGCGAAAACCTCGAAGCGGTCACGATCGTGGCATTCGAACAATTCGGCCATCAGCTGCGCGGTGGCGTGTTGATAAAAATCTCCGGACAGATAGCCAAGACGAATGCGCTCTCGCCCGGCGCAAGCCTGATGGTGAAACAGGGCGGTTCGCGGCGGGCTGATCGAGGTGGCCCAATGCCGGGCACAGATCAGTTGATCGGAGGCCGACGCCGGCGTTGAGAGCAGGTAAAACGGCGGAACACGAATTCCGCGCCGTGCCATGTCGACCAGTTTTTCCTGGTCAGCTTCGTAACCGTCCCACGCGCAGGCCTGGGTGCGGTGATAAATCAATTGGCTGAACGCGCCGGCGTCGTCGGGCCGCAGACGCAAGGCATCGCGATAGGCGGCGATCGCGCCTGTGAGATCGCCGAGTTCTCGCCGGGCATTTCCCAGATTGCAGAATGCCTCGGGAAAATCCGGTTGGTGGGCCAATGCCTGTTCGAATGCCGCGCGGGCTTCGTCGGCGCGCCCCTGCGCCAGTAAGGCCGTTCCCAGATTGTTGCAGGCATCGGCGTGAGCCGGCATCCGTTCAAGCAGCGGGCGATACAAATCGATCGCCTCGCTCGCGCGCCCGAGTTCCTGAAGCACAATACCGGCGTTGTTGATCGCATCCGCGTAATTCTCGCGAAGTGCAATGGCGCGGCCGTAAGCCGCCAGCGCTTCTTCCAATCGCGCCTGCTGCTGCAGCACGGTGGCGCGATTGTAGAACGCCTCGGCGTAGTCCGCCTGCAGCGCGATGGCCTGGTCAAAAGCCGCCAGCGCCCGGTCGAGGCGGCCCTGGTCCTTCAACACGGTCCCCAGATTGTTGTGGCCCGCGGCAATCCCGGGAGCGAGTTCAATAACCCGTCGATACGCAGCTTCGGCGGCCTCCAGTTGATGCTGCTGGTGCAGGACGGTACCGAGATTGAATTGGGCCTCGACGTATCGCGGCCTCAGCCTGACCGCCTCGTGATAGGCCGCGGCCGCCTGCTCGAGCCGGCCTTGCATCTGAAGAAGCACGCCGATGTTGTTATGGGCTTCCGGATAATCGCGTCTCGCCGCGACGGCGGAACGATAGGACCCCATGGCCTCTTCAAAATGGCCTTGCTGCCTGAGGCCATTGCCGAGCGCCAAAAACGCTTCGGCATAATCCGGTTTGAGTTTTATGGCGTGCCGGTGCGCGGCGATGGCGTCGGCCAGCCTGCCCTGCTGCTGCAACACCGATCCGAGATTGTGATAGCCCGCAGGCGTGTTCGGCCTCAGCTCGATCTCCTGCCGCATCAGCCGCTCGGCGCCCGCGAGATCGCCCTGCTGAGCCGCGATGATGGCAAGGTTGCCGTAGGCGGCAGCGTTGTCGGGATCAGCCGTCAACACTTCCCGATAAAGAATTTTTGCATTTTCGACAGCGCCGCCCCGATGCGCTTCGATGGCTTTCTTGAAGAGATGTTCCGATGCCGTCGTCATCAGGGGCGCGCCATGGCGGTCACGGGATTGCTTCGTCGCGCTGCTTCCGATGAGAGCCCGGCTGGACTCTCAGGGTTGCCGGTAGTTGGTATATTGGATCTCAAAACTCTGCGCGCCGTATAATTTGACGTAGACAAAGGGACCTGCGAGCCGCACCTCTTCCATCGATCGCGGGCCCTTGAATATCGTCGCGTAATTTTCGTAACCGGGGGCGTACACGACCGCGGTGCCGGTCGGCGGCGACACGGTGACGATCATCGTCACGGAGATCGCGGAATCCGGGACGTATTGCGTGACGTCGACCTTGACCGGAACCGGCTCAGCCGGCGCTTCCGGCTGAACTTCGGATTGCGCCATTTGCACAAGGGCCGGCGGCGGCTGCAAATCCATCATGGGGTGTCTCTAGAGCGGGATGACTTTTCTTCGAATCGTCATCCAGCTCTATCTTTTTATTTGAGCATGATCTTTTCGGAAAACCGGTACCCACTTTTCCGGATCATGCTCTAGCAGAAAAGGGACTCGCCATGCGAGTCCCTCTTCTTCGTCACGCTGTTCCCACTCAGAAGTCGAATGTCAGACCGGTGGTGGCCGCCTTGAGGGTTGCGCCGCCGATGGTGTCGTTGGCGGCATCGCGACTGCAGACCTGGTAGCCATGACCGCTGGCGCCGAGACAATAATGCGCGCCCTGACCTTGCTTGAGCACTGACCCGACGACATACCAGCTGGCCCACTGGTTGAACCGGTAACGGGCGCCGACCGCATACTGGCTGGCGGAATCGTC
>Ga0209839_10000585_pt1 | contig 18441 bp, 16 predicted proteins | sample OrgsoiDNA2013050_FD_185800 | JGI IMG/M metagenome (GOLD analysis project Ga0209839, IMG submission 185800) | Permafrost soil microbial communities from the Arctic, to analyse light accelerated degradation of dissolved organic matter (DOM) -... | ecosystem: Environmental > Terrestrial > Soil >... | reverse complement strand
CTAAGAAAGGTTGCTCCATGCCAGAAGGGGTTATTCAACGAGGCCGGGTCAAATATACCTACAACGTGCAATGCAAGGGTACGCTCGACACGTCGAGAGGGCTGCGTGACAAAATCCGGCGGCGTGAAAAAGACTATTGATATGTAAAGATACGAGCCAACTTTGATGTGTAGGTTGTTGGCGCTCTCGGCTGTCAGTGCTATCTCCAGCCCGTTATCTTCGCTTATGAGGCGCGGCAATCTCCCAGATTGTAGTTTCATGTGTCTGTCTGCTTGCTCCATAGAGGTGCCAAAGAACTGAATAAGGTCCGGTCCTTCCTGCAAGCCTTTTTTCCCTGCTTTTTGGATAAGCAGAGAATATTCCTGGGTTGCGATGGCGAATTGTGATTGATCGAGATAGGGGCCAAGATTTTCGTGAAAGGTCTGATGAAGTTGTTGGCTTGTCTGGCTGATGACTGGCATCAAAGGACGTTCGGAGGTGCTTTGTACAACAATATCTGCGCCCTGCGGAGTTGAAGCGAGCGCGGCGCGCAACCCCTCGCTCATGGTGGCATCCGAATATAGGGGGAGCATGCAGACGAGCAGGATAGCCGCTACGATGCCGAATCCTATCACAAGCAGCAGCCTCCACGTCTGCCGCAAGCGCCAGAGCGCGAGCGTAATCACTGACGGAAAAAGAGACGGAGTACTTCTATACTTTTGAGCGGATTTTTTCTTTGTTTCGGTTGACACCTTATTCTCCATTTATATGCAGTAGATATGGGCAAATATTAATGTGAATGAGGAATAAGGGTGCAAATAGAGTTGCCGCATGCTCTACAATATTTACGTATTGATGAAGCAAAATATCACCAGCATAGAGTGCTGATTTACTTTAGCATGGGCTTCTGGGAAGCATGGGAAAACTGACAGAGATGGAGGTCGCATTACAATCATGCGACCTCCATCAAACGCTACGGTCGCTTGCCTCTCATGGCTGTTTAGAGCGGTCGGGGTCCTGGGAAGGAGGCAACGGCAAGAGAGAGGTTCCGCGAATAGAGTGGTGCCAGGGCGATGCCTGTGGCTCGTCACCGGTCAATGGTTGGGTATCCTTTTTGAGGGGATAACGGGCTGTCATCGGGTCCTGCTCGTAGTGGAGATGGCGCGGCCTGATCGCATCTCTATCTCCGAGTGCGGTACCATCCCGTGAGGCATCGCGTCCGCCGATGGTGTCGTAGACGGGATGGAACACTCGTTTCTGTTGCGCGAGGCGGGCGAACTCCTCCTCCTCCGCGCGCGCTTGTTCCTCCTGACGCCTTCTGGCCGCTACCTGTTCCAGCACCACCTGTCGTTCGCGGCGGGTTTGCTGCTCCAGTTCTCGTCTCCGTTTCTCATTCGCCTCCTGTTCCTGTTGCGTTCGTCGTTGCTCCGTTTTCTCGCGCTCAATTCTGGCCTGGCGTTCGGCCAATGCTTCAGGGCTCATCTTGGGGTCCTGCTGCATGGCCCTGTTCTGGCGCGGGGTTGTGACCTTGCTGGCGACGGCGCTCCTGGGATGGAATAAGTAATGGGATGACATCGGATCGAGGGCACCCGGCGCGGCCTGCTCGACCATCTGGGCGAAATGCTTCAGGTCTTCCTTCAGGATCGTGTCAAAGAGACTGCCACCTCCCAGAGCATCGCCGATTTTGCCGAGCGTTCCAGTAGGAGGGAGGTAGTGAATGTAGACATCAACAATCGTGCGCTCAGGACCCATCGCGCGGAATTTGACCCGTCCGCTGGTGCGCAGACCGGAGGTTGAGCGCCAACCGATCTGCTGATTGGGAATCCAATCCTCATTGACCGCGTCCCACTCGTAGTCCTTCAGCATGTGGACGACCCAGTGCGTCCTCTGCTCATCGTAGTAGGTCACTTCTTTCACGAAACGCATGAACTTGGGAAAATCGTTAAGGTGACTGAACAACGTGTAGACCTGCGCGGCAGGTGCCTTGACGGTAACGGATGCAGAGTGTTCTGCCATATCCCCCTCCTCTTCATGGATTGCGACGGTTGAGGTATAACGGGCACTACACTACATAATTTCAGCACTCTCAGACGGGTTGTAGAAGAACATTGGCTTCAGCTACCCTCTCTGGGGGAAGGTTACACGCGAAACCCTAAAAGGCCAGGTAAAAATGCAATGAGGACGGTGCATCTCCGCGCTATTGGTTTTTTGCTATTACAATTGTCGGAAGTTTTTTGGACTGAAGGCTACTCTCAGTATAGCACGTTGATAAAATGCGCCGCTGCATCAATCGGTTGCATCTACCGTTACCGTTAGATTCATGTTCCCCACCGCGCTAGTGAGATGATAAGTTCCTTCCGTATCAAAAACCACGTTTTTTGCCTGGTTGGGTGCAATCTGCACGCCTGGACTGAGCAGCGCCTGGGGCGGCGGAGATTGCAGCACTGAGAGTGCGACGGCGCTCTGGCACTGCTTATTGCTGCCCACGCAGATGATCTGCGTTGTGGACGATTGATTGACGAAATGGATTGCTTCCCCGGCGGGAATCTCTATCTTCTGTGGTGAGAAGCTCGTTGTCGTGACATTCACGCTGGGCGGCGTATGGAAATGAGCGTAACTGACGACGACTACGGTGAATGCGATCACAAATATGAGTGGGGCCGCGATCGCGATAAGCCACGTCCTCGCGCGCCTGGATATCTTCATCTAGATTCTCCTGCTTTCATGTATTGTTCCTATTCTACACCTGTTTTGTGTTTTATGGTAGAGCAATTTGGCTTCGTGCAAGCTACTTAAAGCTGCCCTGGTTAGCTAAAGCGCTTGCTCCAGCGCGCCACGATGACGGTATAGAGCCTCGATCTCCCGCTGATAATGTTGGAGATGTCCCTCAGCAAGCATGCGTTGAAACGAGGCGTTACCGGATGCGGCTGACTCGATGATGGTTGTACACATGGCTTGCAGGCGCGACTCAAGCATATCTAGCACGGCGCGTGGTTGCGCGAGGTCGTAGGCGGAGCAGAAGAGCTTGAGGCGTCTGGCCTGCATTGCCGGGTTGGTCAGCCCCGCTTGACGCATCACGTCGTTGTCGATGTGGAGTAGCGGGACGAAGCGGTAGGCCGCGTGCGTCACATCCCATAATCTCGGTCCCGGTCCGGCGGTATCGAAGTCGATCAGCGCTGCGGGCCTGCCATCGACATAAACCATGTTGTACGGCGCGACATCGTTATGACAAATAACTTTGTGCTGGGTGGCATCGGGATACTCAAATTGCCAGGTTGCTCCGGGCGAAGGAACGAAAGCGACGGTTGCGTCGTGGAAGCGACGCAGCAGGCGCGCGACCCCTTGCAAAACCTCGTCTGACCACATGTATACTTTGAGCGGATAGTTCCCTATCTCGCCGTCGATGAACGTCAGTACCTCGCGTCCCCGCTCATCGATGCCGAGAAACCTGGGCGCTCCTGAAAAGCCCTGCGACTCAAGGTGGCGCAATAGCTCGTGTACGGCGGGGTTCCATGGACCCATAGTGCGACGGACCGTATTGCCTGCGCGCACAACCGTCGAGACGTTCCCGCCGCTCAACTGTAGTTCCTCTTCGTCCATGAAGCCAGCATGTTCCTTTCACGAGAGCTTATGCCCACTGCCGGGGGTTTTTCAGAACCTCCAATAGCCGTGCCTCCTCGCTCCTAGGATCTGGCTGGTAGTCATATTCCCAGCCAGCTACAGGTGGCAGCGACATAAGAATGCTTTCGATGCGTCCACCGGTTTTGAGGCCAAAGGCGGTTCCGCGATCATTAACCAGGTTGAACTCCACGTAACGTCCACGGCGCAGACGTTGCCAGCGCGTGTGAGATTTGGTGAAGGGGAGATCCTTACGTCGCTCGACAATCGGTAGATACGCGGGCAGAAAAGCCTCGGCACAGCTCGTTGTCAGGTCGGCGAGCATCTTCTGATCGTATGTGTTGAGATTGCCCAGGAAAATGCCTCCCACGCCGCGATGCTCGTGTCGATGTGAGAGGTAGAAATAATCATCGCACGCCTGCTTAAAACGTGGGTAGAGGGCCGTATCGTAGCGGTCGCAGGCAGCTTTATGGATGCGATGAAAATGTGTCGCGTCTTCCTCGAAGAAATAGTACGGTGTCAGGTCGGCGCTACCGCTGAACGACGACCAGGCGGCGGGCGCGGTGCCATCGCCCAGCTCAAAGTAGCGATAGTGGGCATGGGAGGTGGGTGCCAATGGATTACATGGGTGAACAACCAGGCTGATACTGGTCACGAAGAACGGTATGGAATCGTCCGCGAAATTACCGTCGCCGACCCGCGCCGTCTGCGCGGCCTCCCTGGTCATAGTGCCGCTGATCGTCGAAGTGTTGACGCCTGCCTTTTCGAAGACATGCCCATCCTGCATCACACGGGTAAGGCCGGAGCCACCCTCCTGGCGCGTCCAGCTATCCTCGCGAAAGCGCGTCCCATCGATCCGTTCAAACGCCTCGCAAACGCTATCCTGGACGTGTAGCAACGTCTTTTCCATACGCACGCGCAGAATTTCACTCGTAACCATAATCTACCTACTCAACAAATTTGTGATAGACCAGAATCTAGCTGGCAGACGCGCTGTACTCGTGGACGAAATCAACCAGGCGTTGCACGTTATCTATCGGCGTACCGGGCAAGATACCGTGGCCTAGATTGAAGATGTGGCCGGGACGGCCCTCCGCCTGATCGAGAACGTGGCGGGCGCGCTTCCGCAATTCTGGCCAGGGAGCAAACAGCGCGACCGGATCAAGGTTGCCCTGAACGGCAATGTCATAACCAAGTCCCTGCCAGGCTTTATCCAGGTCTGAATGCCAGTCGATGCCAATCACGTCACCGCCAGCTTCGCGCATCAGGTCGAGCATACCGCCTGTGTTCGTGCCGAAGTGGATGAGCGGCACATTCCCCTGGCGCGCAATCTCGATGGCGCGGCGGCTGTAGGGCAGGACGTATGCGCGGTAATCCGCCGGACTGAGCGCGCCGACCCAGCTATCGAAGAGCTGCAATGCCTGCGCGCCCGCCTGTGCCTGTGCTAGCAGGTAGTTACCCACGACCTCGCTCAACTTCTCCATCAGGCGATGCCACGCGGCAGGCTCGCTCATCATCAGTCCTTTGGTGAGGATATAGTTGCGGCTCCCACTGCCCTCGATTGCGTAGGAGGCCAGCGTAAAGGGCGCGCCACTGAAGCCGATCAGGGGAATATTGCGGCTCGCCAGTTCCTGTCGCGCCAGCTTGATCGCTTCGAGCGTGAACCAGAGCGTCTCCTGCGGCGGCAGCACGCGCAGCGCGTCGATATCCTTGCTGCTGCGCACGGGATTGTGAATGATCGGTCCCTCGCCCTTGCCGAACGTCAGGTGCAGGCCCATACCTTCGAGCGACGGCAGGATATCGGCGAAGATGATGGCGGCATCCAGGTCGAAGGCGCGTATGGGCTGCATCGTCACCGCACAGGCCAGCTCCGGCGTCTTGATGATGTCCAGGATGCCATATTGTGTACGCAGTTCCCGATATTCCGTCATATAGCGACCAGCCTGGCGCATAAGCCAGATGGGCGTTGCGTCGACTTGTTGGCGAGAACAGGCGCGTAGAAAGCGCGGTGTACTCGTTTCTGGCTGTGTGGATGGCGACGATGTATGTGCTTGCATGAGTATTCCCTATTTCTGGATTTCTGGCATCATTCTGACAGGCATTTTTAGTATTGGTTTGCTATAATTGCTGCTCTTAAGATAGCTTCGATTCCGTGTATATAATAGCGTAGAGGCAGCTTTATCGCAAGCTCTAATTCTGCAAAATACTCATATTTTTGGAGATTGGATAGAGAATATGGAGGAATTCGCGCTCTGAAACCTTGTACAGATGGTAGGTGCTTGCCGTGCGCGGGTTCTGGAACCACTTTCAGGCCCACGCAAGGCAGGTACTTATGCGGAGATTAGCGTCGCCAGTCTTCTTACGCCCTCTTCGATCTGTTTGGGAGTGAGCGCGCAGAAGGGGAGACGAACGAAGCGTTCACCCAGGTTGCCTTCGCGCCCGTCCAGCGGATCGGCGAAGAAGTCGTTCCCGTTGGTCAGGAGCAGGCCAGCGCTCTGGGCACGTGCAAGCAAGTTGCCGCTATCATAGCGTTCCGGCAGGGTGATGCTCACGAAGAAGCCACCCTCCGGCTCGGCGAACGGAACGTCGGGTAGATGCGTCTTGAGAGCCTGGACAATAGCCGAGAGACGTGGCGCGTAGAGCTGTTTCAGGCTCTCAAGATTGCTGGCGAAGTAGCCGCGCTTATGAAATTCGACGACCGCCGCTTGCGTAGGGAGCACCGGAGCAAGGATAGTATCCTCCGCGAGCTTCGTCAGCGGCTTGACCAGTTCGGTCGGACCGATCAAGTAGCCAACGCGTAACGCTGGACTGATCAACTTGCTATAAGAGCTAAGCGTGATAGTACGCGTAGAACTGAGGTCGCGCAGCAGCGGCAGCGACTCGCCGGAGTAGCGCAGTGTGCGATACGGCACGTCTTCAACTAGCCAGAAGTCATAGCGTTCGGCCAGGTCGACCAGCGCCTGCCTCTTTGCTGTGGAGGTCGTTACACCGGCGGGATTCTGGAAATCGGGAATGACGTACAGAAAGGCTGGCTTTTTTTGCGCGATGGCCTGCTCTAGCGCCTGCAGGTTGATGCCATCATGTTCCAGCGGAATACCGACGACCTTTGCGCCCCGCCGCCGGAATGTCTTGATCGCCCGATCGTAGCTCGGTTGCTCGACCAGCACGACATCGCCGGGCTTGACGACCAGCGCCGTCAGCAGATCCTGTAAATGCAGCGAGCCGTTACCAACCAGAATCTGTTCGGGTGCCACGTTATACTGTTCGCTCAGCAGCTGCCGCAGCGGAAGGTAGCCGCCATTATGTCCATATTGCAGCACAGCTTTGCCATCCGGTCCCGCCAGAACCACCTGCAGGCACTCGCTGATGAGCGCCGTGGGCAACGCCTCGGCTGCTGGAACGCCCCGCGTAAATAAGATCTGTTCGGTCTCCACCTGTCCCGTCATCTAATGTGTCTCCTTGTTTCTATAATTTCTCGTCGAGAGACCTTCAGGCTGCTCCAAACAGTTCTGCATGCAATCAGCCGACTGAAGATCTCGCCAATTGCTACGAATGGACCAGTACAATTTTGCCCTGTGGCTCGCCTGATGCCAGCAGGCGATGGGCCTCCGCCGCCTGCTCGATCGGCAAGGTGCGCGCTATCAGTGGCGTAACAGCTTTTTCCGCGACCAGTTGCAGTATCTTCTGCATGTTTTGTACAGAGGTATGCAGCATGCCGCCGCCGATCACATGCACGCGCTTGAGCCGCCAGGATTGCGTATTAACGGTTGACTCCGCGCCGCCGAGATTGCCGACCAGGACGACGCGACCATCAGCCGCTGCAGCATCGATGCTGGTCTGCAGTGTTGAACCGACTAGTTCCAGCACAAGGTTGACACCGTTGTTGCCAGAGAGCACCTTTGCCAGGTCTTGCTGGTGATAATTGATTACCTCGTCGGCTCCCAGCTCGCGCACCGAGTCGGCGCGCTTATCGCTACTCGCCGTTGTAGCGACCCAGGCACCCGCATGCTTCGCAAGCTGGATGGCGAGCGAACCCACGCCGCTGGAACCAGCCCAGATCAAGACGCGCTCGCCCTCTTTGATCTGTCCGACATCAAATAAGCTAGCCCACGCCGTTGAGCCTGCCAGACCCACCGCGACCGCCTGCTCAAAGGTGACACTGTCAGGAATGCGTATCAGGTCGGAGGCACGCGGAGCTATCTTGCCAGCATAGCCACCGCCGCCTTTTGCCGTGAATGCATTATCGGTAAGCACGCGCTCTCCTGCTCGGAAGCCGTTCGCGTCCTGGAGTACAACACCTGCTGCTTCCAAACCAGGCGTGAAGGGAAGTTGCCCCACTGGCCTGCTGCCTGCCCGTTGGAACAGGTCAAGGTGGTTGACAGTGGTTGCTTTCACCTCGATCAGCACATCCTCTGGACCCGGAGTGGGATCGGGAACCTCCTGCGTCTGCAATACCTCGGGATCGCCGGTCTTGCTAAACTGTACAGCTTTCATGGCACTATCTCCTTACAATGATTTCTCTCTTGTTGGTATGGTCTTCTTGTCCTTCATTGTATGCGCATCGTTGGTTGATGGCAAGCTTGTCGATCTATTTTTGCTCAACTCAAGCTTCTGCGATAGATGAAGCATTGTTCGCTTCAATGCGCTCGTCGAGCCAGTTGATAAAGCTTTGCAGCGTGGGAAAGGTCGTAACGGGCGTCTGGGAATCAAGCAGGTGGAGCGTCGAAGTCTCGGCCCAGGCGGCTCCCAGGGGTAGCACGCCAGCTGCCATTGCCTCCTGCATATCAGAAGCGGTATCGCCGAGATAGGCAGCCTCGCCCGGCTCCATCCGCCAGGCCGCGAGTACTTTGCCGATCGCCGCCGATTTAACGACAGCGTGGGCGTCACCGGCTTCTATGCGATCAAAGTATTGCGCGATGCCGAGATATTTGAGCGTATAGGCCGCGCTATAATCTCCCTTGCCAGTGACGACTGCCGTCAGAACGCCGCGCTCTTGCAGCAACTTGAGCGCTTCATCGACGCCTGGAAAAGGGGCGCGGCATTCCACATGCAGCTTTTCATACACTTCAAAGTAGTACTTCAATCCCTCTTCCCACTGCTCCGGCATGATGCGCTGAAAAATACCCGCCTCGGTAATGCCGAAGTGCGCCGTGACCTCCTGCTCGCTGTAGACACGGCCTGTGAAGCGTTCGAAGGAATGCTGGTAGGCTTTAATACAGATTGGGAGGGTGTTTGCTAATGTTCCGTCAATATCGAAGAGAATGCCCCTGATTTTCATGTTTGCTCCGCCATAGTATGAGGATAGCTAGCTGGTAGTAAATCTTTACGCGAGTAATCATATCACAACAAAGCACTCTCGAAAAAAGTACTAATAACTCTTGCTATTAGAACAAATGTTTTATATAATGGAGGAGTGCTAAAAAGAATGGTTTCGTAGACAATGTAGGTAGTTTATGCAGACAAAAAAAGAGATAGATAGCACAAGCATGAAACTGAAGACACAACTCACGATGGTTTCCATTCTGGTGAGGGACCAGGACGAAGCGCTCCATTTTTATACCGAGAAGCTTGGTCTGGAGAAGCGCGCAGACGTTGCCTTTGGGCCGGGTATGCGTCTGCTCACAGTGGCACCCAGGGGTCAGAAGAAGCCGGAGATCGCCCTGGCAAAGCCGGATAGCGCGCTACATAACGCGGACCGCGTCAATGAACTGATGGAGCATATTGGTCAGGGTGTACCGTGGATCTTTGACACGAACGATTGTTGCAAGACATATGAGTTGCTGCTGGCACGCGGCGTCAAGTTTGTGAGTGAGCCTACACGGCAGTTCTATGGCGTCGAGGCCGTTTTCGAGGACCCCTCTGGCAATACTTTTTCCTTGTTGGAGGCGTCACCGGAAGCGCGCTCATTGCTGAAAAATCGGAGCGTAGGGACCGCCGCCTAGACATGTATTGAAACTCTCATCGCACTTTTATGGTTACGAAGGTTATGTATGAAGTAAGTGTTTAACGATAAGAGAGGAGACAGCAGGGCGTATGATACAGGTGGATGACAGACTTTCGGTGCTTGAAAAGAATGATCTCGCGCCCTGGAATGCGCATCTGCCAACAGTTGAACGTGTGATCCAAACGATGCGTGAGCACCTGTGCGAATCTTTTTCGCTGGAGGATATGGCTGATGTTGCCTGCCTGAGCCCTTATTATTTCAGTCGCGTGTTCCACCAGATCATCGGCACGCCCCCTGGCGAGTTCCTCTCGACGCTGCGCCTGGATATGGCGAAGCGGCTCCTCCTGACCACACCTATGAGCGTGACCGATATCTGCTTCGAGGTCGGCTATAGTGCTCTCGGCTCGTTCACCACGCGCTTTACGCAACAGGTCGGTCTGCCGCCGCGCCACTTACGTCACCTTGCGCGCAATGTTCCTCCGCCAATATTTATGGCGCGGCGCGCTACGCTTCCTTTGCCGTACACAAAAGGTCTTAGTGGTCGCATACTCAGCGTGAGTCCTTTCAATGGATTGATTTTCATCGGTCTTTTCCCTAAAGCGATTCCCCAGGGACGCCCTGTACGTTGCACGCTGCTCACGGAACCGGGCCCCTATCATCTCGGCCCTGTACCCAATGGATGCTATTTCCTGCTCGTCGCTGCCCTGCCGGTGTCCGACAGCCCTTACACATACCTGTTGCCCCAGGGCGATGTGCTGGTCGGCATACAGGGTCCGATCATCGTTTACAATGGCGAAGTGCAAGGAAGTGTCGATGTGACTGTGCGTCCGCCGCGCCTGACCGATCCCCCAATTATTAGCGCTTTGCCGTTTATCTGATCGCTTCATCAATAGGTTCTTGTAGAACAAATGTATAGGCAACGCGGCAAAATTTTGTTATGATATGTCAATGGGTACATCGATCTTCTTTCAGGGTGGGACCCTGGTTGTACAGCAGGACGAGGAACAGGAGCCGCTTCCGCCGCCGTTTCGCTTTATCAAGGGGCGGTGGCGCTGCGAGGGCTATCATTATCGCGAACTGCAGCCGCTACTGCGCGAACTGGCGATACGGGATAATGTGCGGCGCTGGCAGCCGCTCAACGTAACCTTGCAGGAGGTACGGGAGCCGCACGACTATCAACTGGAGGCGCTGGCCGCCTGGGACGAGGCCGGGCGCTGCGGGAGCATCGTCCTGCCCACCGGAGCGGGGAAGACCTTCGTCGCGATTCAGGCGATCTATCGCGTCAAGCGTTCCGTTGTGGTTGTTGCGCCCACCATCGATCTGCTGCACCAGTGGTACGCGCGTCTGGTCAACGCGTTTGCTGCCGATGTAGGCGTCTACTACGGCGGCGAGAAGCGCGTCCAGGCGCTCACCGTGACGACCTATCACTCGGCTGGCGATCTGATGGCCGCGTATGGTAACACCTTCAAGCTGATCATCTTTGACGAGGTACACCACCTGCCCGCTCCCAGTTGGGGCGAGGCGGCCCTGATGGCACCGGCTCCCCTGCGCCTGGGGCTGACGGCGACGTATCCCGAGGCGCACGAGCAGACCAATGGGCGCTGGCGCGTCGATGAATTGATCGGCCCCATCGTTTACACAAAGCGCGTCGAGGATCTCGTCGGTCAGCAGCTCGCGAACTACCGCACGCAGCGCCTGCGCGTCGATCTCTCGCCCGCCGAGCGCGCCCGCTACGATGCCGACCACGCCACCTACATCAACTTCGTGCGCCAACGAGAGCTGCCGCGCCGTTATGGTCCGGGTTGGCTGATGGAGCTGATGCGGCTCTCTAGCAGCGACGCGCAGGCACGCCGAGCCTTCCTCGCCCGTCAACGACTCTTGCGTCTGCTTGCCAGTTGCGAGGGGAAGTTCGCGCTCCTAGACGAACTGCTGCGCGAATACGTTACCGAGCGCATCCTCGTTTTTACTGAGCAGAACGCAATGGCGTACGAGGTGGCGCGCCGTCATCTCATCCCCGCGATCACGCATGAGACGAGCGCCGCTGAGCGTAAAGAGATTCTGGACGGCTTTCAGGAGGGGCGCTATCGTGTCGTGGTTACGTCAAGGGTGCTCAACGAGGGCATCGATGTGCCGGAGGCGAAGGTGGCGATCGTGCTGGGCGGAACCTCTGGCGCGCGCGAATATATACAGCGCCTGGGCCGGGTGTTACGCAAGATCGAGAATAAAGAGGCCATCCTCTTTGAAGTCATCGCCCGCAAGACCCTGGAAGAGGGACGGGCGCAGCGGCGACGTAGAAAACAGGAGGTCGATTGATGCTGACAGGGGAACTGGTGAAGCCGCGCCTGCGTATGCTGGGTTCGCAATTGTTTATCGATCTCCTCGACATCCACGACGCCTGCTGGCTGCAGACCGCCGGGGACCTGATCGCCCTGCTGCAAGGGCATATCGGTCAGCCACAGACCGCGTGGGAGGCCGCGCTTGAAGCATATGAGGGCGAGCGGGTCGATTACGTAGTGGTGCGCGGACTCGCGAAGGTTCTCAGCGATGCGGCCAACTTTGCCCCTCTTGAAACGCCGCTGCCACCAAAACAGATCCGCGAGCGGCTCTTTTCCTATGGTCCTGTCTTCTCCAACGCGCAGTTATTTCAGCAGCAGACGCGCCACGACGTTATGCAAGCGCTGGCACAGGAACTCGGCAGCTCAGCGGAACACCTGGAAGCCTCCCTTTTTGCCGACCGCTTCGCATCAGCCATCCTCAGCGATGCCGGACACGACTGGACGCCCGAGGGATTGCTAGCGCGTTACAACCTGGAACTGGCGCGCGGCGTCCTCTACTGGGCCAGCCACATGCGCATCGAGGTACACGGTGGCTACAAAGACCTGTGGAAGTACCTCAAATTTTTCAAATTGATGTTCTGGATACAGGAGCAAGAGGATGGCTACGTCGTCGATCTCGACGGACCCATCTCGCCGTTCGTAAGCGCCACCACGCGCTATGGTCGGCAGTTTGCTGCGTTTCTGCCCGCGCTCATGCTCTGCGAGCGTTGGCAGATGGTTGCCCGCGTGCGCTCGCCGCAGATAGGGAGCATGGCGACCTACCGACTCGACGCGAGTTCCGCGCTGCAGTCGCACTTTAAGCAGAGCGGTCCCTTCGACAGCCGCCTCGAAGCCGACTTCGCGCGCGAATTTGAGGAGAAGTTCGGCTCGAAGCGCGGCCAGTGGATTTTAACACGTGAAGATGAAGTGCTCAACCTGGGCGATACGGTCATGATTCCGGATTTTGCTCTGACCCATAAGCGGACGGGGCAGCGTATACTCATTGAGTTGGTCGGCTTCTGGCATCCTGACTACCTGCGGCGCAAAGTCGAGAAGGTGCGCGCTGCCCAACGCCGCGACCTGCTCCTGCTGGTCTATGAAGGCGTCAATCTGGCGGCAGAGGCATTGCAGGACGTGCCTGGTGAAGTGATCTACTTCAAGCAGAAGCCGGTTCTCAAAGAAGTAATGGGTGTTGTTGAGACAATGGCGGAGCGCATAGCAAAATAGGGGTAGTGGTAACGTATTTGTAGTCGATAGTACCTCCATCAGCGTTATATGTAGTGACGTGACTTTAGAAAGGCGTAGGTCGTTTGGAATAGTGGGATGTTACATCCCGATTTGCAACTTATGGAAAATGTTTGGAGAATTGAATGACACAAAGTGATCTGAGAGAAGTTTCTGTAGCATCGGATGTATACGAGCAACCCCTGGCAGTTCTTGAACCCGAAGCTGCGAACATTCAGCCTCTAAAGAGCATACATACCTATCAGCCCACCCGCTGGGCGCTCGTCAATCGGGCACTCGACATCGTTGATTCCGTGTCAAACGGTCGCGCTGGCCAGCTTCAGCGCTTCTTCAGCTTCGTATTCATTGGCGGCATAGCATCTCTGGTCAATCTGCTCGTCCTGTATGTAGCCTACTATCGTATCCCTATGCCGGTCACTATCCATGTTCATTATGTAATCGCCTTCTTGCTTGCTTCTGAAATCTCTATTCTGGCCAATTTTATTCCGAACGATTATTTTACGTTCAGGCATCTAGCGGGACATCAGCGTTCCTGGAGTGCGCGCTGCCTGCGCTTCCACATCACGTGTATCAGCGGCACGCTGCTCACGTTCCTGATCAACTTCGGCCTGAGCTATGGGTTGCACATCTCGCCAGTTTTGGCGCAGGCGGTTGCCCTGATAATCGTTCTCTTCTACAACTTTACCGTCCATCATCTCTTCACTTATCGATCTGTGAAGACGGCGGCGGCGCATTAAACAGTGAACCAAAAGAGAACCTCCCCGGTACTGGGAAGGTTCTCTTTTGCTCGTTCAATCAGTCATTACTACGCCCAGAGAATAAGCCCCATCTCGTACTTTTCGCTCAGTCCTGGATGGGAAGGGACGACGCGCACATTGTAGGCGATGCTGCCGCTCTCGGGTGGCTGCAGATGCAGATCGAAGCGATATGACCCGTCTTGTTCGCGTCGTGTAAAGTGCATCGGCACGGCGTGCTGGGCCTGGGCAAGCTCGCCCTGAATCTCGCCGTAGACCAGCTCGACGCTGATATCCTCCGGCCTGAGTTCGGTCATGCGCACCCAGGCGCGCACATCGATGCCCTCGCCCAGACTGAGCTGCCCCTCGCGCCTGCCATCGATATACAGTTCCAGGCTATTCCAGCCGTGGCGGACATGTTCCTTCCAGGCGGCAAGCGTACGCACGCGCTCATAGTGGTTCTGTTCGATCTGCATGCCTTGCTGAATCTCAGGCACGTAGTAGCGCGTGGTGTACTCTTTGACCATACGCCGCATGCTGTACTGCGGCGTGCAGGTGCGGATCGCCTCTTTCATCGTACCCAGCCAGCGGTGTGGAATACCATTGGCGTCGTGCTCGAAGAACGAAGGAACGAGTTCATTTTCAAGCAGGCTGTACAGGGACAGGCTATCCGCCTCGGCCTGGATCTCCTGGTCGTGGTACTCGCGCTCCTCGCCGATCGCCCAGCCATTTTTGCCATTGTATGCCTCGGCCCACCAGCCATCAAGGATACTGCAATTGGGCTGCCCATTCAGCGCGGCCTTTTGTCCGCTGGTTCCGCTGGCCTCGTAGGGACGGATCGGATTGTTGAGCCAGACATCGGTACCGGCGACGAGGTAGCGCGCCATATCGATATCGTAGTTCTCCAGGAAGATAATCTTGCCACGCAGATCGTCGCTACGCGAGATGCGATAGATCTGCTGAATAAGTGCCTTACCAGGCTCATCTGCCGGGTGTGCCTTGCCGGCAAAGATGATCTGTACGGGACGCTCAGGATTGTTCAGCAGGCGTTTGAGCCGCCCGATATCGCGGAAGATGAGCGCGGCTCGCTTGTACGTAGCGAAGCGGCGCGCGAAACCGATAATCAGCGCCCTGGGATTGAGCATTTGCTCGATCTCGGTAATCTGCGTCGAGCCCTCGCCCACGCGCAGGTGCTGCTCTTTCAGACGGTGGCGCGCGTACTCGATGAGCCTTTCTTTGCGCAGGGTATGCGTCTTCCACAGCTCGCTATCTGGAAGCTGATCGATGCGCTGGTCCCAGAACTCCTGCTCGTCTACATGGCTGCCCCAATCTTTATCCAGGTAGCGTCCAAACAGCTCATTCATTTCCTGTGCGATCCAGGAAAAGGTATGCACGCCATTCGTGATGTAGCCGATCGGCACCTCGTCGGCCTCGATGCCGGGCCAGAGGAACTGCCACATCTTGCGCGACACCTCGCCATGCAGCTTACTGACGCCGTTGTGGTGTCCGGTCAGCTTCAGTGCGAGCACCGTCATACCATACGTTGGACCCCAGCCTTGATCTTCGCGTGCCACGTCCAAAAACTGTTCGCGCGTCAGGCCCAGTTCGCCCCAGTACGAGCCGAAGTACTTATCGATCAGATCGTAGTTAAAGGTATCGTTGCCCGCCGGAACAGGCGTATGGGTCGTAAAGAGCGAATTAGCAGATACCACCTCGCGGGCCTCGTTAAAGCTCAGGCCGGAGGCAACGAGCTCGCGGCAGCGCTCCAGATTTAAGAATGCTGCATGCCCCTCGTTCAGATGCCAGGCGGACGGCGAGATGCCGAGCGCGCGCAGTGCGCGCACGCCACCGATGCCCAGCACAAGCTCCTGTGAAATGCGGATCTCGCGGTCGCCACCGTAGAGACGGGCCGAGAGTTCGCGATCGTTGGGAGCGTTGGGTGCCACGTCGGTATCCATCAGGTAGAGAGGAATGCGACCGACCATCAGCTTCCAGACCTTGGCGTAGATGCGGCGTCCGGGCAGATCGACACTAATGACCGCCTCGTTGCCATCGGGTCCGATCGCGGGAACAGCCGGTGCCTCCGAAAAGTGCAGCTTATCGTACGATGCCTCCTGGACGCCATCGCGTGTCACCCGTTGATGGAAATACCCCTGTGGGTAGAGGAAACCGACGCCCACGAACGGCAGCCCAAGATCGCTTGCCTCTTTGCAATGATCGCCAGACAGGATGCCCAGGCCCCCTGAATAAATAGGGAGGGCCTCGTTAAGGCCGAACTCAGCCGAAAAATAAGCAATAGTCTTGTCGGCGAGCTCGGGATAGTTGAGCGTAAACCACGTCTCATCGGGCCGTGGATGCATGTAGTGATCAAAATCACGGATAACACTGTCGTACTGTTCCAGGTAACTCGCGTCCTCAGCGGCCATCTCAAGCAAGTGAGGTTGCACCTCGCTGAGAAAGCGCACAGGATTATGCCCCACCAGCTCCCAGAGCTCGGGCTGAAGCGGGCTATAGAGTGCCCTCGCCTCGGGATGCCAACTCCACCAGAGATTGTACGCGAGTTCGTACAGGCGGTTGATACGCGTTGGCATTATGGGGAAGACCGTAATGCGGCCATAAACTTTCACAGTGCCAGATTCCCTTTCTTCTAAACTCACGATTAGCGCTATTAGTATATCTCTTCCATGAAAACAAGGTCAATGCACGCAGCGAAAGCCGCCGCTTCCGGGACGGCCACAAACACAAAAAATCAGTGCCGACTACAGCATATTACAGCATGTTACCGGCACTGGTATGCAAAGGACGCAAATATAAGATCAAGAGACAGCATTCAGCGGAGAATGCCCGCTTCCATTGTTCCGCCACATCTCTTTTCAGAAGCGAGCAGAGCAATGAAGTATGCGCAGTACAAGGCGTAGCAGCACAATATCAGTTATCGTTGATCTTAATCCATCCATGGCGTAACGCGTGAACGACCGCTGCGGTGCGATCATTGACGGACAATTTTTTCAGGATAGAGGTAATGTGATTTTTCACCGTCTGGTCGCTAATCTTCAGCGATTTCGCGATCTCCTTATTGCTATTGCCGCGCGCGATATAGTCCAATATCTCCACCTCGCGGCTGGAGAGGGGGGAGTAGAGTTCTTTTGTGCCGCCATCTTCCTCTTCGACCGTCAGTTCGCGGAACGATTTGAGCACGCGGCTGGCGAGTTGAGGCTTAGAGAGAACATCATCGTTAATGAGGTATTCGCCATGGCTCACCTTGCGGACAGCATCGGCGAGCGCGTCCGGAGTGATATTGCGCGAGTAGTAAGCGGCGGCCCCGACCTTAATAGATTGAAACAGGCGCTCCTCATCTTCGGAAGGTGTGAGAATAATAATCGCCATGCGTGGCGCGAGATGGCGTGTCTGGCGAGCTATTTCAAGCGGGTCCGAGGAGGTAAGTCCTGCGTCGATGAGCGCCACATCAGGGTTAGTCAGGCGTGCGATCTCAAACACGTCAGCCGCATCGGTCGACTCGCCGACAATCGTGCAGTCACCCATGCGTAGCAGGGTAGCACGGATGCCCTCGCGAAACAGAGGTTGTTCATCAATAATGATGACACGTATCGTTTCCATGTGATCCCTTCGTAGAAGAGCAGACAGTTTGAGGCACCACTACTACACTGCCTACACTCTTTTTTCTGTCTATTTCCAAACGTCCAAGAAAGTAATTGCCCCGCATCTAAACAGGGGAAATTGCGCACTTTATGCTAACTGCATCATTATACACAGAAAGCGTGCGCTGAACAATTAGTAACAAGATAAATCTCCCCCATTGTGCCATGTTCCTGGAAGAAGAGGCCATGCCGGACGTTCAAGGATAGGCTGGGCATTAGGAACTGTGACGCTTCGGCGTTCGTCCCGTGCCTGCTGGCCTATCGCTTAAATACGTTCCAACCTGCGTAGTGTAGAGTTAATCGCGATACGCAGGCAATCGATCACGCCCTTGCCCGTCACCGCAACACCTTCGTAACTTGGAACGCGGTAGGGATTGAGGTACTTTTCTAGCACAGATACAGGCAACACATCCTGTAGATCGCGCTTGTTCCATTGCATGACCAGTGGGAAATCCGCCACGTCCTTGTTCATACGGCGCAGTTGTTCCTGGAGCTCGTTCCAGCACTCGATGTTCTCTTGCAGCTTGCTTGCCTGTGAATCGGCAACAAAGATAACGCAATCAGCACCTTTGAGAACCGAGATGCGCGTCTGTTGGTAAAGGATCTGCCCAGGGACTGTGTAAAGCTGAAAGCGGATCTGAAAGCCGTGCACCTTGCCCAGCTCAAGCGGGAGCAGGTCAAAATACAACGTACGCTCAGTCTCAGTGTCAATAGAGACCATATCACCGACATCCTGTGGATTCACAGCCTGGTGTATGTAATGAAGATTGGTTGTCTTACCGCAGAGACCAATTCCGTAGTAGACGATCTTACAGTTGATCTCTCTTTTCGCCATATTGATCAGGGACATATACTCTCCTGCCCACTCATAAGTAGCCCGTCCTTCACTCTCCAAACTAGCGAGTAGCCATGTACGCTACCGTTTCGGGGACAGTATACATGATTTT
>Ga0209839_10000584_pt1 | contig 18448 bp, 17 predicted proteins | sample OrgsoiDNA2013050_FD_185800 | JGI IMG/M metagenome (GOLD analysis project Ga0209839, IMG submission 185800) | Permafrost soil microbial communities from the Arctic, to analyse light accelerated degradation of dissolved organic matter (DOM) -... | ecosystem: Environmental > Terrestrial > Soil >... | reverse complement strand
TGAATGTGCGGTTACTGATTCTGTTTCGGCAGCAGACGCACGTTCATGACGTTCAGCTCGGCCGCGCGTCCCATGTGAGCTGACCCGCTAAGCCACAGGTGCCTCCCTCACCACACCCGCCCCTCGCCATACCGGCGCCAGCCGCGAGCCGGGGCGGCAGCCAGGCGCCGGACGTCGTGGTTGGGCATCTACTGCTGCTAGGACGACAGCAGGGGGGCAACCATGTCGTTGGGCTTGGGGCTTGGGGCTGGGGGCTTGGGGCTGGGGGCTGGGCCTGGGCCTGGGCCTGGGGCGCGGGCTTCGGTCTGGCGGGCTGGGCGGCTCCCGTAGGCTTGATGAGTGCTGATCCGAGTTGACCTGCGTGGCAAGCCCGCCAATGATTTGCGTCCCGTCGAGCTCGCCGGCGTCCTGCCCCGCGCCGAGCTCGATGTCGAGGCAGCCCTGGCCGTCGTCCGGCCGGTCTGCGAGGACGTCCGGCGGCGCGGCGCCGAGGCGGTGCGCGAGCACACGGCCCGATTCGACGGCGTGGACCTGCCCACGACCAGGGTGCCGCAGCAGGCGCTGGCCGACGCCCTGGCCGAGCTGGACCCGGCGGTGCGGGCCGCGCTGGAGGAGTCCGCGCGCCGGGCCCTGCTGGTGCACCGCGCGCAGCTGCCGACCGAGAGCGTGACCAGCGTGGCTCCCGGCTCCACGGTCACCGAGCGGTATGTGCCGGTCGGCCGGGCGGGTGTCTACGTGCCCGGCGGCCTGGTCGTTTACCCGTCCTCGGTCGTGATGAACGTCATCCCGGCCCAGGCCGCCGGGGTCGGCGAGATCGCCGTCGCCTCGCCGCCGCAGGCCGACCGCGGCGGGCTGCCGCACCCCGCGGTGCTGGGCGCCTGCGCGTTGCTCGGGATCACCGAGGTGCACGCGGTCGGCGGAGCGCAGGCGATCGCGATGCTCGGCTACGGCACCGCGGACTGCGCCCCAGCCGATGTCATCACCGGGCCGGGCAACGTGTACGTCGCCGCGGCCAAGCGGCTGCTCAGCGGGCGGGTCGCGGTGGACGCCGAGGCCGGCCCGACCGAGATCGCGATCATCGCCGACCACACCGCGAATCCGGCCTTCATCGCGGCTGACCTGGTCGCGCAGGCCGAGCACGACCCGCTCGCCGCCTGCCTGCTGATCACCACCGATCCCGGCCTCGCCGATCGGGTCGACCCGGAGCTGGCCGCGGCGGTCGCCGGCACGCGGCACGTCGAGCGGGTCCGGGCCGCGCTGGCAGGCCAGTCGGCGTGCGTCCTGGTCGACGACCTGACGGCCGCTCTGGCGGTCTCCGACGCCTGGGCTCCCGAGCACCTGGAGATCCAGGCCGTCGGCGCCCACGCGCTGGCCCGGCGCGTGCGCAACGCCGGCGCCGTCTTCGTCGGCCCGTGGGCGCCGGTCTCGCTCGGCGACTACCTGGCGGGCTCCAATCACGTGCTGCCGACGGGCGGCACCGCCCGGCACTCCGGAGGGCTGTCCGTGCTGTCGTTCCTGCGCGGCATCCACGTCGTGGAGTGCGACGAGGCGGGCCTGGCCACCGCGGCCGGGCACATCGACGCCCTGGGCGGCGCGGAGGACCTGGTCGCGCACGTGCAGGCGGTGCGGACCCGGATCCCGTCCCGCGTTCCGGTCCCGGAGCAGCAGTGACGCCCCGGCTGCCGCTGCGGGCCGACCTGGTCGGTCGCGAGCCCTACGGCGCACCGCAGCTAGCGGTCCGGGTCGCGCTCAACACCAACGAGAACCCGTATCCGCCATCGCCCGAGCTTGTCAGCGAGATCGCCGCCGCGGTCGCCGCGGTCGCCGCGGGGCTGAACCGGTACCCGGACCGGGACGCCCGCGAGCTGCGGGCCGGGCTGGCCGCCTACCTGGGCCATGACCTAACGCTCGAGCACACCTGGGCGGCCAACGGATCCAACGAGATCATCCAGCAGCTGCTGCAGGCCTTCGGCGGTCCTGGTCGCAGCGCGCTGGGTTTCGAGCCGTCATACTCGATGCACCCGATCATCGCCCAGACCACCGCCACCGCATGGATCGCCGCGACGCGCAACGACGATTTCAGCCTGGACCCCGATGGCGTCGTCGCGGCCATCGCCCGGCACCGGCCGGACGTGGTGTTCCTGACCTCGCCGAACAACCCGACGGGGACCGCGCTGCCGCTCAGCGTGATCGAGGCGGCCTGCGCGCAGGCGCCCGGCATGGTGGTGGTCGATGAGGCATACGCCGAGTTCGCCCGCGATCCCGGTGCCAGCGCCCTGGCGCTGCTGCCGCGGTTCCCCCGGCTGGTCGTGGTCAGGACCATGTCGAAGGCGTTCGCCCTGGCAGGCGCGCGGCTGGGGTACCTGGCCGCTGACCCGGCCGTGGTCGAGGCGCTGCTGCTGGTCCGGCTTCCGTATCACCTGTCCGCCGTGACGCAGGCCGCGGCCCAGGCCGCGCTGCACCATGTCGATCAGCTGCTGACGTCGGTGGCCAGCATTCGCGCCGAGCGCGATGACCTGGTGACGTGGCTCCGGCAGCTTGGCCTGGCCGTGGCCGACTCCGATGCCAATTTCGTGTTGTTCGGCAGGTTTCCCGAGCGACGGGTCATCTGGCAGGAACTGCTGGATCGCGGCGTGCTGATCCGCGAGGTCGGGCCGCCGCAGTGGCTACGGGTGAGCATCGGAACGCCCGAGGAGATGGCGGCCTTCCGCGCGGCCCTGACGGCGGTCCTGGCCGGGCCGCCGGCCTTCGCGGCCGGGGCGCCTAGCGACGGCCAGGAGGCCGGTGACGGGCAGGAGATCAAGGGAGGAGTGTCATGAGCCGGTTCGCCCGGGTTGAGCGCGCCACCAAGGAGACCAAGATCCTGGTCGAGCTAGAGCTAGACGGCTCGGGCGCCGCGCTGGCCCAGACCGGCGTGCCGTTCTTCGACCACATGCTGGCCCAGCTCGGCAAGCACGGCCTGCTGGACCTGAGCGTCCAGGCCCAGGGCGACATCGAGATCGACGCGCATCACACCGTCGAGGACACGGCGCTGACTCTCGGGCAGGCACTGCGGGAGGCACTTGGCGACAAGGCCGGCATCTGCCGGTTCGGTGATGCCCTCGTGCCCCTGGACGAGACACTCGCCCGCGCGGCGGTGGACCTGTCCGGCCGGCCCTACGCGGTGCACTCCGAGCCGGCCGGCATGGCGCCGCTGATCGGTACCTACGACACCACGCTGACCCGGCACTTCTTTGAGTCGCTCGCGCACTCGGCGGCCATCTGCGTGCACCTGGACGTCCTGGCCGGACGCAACCCGCATCACATCGTGGAGGCGCAGTTCAAGGCGTTCGCCCGGGCCCTGCGCGCGGCCGCCGCCCCCGATCCCCGCGCGCCCGGCGCCATCCCGAGCACCAAGGGCGCGCTGTGATCGCCCCGCCCGCTCGCCCCGCCTGCTCCTCCGTGATCACTACCGTTTCTCCGCGCTATGGGCCGAGGAACGGTAGTGATCACGCCAGGCGGCCATGGTGAGCCGCAGGCCGCGCGTTGCCGTGCTCGATTACGGGTCCGGCAACCTGCGATCCGCCCAGCGGGCGCTGCTCCGCGCCGGGGCCGATGCCGAGGTGACCGCCGACCAGGCGGCCGCGCAGGATGCCGCCGGCCTCGTGGTACCCGGCGTCGGCGCGTTCGCCGCGTGCATGGCCGGGCTGCGCGCGGTCGGCGGCGACCAGGTCATCGCCAAGCGGCTGGCCGGGTCCCGGCCGGTGCTCGGCATCTGCGTCGGCATGCAGATTCTGTTCGAGGCCGGCGTCGAACATGGCGAGCGTACGACAGGCTGCGGCTGCTGGCCCGGTGTCGTCGAGCGCCTGGAGGCCCCGGTGCTCCCGCATATGGGCTGGAACTCTGTCCGCCCGCCCGCCGCATCCGCCCTGCTGGCCGGGCTCGGCGCTGATGCGATGTTCTACTTCGTGCACTCCTACGCCGTCCGGCGGCCGCTGCCCGGAGCCGGCGCCCCGGGGGGTCCGCTGGTGACCTGGGCCACGCACGGCGAGCCGTTCGTCGCGGCCGTGGAGGACGGGCCGCTGGCCGCCACGCAGTTCCATCCGGAAAAATCCGGCGACGCCGGCGCGATGCTACTCGCAAACTGGCTGCGGACACTGGGCTGACAGAGACACTGGGATGACAGAGACACTGGGATGACAGACACCTCGAACCTCACGCTCACCCCGCTTACCCTGCTGCCCGCCGTGGACGTGGCGAGCGGGCAGGCAGTCCGGCTCGTGCAGGGCGCGGCGGGCACCGAGACCGGCTACGGAGACCCGATCGCCGCCGCGCTCGCCTGGCAGGAGGCCGGCGCGCAGTGGATCCACCTGGTGGACCTGGACGCCGCCTTCGGCCGCGGCTCCAACGCCGCGCTGCTCGCCGACGTCGTCGGGCGACTGGACGTCGCGGTCGAGCTGTCCGGGGGGATCCGCGACGACGGCTCGCTCGCGGCGGCGCTGGCGACTGGCTGCGCGCGAGTGGTCATCGGCACGGCCGCGCTGGAGAACCCCGGCTGGGTGCGTGCCATCATCGCCGAGTACGGCGACCGGATCGCGGTTGGACTGGACGTCCGCGGCACCACCCTGGCCGCGCGGGGCTGGACCGCCGAGGGCGGCGAGCTGTTCGAGGTGCTCGGCCGGCTCAACGCCGAGGGCTGCCAGCGGTACGTCGTGACCGATGTGGCCAAGGACGGCATGATGGCGGGGCCGAACCTCGACCTGCTGCGCCGGGTCTGTGCCAGCACGGAACGCCCCGTCATCGCCAGCGGCGGCGTGTCCAGCCTGGCCGATCTGCGGGCCATCGCTGAGCTCACGCCACTGGGCGTAGACGGGGCGATCATCGGCAAGGCCCTGTACGCGGGAGCATTCACGCTGGCGCAGGCCCTTGCGGCGGTGCCGGCGTGACGCGCCGCCTGGCTACCGGCGGCCCGTGGGAGCGGCCCGTCGGGTACAGCCGCGCGGTCGCGGCTGGCGACTTCGTGTTCGTGTCCGGCTGCACGTCGGTGGCCGACGGGCAGGTGGTGCACGAGGGCGACGCGCAGGCGCAGACCGGCCAGGCCATCGCCAATGTCGCCGAGGCGCTGTCGGCCCTCGGCGCCGGGCTGGTCGACGTGGTGCGGACCCGCATGTTCGTCACCGACATCTCCCGCTCGGCAGAGTACGGGCGGGCGCACGGCGCCGCCTTCGGCGAGATCCTGCCGGCCAGCTCGATGATCGGGATCACCGCCCTGATCGATCCGCAGATGCTCATCGAGGTCGAGGCCGTCGCCTACAAGCCGGGGATCGGTGACCAGTGATCCCCGATCCGGCCAGCCCCGATCCGGCCAGCCCCGATCCGGCCAGCCCCGATCCGGCCAGCCCCGACTCGGCCAGCCCCGACTCGGCCAGCCCTGTTACGACTGTCGCCGTGCGGGTCATCCCGTGCCTGGACGTGGACGCCGGCCGAGTGGTCAAGGGCGTGAACTTCCGCGACCTGCGCGACGCCGGGGATCCCGTCGAACTGGCCGCCGCCTACGATCAGGACGGCGCGGACGAACTCGTCTTTCTCGACATCACGGCGTCCAGTGACCGGCGCGAGACCATGTATGAGGTGGTGCGGCGAGCCGCCGAGCAGGTATTCATCCCGCTGACGGTCGGCGGCGGAGTGCGCAGCGTGGCCGACGTGGACCGGCTGCTGCGCGCCGGGGCGGACAAGGTGTCGCTGAACACCGCGGCGATCGCCCGGCCCGAGCTGCTGACCGAGGCGGCGACCAGGTTCGGCTCGCAGTGCGTGGTGCTCTCGGTTGACGCCCGCCGCCTGGCCGGTGCCGACGGGGCGGCGCCGACCACGGCCAGCGGCTTCGAAGTGACCACCCACGGCGGGCGGCGCGGTACCGGCATCGACGCGATCGAGTGGGCTCGGCAGGCCGCCGAGCTCGGAGTCGGCGAGATCCTGCTGAACTCGATGGACGCCGACGGCACCAGGAGCGGGTTTGACCTGGAGCTGATCCGGGCGGTGCGGGCCGCGGTCAGCGTGCCCGTGATCGCCAGCGGCGGTGCCGGGCAGCTCGCCGATTTCCCGCCGGCCGTGGCGGCCGGCGCGGATGCGGTGCTCGCGGCTAGCCTGTTCCATTTCGGCACCGCCTCCATCGGCCAGGTCAAGGACACGCTGGCTGGGTCCGGTTACCGGGTTCGCCCAGCCCCAGAGAGACCGCAGGTGAGGGACGCATGAGAATCGACGCAACCGAGTCTGGCCTCGATCCGGGCATCTCGGCGCGGCTGAAGCGCGACGACGCCGGTCTCGTCGCGGCCATCGCCCAGCAGTACGACACCGGCGAGGTGCTCATGCTCGGCTGGATGGACGACGAGGCGCTGCACCGGACGCTAACCACCGGCCGGTGCACCTACTGGTCGCGCAGTCGGCAGGAGTACTGGGTAAAGGGGGAGACCTCCGGCCACCTGCAACTCGTGAAATCGGTGGCGCTGGACTGCGATGGTGACGCGATCCTGGTCAAGGTCGACCAGGTCGGCGGCGCCTGTCACACCGGCGACCGGACCTGCTTCGACGCGGCCGTCCTCGCCGAATCGCAGTAAGCCACCGGCAGGCGCAGCTCGGCGGGCGCTCGATCGGAAGCCTGCGCCAGACAGAAGCCCCGCGCCAGACATCTGGGGGGAGAAAGCCTGGCGCGGGGCAAAGCGACATGTTACCGCTCCACGGGGCGGTAAACATCAGCGAGTCCTGGCGAAAAAACCACTGAGGCTAGTGAGACATCTGGTATTTGCCGGCGTGTTCGCCCGGTCCGAAGCTGGGGCGGGATCTGTCAGTCACTATGACTGACAGATCCCGGTGATCACGAAAAAGGGCGGCCCCGCCTGGCGGTCCGCGACGGTTGCTCGGAGGGCTCGCCGCCGTATGACATTTCTTGCCAATTTACTTGCCAGCCGCGCGACAATTTTGTCGAGGGCCGCCCTCCGGCCTGCGGGAGTGCCCTAAAGGCGGCGCTGCCTGGCGGAAATGCCCTCCGCACGCGCGCTACGGTGAGGCCGCGACCACACGGAAATGGTCCAGCTCCGTGCTTCCGCGGGCGGCTGTACGTGCGGGGAAGCTGAGTTGGAGGGCTGCGGAATAGGAGAGCTGTGGAGCCACTGGCGGCGGGAGATCCCCTGCAGCTGGGAACGTACCGGCTGCACGGTCGCCTCGGGGCTGGCGGCATGGGGGAGGTGTTCCTGGGCTACTCGCCGGCCGGCCGCGCAGTGGCCGTCAAGGTCATCCGCAGTGAGCTGGCTCGCGATCCGGTGTTCCGCACCCGGTTCCGCCGGGAGGTGGCCGCCGCCAGTTCGGTGAGCGGCGCCTACACGGCGCCGGTGACGGCAGCCGGACCCGACGATGACCCGCCGTGGCTGGCGACCGTGTTCGTGCCGGGTCCGTCCCTGGCCGAGGCGGTCGCCGCGGCCGGCCCGCTGCCTGCGGCATCGGTGTGGAAGCTGGCGGCGGGGCTGGCCGAGGCGCTGCAGGCGGTGCACGCGTGCGGCCTGGTACACCGGGACTTGAAGCCCGCGAACGTGCTGCTGGCCATAGACGGCCCGCGAGTGATCGATTTCGGGATCTCCCATGCGCTGGAGAGCACCGCGATGACCTCGACCGGGCAGCTAGTGGGCACGCCGTCGTTCATGTCACCGGAGCAGGCCGTGGGCGCGCGGGCCGGGCCGGCCAGCGATGTGTTCTCCCTTGGCTGCGTAATCGTGTTCGCCGCGACGGGGGTCGGGCCATTCGGCAACGGCCCGCAGGCGTCCGCGCTCTACAGGGTCGTGCACACGGCGCCCGCGCTCGCGGGAGTGACCGGCCCGCTGCGCGAGCTCGCGGCGGCGTGCCTGGCCAAGGTGGCGGCGGATCGCCCGTCGCTGCCGGCGCTAGTCGCCGCCATCACTGCGTCCCGGGCGCCGGACGAGGGCGCCGCGCTGGCCTCGTTCTGGCCAGTTCCGGTGACCGGGCTCATCCTTTCCCACCAGGCCCGCATCAGCACGCAGCTGGCGGACGTGCCGACGAGGGCACGCGCGATGGCGCAGGCCGCCGGCGTGCCTGCGGCGCCTGGGGTCATGGCACTGGGGGTCACGGCGCTCGGAGATCCGGGACTCGGAGTCCCGGTGCTCGGGGTCACGAGGTTGGGGACGGCAGTTCCTGGAACCGCCGATGCGCAGGGGCCGGGCGTGCCGACGAGGAATTCCGAGACTGCGGCGGCCGGAGTTATCAGCGGCACCCGGGTGTCGCCTGCCCCGGCGGATCGGCCCACCATTGCGGCCACCTCCCCGGCCGGCGCAGGTAACGGCATGCCCGTGGGGCCGCCGCCGCTTGCGGGGCCGGCGCTGCCCGCGGATGCGGTGATGGCCGGGACGAGCGGCGGCCGTCCCGGATCGGGCGTGACTCGGCGCCGGGTCCTTCTCGGACTGGCTGCGGCGGTCGGAGCCGGGCTGGCCGGCGCCGGATGGGAACTCAGCCAGGGGAGTGCCCAGCGCGGCCGGTCCAGCGTTGGCCAGCAGGGCCCGAGCGGGCCAGCCAGCGAGCCCGCGTCGCAGGCGAGCCCCGCGGGCAGGCCGGCCGCGCAGCCTCATGGGCTCATGCTCTGGAGCTTCGCCACTCGCGGCCAGCTGGCGGGGATCGCGCTGGCAGGCCGCGCCCTGTTCGCCGGCAGCACCGACAGCAGTGTCTATGCGCTGCGCGTCCATGATGGCGGCAAGCTCTGGGAGTTCCGCACCGGCGGACCGGTGCAATCGCAGATCGCGGTGGCTGGCGGCACCGTCTATGCGGGTAGCGCCGACGGCAAGGTCTATGCGCTGCGCGCCCGAGATGGCGGCAAGCTCTGGGAGTTTCCCGCCGCAGCCCCGGCGGCGGCGGGAATCGTCGTGGCGGCTGGCACGGCCTACGTCAGCAGCGAGGACGAAAACTTGTACGCGCTGCGCGCCGCCGATGGCGGCAAGCGCTGGAGCGCTGCCATCGGTGCCGGGGAAATCGCCGTGGCTGGCGGCAGCGTCTTCGCCGCCAGCGGGTACGGCACGGTGGTCGCGCTGCGCGCCCGAGATGGCGGCAAGCTCTGGGACTTCCCGGCCACCGGGACGCCCCGGGGGATCGCCGTGGCGGCGGATACGGTCTACGTCGGAGCCGGGGACGAGGTGAGCGCGCTGCGCGCCGGCACCGGCGCACGGACCTGGACTTTCACCGCTGGTGGCCTGGTCGAATCGGGGATCTCCGTGGCCGGCGCCGTGGTCTACGTCGGCGGCAATGACGACATGGTGCACGCGCTGCGGGCCGCTACCGGCGCCCGGATCTGGAGCTTCCGCGCCGGCGGCCCGGTGGCATCGGGAATCGCAGTGGCCGATGGGATCGTGTATTTCGGCACCAACGACTACACGGTGCACGCGCTGCACGCGGGTGACGGGACGTCGCTCTGGGACTTCGCCACCGGCGGTCCGGTGGAATCGGCGATCGTCGCGGCCGGGCGGACCGCCTATGCCGGCAGCAACGACACCAAGGTGTACGCGCTGCGCGCCTAAGCCCGCCCGGCCGGCGGCGACTCAGCGCCCGTACAGTTCGGCCACGGCCGACTCGAACTTGTCCATGGCGCGCTCGACGGGTCCGCGTCCGGCGGACGGCAGCCAGCGCACCACGCGCCGGAAGCCGGCCTCGCGGTAGCGCTCCAGCTCCTTGGGGTCGGCCGGGATGCCCATGACCATGAGGTCGATGGGGCGCTCGGCGCGGGCCCGCAGCTCGGCGGCTCGCTCCAGGATCCCGTCCGGCGCGTAGGTAGGGAGCCATGCGTCGCCGAAGGCCAGCACTCGGTCCAGGACCGTGGGCCCGTTCCCGCCCACGAGAACGGGCGGATGCGGCCGCTGGGCGGGCTTCGGCCACGACCAGATCCGGTCGAAATTCACATGGCTTCCGTGATAACTGGCCTCGTCCTGCGTCCAGATGGCCTGCATGGCCTCGATCCGCTCGCGCATGACCGCCATCCGCTGCCGGGCATCGGTGCCGTGGTTGGCCATCTCCTCGCGATTCCAGCCGGCGCCCACGCCGAACTCCAGGCGCCCGCCGGACAGCTGGTCGACGCTGGCCACCTCCTTGGCCGTGACGATCGGATCGCGCTCGATTACCAGGCAGATGCCGGAGCCGATCCGGAGCCTGGTGGTCGTCGCGGCGGCCGCCGTCAGGGCCACGAAAAGGTCATAGGTGTGCGCGTACTTAGCGGGCAGCTCCTCGCCGCCCGGCCACTGGCTTTCCCGGCTTGCCGGAATGTGGGTGTGCTCGGGGAAGAACAGCGACTCATGGCCGCGCTCCTCGGCCAGGCGCGCCAGGTCGCCGGGCGGCATGGCGTAGTGCGTGGGGAAGACTGCTACGCCGGTATCCATGCCCCGAACCTACCTGTCGCGCGCGGGCAGCTTCGTCGCCTCGCTCGTCAGCTCGAGGCCGACGTGGACTGGGACCAGACCGAGGCCGTCGTTAGGCAAAGCCTGGTGGCTGCCCGTCGCCAGGTGGGCGAGCTGGTCCGCCGGTCAGCTGGTCGACGGGCTGGCCGGGGCGGCCGGCGGGGTAATCCCGGCCAGCCTGCACTGCTGCCGAGTCAGCCGGACGGCAACGCCCTGGTTGGCGTACGCGTTGTGGCACATCGTCCGGGCAGTGGATCCGCATCCGTGCAGCAGCGCGCCGCCGGTGGTGCTGGGGACGTTGACCGTGACGCAGCCGTTGCGGGAGGCGCCATAGGCGCCGGGCCGGACCGCGGCCCAGATGCCGACCGCAGCGAAGATGGCCAGCACGATCACGCCGATGACCGCGATCTTGCGCCTGTCGCGACCGGTAACCGGCTCTGCCTGCGGGATGGATGAGAACGGCATAACACGACGGAGTATAGGCAAGATCGCCGCCTGCTGACCCCCTGACCTGGATCAGTGCAGGAAGGCGAGCCACAGCAGGTAGCCGTTCAGGACGATGATCAGGCCGGCGACGCAGGCGGCCGCGACGGTGGTTGCGCGGCGGTTGGCCAGCGGGCCCATAATGTCGGCCCGGCGGGTCAGCATGACCAGCGGCACCAGCGCGAACGGGATGCCGAACGACAGCACGACCTGGGAGATGACCAGGCTGCCGGTCGGCGGCAGCCCGGCGGCCAGGACCACCAGGGCCGGCAGCATGGTGATGCCGCGGCGCAGGTAGACGGGGATGCGCCGGCCGACGAAGCCCTGCATGACGACCTGGCCCGCGTACGTCCCGACGCTGGAGGAGGACAGCCCGGAGGCGAGCAGCGCGACGGCGAAGGCCAGCGCCGCACCGCCGCCGACCAGCCGGCCCAGGTCGGCGTGGGCGACCTGGATGGTGCCCGCGGACGATGTCCCCGTCCGGCTGAACAGGGAAGCGGCCACGAACAGCATCGCCAGGTTGATCAGGCCGGCCGCGCCGAGCGCGATGATCACGTCGACCCGCTGGAAGCGCAGCACCTCGCGGCGCTCGGCATCATCGCGGCAGGACACCCGCGACTTGGTCAGGGCCGAGTGCAGGTAGACCACGTGCGGCATGACCGTGGCGCCGATGATCGCGGCCACCAGCAGCAGCACGTCGCTCCCGCCCAGGCTCTGCCCGCCGAGATTGGGCACCAGCCCGGCCGCGATGCCCGCCGAGCTGACGCCGACGGCGGCCAGATCGTAGGCAAACCCGAGCAGGACCAGGCCCAGCAGTCCGGCGATGGCCAGCTCGAACCGCCGGTAGCCGCGCTGGTCCAGCGCCAGGATCCCGAAGGCCACCACGGCGGTGACCAGCCCGGCGGCCAGCAGCGGCATGCCGAACAGCAGGTTCAGCCCGATCGCGGCGCCCACGAACTCGGCCAGGTCGGTCGCCATCGCGACCAGTTCGGCCTGGACCCACAGTCCGCGAGACACCGCGCGGGGCAGGTGGTCGCGGCAGAGCTGCGGCAGGTCCTGGCCGGTGGCCACGCCGATCTTGGCCGACAGGTACTGCACGAGCATCGCCATCAGGTTGGCCGCCACGATGACCCAGGCCAGGCTGTAGCCGAACTGTGCCCCGGCCGTGAGGTTGGTAGCGAAGTTGCCGGGGTCGACGTAGGCCACCGCTGCGACGAACGCCGGCCCGAGCATCGCGGCGAAGCCCCGGAACCGGCCCCGCGAGCGCATGACGCGCAGCGCATTCTGTGCCGCCACCGGCGAGGGGCCGCCCGCCGTGCTAGCCAGGGGGATGTCCTCCCGAGCCCCCGCGGCCGGGCCCTCGTCCGCCGGCCCCGTTCCGGCATCCAGCGCCGTTCCGGGATCTGCGGCCATGGGCAGCGAACCTACCCGGCGGTCGGGCCGAGCCCGAGCGACTGCGGGGTGCTGGAGTCCGGTGACGGCTGATGCAGGCCCTCGTCGAGCTCGCCGAATTCGGTCATCAGCGCGCGGCTGCCGCCCCAGGGCGTCTGCTCCTCGGCCACCAGCGTGTTCGTGGTGAGCAGCAGCCCGGCTACGGACGCGCCATTTTGCAGGGCTGAGCGGGCGACCCGCAGCGGGTCGATGATGCCCATCTCGATCATGTTGCCGTAACGACCCTCCAGGGCGTCGAAGCCCTCGTCCTGACCGAGCCCCGTGACCTGGGCAACTACTTCCTCGCCAGAGTATCCGGCGTTGGTGGCGATCAGGAAGGCCGGCGCGGTCAGCACCCTGCGCACGATCTCGACACCGGTCGCGTAGTCGTCCTTGACATCAAGATCATCGAGCGCCTTCTCGGCGTGCAGCAGGGCGGCTCCGCCGCCGGCGACGATGCCCTCGGCCATCGCGGCCCGGCACGCGGCAAGGGCGTCCTCGACGCGGTGCTGGAGTTCCTTGAGCTCCGCGGGCGTGGGCGCGCCCACGCGGATGACGGCGACCTTGCCGGACAGGGCGCCGATCCGCTCGGACAGCACGTCCTCGTCGATCCCGAAGACGGCCCGCCCCATCTCCGCGCGCATCTGGTTGAGGCGGAACTCGACGTCTTCCCGGGACCCGGCGCCGCCGATGATGGTCGTGCTGTCCGCGTTGGCCCGGACCTCCGCCGCCCGGCCCAGCTGCTCCAGCGTCATCGTCTCCAGCGTGAATCCGGAGTGCTTGCTGAGCACGGCGCCGCCGGTAATGGCGGCGATGTCCTCCAGCTTGTGCAGCCGCCGGTCGCCGAAGCCCGGCGCGCGCACCGCCAGGCACTGGAATGCCCCGTTCACGTGGTTGTGCACGAGCATGCTCAGCGCCGTACCCTCGACGTTCTCCGCGATGATCACCAGCGGCCGGGGGGCGCGCATCACCTTGTCGAGGACCGGCATCAGCTCCTGCACCTTGGTGATCTTCTGGCTGCACAGCAGGATGTAGGGATCCTCGACGATCGCCTCCAGGCTGGCCGGGTTGGTGACCAGGTAGGGCGAGAGGTAGCCGTTGTCGAACTCGAAGCCCTCCACGAAGTCCACGCTCATGCCGTACGAGGCGGACTCCTGGACGGTCACGATGCCGCCGTCACCGACGGTGTGCAGCGCCCTGGCGATTACCGCGCCGACGGTGTTGTCGTCGTTCGCCGAGATGGCCGCCACCCGGGCGAAGTCCTCCTCGGTCTGCACCGGATGCGCGACGCTCTGCAGGTGCTCCACCAGGCGGCCGACGGCCATGTCGATGCCGCGCTTGACCAGGACCGGGTTGGCCCCGTTGCCGATCGCCAGCATGCCCTCGCGGACCACGGCCTGCGCGATCACCGTCGCGGTCGTGGTCCCGTCACCGACGATGTCGTTGGTCTTGATCGCCGCTTCCTTGACCAGCTGGGCACCCATGTTCTCAAACTGGTTTCGCAGGTGGATTTCGCGCGCGATGGTGACGCCGTCGTTGGTAACGACGGGGGAGCCGGTGATCTTCTCCAGGATCGCGTTACGGCCCTTGGGCCCGAGCGTCGACTTGACGGCGTCGGCCAGCTGGTCGACACCGGCCAGCAGCAGGGCTCGCGCGTCTGCTCCGAAGCGCAGTTCCTTTGCCATGGGTCCTCCATCAGAGCGTTACAGGTGTACAGCGTCGGGTGGTGCGGGCGCAGGTCAGGGAACGAGGATGGCCCGGCCGCGGACCCGCCCGGCGTCCAGGTCGGCCAGGGCCTCGACTGCGCCGTCCAGCGGGTAGGTCCGGGTGTGCAGGGTCACCTTGCCGGCCTGGGCAAGCGCCATCAGCTCGGCCAGCTCGTTGTAGGTGCCGACGATGTTCCCGATGATGTTGCGCTCGGTCGAGACGATGTCGAGTGTCGGGATGTGCAGGGTGCCGCCGTAGCCGATGACGAAGTACGAGCCCGCCGGCGCGGTCATGGCGAAGCCGTCGGCCTCGGCGCCCTGCTCGGCGACAAAGTCGAGCACGACCTCCGCGCCGATACCGCCAGTCAGCTCCTTGACGGCGTCGACGTGCCGGCCGTCTGCGACCACGGCGTGCCGCGCGCCGAGCTGCTCGGCCAGCTTGAGCGCGTCGGGGTTGCGGTCCACCACGATGATGGTCGTCGCGGTTAGCGCGGCCAGGCACTGGATGCCGATATGGCCCAGGCCGCCCGCGCCGATGACGACGCAGGTAGTGCCGGGATACAGCAGCGGGACGGCCTTGCGGACCGCGTGGTAGGCGGTGATGCCGGCGTCGGCCAGCGCCGCCACGTCCTGCGGCTTGGTCGCCGGGTCGAGCTGCACGCAGGCCCGGGCCGAGGTGAGCAGGTACTCGGCCATCCCGCCGTCGGTAGACAGGCCGGGGAAGGTGCTGGCGACGCAGTGCATGTCGTCGCCGGCCCGGCAGGCGCGGCATAGCCCGCAGGTGGGCGTCGGATGCAGGATCACCGTGTCGCCGACCGCCACGTTGGTCACGGCGGAGCCGATCTCGTGCACCCAGCCGGCGTTCTCGTGGCCGAGGATGTAGGGCAGCGGTGTCCCCATCGCGGCATCCCACTGGCCCTCGATGATGTGCAGGTCGGTGCGGCAGACGCCCGCGCCGCCGATCTTCACGATGACGTCGAGCGGGCCGCTGATGGTCGGCTCCGGTACCTCGTCGATCACCGGCTGGCTGTGAAATGCGTGCAAGCGGACGGCCTTCACTCGGCTTCCTCGTCTTCTCGAGAAGAGTCATAACGGTGCCGCAGCATGCCGCGGCAGATGCTGCCGTTCGCCTCGAGGCTGGTCCGCGTCAGCCGGGCCCGCCCCAGGTGCAGCCGCAGGTCGTCCGGGCGCACCGGATCGCCGGTCCGCGGGTCGATCAGCAGGGGGGCGTCGTCGCCCGCGGGCAGGCCCAGCTCGGCTCGCCGCTCGCGCAGCCGCGCCAGCGCGGGGGAGGGCGGCACCTCGCCGAGGGTCAGCCCCAGCAGCCTGGCCCGGTCGGTGCCGGCGGCCAGCAGCGGCCGGCACACCTGATCGGTGCCGGCCATGACGGCCTTGCGCAGGAAGTCGGCCCGCAGGTCGTGCAGCTCGCCCACGGCCTCGCCGTCGAACGACCGCGCGAAGCCGGCGTGCGCGGCCACGCCGCCGTTGATGGCGTCGGAGGCGAAATGCTCGTCCAGCACGACCTCGGCTCGTCGCACGCCGGGCAGCGCAGCGACCGCGTCGTAGGCGTCAGCCACCATCAGGAAGGCAAAGTTAGGGGCACAGAAATAGGTCGGCAGCCGCAGGTGAACCCGGGCGTCGCCGGCGGGCGAGATCGAGCACGACGCGACGAACCCCAGCGCGGTGACCGGCTCGTCCAGCTCAGGATCCCGCACGGTGTCCAGTGCGGCAAGCAGGTCGGCCGTGCCGGGAAGCTCGGTTCCCGGCACGGCCGCTGCGTCTAGCTGGCGAGTCATGCCCCCGCGACCAGCTGGGCGTCGTCCTGCGCGGCAGGCGTACCCGCCTGCGCCGGCAGCTGGTACTCGGCCGGCACCTCGATGTCGTAGAGCCTGGCCGCGTTGAGGCCGAGAATCTTCTTCTTGGTGGCCGTCGTCACCCGCGGGAAGTCCGAGAACTCGTCACTGGGGTAGTCCCAGTCGACGAAGCCCTCGATCTGCCACCTGGGCTCCCAGATGCCGTAGTCGCTGCCGAAGGTCATCTTGTCCTCGCCGACCCAGAACAGCAGCTCGCCCATGACCTTGGCAAAGAACTTCGGCCGCGCGTGCATGAGGCCGCCGATGACCACCGACAGGCCCGCGTAGACGTTGGGCTCCTGCGTCGCCATGAAGCAGAAGTCCTCGATCCGCGGCAGACCGACGTGCTCGACGATGAAATTCAGCTCGGGGAAGTCCGTCGCCGCGTGGTCGACATCGGAGACGTCGAAGGCGTCCTTGTCCAGCGGCCAGATCGTCGGGCCCTTGTGGACGTGGACGTTCTTGATCCCCATGCCCTGGGCGGCCTCCAGGTAGCGGTACGCGCCCGGGTCGCTCAGCTTGTAGCCGCGCGAGCCGTTGTTCCACTCGGCGGTGTAGAGCTTGACGCCCTTGGACCCGTACCGGTCCACGTCGGCCTGGAGCCGCTTCAGGCCGACGTCACCATCGCGGGGGTCAAAGCGGGTATTGGCGAGGAACTTGCCAGGGTGCCTCTCGCCCATGAGGGCGTTCCGCTCCGTGGTGTTAAAGCCCTCTTTATACCATTCCGTCAGGTACGTGGGCTGGAAGATCGCCACGTCGACGTAGCCGTCCTCGAAGACGTCCTTCATCAGGTCGTCCTCGGAGTACTTCTGGAAGTGCTCGATCGACCAGTGCGTCGAGGGCGGCCCGAGCGACTGGTAAGCGTGGAAGCACTCGATCCAGCCCTTGGCGTACTTCTCGGCGCCCGGCACCCAGTTGTCCGGCGCCGCATTCCAGTAGTGCATATGACTGTCGACCACGAAGTACTTCTCGCCGTCCTTTTCGTACACCATGCCTCCTTGCCAGGGCTGAATCGGTACGTCCGCCCGCTGCTTGCTACCTCGTCGCGGTCAGGTCGAAGCCGATGTACTCGGCGGCTTCCTCCGGGTTGGAGAACATGATCGTCTTGTCGTCCAGGTGGATCATCCGGCCGTAGTGCGTCGACATGTTCTCCTCGAACTGCGCGGCGTCGTAGTAGCCGGGCTCCTCGCCGAGCGCCTCGGAGATCTCGTCGTAGTCGAAGTCCATCCGGCCGACCGCGTCGACCCGGATCATGGATGGCAGGGGCGTGATGGTCACATTGTCCTTTTGCCCCATGACCTGCGCCACTACCGCGCCGACCTGATTATTCATCAGTGTCACGCCGCACATATTCGACGCCGTGTTGTCAGACTTAAATGGGCTTTCGGCGGTTTTGAACGTGGTCACTGGCCCAGCTCCTTCGGTGCATCCAGGTTCAGGTCGGTCAGGATTCGGGCGAAACGGCTCTTGACGGCGTCCAGCCCGTCCTCGAAGCGACGAGGCTTGGCGTCGGGCAGCGACCAGAGCGGCTGCATGGTGCGGGCCGCGGCGATCGCCCGGCCGCTCCAGGTGGACAGCCAGCCCTGCAGGAGCGCCTTGTTGTGGTCGGCGAACTCCTTGTCGTTGGTGAGCAGGTGGAACATCGAGATCGTGTACCGCAGGTCCCGCTCGGCGAAGTCGTACTCCTCGGCGCCGACCAGGGTCGGGGTCACGAAGTCACCGTTGCGCGGCGCCGCCTGCTGTACCAGGTGGCTGCGGAACAGCTCGCCGACCAGCGGCTCGAAGACGACATTGGCCGCGAAGATGGCCTCGCACCAGTCGTCGATCGCGGTGAGCTGCTCGGCGACGTCGCGGACGCCCTGCCAGACGGGGTCCTCGTTCCACGCGTGGATGTGCGCGGTCCCGTCGAAGCCGTTGATCTCCTCGGTCAGGGTCAGGTTGTAGAGCGCCAGGTCCTGGGCCGCCCGGATCCGGTGCATGCTGTTGACCGAGATCGCGTTGTTGTGCATGTTGGTGGGCGCCCGCCGGTTGGCGTTGGCGAACAGGTACAGGCCCAGTCCGTGGTCGACGTGCATCCACGCACCGACGTGGGACTCCACGAAGTGCACCCAGTTGGGGTTCCACTGCTCGAATGCCTTGGACTGGCGGGCCGCGTCGACGTTCTGGTTGAGCTGGCGGACCACGTTGGAGTTATAGCGGTAGAAGGTGAGTTCCCACTCCTCGTTCGGGTCGCGGAACTCGTGCCAGCCGGTAGCGGGCCAGTCGTAGCCCTTGCCGCCCGAGCCGGGGTAGCGCTCGGGCTCCGGGCGATCCGAGCCCCAGGCCTTGAGGGCGGTCCAGTCCAGCGGGTAACCGCCGCGGCCGTCGGCGAAGCCGTACAGCCAGCCCTGGGCCAGGTAGTGCCGCGGGTCGGGCTGGACCTCGACCGTGACGTCCTCGTACTTGGACTGCTTGCGCTTGGCCGGCTTGTAGTAGTTGAAGTCCCGGGCGGTGGAGTCGGGGAACGTCTTGGCGCCAGCCTCAGCGTCGGTAAAGACCGGCTTCGGAACACTGCGCT
>Ga0209839_10000582_pt1 | contig 18453 bp, 16 predicted proteins | sample OrgsoiDNA2013050_FD_185800 | JGI IMG/M metagenome (GOLD analysis project Ga0209839, IMG submission 185800) | Permafrost soil microbial communities from the Arctic, to analyse light accelerated degradation of dissolved organic matter (DOM) -... | ecosystem: Environmental > Terrestrial > Soil >... | reverse complement strand
GCACAGAGCTTTTTCAGAAGCGGCCTGGCCACTCTAGAGAAATGACGCCGGCGAATGGCTCGCCGGCGTGGATCTTCTGGAGGCGGTAGCAGATGAGCTGGTTCTGGCTCAATATCCCACTGGCCACGATGTTCTTCCTGGCGACCGCGGGAATCCCGCTGTGGATGGTGCTGCGGTACCCGGACACGCGGTCGCCGGCCACCCGGTCAGCAGCGGCCAGCGTGCCAGCTGCCACCCCGCTGTCCCGGCCCGTCGTCGTGCCGGTGCCGTCCGGCAGCCGCATGAGGCGCGAGCTGGTCGGCGCGTCGAGTGCGGGTCGTGCCTAGCTCCGGCGTAACCGCAGGTCCCGCTCAGGGATCGAGATGGCCGGGCTGACCCCGTTCGGGGCGCCCGGCCATCAGCGTCAGCGCCCTGCGGGAACCGGCGGCGGGACGGTGGGCGGCCGGGGTACTGCTAGGCGGGTGTCCTCGCGGGCGATGTCCTGATAGGAATGCACCAGCGAACCGGTTTCGCCCGGGCCCGTCGCTGCTCCTGTCCCGCGCACCAGAGGGGATCGCCATGAGGGTGCCGCTCACGATCGGAGACTTCCTCAACCGCGGGGCCGCCGTCTACGGCGGCCGGCCCGCGGTGATCGATGAGCCAGGGACGGCCGGGTCTCTCGGCACGCTGACCTACTCGGAGCTGGACAGCCGGGCTCGCGGGATGGCGATCGCCCTGGACGAGCTCGGGGTGGCTCACGGCGAGCGGGTCGCGATCGTCAGCCCGAACGCGGCGCGCTTCCAGATCGCCTACTTCGGCGTCAGCGGCTATGGCCGGGTACTGGTGCCAGTCAACTTCCGGCTTAACGCCGAAGAGATCCGTTATATCGTCGAGCATTCGGGCGCCACGGTGCTGCTGGTCGACCCGGAATCCGACCAGGCACTGCGTGACGTGACCGCCAAGCGCCGGATCGTGCTGGACGGGGTCGCCGACGCCGAGCTGTTCGCGGCGGCGCCTGCCGGGGCTCAGCCGGCCGCCTGGGCGGCCGACGAGGACGCCACCGCGAGCATCAACTACACCAGCGGCACGACCGCCCGGCCCAAGGGCGTCCAGCTCACGCACCGGAACTGCTGGCTGAACGCCGCCATCTTCGGCTGGCACACGGCGACCACCGACCGGGACGTGTTCATGCACACGCTGCCCATGTTCCACTGCAATGGGTGGGGCATGCCCTACGCGGTCACGGCCATGGGCCTGCCGCAGGTCGTCGTGCGGAAGATCGACGGCGAGGAGATCCTGCGGCGTATCGAGGAGCATGGGGTGACCCTGCTGTGCGCCGCCCCGGCGGTGGTGGCCGCCATCCTGAATGCCGGCGCCGAGCGCCTGGCGGCCGGCCGGCCGATCCCCGGCGCTGGCACGGTCCGGATCGTCGTGGCCGGCGCGCCGCCGCCCTCCAAGACCATCGAGCGCGTCGAGACCGAACTCGGCTGGGAGTTCATCCAGATCTACGGGCTGACCGAGACCGCCCCGCTGCTGACCATTAACCGGGCCCCGGCCGAGTGGGACGGGCTCGCGCCCGCCGAGCGCGCCAGGCTGCAGGCCCGGGCCGGCGTTCCCGCGGTGGGCGTGAGCATCCGGACCGACGAGGACGGCGAGGTGCTCGCCAGGTCCAATCACGTCTTCGCCGGATACTGGCAGCAGCCCGAGGAGTCCGCCGCGGTACTGGCGGACGGCTGGTTCCACACCGGGGACAAGGGGCGGGTCGAGGCCGGCGAGTACCTGGTGATCTCCGATCGGAAGAAGGACGTCATCATCTCCGGCGGGGAGAACGTCAGCTCCGTGGAGGTCGAGGACTGCCTGTACCAGCACCCGGCCGTGGCCGAGGTAGCCGTCATCGGGGTGCCGGATCCCCAGTGGGGCGAGACCGTCAAGGCCCTGGTCGTCCTGCGCGAGGGGCAGACCGCGACCGAGCAGGACCTGATCGGGCACTGCCGGGGCAGGCTCTCCCACTACAAGTGCCCCACCTCGGTCGACCTGCGCGAGTCGCTGCCCAGGACGGCCACCGGGAAGCTGCAGAAGTTCAAGCTGCGCGGGCCCTACTGGGAAGGCTACGGCCGCGGCATCAACTAGGGCCACGGAGTCCTGGTCCTGGCGGCGATCGCACTTAGCGGTACAAGACGCTATTCACGGCATTATTCGGTATGGTTCGGTGGTCAATCCCGCATTCCGGGACGTCTCGGCCATGGCAACTGGCCCTGACCGGCCCGGGCCCCTTCCACACTCCCCGAGAGTGCCGCGCGCCTTTCGGCGATCGCGCCTGGCGGGAAGAAAGGCACTCCATGATCACTGCGCGATTCCTGAGGCCGATCCTGCTGGCCGCGGCGCTGCCCGCCGTCGTGGTGGGAGCCGGCGTCACGGCACCTGCCGCGAGCGCGCATGCCGCGAGCGCGCATGCTCCGTCGTCCGTAGTGACCCGCCGCGCTGTCCGCCACGTCCGGCCGCTCGACCTTCGCCGGAGCGCCGTCCGGGCAGCCAGTACGCTCGAGGGCCCGGCCTGGGCGGGGTACGTCGCCGTCGGCAAGCGCAAGACTGACAGCTTCCGCTACGTTCAGGCCACGTTCACCGTTCCCTCCCTGAACTGCTCGAACAACGCGGACGCCTACGTGTCCCAGTGGGTCGGCCTGGACGGGTTCACGGCCCCGACCCTCGAGATCGCGGGCATCGCCGGGGCGTGCGCGGGCGGCGTCGCGACTTACGACAGCTGGTATGACATGTACCCGGCGGCGCAGGGAACCGGGATCGCGGTGCATCCCGGCGACGCCCTCGAGGTGAGTGCCCGGTATGACGCGGCGCGGTCCGTGGCATCGGGTCGGTACAACCTCGTCCTCGTCGACGTGACGACCGGCAAGCGCTTCAACCACTGGCTGAAGTGCGGGGCGAGTTCGTGCACGAACGGCTCCGCGGAAGTGATCTCGGACGGAGCTGGCAGCTTCCCGCTCGCTGATTACGGCATCTCGAACTTCGAGAACATCGGCATCGTCGACCACGCCGGCCAGAAGGGCGGATTCAGCTCCGCCGACTGGAAGAACGTCAAGGCCGTCCAGGTCAACTCGTTGCACGCCATCCTGCAGACCCCGGGATCCGTGTTCGGTGGTGCGGCCTTCAGCAGCTACTGGCGCAAGGCCGCCTGACGTCAACGGCCAAAGGCCGATTTCGTGAGTGGTTCGGATTGCGCTTGCGTACGTCAGTGTGATCCGAACCACTCACGAATTTCCACAGGAGTCCCGGGCGGCACGGGGTGGTTATCCACAGCGCGGCCGCACCCAGTGCGCAGGTGGGTGGCTACCTAGCGCCCAGGTACGGCCTTTTCCCCGGCAGCACTAGCCCGCCGGGTGATGCCCGCCAGCGCCGCCCGCTACGGTCAGACTTTCGACAATCGCGGCATCCCGCCCGAGATCACGACGCCCGGAATCCAGGCGTCGCACCGCGAGGACCTGCGCGCCGGTGCGGACCGCCGCAAGCTCCTTGCCCACCCGCTCGACGTAGCTGCGCGATCCGCCGGTGACGGTCAGCCACGGCGGCGAGCCCGTCACGGACAGCAGGCCGTGTTGGTGCAAAAACGCGAACAGGTAACGGGCCGGGTAGCGCAGCGCAGTCTGCGGCGGGCAGGACCACACGGCCGCGACGACCGGCAGGGCGAAGTGGGTCGTGAAGTAACGGGAGTAGCCACCCGTCACCAGGAACTGACCCAGTGCTGGCGCTGCTGCGCCCGGCCCATTTTGGCTCGCGAGCAGCCGCCGCGCACAGCGGTGAAACCGGAGCACCTCGCCGAGCATCCGCGCATATCGCAGGCGCCCCTTGCGCAGTCCCGCGGCCAGGCCGCCGGGTCCGCGCTGGCCGGCATACTCCAGCCCGCAGCCCGCGCAGCTGACCGACATGCTCATCTCGGAGTCCTGCACCGCGACGCCCAGCTCGGCGAACAGCCGCGTCAGCAGGGGATAGGTCTTCCGGTTGTGCACGATAAAGCCGGAATCGACCCACAAGTCTTGCCCGGTCGCATCGGCCACCTTATGGGTGTGGGCATGACCACCCAGCCTGTCCTCGCTCTCGAACAGCGTGACGTCGTCGCTGCGGGACAGCACGTAGCTCGCGGTCAGGCCGGCGTTGCCGACGACGGCGATGCGGCGCCTGGTCATCTGACCAGGCGCCGCAGCCGCAGCCATGCTGCCGCCAGCGCCTGCCGTTGGCTAGTCGCATGTCGGTAGCACCCCCTCGGTTGACCCTCTTTCGCAGGTAGTTCGGTGACGCGTGGGCGGCGGATTGGTGAGCTGCGTCACATCGGGCAAAACGGGGGCGTTGCGGGCCAGGGCCGGCTGCCTAGAGTGATCTTCCCTACCCGGAATAGCCGCAGTCATCTCCGCTCAGGACATCGGCATTGCCCCAGGCCACGGTGCATGGTTGACAATGAGGCATGGGCACGACCCAGGCGACAGGGGGGTCAGCCGGGCAGGTCGTCGATGAGCACGTGGCGAGCCGCCCGGTGACCGGACTGCGCCCGTTCATCGCCGGCTACACCGGCTACCGCCAGGCCGGGGTGGAGCCCGCCGTGCACCGCGGGCTGCCCTCGCCCTACCTCACCCTGATCTTCACGCTGGACGATCCACTGGTGATCGCCGGGCATCCCGACCCCGGCCAGCCCGCCGCCAGCTACGACATCCTCGTCGGCGGGCTGCATACCGCCCCGGCGCTGATCACCCACGACGGCCGCCAGTCGGGTATCCAGGTCGCGCTCAGTCCGCTCGGCGGCCGGGCACTGCTGGGGGTTCCGCCCGGCGAGCTGGCGTCGCTCGACGTCGCGGGCGCCGACGTGCTCGGCCCGCTGGCCGCGCAGATCCGCGGTCGCCTGCGGGCCTGCGCGACCTGGCCCGAGCGGTTTGCCGTCCTCGATGAGCTGCTGCTGGCCAGGGGCGCCGCCAGCGCGGGTGGCGGCTGGCCGGGGATCAGCCCCGAGGTCGGGCACGCCTGGCGATCGCTGCTTCGCTCCGGTGGCCGGACTAGTGTCGCGCGGCTGGCCGCCGACACAGGATGGAGCGACCGGCACCTGCGTACCCAGTTCTGTATCCAGATTGGACTGTCGCCCAAGGCGGCCGCGCGCGTCATCCGGTTTGACCGGGCCCGGCGGCAGCTCGCGGGCCGGGTCCAGGCCGGCGAGCGGCCCGGCCTGGCCGAGCTGGCGGCCTGCCATGGCTACTACGACCAGGCTCACCTGGACCGGGAGTTCGGTGCGCTGGCCGGCTGCCCGCCGACCACCTGGCTGGCGCAAGAGTTCCGAAACGTCCAAGCCACCCCCGGCCTGCTAGTGCGAGGCTGACCGGCATGAGCGATAAGACACCGCCACCGCAGGTGTGGCCGACCGTGCGGGCCCGCGACGCCCGCGGCCTGATCCGCTTCCTCGTCGACGCCTTCGGCTTCGAGGAGACCGTCGTCTACGGCGAGGGCGACGTGGTACACCACGCCCAGCTGTCCTGGCCGCCCGGCGGCGGCATCATGCTGGGGTCGGTTCGCGAGGGCAGTGACGGCGGGCCCGAGGATCACTGGCCAGTGCAGCCCGGCAGCCTCGGCGCCTACGTCGTGACCGACGATCCCGACGGGCTGCTGGCCAGGGCCGCGGCGGCCGGAGCCGAGGTCATCGCCGAATTGCACGACACCGACTACGGGTCCCGGGACTTCGCCGTCCGCGACCCGGAGGGCAACCGCTGGTCGTTTGGCACCTACCGGGGCGAGCCGCGCGCAGGCGGCTAGCTCAGGATCCCGTGCGCGCGGTTCCAGTTCTGCGCGGACTTGTACCCGTCGAGCATTCCCCACATCCACGCGCCGATCGCGATCGGAATGCCGATGAGCACGACGGACAGGACCGCGCCAGCAATGTACACGAGCAGGATGGTCGCTCCGATCCCGACCCTGCCATTGATCATCGATCCGAGCCCAGGGATAAAGAATGACACAATAAGGGCGATTCCGGGGTTCTTGGGGGCGACCATCATCGGTAAGGCCTGTGGTTGCGGCAAGGCCTGTGGTTGCGGCAAGGCCTGTGGTTGCGGTAAAGCTTGTGGTTGCGGCAAGGCCTGCGGTTGCGGTAAGGCCTGCGCCGATGGCATGATATGCGCGGTTTCGCTAACTTGAGGCGGGACTGCGTACTGCTCCCTGGAATGCTCCTGATGCTCGGAATCCCAGCTCATCTGAATGTTCCTCCTCTTATCTGGATGTGAATGGTGTTGAGACGCGGGCCGCAGCCTTACGGTTGACAGCCCGGCCGCACCCAATCAATCCGCGGGAACCACGCATCACCATCTCGCGTTAATCTCGAACAAATTAGTGCGATTGAGGCCGTCGCGTTACTGGTGATGCTGGGCGGGATTGCCGGGCGGCGCCGCGGCCTGGGCCGGCCGCCTTCCGCCCGGCCTGGGCACCCGCCGTGGATGCGGCCTGTGGCTTACGGTCGCCGCAGGCATGTCCTCAGGCTGCGCCGGAACCCGACCGCCGGTGATCACCACCGTTTCGCCGCCTTATCCGGGGGCGGGTTCAATGGGTCGTCGCAACCTGGCTGGCAGGGGTCTTGTTCCGCTGGCCGGCTTGCGGTTACCTGTGCCGGATGCCGGATGCCGGATGCCGGATGCCGGATGCCGGATGCGGAGTGCTGCGCGGCGGGCGGGGGCAGGCCGGGCCAGCGACGTCCCTTCGGCACGGCGCGGCGGCGAGGCTCCTGCGCCACGTCATGGCAACCATGACGTCAGACGGTCGGCTGACGGTCGCCCCGGGCGCTGCCGGGCACTTACGGTCGCCGCGGGCGTGGCTTCGGGCTGCGCCGGAACCCGGCCGCCGGTGATCACTACCGTTTCGCCCCGTTATGTACAGGCGGGTACGAAAAAATGGTAGCGATCACGAATCCGGTCGGCTTGCCTCGCCCGCCGACCACGACGCCCGGCGGCTCCAGCCAGCCGGGCAAGCCAAGGCGATCACGAGTTACGCGACTGTCGCGATTCGTCCCGCGTTTTCCGGGAACTGATTTTGCGTGCGCATCTCGAGTCGCGGACGCGGTCAGCGGGCGGCGTCCCAGCGGGCGGCGTCCCAGCGATCTTGCACAGCAGGATAGATGAGCTCGTGATCGCGGGATAGCGCGGCCTTGACCTGCCGGGTCCGGTCGTCGGCGAGCACCTCGACCTGGCCGGCCTCGACGGCGTCAAGGACCTGGCGGGCGACGTCCGCGGGGCTGATCTTGGGCGCGTCGATGCGTGCGGTCATGTCGGTGTCGATGAAGCCGGCGTGGACGCCTACGACCAGGGTTCCCTGCCGGGCGAGTTCGATGCGGATGCCGTTGGTCATCGCCCACTCGGCTGCCTTGGACGCGCCGTAGGTGCCGTTGAGCGGATTGGTGAACCAGCTCACGATCGAGAGCATGTTCACCAGCGCGCCGCCCCCGTTGGCCGCCAGCACGGGGGCGAAGGCCCGGCACATGTCCAGCGTCGCGAAGTAGTTGGTCTGCATCTCCAGCCGCGCGCCGGCCAGATCCGCGGCGCCGATCAGCGGGCTGAGCGTCATGACGCCGGCATTGTTGATTAGCAGGTCGACGTCCGGGCATTGCCCGGCCACCTGAGCGACGCGATCCGGATCGGTGATGTCGAGCGTGATGGGCACGACCCCGGGCGCAGCGATGGCGGCCGGATCGCGCGCCGCTGCGTACACGGTCCGGGCGCCCCGCTCGACCAGCTCGCGGGCAAGCGCCCGGCCGACTCCGCGTCCGGCCCCGGTCACCAGTGCTACTGAATCCGCTACCCGCATCACTTGTCCTTCCTTTCGGCCCTTTCGGCCCCTTCGGCGCTTTCCGCCGACGGATCGCTGCGCCACCCGGGAGGCTACGCCGCCGCGAGCCTGGCAGGATGACCCAGTGTCTTCACCACGCCTGGAGTGGGCGGTCGCGAGTGGTATCGCCGCATGGGCGGTGGCCCGTATCGCGGCCGCCGATCGCTACCGCCCGCTGGAGCGGGCGGCCGTGCCGCTGCTCTCGCTCACTCCGCAGGTCACCGCCGGAGCCGGGCTAGCCGCACTCATGCTGCGCGGGACCGGGCCGTCTGCCACGGCCGCGCTCGCCGGGGCCGCCCTGGCCTCGGTGGTGGCGCCCCGCGCGATTTCGCGCCGTCAGCCGGCCACTGACGGCCCCGTGCTGCGGGTTCTGACGGTGAACCTGCTGTTCGGCCGGGCCGCGGGCGGCGCGCTCGTCGACCTGGTCCGCGGGACCGATGCCGACGTGCTGTTTCTTCAGGAACTCAGCGACGACGCAGTGACGCGGCTCAAGCAGGCCGGCCTGCGCGACCTGCTGCCCTGCGAGATGCGCGATATCCAGCGGTATCGCTACCGTGGCAGTGGGATCTATGCTCGCTACCCGCTGCACGAGGGCCTGGCCATCGGGCAGAGCTTCGCCTCCCAGCCCACCGCACGGCTCGACCTCCCCTCGGAGCAGTCCGTGCAACTGGTCTGCGTCCACCCTCATCCACCGTTCCCGCCCTGGCACCGGCGCGCAGTCCCGCGCTGGCGCGGTGAACTGGCCGTGCTGCCGCCGCCGGCCGACCAGGGCGATCCGCCGGTGATCCTGGCCGGCGACTACAACGCCACCCATGATCACGCGCAGTTCCGCCGGCTCTTGCGGATGGGGTATGTGGACGCCGCCAGCCAGGCTGGCCGCGGGCTGGTCCCGACCTGGGGCCCCACGGTCCGTACTGGTCCCGCCCTCCTGACGTTTGATCACGTCCTCGTCGACCCGCGCTGCGCCGTGCTCGCCACCGCCGCGTATCCGGTGCCCGGCAGCGACCACCGCGCTCTCTATGCCGAGCTCCGTCTGCCCTCCTGAGCCGGCAGCCTGAACCGTTAGTCGATGGCTGGCTTGACGTAGCCGAAGAAGGCGCGGCGCTTGATCAGCGCGGCGAGATCGGCCGGGACCATTGCCTCCCAGGAATCGTCGCCTGCGGCGATCCTGCGGAGCACGTCGCGGCTGAAGATCGACAGGAACTCGGGCCGGTAGTTGTCGAGGTCCACGAAGCTGCCCCGCCCGGCGAGGTAGTCATATAGCGGCTGCAGTTCTGGCCGGACCCGGACATTCTCGATGGTTTTGAGCTCGTCGTCCGGTGTGGGACGCAGCGGGTAGACGTAAAGCTTGAGGTCGTTCTTGAACAGCCGCCCGAAGCTTTCCAGAATGCCGCCGGGAAGCTGGGCATGGTTCTTTTCGTCGAACAAGTCGATCAGGCTCGGCACTCCCATCACGATGCCGATCCGCTCGCTGGTCCGCTCGGCGATATAGGCGGCCAGCCGGTAGTAATCGAAGTAGTCGGTGATCAGCACCGTCATGCCGCAGGCGGCCAGCAGCTCCGCCCGGGCCAGGAAGTCCCGCCGGTCTACGCTCGCGCCCCCGGCGAGCAGGTTGCGCATGGTGATCTCGGTGAGCGTCAGCACCGGCTTGCCCGTCACGGCCGGATCGGTCTCGAACTTGGCCCTGGCCGTCTCCAGCATGTCGAGGTTCACGTACGTCGGCGGCCGGAAACTGCCCCGTTCGACGAGGATCGCGTTCTTGCGCAGAACCTCGCTCGGCTGCAGCACCTCGCGATCGGGGCCGAACATCGCGACGCCGCTCAGCCCGAGCTGGACGAGCTTGAGCGCCATCAGCCTGTTATCCACGGCACGGAACTCGATGCCGCGGAACTGGATCATGTCGATCTCGATGCGGCCGGTGGTCAGGCGGTCGAGAAGGCTCTCGATGAGCTTGTCCGGCTCGTGGTGCTGGAAGAACGCCCCGTGCAGCAGGTTCACCCCGACGATCCCCAGCGCCTCCTGCTGAAGCGACGCCTCCACGTCGAGCATCCGCACGTGCATCACGATCTGGCTGGGCTCGTCGTGCGGATGCGCCTGGAACTTCACGCCCATCCAGCCGTGGCACTCGTTGCTGCCCTGGAAGCTGCGCGCCACCACCGTGTCCGCGAACGCGAAAAACGAGGTGCCGTCACCGCGCTCATCGCCGAGCCGTTCGACGTTGAGCTGGAATTCCTTGTCGAGCATCCCCTGCAGCCGCTTGGCGGACACGTACCGGTCGGCCTTGCCGTAGACGGCATCGCTGACGGCCATATCGTAAGCGGAGATCGATTTCGCGATAGTGCCCGCGGCGCCGCCCACCCGGAAGAACCAGCGGACGACTTCCTGGCCGGCCCCGATCTCGGCGATCGTCCCGTACCAGCGCGGGTCGAGATTGATGCGCAGGGCCTTCTGATGCGTGTCGGACTGAGCGCTCACGGCGAGTTCCGTCATCCGTCCCCCTGCCTGCTCACACCGGCCGGCGGCTGCCATCCGCCGCCCGTCTAGCGCGGCGATCCGGCGCCAGGGCCCTACGCCCAGATTGTATTGATCTCGCCGCACGTGGCGCCAGCCCGAGCGTTGCCGGGCTCGGGGGCGGAGCCGGCGGGGCGGCACTCGGGGCGGTGAGCCCGGCGCAGGCCCAGGCTGATGCTCGCCGCGGCGAGGGAATAGCCGGCGGTCGGCGGTCGGCGTCGGCGGTCGGCGGCCGAGGTCAACTGCCTCGGTCGGGGGTCCTCCCGCCTGGATCAGCCCGAGGTCGATCTAGGCTCAATCGCCCAACTTGGCTGATAGCATCCCGAAAACTAGGCGGGTGATCACGGCAGCATGGCGGCGACCTACGACTTCATCATCGTCGGCGGGGGCTCGGCCGGCTCGGCCCTGGCGAACCGGCTGTCCGCCGATCCGGCGAACCGGGTGCTGGTGCTCGAGGCGGGCCGGCCCGACTACCGCTGGGACGTCTTCATCCATATGCCCGCAGCGCTGACCTTCCCGATCGGCAGCCGCTTCTACGACTGGCGTTATGAATCGGAACCGGAGCCGTTCATGAACGGCCGCCGGATTTACCACGCCCGGGGGAAGGTACTGGGCGGTTCCAGCAGCATCAACGGCATGATCTTCCAGCGCGGCAACCCGCTGGACTATGCGCGCTGGGCGGCCGACCCGGGGATGGCGGACTGGGACTACGCGCACTGCCTGCCGTACTTCAAGCGGATGGAGAACTGCCTGGCCGGGGCGGATGAGTTCCGTGGCGGCGACGGCCCCCTCGTGCTGGAGCGCGGCCCGGCGACGAATCCGCTGTTCACGGCGTTCTTCGCCGCGGTGCAGGAGGCTGGCTACCCGCTGACCGACGACGTGAACGGCTACCGGCAGGAGGGCTTCGCGCCGTTCGACCGCAACGTGCACCGCGGTCGCCGGCTGAGCGCCGCACGCGCCTACCTGCACCCGGTCATGAACCGCGCCAACCTCACCGTGCACACCCGTGCCTACACCACGAAGATCCTTTTCGACGGGCCGCGGGCGACTGGCGTGCGGTACCTCCACGGCGGCCAGGTCCGCGAGGCTGGGGCCGGAGAGATCATCCTGGGCGGCGGCTCGATCAACTCGCCGCAACTGTTGCAGCTCTCCGGGGTCGGCGCCGCGAGGCTGCTGGCGCAGGTGGGCGTGGACGTCGTGGCTGACCTGCCGGGGGTCGGCGAGAACCTGCAGGATCACCTGGAGGTCTACGTCCAGCACGGCTCGAAGCAGCCGGTCTCCGTCGCGCCCGCGATGAAGATGCGCAACCGCCCGATGGTCGGCGCGAGGTGGCTGTTCCTGCGCAGCGGCCCCGGCGCCACGAACCATTTCGAGGGCGGCGGCTTCGCCCGCGGCAATGCGGACGTCGCTTACCCGAACCTCATGTTCCACTTCCTGCCGATCGCCATCCGCTATGACGGGTCCTCGCCCGCCGGCGGTCACGGCTACCAGGTGCACATCGGGCCGATGAACTCTGATGCCCGCGGTTCGGTCGCGATCACCTCGACGGACCCGGCCGTGCACCCGGCGCTGCGCTTCAACTACCTGTCGACCGAGCAGGACCGGCGGGAATGGGTGGAGGCCATCAGGGTGGCGCGCACCATCTTGAGCCAGCCCGCCATGGACCCGTTCAACGCCGGAGAACTGTCGCCAGGACCGGCCGTGCAGACCGACGAGCAGATCCTCGAGTGGGTGCGGCGAGACGGCGAGACCGCGCTGCACCCCTCCTGCACCTGCGCGATGGGCACCGGCGACCGATCCGTCGTCGACCCGGCGACGATGCGGGTGCACGGCCTGAACGGACTGCGGGTCGTCGATGCCTCGGTGATGCCTTACATCACCAACGGCAACATCTACGCGCCGGTGATGATGATCGCGGAGAAGTCGGCTGACCTGATCCTCGGCAACACCCCGCTGCCCCCGTCGGCGGCGCAGTTCTACGTCCACAAGTTACGGCCCGGCGCGTCGCCCAACGTCATGGCTGGGCATCTCCTGCCACTCTAACGACAGCAGATGCCCAGCCACGACGTTGGCCGGGCCGGACTGGGCGGGCCGGGCCGGGCCGGGCTGGGCGCGCCGGGCTGGGCTGGGCTGGCTGGGCTGGGCTGGCGACTCTGGGCTGGCGACGCTGGGGTGGTCGGGCGGGACTGGGCGGGATGACACTAGGCGGATGACATCCCGCACGCCTGACCCGTTCGCCTCATCCGCCTCATCCGCCCCGGTCGCCCCGGCCGCCCTGGCCGCCCTGCCGGTCGCGCAGGCCCCTGGCGGGGCGCCTGCCGCTTGCGACCCGCGCGCCGCCTACGACCCCCGTGACCCGCTCGGCCTGGCCGCCGACGCGCCGCTGCTGGCGGCGTGGCTGAGCTTCACCGGCCGCGCGGCAGCGGGTGAGCTGATACCCATGAGCGTTCCCGGCCACAAGCAGCGCCAGGATCTGGTCGGGGCCGTGATCGCCGGGGACGCGCCGCTCTACGGCGGGCTGGACTCCATCAAGCACGCCGATACGCTGCGCGCCGACGCCGAGGCGCGGGCGGCGGCGCTGTGGGGAGCGGACTGGTGCCGGTTCTCCGTCGCCGGCTCCACGCACGGGAACCAGGCGCTCGCCCTCGCGGTCGGCCAGCCTGGCCAGGAGGTGATCATCACCCGGACCCTGCACCGGTCCCTGCTGCTCGGGCTGGTGCTGGCCGGGCTGCACCCGGTGTGGGTGCGGCCGGAGATCGACGCCGCGTCCGGGCTGCCCGGCCCGGTGGCCGTGGCGACCGTCCGGGCCGCGCTCGCGGCGCACCCGGACGCGTGCGCCGTGTTCCTCGGCGACCCGTCCTACGTCGGGACCATCGGCGACCTGCCTGGTCACGCGGCCGCCGCCCATGAGGCCGGCGTCCCGCTGATCGTGGACGCGGCCTGGGCCGCGCACCTGGGCTTCCACCCGGACCTGCCGCCGCACGCCATCGCGGCCGGCGCCGACGCCATGGTGACCAGCGCGCACAAGGCGCTGCCCGCCTATTCGCAGGCGGCCATCGTCCTGGCCCGGACGCAGCGGCTGGACGCCGCGCGGCTGGACCGGGCGTTCGAGGCCACGCACACCACCAGCCCGACCGGCTCGATCATGGCGAGCACCGACGCCGCCCGCGCGCTGCTGGCCAGGGACGGGCCGCAACTGTGCGCCCGGCTCCTGCGCGGCGTCGCCGCCGCCCGGCAGCGGCTGGCGGAGGTGCCGGGCCTGGCTGTGCTCGACGGTCCCGGAGTGGAGCCGGCCAAGCTGGTCGTCCTGCTGGCCGGAACGGGCGCGAACGGGTACGCGGTCGAGGCCGACCTGGTCGCCGCGGGCATGCCGGTGGAGATGGCCGACCGCGACACGCTCGGGCCCATCCCCACCATTGCCGACGACGAGGCGCGGATCGCGGCGTTTACCGAGGAGCTGATCGCGGTGATCGAGCGGCATCGCGGGCCGCCGCGCCGGCCCGCGCCGGCCGCCGCGTGGACGGTCGAGCCGCAGACGGTCCTGGCCCCGCGAGAGGCATTTTTCGCCCCGAACGAGACCGTCCCCGCCGGTGTCGCCATCGGCCGGGTGAGCGCCGAGCTGGTCGCCCCGTACCCGCCCGGGGTCCCGGTGCTGGCGCCGGGGGAGCTCATCACGAAGGAGGCGGTGCAGGCGCTGCGCGAGGTAGCCGCCGATGGCGGCCGGATCGCCTACGCGGCCGACTCCACGCTGGCTACCTTTCAGGTGGTCTGCCGGTAATGGCACGCGGACCTGGTCGCGGATCGTGCCGCCACCAAAGTAACTAATCACGATCATCGCGTCTGGGACACTGGGAGTCTGCGAGCACCTGCAGGCTGAGCTGATGGGAGATGCCTTGTCGCCGAACATGAGTCAGGCCGAGCGAGAGCAGTTTCTCGCCGAGGTCCACGTGGGGGTGCTCAGCGTCGCGGCCGGCGCTGGCAGCGGGCCGCTCACCATTCCGGTCTGGTATAGCTACGAGCCGGGCGGCCTGGTCAGCGTGAGCACCGGTCGCAGCACCCGCAAGGCCAGGGCCATCGGCGCGGCCGGCCGGTTCAGCCTGTGCGCGCAGGATGAGCGGCCGCCGTACAAGTACGTCTCGGTCGAGGGGCCCGCGGTGATCGAGGAGGTCGACCTGGCCGAGCGGCTGGGCCTGGCCCGCCGGTACCTGGGCACCGAGGGCGGCGACGCCTTCATGGCGGCCAACCCCGGTACCGACGGCGGTGAGATCGTGATCCGGATGACACCCGAGCACTGGCTGGCCGCGGACTTCAGCGAGTCCTGACGGCGAGTCCTGACGGCGGGGCCTGACTGCGGGGCCTGACGGCGGGGCCTGACGGCGGGGCCTGCCCGGTCTGGACCGGGCAGGGGGAGCGGCGCAGGCTAGCTGTAACGGGGGGCCGGGTAGACGACGGTCTTGGGCTCGGTGAAGGTGTCCATCGGGTAGCGGCCACCGACCCGGCCGCGGCCGCTGACACTGCCGGCGCGGCCGCCGAACGGCAGGTGCGACTCCCAGAGATTCGTCGAGGCGTTGATATTGACCCAGCCGGCCCTGGCCTGCTCGGCGAAGGCCAGGCCGCGCTCCAGGTCGGCGGTGAATATCGCCGCGGTCAGGCCGAACGGCGAGGCGTTGGTCAGCTCCAGCGCCTCGCGCGGCGACCCGACCTCCACCACGGGCACGACGGGCCCGAAGGTCTCCTCCCGCTCGATGGCCATGCCGGGGGTGACCCCGTCCAGCACCGTCGGCTCCGCGTACAGCCGGGTCGGGAAGCCGCCGGCGCGGTGGCCGCCGCAGCAGATCCGCGCGCCGCCGGCCACCGCGCCGGAGATGTGCCGGTCGAACTTGGCCGCCGTCGGCTCGTTGTTCAGCGGCCCCATGCTGGTCTGCGCCGCGAACGGGTCGCCCAGCCGGATCCCGGCCTCGGTGGCGGCCACCACGGCCTCGACGAACTTCGCCCGGATGCTCGCCTCGACGAGAAAGCGCTCGCCCGCCGTGCAGCTCTGCCCCGCGCACAGGTAAGCGGCTTCCAGCGCGGCGCCCGCGGCGAGCTCCAGGTCGGCGTCGGCCAGCACGACCATCGGGCCGTTGCCGCCGAGTTCCAGGAGCTGGGTCTTGCCGGCCGCCCGCGCCGCGACGCGGGCGCCGGTCTCGACCGAGCCGACGAAGCCGACGCCCGCCACCCGGGGATGGCCGACGAGGGCGTCGCCGACCACCGGCCCGGGACCGGACACGAAGTTGAAGACGCCGTCGGGCAGGCCCGCACGGGCGATGACCTCGGTCAGCACGGCGCAGCACGCGGTCGTCGTCGGCGCCGGCACCCACACGACGGTGTTGCCCGCCGCCATCGCCGGGGCCAGTATCTCGGCGCCCATCGTGTAGGGCCAGTTCCACGGGCTCACGACGCCAACGACACCGAGCGGCACCCGCGCGCTCAGGATCCGGCGGTCTGCCGAGGTGGAGGGCGGCAGCGAGCCCTCCCGGCGCTTGGCGTCCTCGCCCGCCATCCGGAAGTAGATCCCGAGCTCGTCGACTTCGTCGAAGGCCTCGGCCAGCGGCTTGCCCTGGTCCCGGGTCAGCACGTCGGCGAGCTGGTCACGGTGCAGTGCGACGGCCGCGGCGATCTGCTCGCAGCGCTGCGCCCGCTCGAACGGCGATGCCGCGGCCCAGGCGGGCCAGGCGCAGACGGCGGCGGTGACGGCGGCGTCCACGTCACCGGGGCCGCCGACCGCGGTCGAGGCGAAGATCTCGCCCGACGACGGGCTGCTCGCCGGCGCGGTCCCGCCCTCGCCCCGCCGCCAGCCGCCGCCGACGTACAACTGATGCTCGCGCACGGCCTTCCCTTCTGTTCTGTCCCCGGTCCTACGGGGAAGCGCAGAGCCGGCCAAGCTCAGCCAGCGAGTCCGGCAGCAGCCGGAACGCCGGGCCGGACACCGACAGCGCCGCTACGCAGTCCCCGGACCCGCCGAAGACCGGCGCCGCCACCGCAACCAGGCCGTCCTCCAGCTCACCAACCGCCGTGGCGTAGCCGTTCGCCCGAACCGCGGCGAGTTCCGCCGCCAGGACGGCGGGGTCGGTGATCGTCTGGTCGGTATACCGCTCCAGGTGGCGGGGGACCGGGATCGTGCCGTGCGCCAGCAGCACCTTGCCGTTGGCGGCCGCATGCGGCCTGGTTCGCCGGCCGATCCAGCCGCTGGAGCAGCTGAGGATGAAGGTGGCGGGCACCTCGGCGACATTCAGGATGCCGGACCCGTCCGGAACGGCCAGGTTGATGGTCTCGCCGGTCTGCCGCGACAGCTTTTCCATCGCGGGCCGCATCGAGGCGACGAAGTCGAAGCTGCGCAGGGCCAGCGTCCCCAGCCGGATGGTCTCCAGGCCCAGCCGGTACCGGCGGCCGTGCCGGGCTAGCAGTCCCGCCCGTTCCAGCACCGCGGCAAGCCGGGACGCCGTCGACTTGTGCACCCCGATGACCTCGGCCAGCTCCGTGACACCCTGCTCGGGGCGCGCGTCATCAAAGCTGCTGAGCAAGGCAAGGACACGCTCAGCTGACTGATAAGTTGCGCCCGCCGCAACGACGTTCTCGGACACGCGACAAGGATGTATGCGAACAGTAGCGGTAGTCAACTGCAAGTAGACGCTATCTGTCCAGGCTGCGCTGTATTGTGCCGTTGACATCCTCCGTCACCGCAATACCTTCTTGTACCAGGGAGAGCAGCCGTGGGAACCGAAGCGTCAGGCCACCCACCCGTCGTGGGATCGGCTGACGATCCGCTGCCGGAAGCGCTGAGCCTCGCTCGCGGCGCGACAGATGCGGGCCTGGGCCTCAAACTGCTCGGTGGCCTGGCTGTCCGGGTCATCTGTCCCGACTTCCCGCCGCGGCTGCGCGCGGGCCAGGACATGGATTTCGCCTGCACGGCCAAGAGCCGCAAGGACGTGGCCGCCTACCTGGAGCGCAGCGGCTGCCAGCCGGACCGGCGTTTTAACAACCTGAACGGCGACCGGCAGATGTATTTCAATGCCCCGTCGGGGCGCCCGATCGACGTGATGGTGGACCGGCTCGTCATGTGTCACACCCTCGACTTCCGGCCCTCATTCGGAAACCTGCCGTTCACTGTTGACGCCATCGACGTGCTGCTATCGAAATTGCAGATTGTCGAGCTTAATGAGAAGGACGTCTGGGATACCTTCCACCTGCTTTCCGGTGTTCCGGTCGGCTCGGCCGGTGCGGGCGCCAGTGGTGCGGGCGCCAGTGGTGGGCGGGGTGGTGGGCGGGGCGCCTACCTCGATACCGATCGCTTCGCCAAGCTGCTGGGCGGGGACTGGGGCTGGTGGCGCACCGTGACCGGCAACCTGACCAAGCTGCCGGCGCTGGCTGCCGAGAAGGCGCACCTGCTGCCGCGGGATGCGCCCCACGACCCGATCGCGCAGGCCCGGCACTTGCAGGAGGTAGCCGAGTCCGCGCCTAAGGGGGCCAAGTGGAAGATGCGCGCCAAGATGGGTGACCGGGTCCGCTGGTACGAGCTGCCGGAAGAAGTGGACCATTGATCCCAAAAGTACTGATAATTCCGATAGCTCCCATAGAAGCGCTTGACGCCCGGTTGCACTGGATGCTACACCGTTGCAGAGCAAGCTCAGCAAAGGTTCTGGTGCACCCATGAAGATTTTCTTTGCCACCGATATCCACGGCTCAGAGGTCTGTTGGCGGAAGTTTCTCAACGCCGCGGCCTTCTATAAGGCCGACCTCGTGGTGCTCGGCGGTGACGTCACCGGCAAGGCGATGGTGCCGGTCGTCGCGCATAACGGCTACTGGCAGGTCACGGTGCGCGGTCAGACGCACCGGCTGGAGACCCGCGAGGAGCTCGAGTCGATGCTGACGCGGATCCGGAACAGCGGCTTCTACCCGGCCATGGTCACCCCGGAGGAACTCCGGCACCTGAGCCAGGAGGAAGGCGCGGTGGACCGCAGGTTCACCACGGAGATGATCAGCTCGCTGGACCGCTGGCTGGACATGGCGGACGGCAAGCTCCGCGGTGGTGACATCCCGTGCATCCTCAACGGCGGCAACGAC
>Ga0209839_10000578_pt1 | contig 18518 bp, 26 predicted proteins | sample OrgsoiDNA2013050_FD_185800 | JGI IMG/M metagenome (GOLD analysis project Ga0209839, IMG submission 185800) | Permafrost soil microbial communities from the Arctic, to analyse light accelerated degradation of dissolved organic matter (DOM) -... | ecosystem: Environmental > Terrestrial > Soil >... | reverse complement strand
CCGAGATCTCGATCCCGTGGCGCGCGCACACGCGCTTGAAGCGCGGGTAGTCCTGGGCCAGCTTCAGCGTCACCGACTGGAACCCGTGGCGCGCGATGTCGACCCGTGAGGTGTAGTTCATGATGCTGGTCTGGAACATCAGCTCGTCATTGGGCTCCGGCTCGATCAGCACGATGTCCACGCCCGGATAGCGCTCCTCCCAGCGGCGCGCCATCTCGTGCAGACGCTGATAGGCGAGCAGCTTGAACGTCTGATAGCCGATCTGCGGAAAGCCCATGTCGGAGACGCGCCGCGCCCGCGATCCGTTGATGGTCGGGATCCGCCGCTCGAAGTCGTTCACGTAGGGGACCAGCGGGTTGACCACCACGACGAACTTGGCGCCTGCCTCGACGGCGATGTCGAGATTGGTGGTCGAGAGCACGCCGCCGTCGATCAGCTCTCGATCCTTGACCTTGACCGGTTTGTAGAGCATCGGGAGCGCCGTGGAGGCGCTGACAGCCTTCGAGATCGGCACGTCGTCCCAGCCCTCGGCGCCGAACACGATCCGCTCGCACGTGTCCAGGTCCGTCGACGCCAGATACAGCTCGTTGCCCAGCAGGCGGAAGTCGTCGGTGCGGTCGGGATCGGACAGGATCGTGCGCACATAACGCTCGATGCCCTCGCCCGAGTACAGCCCCGAGGGCAGCGCCTCGGCCAGGCCGACGGCGATGTCCACGGCTGAGATCTGACCCAGGTCCCGCACCAGCGTGCGCAGCAGTCGCGCGATCTGCAGCGGCAGCAGCAGGCCCTTAGTCGCGAACTCCCGGTAGTTCGGCCTGAGCAGGGAATTCACCTTCGCGTCCGGGAACGGGGTCGGCACCTGCTGCACGATGACGCGCATCATCTCCTCGGGCGTCACGCCGTTCGAAACCGCCGAGGCGACGAACGCTCCGGCGCTGGTGCCCACGTAGACATCGAACTCATTGACCGTGCGGTTGACCGACAGTAGATCAAGCGCGCGGAGCGCGCCAATCTCGTACACGCCGCCGGTAAAGCCGCCGCCGCCGAGCACGAGGGCCGTCTTCGAGCGCTGCTGGCGCCGCCGCGCGGACTCACGTGAGCCCGCGGATGGTCGATCCGTTGCCGTGTCGAGCTTGACTACCTTGCCCATGAGCCCCTCGATTGTATGACCACTCCCTAGCGGCGAGAGCGAACCTTTTGCCGCTACGAGCCGTTACATAGGCCAATGCGCGCTTTCGTGGCGGGTTTCGCGGCGGCTGTCGCCGTGCTCGCCGGCCCAGCGGCGGTCGCGTCCGCCGTCTCCGGGGTGGCGGTCCCGGCTCCCAAGCTCTCCAGCCGGACACGTGTCGCCGAGCGAACGCTGAGCCGCAGACTGTCGGCCGGCCTCGGCAACGCCGGCCGCTCGAGCGGGGCTCTGGTTGTCGACCTGACCACCGGAGCCAAGCTGTATGCGTCCGCCGCGGGGGTGGGACGCCTGCCCGCCTCGGTCGAGAAGATCTACACGACGTCGACCGCGCTTCTCGAGCTGGGACCCGGCGCGACCCTGGTGACTCAGGTCCTCGGCCGCGGCACGCTCGGGGCCGGCGGGGTCTGGACCGGGATGCTCTATCTGCGCGGTGGCGGGGATCCGACGTTCGGCTCGGCCGGCTTCGACCAGGGGGCCTACGGGGCCGGCGCGACGATGCAGCGGCTCGTCTCGAACCTGATCCGGCAGACCGGGATCACCGCCGTCCACGGGCAGGTGGTCGGCGACGAGTCGTACTTCGATTCGCTCCGCGGCACCGCCGCGACCGGCTTTGAGCCCGCGGCCGACCTGGAGGGCGTGCTGAGCGCGGCGGTCTTCAACCGCGGACTGGCCGATCCCGCGGGCACGGCGTTTCAGGATCACCCGGCCGTGTTCACGGCCGCCCAGCTGGTGTTCGCGCTCCGCGCCGCCGGCGTGCAGGTCCCGCACGGCACTCCGACCGCAGGCGGCGTCACGCCCACGGACGCGACCTCGCTGGCCAGCGTCAACTCGCCGCGCCTGTCGACGCTGATCGCCCTCATCAACACACCGTCGGACAACTTCCTCGCCGAGATGCTGCTCAAGGGGCTGGGCGCCCGTTTCGCCGGGGCCGGATCGTCGGCAGCCGGCGCGGCGGTCGTGCGGTCGGAGCTGGCCACCGCGTTCGGCGTCCATCCTCGCCTCGAGGACGGGTCGGGACTGTCCCGCAACGACGTGACCAGCCCCCGGCAAGTGGTAACCGTGCTGGGGCGGATGTCGGGCAGCGCCGCCTTCGTGCATTCGCTGGCCATCGCGGGGAGCACGGGCACCCTGGCCTCGAGAATGTTCGGCACCATTGCCGCGGGGCGCTGCCGCGGCAAGACCGGCACCCTCTCCGACGTCTCCAACCTGGTCGGCTACTGCCATGCGCGCGACGGCCACACGCTTGTGTTCGCGTTCCTGATGAACTCGGTCGACCCGACCGCGGCCCGTGGCTGGCAGGACTCGATGACGACAGCGGTGGCGGGCTACAACGGCTGACCGTCGAGCAGGGCCAGCAGCCCTGCCTCGTCGAGCACCGGCACCTCGAGCCGCTGGGCCTTCTCGAGCTTTGATCCCGGGCTCTCTCCCGCCACCACGTAGTCGGTCTTCTTCGAGACCGAACCGGTGACGCGACCTCCGGCGGCCAGGATCCGCTGCGTCGCATCCTCCCGGGTGAGGCCGGGAAGCGTGCCCGTCAGCACCAGCGTCCGGCCGGCCAGCGGCCCTTCCCCGGGCGGCGGACCCTCCTCCTCGAGGCTCAGCCCCTGGGCGCGGAGGTCCTCGATCAGCTCGCGCATCTGCGGATCGGCGAGCTGGGCGTGGATCACCTGGGCCATCTTCGGGCCGACGCCCGGGGTCTGCTCGATCTCCTCGGCCCCGGCGGCCAGGAGCGCGTCGATGGTCCGGAACTGCTGGGCCAGGCTGCGCCCCGTCACGTACCCGACCTCTTCGATCCCGAGTGCGAACAGCACCAGCGAGAACGGCCGCTGCTTCGAGGCCTGGATCGCGTCCACGAGCTTGCCCGCCGAGACCTCGCCGAAGCCGTCGAGCTCGGCGATCTTGGGCGCCTCGAGTCGGTAGAAGCCCGCGGCCGTCGTCACCCAGCCCAGGCGCATGAACAGGTCGACGTGCTTCTCCCCGACGCCGTCGATGTCCATCGCGCCGACGAAGTGCTTGAGCAACTGCCACTGGCGGCCGGGACAGACGCGGTTGGGGCATTTCGTGAACACGCTCCCCTCCGGCTTGACCGTGGGCGTGTCGCAGACCGGGCAGCGCTCGGGAGGATGCGGCGCCGGAGGCCGATCCGGGCGCTCGGCGACGTGCGGCGCGGGCGAGAGCACCTGCGGAATGACGTCCCCAGCCCGCAGCACGATCACCTCCTCGCCGGGGCGGATGTCCTTGCGCGCGAGGTCCTCCTCATTGTGCAGCGTCGCCAGCTTCACCGTCACCCCGCCGACGTGAACGGGCTTCAGGATCGCGTACGGATGCAGGTCGCCGAACTTGCCCGGGTTCCAGCCGATGTTCTCGAGCGTGGTGACCGCGGTCGTCGGAGCGAACTTCCACGCGATCGCCCACCGCGGCTCGCGCCCGACCGAGCCAAGCCGCCGCTGCAGCTCAACATCATTGACCTTGACCACGACGCCGTCGATCTCGAAATCGAGAGAGCCGCGGCGCTCCTCCCAGGCACGGCAGCGCTCGATCACCTCATCCTCGGAGCTGAGCAGCTGAATGTCCGGGTGAACCGGGAAGTGATGCTCGCGCAGCCAGCTCATCGCATTCCAGTGCGAGTCGAACGAGATGCCCTCGGTGGCGCCGATGCCGTAGGCCCAGATCGACAGCGGCCGTTCGGCAGCCAGCTTCGGGTCGAGCTGGCGCACGCTGCCGGCGGCCGAGTTGCGGGGGTTCATGAACGTCGAGACCCCCGCCGCCGCGCGGCGCTCGTTCAACTGGGCGAAGTCCGACAGCGACATGTAGACCTCGCCCCGCACCTCCACCAGGGCCGGCGGATCGTCGCCCTCGATCCGCAGCGGCATCGCCGCGATCGTCTTCAGGTTGTGGGTCACGTCCTCGCCGGTCTCGCCGTCACCACGGGTCGCGCCGCGCTCCAGCACGCCGTCGCGGTACACGAGCGAGATCGCCAGTCCGTCAATCTTCGGCTCGGCGACGAACTGGAACTGCGGGTCCTCGATCCCCTCACGGGCCAGGTGGTGGCGCATTCGCTCGATCCAGGCGCGCAGCTCCTCCGGCGAACGGGCATTGGCCAGCGAGAGCATCCGCTGGAGATGCGCGACCTTGGCCAGGTAGTCGACCGGCTGCGCGCCCACGCGCTGCGTGGGCGAGTCCGCTGTCACCAGCTCGGGATGGAGCGCCTCGAGCTCGCGCAGCTCCGTCATCAGGGCGTCGTAGACCTCGTCACCCACATCGGGGTCGTCGTGCACGTAGTACTGCCGGTTGTGGTGCTCGATCTCGCTGCGCAGCTCGGCGGCGCGCGCGGCGGGGTCGACGGGGTCTGGTCGCTGTCCGGCGCTGCTCAAGGTTCTATCTCGCGCGCGGCCGGCGCGATCAGCCGCGCGAGGTCGTGGCTGCGAAGCGCGTCGATGCCCTGATGGTCGGTGAGGTCGAAGTGGATCGGCGTGACCGCGATCCGGCCCTGGTCGACGGCGGCCAGGTCGGTCCCGGCCTCCTCACGCTCGTAGCTGGCGTCGCCGTAGATCCGGTACAGGCGCCGGCCGCCGGCGTCCTGCATCAGCGACAGCTCGTCTCGGTAGATCCGCTTGCCCAGCCGCGCCACCTCGACGCCGTTGGGCTCCGACCCGGGAACGTTGATGTTCAGCAGCGTCCCCTGGGGAAGCGGCACCGCCTCGAGGTCCGCGACCAGTCGCGCGGTGAACCGCGCCGCCACATCGAAGTCGAACCGCCCGCCGACCCGAAAGTCGAGCTCCAGCGCGCCCGACTGCTGCGAGACGGCGATCCCCGGCAGCCCCAGCACGATCGCCTCCAGCGCCGCCGCCACCGTGCCCGAGTAGGTGATGTCGTCGCCCAGATTGGACCCGTGGTTGATGCCGGAGACGACCAGCTCGGCCTTGAAGCCCTCGATCAGCCCCAGCCGAGCCAGCCGGACGCAGTCCACCGGCGTCCCGTCGGTCGCGTAGCCCACCGTCCCGTCGTCGAAGTCGACCTCCTGGACCCACAACGGCCGCCGCGTGGTGATCGAGCGCGCCATCGCCGACCGGTTGCCGTCCGGCGCGATCACCGCCAGCTCGATCCCCCGCAGCCCGATCAGCTCCCGCCGCAGCGCCTGCAGACCGGCCGCCTCGATCCCGTCGTCATTGGTGAGCAGAACGCGCACGCCCTGATGCTAGTGGTGCAGCCGGGTGCGTTCCGGACCGGCGTGCTGCCGGTTGCGCTCCGGGCCGGAGTGCTGCTGGTTGCGGTCCGGGCCGGCGTGCTGCTGCGCAGCCAGCGCCTGCGCCAGACGCACGGCCACGGCCACCGGCTCGTCCTCCAGCTGCTTCCAGGTGACGCGCATCACCCGGTAGCCCGCAGCCTCCAGGATCGCGTCCCGCCGGCGATCGCTCTCGAAGCTCCGCGGGCTCGAATGGAAGCGATAGCCGTCGACCTCGACGATCAGGTCATGCTGCGGCCAGAAGAAGTCGACCAGCCTCGCGCCCGAAAGCCGCCCCCTATCCCTCCAGCACCCGCTCCCCGCCGTATCCCACTCCCGCCAGGTACAGGCCGTGGGCCGGCGCCGTCTTCCCGGCCTCCGAGCGGGGACGGCCGCTGAGCAGCCGGGTGAAGTCATCCAGCAGGCGCCGGCGGCCGGCCACCTCCAGCATCGTCCCGACCAGCACCCGGTTCATCTGGCGCATGAACGCGTCGGCCTCGATCCACAACTCCAGCACGTCTGAAGCCCACCCAACCCTCCACTCCGCCGCAAACACCTCGCGCTCGAAGCGCACGTGGTCGGTCTCGGTCGGCGTGAACGCGGTGAAGTCGTGCGTCCCGACCAGGGCAGCCGCGCACTCCTCCAGCAGATCGAGGTCGATCGGGTGCGGCCACCACAGCGCTCGGCCGGCCTCGAGCGCGCTCCGCGCCGGGCGTGCCAGCACCCGGTAGCAGTAGGCGCGGCTGGTGGCGTCGTGGCGGGCGCTCCATCCCTCGGGCGCCGCCTCACACAACCGCACCGCGACATCGCCGGGCAGCAGCGCGTTCAGCCCCGTCACCGAAGCGGGCTCACCCTCGTAGCTGGCCACCTGGCCCCAGGCGTGAACGCCCCGGTCGGTCCGACCCGCCACCGTCAGCCTGACGCCCCCGGGCCTGACGCCCCCAAGCCCGCCCGCAGCCCCAAGCCCGCCCGCAGCCCCAGGCCCGCCGGGAGCCCCGTCGCCAGACGGCCGCCGCAGCACCACCCCGAGCGCCCGCTCGAGCTCGTCCTGCACGGTCCGCTGTTCCGGCTGGCGCGCCCAGCCGGCGAACCGGGTCCCGTCGTATTCCAGCAGCAGCCGGGCCACCGGCCCTGTGCCGCTCGCGCATCCCGCCCCGGACCGTGTCTGAGCCAACACCAGGAGCCCTGAGAGGCTCCTACACCAGCTCCATGAACACCATCTCGGTCGAGTCGCTGCGCCGCGGGCCCAGCTTCAGGATCCGCGTGTAGCCGCCGGGACGCTCGCTGTAGCGCGGGGCGATCTCGTCGAACAGCTTGTAGACCGCGAACTTGTCCTGGCCGAGCGCCGACAGCGCCTGCCGGCGCGCGTGGAGGTCGCCACGCTTGGCCAGCGTGATCAGCTTCTCGACCTCGGGCTTGACGGCCTTGGCCTTCGTCTCGGTGGTCTTGATCCGCTCGTGCTCGATGATCTCCTTGCAGAGGTTCATCAGCAGCGCCTTGCGGTGCGAGGCGCTGCGGCTGAGCTGATATCGCTTTCGCTGGTGGCGCATGACCCGGCCAGGTTACTCATTCCGGAGCCCAAGGCCCCGCGCGTGCAACGTCTCGATCACTTCGTCGATCGACTTCTTGCCGAAGTTGGGGATCGCGTTGAGCTCCGACTCCGTCTTCGCGATCAGGTCGCCGACGGTCTGGATACCCGCGCGTTTGAGGCAGTTGTAGGAGCGCACGCCGAGCTCGAGCTCCTCGATCAGGATGTCGTCCATCGCGTTCGCGGGGCGCGCCGCCGCAGCCAGACCGGCACCGCCGCCGCCGAGGCCGGCGTCGAGCGCGCCCGGGGTGCCGACCTCACGCAGCTCGATCACGCGGTCGGCGTCGGTGAAGATCGCCAGCTGCGAGATCAGGATCTCCGCCGCCTCGCGCAGCGCGGCGTGCGGATCGATCGAGCCGTCGGTCTCGATGTCCAGGGTGAGCTTGTCGAAGTCGGTCTTCTGACCGACGCGAGCCTGCTCGACGTTGTAGGCGACGCGGCGCACGGGCGAGAAGATCGAGTCGATCGGGATCACGCCGATGGGCTGATCGGGCGACTTGTTCTCCTCCGCCGGGCGATAGCCACGGCCGCGACCGATGGTCAGGTAGACCTCGAGCTTCGTCTTCTTGTCCAGCGTGGCGACGTGGGCGTCGGGGTTGAGGATCTCGACGCCGGAGGGCAGATCGATGTCCTTGGCCGTGATCTCACCGGGGCCGGTGACCACCAGCGGCGCCTCGATCTCGGTCGCGTCGCTGTGCATCCGGCACACGATCCCCTTCAGGTTGAGGACGATGTCGGTTACGTCCTCCTTGACGCCCCTGATGGTCGAGAACTCGTGCGCCACCCCCTCGATGCGGACGCTGGTCACAGCCGCCCCCGCGAGTGACGACAGCAGCACGCGCCTGAGCGAGTTGCCGAACGTATAGCCGAACCCACGATCGAGTGGCTCGATCGTGAACGAGCCGCGGTTATCGTCGACTGATTCGCTGGAGATTCGGGGGACTTGGAAGTCGAGCATCAGGGTCCTAACGTCGTGGGTTCCTGCCGCCGCCTGGGGCGACTATCAGCGCCGCGCCGGTCCCATTCGACCGCGCGACGGAAGCTTGCGTCCTACTTGGAGTACAGCTCGACGATCAGCTGCTCTTCGACCGGGGCGGCGATCTCGCGCCGTTCCGGCTTGCGGAGCACCTTCGCCGTGAGCGAATCGTGATCCGCCTGGAGCCACGCCGGCACCTGGCCGGTCAGCTCGGTCGCCTCGCGGATCACCGGGGTGGCCGTCGACTTGATGTGAATGGCGATCACGTCGCTGTCCCGCAGCTGGTAGCTGGGGATGTTCACCCGGCGACCGTTCACCGTCCAATGGCCATGCAGGATCAGCTGCCGGGCCTGACGGCGGGAGGCGGCGAAGCCGAGACGCACGAGCACGTTGTCGAAGCGGCACTCGAGCATGCGCAGCAGGTTCTCGCCGGTGATGCCGGGCTGGCGGCTCGCCTTCTCGTAGTAGAGGCGGAACTGCTTCTCGAGCACGCCGTAGTAGCGGCGGGCCTTCTGCTTCTCGCGCAGCTGAACCCGGTACTCGCTCTGCTTCTGGCGTCCGCGGCCGTGCTCACCGGGCGGATACGAGCGACGCTCGACCCCGCACTTGTCGGTCAGGCACCGCTCACCCTTGAGGAAGAGCTTCTGGCCCTCGCGTCGGCACTGCTTGCACTGTGGCGATGTGTCTCTGGCCATCCAAATCCCTCGGCTAGACGCGGCGCCGCTTGCGAGGGCGACAGCCATTGTGGGCCTGCGGTGTGACGTCCTTGACGCCGCTCACTTCGAGCCCGGCGGCCTGCAGGGAGCGGATCGCGGTCTCGCGGCCCGACCCCGGGCCCTTCACGAACACCTCGACCTTCTGAAGGCCGTGCTCGATGCCCTTGCGGGCGGCCGCGTCGGCGGTCACCTGGGCGGCGAACGGCGTCGACTTGCGCGAGCCCTTGAAGCCGGCGCCGCCGGCGGACTCCCACGCGATCACGTTGCCCTCGCGATCGGTCAGCGACACGATCGTGTTGTTGAACGACGTCTTGATGTGGGCCTGGCCGATCGGGATGTTCTTGCGAACCCGACGGCGACCACGCGCTGGCCTCTTGGGCGCTGGGCTCATAGCTTGCCGGGGCCTCCGGCCCGGCCGTCTGAAATTGTCGCTCGGCCTCCGAGCACAGTCCTCCGCGGGGCTTCCGGCCCCGCGTTCTGATCACGGAGCTCAGCCTCCGGCATCGCCTCGACACGCTCGCGCTTCGCGCTCACTTCTTGCCCGCCTTCTTCTTGCCGGCCACCTGCATGCGCTTGGGGCCCTTGCGCGTGCGGGCGTTGGTCTTCGTGTTCTGCCCGTGCACGGGGAGGCCGCGGCGGTGCCGCAGCCCGCGGTAGCAGCCGATCTCCTGCAGGCGTTTGATGTTCTGCGAGCGCTCGCGGCGCAGATCGCCCTCGACCGTGAGCTCGGAGTCGATCAGATCGCGGAGCTTCACAACCTCTTCCTCGGTCAGGTCGCGAACGTAGGTGTCCGACGACACGCCGACCTTGGCCAGCAGCTCGTTGGAGGTCGAGCGCCCGATCCCGTACACATACGTGAGGCCGATCTCGACACGCTTGTTGAGGGGGATGTTCACCCCGGCGATTCGCGCCATTACTCGCCACCTCCGCTGACCGGCTTCGTTCTCGCAGCGCTCATCCTTGCCTCTGCTTGTGACGCGGGTTCGAGCAGATGACCAGCACGCGGCCGTGCCGGCGGATGATCTTGCACTTTTCGCACATCGGCTTGACCGACGGTCGTACCTTCACGCTCGTTCGCTCTCATCAGGTGATTTCAAAATGTTCCTTGCGGCATCGGCTCTGGCGACCGGTACGGTCGCCGCTACCGCGCCGAGGAGCGCCGCGCAGCGCGGAAGGACGCGCTACAAGCGCAACGGCTGATACTAGCAGGGGCAGATGTGCACGTGCGCTCAGGCGGCCGCACGGCCGTTTCCGGCCTCGTGCCAGGGGGTCAGGATACGGGGACCGTCGGCCGTAATCGCAATCGTGAACTCGAAATGCGCCGCCAGAGAGCCGTCCTGAGAGTAGATCGCCCAATGGTCGTCGCCCATGCGGACTCCGTGGCGTCCCGCGTTGACCATCGGCTCGACCGCGAGCACCATCCCCTCCTCCAGCGGCACGCCGGTGCCGGGATTGCCGTAGTTGGGGATCTGCGGATCCTCATGCATGCTGCGCCCGATTCCGTGGCCGACGAGCGTTCGCACGATCGAGAATCCCGCCGCCTCGACGTGCTGCTGGACCGCATGCGAGACATCTCCGAGACGATTGCCCGGCCGGCATTGCTCGACCGCGAGCAGCAGCGACTCCTTGGTGGTCGCCAGCAGCTTGCGTGCCACGGGCGAGATCGGCCCCACGGGGAGCGTGCGCGCGGCGTCGGCCACCCATCCGTCGAGGATCACCCCGATGTCGACGGACAGGACGTCGCCCCGGCCCAGCAGGTAGGGACCCGGGATCCCGTGCACGATCATCGAGTTCGGCGATGCGCAGATCGAGCCCGGGAAGCCGCGATAGCCCTTGAAGGCCGGCTCGCCGCCCTGCGAGCGGATGAACTTCTCGGCCGCTTCGTCGAGCTCCTTCGTGCTGACCCCCGGCCGGACCTTGCCCGCCAGCAGGTTCATCGTCTTGACCAGAATCGCACCGGCGGCCGCCATCCGCTCGATCTCCTCAGGGCTCTTCTTGATGATCACGGCGCCCCGCCCCGCTCAGACGTCGTCTTCCATGCGCAGGGTCGCGATCACTGCCCTGATGTGATCGTGGACCTCGGCCGGGCTCCGCGTTCCGTCGATGCGGCGCATCAGGCCCTGATCATCGAAGTAGTCGATCAGCGGCTCGGTCTGGTCGTGGTACACCTTCAGCCGGTTGCGCACGACCTCGTCCTTGTCGTCGTCACGCTGGATCAGGCGCGATCCGTCCTGGTCGCACACCCCTTCGCGCTTGGGCGGGTCGAAGTCGACGTGATAGTTGTGCCCGGACTTGACGCACAGCCGGCGGCCCGAGATCCGGCGCACGACCTCCTGATCGGGGACGTCGACCAGGATCGCGGCCGTCACCCGGCGGCCCATCTCGGTGAGCTGCTTGTCGAGTGCCTTGGCCTGCTCGATCGTGCGCGGGAAGCCGTCGAGGATGAAACCGTCGAGCGCGTCGCTCTCGTTCAGCCGCTCGGCCGCCATCTTCACGATCAGCTCGTCGGGGACCAGCTCCCCGGCGTCCATGTACTTCTGCGCCTCCTGGCCGAGCTCGGTTCCCTCCTTGACGTTGCCCCGCAGCATGTCGCCGGTGGAGATGAAGGGCAGCCGGAAGTCGTTACGCAGGCGGTCGGCCTGGGTTCCCTTCCCGGCCCCAGGGGGGCCGAACAGGATGAGGTTCAGCTCTGACACGAAGGCGGAGCTTAGACACTCTGCCGCTGGACCGCATGACGGCGGTCCGGCGGGGGCCGAGCTACTTCAGGAAGCCCTCGTAGTTGCGCATCATCAGCTGCGCCTCGAGCTGTTTCATCGTGTCCAGCGCGACCCCGATCACGATCAGGATCGACGTCCCTCCGAAGAAGAAGTTGGCGCTCGTCTGGTTGATCAGCACGGTTGGGAGCGCAGCCACGGCGGCCAGGAACAGAGCTCCCGGGAAGGTGAGGCGAGCCAGGATGCGGTCGAGGAACTCGGCCGTGGGCCTCCCTGGTCGCACCCCGGGGATGAAGCCGCCGTACTTCTTCAGGTTCTCGGCCTGATCGACGGGGTTGAACGTCACCGCGGTGTAGAAGTAGGTGAACAGGATGATGAAGATGGTCTCGCCGAGCACGTAGTGCCAGCTCTGCGGGGCGAAGAAGCTCGCCACGTCGGTGGCGAAGTTCTTGCGGTTCTGGCCCAGGAGCTGTCCGACCGTCGGCGGGATGGCCATCACGCTGGCGGCGAAGATGACCGGGATCACGCCGGCCATGTTGACCCGCAGCGGCAGGTAGGTCTGGCCGCCCTGGGTCATCCGGCGGCCGATCACGCGCTTGGCGTACTGGATCGGGATTCGGCGCTGACCCTCCTGGACGAACACGATCGCGGCGACGACCCCGACCACGATGAACGGCATGATCACCCGGAACACCTGATCGGGGTTGGTCCACCACGACTGGATCCCGCTGGGGATGCGGGAGACGATGCTGGCGAAGATCAGCAGCGAGATCCCGTTGCCGATCCCGCGCTGGGTGATCAGCTCGCCCATCCACATCAGCAGGACCGTCCCGGCGGTGAGCGAGATCACGATCAGGAACACCTTGGCCAGCGTGAAGTTGGCCACCACGTCCACGCCCGCCTGCTTCTCGAAGCTGCGGAACAGGAACACGTAGCCGATCGACTGGGCGAAGGCGAGCCCGACCGTCAGGTAGCGCGTGTACTGCGTGATCCGCGCCTGGCCGACCTCGCCCTCCTTCTGCAGCTTCTCCAGCGACGGCACCACGACCGTCAGCAGCTGCAGGATGATCGAAGCCGTGATGTAGGGCATGATCCCCAGTGCGAAGATGGCGATCCGGCCCAGCCCTCCGCCGGAGAACAGGTTCAGTAGCCCGAGGACGCTGTTGCCGCCGAAGTTCTTCTGGATCGCGTTAACCGCGGCGGAGTTGATGCCCGGCGCCGGAATGTGGGTGCCGAGCCGGTACAGCGCCAGCACGACGGCCGTGAAGATGATCTTGGTGCGGATCTCCTTGACCCTGAACGCACCAAGGATCGTGGCGATCATCGGCTAGGCCTCGATCAGCTGGCAGGTGCCGCCCGCGGCCTCGATCTGCTCGCGTGCGGCCTGGCTGAACCCGTGTGCGTGAACGGTCAGCGCCTTGCTCAGCTCGCCCTTGGCGAGCACCTTCACGGGGACGCCCTTCCGGGTGGCCAGGCCCTTGGCGTGCAGCGTCTCGAGCGTGACCGAGTCGCCCGCCTCGAAGCGGGCCTCGAGGTCGAGCAGGTTGACCGGCTGGGTGTGCGTGCGGAACGGCTCGAAGGCCATCGACTTCTTCATGTGCGGCCCACGGAGCTTGCGCAGCCGCATGTGAATCGGGTTCTGTCCGCCCTCGAAGCGGGCACGCTGCTTGGCGCCCGATCGCGAGCCGTAGCCCTTCTGGCCGCGGCCTGAGGTCTTGCCGGTTCCGGAGCCCTCGCCCCGGCCCACGCGCTTGCGGGGACGGCGGGACCCGGGCGCCGGCTGCAGGTTGTGCAGACCGATCCGCGGCGCTTGCGTCTCCTCCGGGGCGTCGTCGCGTTTGGGCGTCACGGCTTCTCCACCTCGACGAGGTGACGAACCTTGTGGATCATGCCGCGAATCTGAGGCGAGTCCTGCACCTCCACCGAATGGCCGATCCGGCGCAGGCCGAGCGAGCGCAGCGTGTCGAGCTGGCGCTTGTCGCAGCCGTTGCGGGACTTTCGCTGCGTGACGCGGAACGTGCTCACGCCGTCGGCTCCTCGGGGTCAGTCGTCGCAGCTGGGGCCGCGTCCGCGACCTCCGCGCCGGACTCGGCGAGGAGAGCGGCCGCTTCGGGAACCGGTGGCGACGCGGCGCCGTCACCGTTCTGTGTCGTCAGGCCGAGAACCTGGTTGATCGACAGCCCGCGCAGCTCGGCCACCTCGTCGGGGGTGCGCAGCGACTCGAGCCCGGCCATCGTGGCCTTGACGAGGTTGATCGGATTCTGCGAGCCCAGGCTCTTGGAGAGGATGTCGGTGATCCCGGCCAGCTCCAGCACCGCGCGCACGCCGCCGCCGGCGATCACGCCGGTTCCGGGCGCGGCCGGCTTCAGGAAGACGCGGCCGGAGCCGAAGATGCCGGTCGTCTGGTGGGTGATCGTGGAGCCGTGCTTGGGCACGCGGTAGAGGTTCTTCTTCGCGCGCTCGACTCCCTTCTGGATCGCCACCGGAACCTCGTTGGCCTTGCCGTAGCCGACGCCGACGATGTCGCGCTCGTCGCCCACGACCACCAGCGCGGTGAACGAGAACCGGCGACCGCCCTTGACGACCTTGGCGACGCGGTTGATCTCGACGACGCGCTCTTGCAGGTCGAGTCCGCTGGAGGAGACTGTGCGATCACGGGGCATGGGTGAATCCAGGGTAGCGAGTTGTCAAAAGCCCAAGCCGCCCTCACGGGCGCCCTCGGCGAGCGCCTTCACGCGCCCGTGGTAGCGATATCCGCCGCGGTCGAAGACGGCGCTCTGCACGCCGGCGGCCTGAGCCCGCTCGGCCAGCAGCTCGCCGGCGCGCTTGGCCTGGGCCATCGGGTCGAGATCGCGCAGGCCCGGCTCGGTCCAGTTGACCGCCGCGAGCGTGCGGCCCGAGTCGTCGTCGATGAGCTGCGCGAAGATGCCGCGGTTGGAGCGGAAGACCGAGATCCGGGGCCGCTCGGCGGTTCCCTGGACCTTGGCACGCACGCGCCGACGGCGCTTGAGACGACGTTGTGGCGCCGTAGACACGGTCACCCCTTGCCTCCTTCCAATCGGCGCTGAGGACCATGTCCGGCGCCGTCCAGCCCCCGCCCCACGCTCCGCTTGGCTGCGCTCATGCCCGCTTACCAACCTTGCGAGCCACGTACTCGCCCTCGTAGCGGATGCCCTTGCCCTTGTAGGGCTCCGGCTTGCGCTGCTTGCGGATGAAGGCGGCGATCTCTCCGACCTGCTGCTTGGAGGCACCCTTGACCACGATTCGGGTCGGCATCGGGACTTCGAACTCGATCCCCTCGGGTGCCTTGACCGGCACGGGATGCGAGTAGCCGAGCGCCAGCTCCAGATCGCGGCCGCGGAGCTGGGCGCGGTAGCCCACGCCCTGAATCTCGAGGCGCTTCTCGAATCCGGCCGTGACGCCCGTGACCATGTTCGCCACCAGCGTGCGGGTCAGCCCGTGCAGGGCACGATGCTCACCGCGATCGGTCGGGCGGGCCACCTTCAACTCGTCGCCGACATGCTCGACCGTGATGTCGCGGTGGATGCGCTCCGAGAGCTCGCCCTTGGGCCCGTTGACGATCACGCGCTCAGGCTCGATCGCGACCGTGACGCCGGCCGGCAGGGGAATTGGCTGTCTTCCGATTCGGGACATGAGCTCGAGGACTGTCTACCAGACCTTCGCCACGACCTCGCCGCCGACGCCCACGATGCGGGCCTCGTGGCCGGTCATGACTCCCTTGGAGGTCGAGATGATCGCGGTGCCCATCCCGCCCTGGATCCGGGGGATGTGAGCGTGGTCGACATACGTGCGCTGGCCCGGGCGCGATACGCGCTGCATCCCGGAGATCACCGGCTTGCGGTCCTCGGTGTACTTGAGCGTCACTGTGATCCGCTCTCCGGGCTGCTCGACCGTGGGCGGCTGCAGCTCGTAGCCCTCGATGTAGCCCTGCTCCTTGAGGATCCGGGCCAGCTCGCGCTTGAGCTTCGAGGAAGGGATCGTGACGTCCTGGTGCTGCGCCTTGGCCGCGTTGCGCAGGCGCGTCAGGAAATCGGCGATGGGGTCGGTCATCGACATGAGGGGGGCTACCAGCTCGACTTGGTCATTCCGGGGACGTATCCGTTGTGCGCGAGCTCGCGCAGGCAGATCCGGCACACGCCGAATTTGCGGTACACGGCTCTGGCGCGACCGCAACGGCGGCAGCGGGTGTAGCCCCTGGTCTTGTACTTGGGCGTCCGCATCTGGCGGACGCGCTGTGAGGTCTTGGCCATGTGCTCCTTGGTTCCTAAGCTGGTGTCGTGGCCGCCTGCGGGCGGCCTTCCTTCGCGAACGGCATGCCGAGCGCCTCGAGCAGCGCGAACGACTCCTCGTCGCCGGCTGCCGTGGTGGTGATCGTGATGTCCAGGCCGCGGACCTGGTCGATCTCGTCGTAGTCGACCTCGGGGAAGATGATCTGCTCGCGCACGCCCATCGAGTAGTTGCCGCGGCCGTCGAACGAGCGCGCGTTGAGCCCGCGGAAGTCGCGGATCCGCGGGATCGCGATCGATAGCAGGCGATCGAGGAACTCGTACTGACGCTCACCGCGCAGGGTCACGGAGACGCCCACCGGCATCCCCTCGCGCACCTTGAACTGGGCAATCGACTTGCGGGCGCGGCGGATGTTCGGCCTCTGGCCAGTGATCGTGGCCACCTGCTCGGTCGCGGCCTCGAGCACCTTGGAGTCCTGCTTGGCGTCGCCGACGCCCATGTTGACGGTGATCTTCAGGATCCGGGGCGCCTGCATCGGCGTCGAGTAGCCGAAGCGCTCGATCAGCGCCGGGCGGATCTCGTCGTTGTAGCGGAGCTTCAGACGGGCGGGCATCAGTCGATCCTCGTGCCGCTTCGCTTGGCCACGCGGTAGCGCCTGCCCGCATGGACCTCGATCCCGATCCGCGTCGGCTTGCCGTCCTTGGGATCGGCCAGCATCACGTTGGAGACGTGAATCGGGCCCTCCTTCTCGATCACGCCGCCGCCCTGCTCGCCGGTCATGCCCTGCTTGGGCCGCTGGTGGCGCTTGACGATGTTCAGCCCCTCGACGTAGACGCGGTCCTTTTTCGGATCCACGCGCAGCACCTTGCCGCGCTTGCCGCGGTCCTTGCCGCCGATCACGATCACCTCGTCGTCGCTCTTGATTCGTGCGGGCATGGCTACAGCACCTCGGGGGCAAGGGAGACGATCTTCATGAAGTTCCGCTCCCGCAGCTCGCGGGCCACGGGCCCGAAGATGCGAGTGCCGCGCGGGTTGTTGGCCGCGTCGATCAGCACCGCGGCGTTCTCGTCGAAGGCGATGTAGGTCCCGTCGTCCCGGCCGTAGGACTTCTTCGTGCGCACCACCACGGCGGTCACGACCTCGCCCTTCTTGACCGAGCCCTGCGGGCTGGCCTGCTTGACGGTGGCCACGATCACGTCGCCGACGCCCGCGTAGCGACGGCGCGAGCCGCCGCGGACGCGGATCACGAGAATCACGCGCGCGCCAGAGTTGTCGGCCACGCGCAGGCGTGTCTCGTTCTGAATCACTTGGCGCGCTCCAGTACCTCGACCAGGCGCCAGCGCTTGGTCCGCGACAGCGGACGGCACTCGCGCACGACGACGGTGTCGCCGATGTGGGCGTCATTGGCCTCGTCGTGGACGTGCAGCTTCGTCGAGGTCCGCACGATCTTCTCGTACCGGCGATGGCGCCGCGCGATGTCGATGCGAACGGTGATCGTCTTGTCGGCCCGGTCGGACACGACCACGCCCTGACGCGACTTCTGCTTGCCGGGGGCGTGCTCGCGCGGGGGCGTCGCCTCCAAGGAGTGCTCGGCGGCGCGCGCTTTGGCCCGGGCACGCTCGCGGCCGGTACGCCGCGCGGCCGCCTTGACACGGCGCTCCGCCACGCGCTCCGCGTGTCGCTCCTCGGCCGTGCGGGCCTTACCCCCTGGGGCCCTGGCCGCCTTCGCCGCGCGAGCACGCTGACGGCGCTCCTTCGGAGCCAGCACCTGCACCGGCTCTGCGGGGGCCTGGGGCTCCGGGGCGGCAGTGGCCGCGTCCTCGGCGGGTGTCTGCTCTTCGGTCTCCTGCGGGTTCTCAGTTTCAGCCATTGATCTCGGATGTGTGTCGGTGCTTGATGTCGATGCCGCGCTGATTGGCGACGGTGAGGGCGCGGGCAATCTCGCGCTTGGCCCGCGCCAGGCCGGCGGTGTTGTCCAACTCGCCGGTGGCGTGCTGGAAGCGCAGGCCGAACAGCTCGCGGCGCGCGGTGCGGATGCGGTCGAGCAGCTCGGCGTCGCTCAGGTCACGCAACTCGGCGGCCTTCATCGACTAGCCCTCTTCCCGCATGACGAACTTGGTCCTGACGGGCAGCTTGTGGCCGGCCAGGCGCATCGCTTCACGAGCGAGCGGCTCGGGCACTCCGGCGAGCTCGAACATGACGCGCCCCGGCTTGACGACCGCGACCCAGCCCTCAGGCGAGCCCTTGCCGGAGCCCATGCGGGTCTCGGCCGGCTTCTTCGTGAACGGCTTGTCCGGGTACACGTTGATCCACACCTTGCCGCCGCGCTTGATCTTGCGGGTCATGGCGATACGAGCCGCCTCGATCTGACGGTTGGTGAGCCAGCCGGCATCGAGCGCCTTCAGCCCGTATTCGCCGAACTGGACCTTGACCTGTCCACGGGACAGGCCCGCGCGGCGTCCGCGATGCTGCTTGCGGTGCTTGACACGTTTGGGGGCGAGCATCAGCGGGTGATCCCTCCGCCTGCGGAGCCGCCACGACCGCCGGGGCCGCCACCGCGACCACCCGGTCCGCCGCCACGACCGCCGCCGCCACCGCCACCAGCGCCACCGCGACCGCCGCGACCATCGCGGTTGCGTCCGTCGCGGCCGCCACGCTCAGGCGCCTGCGGGGCCGGCTCGTCCATGATCGTCAGATCGGCGCCGGTGTAGCCCTCGGGCATGATCTCGCCCTTGTTGATCCAGCACTTGACGCCGATCCGACCGAAGGTCGTCCGCGCCTCGTGGAAGCCGTAGTCGATGTCGGCGCGCAGCGTCTGCAGTGGGACGCGGCCGTCTGAGTAGCCCTCGGTGCGGGCCATCTCCG
>Ga0209839_10000576_pt1 | contig 18526 bp, 15 predicted proteins | sample OrgsoiDNA2013050_FD_185800 | JGI IMG/M metagenome (GOLD analysis project Ga0209839, IMG submission 185800) | Permafrost soil microbial communities from the Arctic, to analyse light accelerated degradation of dissolved organic matter (DOM) -... | ecosystem: Environmental > Terrestrial > Soil >... | reverse complement strand
CCATGCTCGCCCTGGCCTGGCTCGCGCCAGCAGAGCCCGCGCCGCAAAAGGGGAACCGGCACCGGCGACCCGGGCATGATCGGCTACACGTTAGCGGAATCCGCCGCCTGCTGATCAAGATCACCCAGCAGCAGCCACCCAGCCCCGAACACGCCTGGTCATGGTCACGATGGCGTCGGCGACGCCAGCACCAGGCCCGCGTCTGCCACTACCGGCGACGAGGCTATGCCCCCCACCTAAGCCTCGATCCACCGCTGTAATGAGTGGGCTGACACTCGTGCACACCGCTTGCTGCGCCGTCAGCGAGGAGGCGGCGTTATCTGATCGCGGATACGTAATGCAAGGCTGCGGCGCGGAGGGCGAGCAGGAGGGGGAGGGAACCTTGCTCCTTGATTTTCTGGGGGAGGCTGGGTGCACTGAGCAGATCAGTGCCGTCAGCCAGTTCGCGGCTGAGCTCCGGTAGATCGATCCTGAGCGTGAAGGCGCCGTCTGTGTAGAGACGCTCGTCGGAGGTCAGGCGGCGCTGCTCTTTGAGGTCGTGGGTGGTAGCTGAGAGCTCTGTAACGCCGAAGAACTCGGGCTTCGCGCCGCGCTCTAGCCATCGGGCAAAACCGATGACCTCGGTGTAGCGGATCTCGTCCTGGCGGATCCCGGTCTCCTCCTGCAGTTCTCGCTCCATGCCACGCCGGACGACATCCTGCAGGACTCCTTCTCGCTGCGGAGCTGGGCCGAGGTCGCGCGGATCCAGCGATCCGCTGCCAGAGGGTGCTAGCAGTTGGGGACTGGCGATGTTGCGGCTAGTCTGACGGGTCACGACGAGAGCGTTGTCGGCCGTGAAAGCGATCGTAGAAATGCCGATACAGTCGGCAAGGACGCTTTCAGCAAGGGTGCGCAGCTGCCCGTTGGCACTTGTGAGAAGTTCGGTTCGAGGGTCGAAGTCATCCTCACCGCTACGATGCGTGACCTCAAGGGTGCACATCTCGTTCGAGCACTGCGCATCGAAAAAGCGGGCGATGTGCAGCCGGATGGGCGGGGGCGAGCTCGGCCCAGGCGGTAGCGGATCGCCCCGCATCCCGATGATCTTGCCATTGAAGACGAGCCGACCGTAGTTGATCTTCGGGAGCACGTAGCGCGCACTCCCTTTGAGAGATTTCGGCAGACGGTAGAGCTCCTCATCGAGCCGAGCGTCCATGGATTGGCTCGCGACGGCCTGGTCTACAGGGCCGCTGACGAGGGCGGTACCCCTGTTCGGCAGGTACAAGTACAGCGGCTCCGGGTAGGCGCCTGGCGGCTTGATGGTGGCGGTCGGGAACGGCGCGGCGATCGCGGTGAACTCGTAGTCAGCCCACCGGCGGCGAAGCTCGTGCAGGTCACGCAAGAATGCCCCCAGCCCGAGAACGAACGCGAGAGCGCCCAACACGATACCCACAGAGCTCGGCAGGATGGTGACAGCCCCAAGAACCACGCCAACAACAGAGAGCAAAACAGGCCACTCGTTGCTCACCTGGAAAGCGGCGTAGTCGTACCGAGAACGAAGCCGTCGCACCCACTGGCGCATGCCTTCCCCCTATTAAGTCGCCGTAAGCCTATAAAGAGCATGACATAGGGCATTCCATGACAGAAGGTGATATTCATGCACATCCATGCGCAAGCTCCGAACTTGGGCTTAACCCTGCCAGGCTTCGGAACTGCAACGCTAACGCCTATCGCGTCCCGATACTTCAGTCTTTGCCCAGCATGCTAGTAGCGTTCAGGAAGCTGGATCTCGCTCGCTTTGAACCGCTTCGAGGGCAAGAGAAAGGGCCTGGGCCTGGTGCAGAGGAATATATGCTAACTTTAGTGGCTTATGTAAACACAGAATGCTAAGCGTTGATAAGTGCAATGGGTCTTTGCGAAAACTGTATGTCAACCTGAAGAATCGTACGTCCGGCGTATTGCGGATTATCTGCCACCTGGAAAGTCGTGCGGTCGTTATCGCCAGGCACTGTTCTCCCGTCCCCAAAAAAGGGGCAACTCCCGCTAGCCAAATATCCATGAGGCGTCATCAGATCCAACCGTACTCAGTCATATCGAGGATTCCCAAAATCGGTCTTGCCGCCAATGTTAACCAAAAAAGCCACTCAAGAACCAGCAGGGCACGGTTCGTCAGGTCGATGACGATCAGATCTGGCGGCCATGACTTCCTAGGCGTGGATAGGGCTAGGCGCTATTCTGGTGGCTATTGCAAGCCTTTCGCGACGCGACTTGGCGCCCGTAGTCGCTCGACACCTGAGCGGATGATCGCGCCGCGGACGACGAGCGAGGTCACATGGTGATTACCGAGGTAGACAGTATAGGACCGTCACCTGGGATCCGACTGGAACTGTTCCCAGACGCGGTGACAGCGTCGCTTGAGGTCCGGAACGACCCGGGCGTACCGCCGCTAAGACTATCCAGGGATACGCCGATCGCCGACGGGCGCAACTCCCAGCCGCTCAGCATCATTCAGTACCCGCCCGGCAAGCCAAAGATACTCTCCTTCCACAAAAGCCTGGTCACGATCGTGACCGAGCCGCCTGGCGGCCTTGGGTACTTCACCGACACCAGCAATGCGGTCGCCAGACGACGTGAGCTTGGCCAGCGATTCGTTCCTCGCCGTAACTGAAGGTCGCGCGCCCATCGTTGTCCCATGTCATCTCGAACGGGCCCGCACGCGAGGTTCCGGTTCGATCTTGGCAGCAGGCATACCCACGAGGGAAGCTCCAAGTTAGATTTTCCAACTCTCCTCCTCTACTCCTGCCCTCTATGAGCATGTCTGGTGCTGGGAGCCCGATTCCGCCGGACTCTAGATCGCGCTCGATGCCGCTTGGGGACCGCGGCAGTTAATGCTCTGCCCCGGTCCGGCGGGCTAAGCGTTGGCGCGGCCGGAGTGGCTGGCCTGACCGGTTCCACCGGTCCCGGCGTTCGGAGTGCGCTCCAGCCGAGGCGCCCGGTCACGCTGGCGAGCGCGTGCCCTACTTCCAGGCCGTGGCCGGTGATGGTGAGACTGTGCAGCGACATGGAGTGCGCACGGCTGCGCATCTTGGCGACATGAACGGCCCGGCCTACCTGAGATCCTTCTTCGATGTAGCGCAGGTCAATGGTGTTGTCGAACAGGAACAGCAGCCCGTCCAGGGAGTTGCCGGGCAGCCCGTGGACGCTGGTCTCGCTGGTGAGGAGCAGCGAACTGCCCTCCGCCCGGACTAGTCCGACGAGACTGCGCATGTAGGCGGCGAAACGGTCCTCCTCGCGGGCGGCGAACGCCAGCTCGGACAGGCTGTCAATAACGACGCGGCTGACCGGCTGCCTGGCGATCTCCGAGCGCACGGAGGTGGCCAGGACATCGAGGTCCAGATCGCCCATCGGGACATAGGAGATCACGAGCTGCCTGGAATCGCGGTAGGCCGCCAGATCCCAGCCGAAACCGGCGGCCACGCTGGTCAGCTGAGCACCCGTGTCCTGGAAGGTGACGTACAGGCAGTTTTCTCCTCGTTCTATCCCCTGGACTAGCCAGCGGAGGCCGAAGATCGTCTTGCCGACGCCGGAGGGGCCGGTGACAAGGCTGGCGTCGCCCTGCCGCGCGCCGCCGCCCATCAGGTCGTCCAGGCCGGGGATACCGCTGGGGACCTGGCTGGACAGCGGGGCTTCCGGATATGGGACCAGGGTCTCCACGCGCGGGAACACCTCCACCCCGCCCGGCCCGATCCGGAAGCTGTGCTTGCCCGACCGGTGGCTTCCGCCGCGCATCTTGATGACCCGCAGCCACCGCCGGTCGATCGGCTCGCGGGCCTCGTACTCCAGCTGGATGATGCCGTCGGCCAGCGAGAACACGACGTCGCTGGCCAGCTCCTCGGGGGTGTACTCGCCCAGCAGCAGGAGCACCGTGCCGGTCCGGGCGAACCGGCCGGTCAGGTCATACAGCGCGCGGCGCAGCTCCCGCCGGTCGGCAAAGTCGCCCAGCATCCTGGCGCTGTCTACCACTACGATCGAGGGCTCCTCATCCAGCGTCTTGCGGACGATCTCTGATATCAGTCCTTCCAGGCCGTTCTGGTGCGAGGGTTCCAGGAAGTCGCCCATGTGGATGTACTCGACCATGGGCCCCAGGGCCCCCGGATCGAAGAAGGCGAACTCCGCCAGGTGCTGGACGAGCTTGCTATGCGGCTCGGACATCGTCGTGTAGTAGACGCACTTGTGCTCCGCGGTGGCCCTGGCGAAACACATCTGCTGAGCCAGGATCGTCTTCCCGGTGCCCGGCGCGCCGGCGAGGACCACGACCGACCCGGTCTCCAGGCCGTTGTTGAGCACCAGGTCCAGCGCGGCTATGCCAGTAGACATGCGCGTCAACGCACCTCACGCCCTTTCTCTAGCAAGCTACTCACGATCGCGGCGAGGCGGTGGTCGTCGTAGGGCTTCTTCAGGACCGCATCGGCGGCTCCCGCGAGGTGCGTGTCCCCGCTCACGGCGAGGATCGGGATGCCTGCCGTGGCCGGATCACTGCGCAGCCGCCGGATGAACTCGACGCCATCCATGACCGGCATCATGACGTCGGTCAGCACCAGATCCGGGACCTGTTCCTGTGCTGTCTTCAGGCCGGCGACGCCGTTTTCCGCGACCGTCACGGCATGCCCCTGCTTCCGCAGGGTCCGGCCGACCAGGAACCGCTCGTCCGGCTCGTCATCGACCACGAGAATCCTGGCCATGCAGGCCCGGCCTTTCCGATGAGTTACCCTAAGTAGTGGCTAGAGTACTTAGAGTAGCAATATGTTGCGGGCCGGGCACGTCGGGCCTCCGGCGGGGGCGCACCGGCCCGGGATGATGGGAAATGTTCGCGTGCCTGGCTGATGACTGAGGTACTGATCAGCGACGCAGGCGTGCGCGATACACCGGCTCTCACGTGCCGGTAGCTATCAGTTACGAAACGGCTACAATCGCCAACCTGGCCTGTCATCACCGCGTCATCTGATCATGACCCGAAGTCGCGTCACCGTATGCGCCGTGGCAAGCCTGCCCATCGTCGCCGCTCTCCTCGCCGGGTGCGGGGGCCCCAACGACACCGCGCCATCCGGGATCTCCTCAGTGGCATCCGGGACCTCCGCAGCGGCCCAGCCCGCAAGCCCCGCCGCCGCCTCCTCGCCAGCATGCGACAGCCAGATCAAAACCTGGTGGAGCGATGGCGCCGCGCAGAACCAGATGAGCGCTATCGGCAACGACGTGACAACGCTCATGGCTGTCTTCCAGTCGCTCGCCACCAATCTTCAGAACGGGGCGGACGCCAGCGGCGACGAGGGGACCATCCGAACTACCGACGCCAACCTGAAATCGAACGCTCAGGCGCTCCAGGCCGACCGGCCACCGAGCTGCCTTCCCCACATGGGCGCTGACCTGGACGCGGCCACGGCCCAATGCGAGACCACCGTCATCGACGCGGGCAACGCTCTCAATCAGCTCCCGTCCGGAAGCAAGTCCGTCGCGGTTTCCGACATCCAAGCAGCCACCCAAGCCGTAGGGCGGGGCAGCGCGAAGCTGACGGCGGCGACGGGAGACCTGAACAAGTACGTCACCGGTCAAGGGTGACCTGGAGACCATTGGGGTACTGCTCGTGCTCCTCCCCTACGGCGAGGACATGACTCGGGGCCGGCCCCTCGTAGGTCCGTTCAGAACAAGACGATCTCAGACCGTCGATGCGGCCGGCCGGAGGCCGGTAGCGGCCGGGTCAAAGATCGTCTTCGTCGCGGCCCGATACCGGGCTGAAGTACTTGTCGTCCTCCTGGATCAGGGCATCGTCCGCGGCCGCGGCCCTCTTGATCTCGTCCAGGTGCGGATGGTCGCGGCCGCGGGGGCGCAGCCAGGGGCTCAGCCGGCGCGGGTTCAGGTGACCGCCTGCCATCCTCGGCAGCAGCAGGCCGGCCACACCGGTCAGCAGCAGGACAACTCCCACGACGTGCAGGTTCAGGCCGAATAGGGAAACTTTCGGGATGGCGAACCACAGGATCGCCCCGATCGCGATCAGGAAGAGGGCCATGCCGGTACTCATCGCGCGCCGCCGGGCCAGCGGCGCCCGGGGCATCGGCCGCCGGGCCATCGGCCGCCGGCCGGGCGGGCCCGGCCGGCCCAGCGAGCTCACCGGCTCACCCGGCCGGGCGGCCGGCCAGCGCATCCACCGTGCGGGCGGCCGGCACCGTGCGGGCGGCCGGCGGGCAGGAGGGCAGAACGCCTCCCGGTAGTAGCGAGGCCGGGTGCTTTCTGGCCGCTATCCAGGCCCGGAACGAGCCGGGCGATAATGATCATGACCAACTCCTCAGTCAGTAACGAAATCTGGCGTGCCCGCCAGACGATCCTGCGCCGCAGGCGGCACTGGACCGCGCATGAGAAACTCCGGCACCCTGGGCACAGCCGCGGCATCGTGCCGGGCAGCTGCCGGGGTCCGGAGCAGCACTCCTAAGGTACGCCCGCCGGGCCCAGCGAAACAGGGGTGCGGTGCGCAAGGGCCGCCCGCAGCCGTTTTCCGGAGACTGTCGTGGATGGTGCAGCTCCTAAGCACGGGGAAAGGAAGAACCGTGACCGCAGGCACTGGCAGCGGCCCGCTGCCGTCCGGCGCGGCTGGCCCGGGTCCTGGTCCTGGTCCAGGTGCGGGGCGACTGAAGTCCGGCCAGCTCGGCACCTGGGACCTGACCGTCTCCACCGTGGCGAACATCGGGCCCGGGATCGATTTCTACTTCGCGTTCGGGGTGATCGCGGTGACGGCGGGCGTCGCCGCGCCGTTGACGATCGTGGCCGCCGCGATCGCCGTCGTCTTCCTGGCGACGACGGTCGCCGAGTTCACCCGGGCCGAGCCATCGGCGGGCAGCTTCATCACCTACGTGGAGACCGGTCTCGGGCCCAGGGCCGGCGTGGTGACGGCGCTCCTGGTCACGGTCGGATACACCGTCGCCATCGCCGGTGTGTTCACGATGTCGGGCGGGTTGCTGGCGATGACCCTGGCCCACTACACCTCTTTGAACGTGCCCTGGGGGCCACTGAGCCTGGCGCTGACCGTCGCCGCCATCTGGGTGACAGCCAAGGGCGTCAAGCTTTCCACCTCGGCGGTCACCGTCGCCCTCATCGCTCAGGTCGCGGTCATGATGGCCGTCTGCGTGGCCGCCCTTGTCGCTCAGCGCCACCTGTCGGCGGCGCCGTTCTCGTGGGCGCATCTCACCCATGGCCTGACCGGCCTGTCAACCGGCTTCCCTTTGGCGCTGTACATGTTTATCGGCTGGGAGAACGGGCCCGCGCTCGCGGAAGAATGCCGTGACCCGGAACGGACCGTACCCCGGGCCCTCTACATCTCGATAGCGATCGCCGCTGTGCTCTTCGTGCTGTTCGCGTACGCGACCGTCACGGGCTTCGATGACAACGTGTCGTCGATCGGGCGGTCCTCGGTGCCGTTCCTGACCGTAGCCGACCATGACCTGGGCGGCGCAGCGATTCTGGCCTGGGTCGCGGGGATCCTGTCCGTGCTGGCCGCGCTGGTGGCCGGTTCGAGTTCGCAGGCGCGCATGCTCTTCGACGGGGGACGCTCGGGTCTGCTGCCGGCCCGGCTCGGGCGCCTGCGCCAGCCGAGTGACACGCCGGTCAACGCTCTCATCGTCATGGCCGTGACCGGCCTTAGCCTCATCGGCGTCTGGTGGATCATCCACCTGGTCACCGGGCATACCGGATCGATGAATCCGGTGGGTCTCTACGCCGAGTGCTCCACCATGGGCACGATTGTGATCCTGGTCGTCTATCTCCTGACCAACCTGTCCCTGCCGGTGTTCATGTGGCGCCGTCATCGCTCGATGTTCTCCCCCGTCCGCCACGTGGTCGTCCCGGCCCTGGGATCGGCCGTCCTGGTCGTCCCGTTCATCGAGCTGTGCCAGCCTGGTCAGCCGTCGCCCTACAGCACCTTCCCGTTCATCGCCCTCGGACTGGTCGCCGTCGCCGCAGCGATCGCCGGGCTCACCGTGCACCGCCACCCCGCCGCCGGGTCGAGCGAGGCCACCACGAAACTGGGCCCCTGACCGCCTGAATTTCATAGCCGGCTCAGAGGAAAGCCGCAGCGGATCTGAAATCCGGCACGCGACCATGTAACGTGACCTCATTCGCGTGGCCGGGCCGGCCTGCCCTGATGCCGGCGGCCGCGCTCTTGGGCGGTACAGCGTGAGCACATCGACGCAGGGACGCCAGGCCCAGTCGGGCAGCGCCCCGGGCCCTCCGCCGATGGCTCCGGCGCGCGCCCATCCGGAGGCGGTGCTGGCCGTGATCGCGGCGGGAGGTATCGCCGCGATCGGCTTGTGGTGGCACGACACGCCCGCGGTGCACGGGCTGGGTGACTGGCTGACGAATGCCGGGCGCCTCACCGGGCTGGCCGCCGGCTACGGCGTGGTTGTCCTGGTCGCCCTGATGGCGCGGCTCCCGCCGCTCGAGCGCGGTATCGGCGCCGACCGGCTGGCCCGCTGGCACGCGATGGGGGGCCGCTACACCGTCAGCCTGGTGGCCGCGCACGCGCTGCTCATCACCTGGGGCTATGCGGTGACCGCGCATACCTCGATCGTGAGCCAGACCAGGACTCTGCTGGGGAGCTACCCGGACGCGATCGCGGCGACGCTCGGCGGCGTGCTGCTGGTGGGTGTCGGTATCAGCTCGGCGCGCGCCGCGCGGCGGCGGCTGCGTTACGAGACATGGTATTACCTGCACTTCTATACCTACCTGGCGGTCGCGCTGGCGTTCAGTCACCAGTTCGCCGACGGCGCCGAGTTCATGCGGAGCCTCGGCGCCCGCGTCGTGTGGGGCAGCCTCTACGCGGGCGTGGCCGCCGCGATTCTGTGGTACCGGTTCATCACGCCGGCGCGCCAGGCGATGCGGCACCGGATGCGCGTCCGGTCGGTACAGCCGGAGGCCCCGGGCGTCGTCAGCATCGTGGTCACCGGCAGGCACCTTGGCGAGCTGCGCGCCGAGCCCGGGCAATTCTTCCGGTGGCGGTTCCTCGGCCGCGACCTGTGGTGGACCTCCTTGCCGTACTCGCTGTCCGCATCGCCGCGGCCGGACCGGCTGCGCATCACCGCCAAGGCGATCGGTGACCACAGCCGCGCCCTGGCGGAGCTGCGGCCCGGCACCCGCGTAGTCGCCGAAGGACCGTACGGTGCACTCACCGCCGCGGTCCGGCGGCGGCGCAAGGTGCTGCTGATCGCCGGCGGCGTCGGCATCACACCACTGCGTGCGCTCTTCCAGGCGATCCCCGCGGGCCGCGGCGATCTCGGGCTCATCTACCGGGTCAGCCGCGACAGTGACGTGGTGTTCCGCCGCGAGCTCGAGCACCTCGCCGGGGAGCGGGACGCGAAGCTATGGATCATCACCGGCCGCCGCACCGAGCTCGGCGAGGATCCGCTGGCCCCCGGGGCGCTCCTCGCGAACATTCCCGACCTCGCCCAGCACGACGTCTACCTGTGCGGCCCGCCCGGCATGACCGCCGCCGTCACGCGAGCGCTGCGCGCGGCCCGTGTGCCGCGACGGCAGGTCCACCACGAATCCTTCGAGTTCTGACCGCCCGAAAGGCATTCTCATGCGCCGCGTCATCTTCGCGATCGTCAGCACGGTCGCCGTCCTGGTCTTCCTGCTGTCGATCAAGACGCACAGCGCCGTCTCGCTCGCCGCACCGCCGGCGGCAGTCGGCACGCCCAGCGGCACAGGCAGCGGCTCTGGCACAGGCAGCGGGTCCGGCTCGGCCAGCGGCTCAGGAACGGGCAGCGGGTCAGCCGGCAGCGGGCGCACCACCGCACCCAGCGGCAGTACCGGCACCACATCGACGCGGACGGTGACCGGCACGGCCGCTGACACCATGTACGGGCCCGTTCAGGTGCAGATCACGGTCAAGAGCCGCAAGATCACCGCCGTTAACGTTCTCCAGTACCCGGACGGCACCCCCCGTGACGCGCAGATCAACGCCTATGCCATCCCGCAGCTCACGCAGGAGACACTCGCCGCCAGCAGCGCGAATATCAACGCGATCTCCGGCGCCACCTACACCTCCAACGGCTACATCACCTCACTGCAGAGCGCCCTGGACAAGGCGGGCATCTGACCCGGGCGGCGGCCGCTGAGCTCGAAGCGTCGCAGTGCCCGCCGCGACGCTCTGACCGGGCTCCTGGAGCCTGGGCCCGGCGTCCCGACCTCACCAGGCGGTCAGCAAAGCCGGCGCGGCCGGAGAGGACAAACGTCCCGCCGTGCTCGGGCCGGTTGACTCTTCGGGTACTCCAGTCAGCGTGGTCGGTTGAGATGAGCAGGCATGGCTGCCTCCGGCGGTTTCCCGCCCTGAGCGAGGTCCAGCCAAGTGGCTTCGGCGGACGCGAAGGACGTGATTACCGGTGGCGGCTGCATCGTCAATCGACCAGAACACCAACCACACGAATATCAAGAACGGCTCGGCCGCGCTGCCCGGCGCTGAGGCCGCGGGCCCGCCCGGCGCTGAGGCCGCCGCGCCCCTCGATTTCTTCCTGCCTGACAGCACGGTGGGCGTGGTGCGCAGGCTCCGCCCCGATTCCGCCATGCTGCGCTGGATGCTCAAGCTGGCCACCCAGCCGTCGGCGGTGATACTCGCGGCCAGCAAGCTCAGCACGGACCTGGCCGGCATCGCGACGGGCAAGTCGGAGATCGCCCCGCCGCGCCGGGACCGCCGGTTCGCCGACGAAGCATGGACGAGCAATCCCGTGCTCCGGCGCGCCATGCAGACCTACCTGGCGCTCGGTAAGACCACCGAGGGCCTGCTCAGCGACGCCCAACTGGACTGGAAGGACGATACGCGGCTGAAGTTCATCCTGACGAACCTCATCGCCGCGTCGGCGCCGAGCAACAACCTGCTCCTCAACCCGGCCGCGTGGGAGGCGGCCATCGACACCGGCGGCCTGAGCGTCGTCCGCGGGGCGCGCGCGTTCGCCTCCGACATGGCCTCGTCCCCGCACATCCCGACGATGGTGGACCCCGACGCGTTCACCCTCGGCAAGGACATCGCGGTGACGCCGGGCGCGGTGGTGGTCCGCACGGACGTCTACGAGCTCATCCAGTACACGCCGAGCACGCCGACGGTGCACCAGTTCCCGCTGCTCATGGTGCCGCCGATGATCAACAAGTACTACATCACCGACCTGGCGCCCGGCCGCAGCATGCTGGAGTTCTTCGTCGCGCAGGGATACCAGGTATTCGTGATGTCCTGGCGCAACCCCAGCCAGCACGAGCGGCACTGGGACACGAACACCTACGGCGGGGCGATCGTCAACGCGATGCGAGAGGCACGCGAAATCACGAAATCCCCCAAGGTCAACGTCATCGGCCTGTGCGCCGGCGGCATCCTGACCTCGATGGTCAGCGCGCACCTCGCCGAGACCGGGCAACTCGAGGAGATGTCCAGCCTGTGCCTGGGCGTGACGCTGCTCGACATGACGCGGGCCGGCACGACGGTCTCGCTGATGAACGAGGGAACGGCCAAGGCATCAATCATGGCCTCCCAGGTCAAGGGATACATGGACGGGAAGACGCTGGCCGAGGTCTTCGCCTGGCTGCGGCCCGATGACCTGATCTGGAACTACTGGGTCAACAACTACCTGCAGGGCAAGAAGCCGCCGCCGTTCGACATCCTCTACTGGAACGCCGACACGACGCGGATGTCCGCCGGGCTGCACCGCGATTTCATCAACATCGCCATGCAGAACGCGCTGATCAAGCGCGGAGAAGTCAGGATGCTCGGCACCCCCGTCGACCTGTCCACCATCGACCGCGACCTCTACGTCGTGGCCGGCGTCGACGACCACATCGCCCCCTGGAAGGCGGCCTACCGCGCCACCCAGCTGCTGGGCGGCACCAAGCGGTTCGTCCTGTCCAACAGCGGCCACATCGCCGCCATGGTCAACCCGCCCAGCAACCCCAAGGCCACCTTCCGGATCGGGCCGAGCGAACGGCGGGACTACAACGAATGGCTGGCCGGGGCCGAGACCGTCCAGGGCAGCTGGTGGCCGGACTACACCACCTGGCTGGAGAACCGCAGCGGGGACATGAAGGACGCCCCGCGCCGGCTGGGCAGCACGAAGTTCCCGGCGATGGATCCCGCGCCCGGCACGTACGTGCTGGAGCGGTAGCGCACGGCGAGACGGCCCGGCACCGGGGAGACCCGGTGCCGGGCCTTCGTCGTTGGGGGAGAAAGCGATTGTTACTTAACGGACGTACCGCGGGTGGCCCGCTCGTGCGGGGCCGTCCGCACGCGAGCCCCGCAGAGTGATCCCACCCTGCGGGGCTCGCGGCGTCGTTCGCTTGACTAACTCTCGGTACTAACTCTCGGTACTAACTCTCGGTACTAACTCTCGGTACTAACTCTCGGTACTAGCCCTCGGTACTAGCCCTCGGTACTAGCCCTCGCGGAACTGGACGCCGAACCCGCCGCGAGGATAATGCCACTTCAGCGCGCCGGGAGCGGCGACCGCGAGGCAGGTACCGCACTCGAGGCAGGCCGCGTACTCCACCGAGATCGTGCCGTCGGGCTCCTCGGCGTAGACGTGGGCCGGGCAGCACGCGACGATCGCCCGCCCGGTACCGGTGGCCCGCGCGATCTCCTGGTTGACCTCGATGTGGGACTCTTCCTCGTCGAGGTTGAACCGGTTCTTGGCCAGCCGCTCGGGGACCGACAGTGGTTTCATAGGGCGCGCCCTCCTGCGATGCCGTCGCTGACCAGATGCCTCATCTTCAGAGGGGAATGCGCCAGCGCCCGGCGGGCGACGCTCAGCAGGTGCCGGCGGGGCCGGGTGTCGAGGCTGAAGGCGCCGTACAGCACGTCGGCGAACAGCTCGCCGTACTGCTTATACATGCGCTCCTGCTCGAGGAAGGCGGGGGCCTTCGCGTAGGTCTTCATGTCCTGGCCGGCGTAGGAGGCGAAGAACCGTTCCCGGTAGCCGGCCAGGCCTGCCTTCGAGGTGTCCTTGTTCTCCAGGGCGGCGCCGATGCCCTCGGCCGCCGCAATCGCCGAGGCGACCGCGAGGTCCATCCCGCGCACGGTCAGGCCGGTGTTGAGGGTGAGCCCGGCCGCGTCACCGACGACGACCATGCCGTCCATGGTGATCTCGCCGATCATCTTCAGGCCGCCCTCGGCCACCAGGTGGCAGCCGTACTCGGCCAGTTCGCCGCCCTCCAGGTACGGGGCGATGAACCGGTGCGCGAGGAAGTGGTCAAAGATGTCGGTGACGACCTTCTTCTGGGCGGTCAGGTCGTCCAGGCGCACGACCACGCCGACGGACACCGAATCGGTGTTGGTGTAGAGGAAACCGCCGCCCCCGACTCCCTCGGTGCAGTCACCGACCACGGCGATCGCCGCGCCCTCGTCCCCGGTCAGGTTGAACCGGGCCTCGATCGTCTCCCGGGGCAGCGAGACCACCGACTTGACGCCGACGGCGAGGTGGTTTAGCGGGTCCTTGGGGCGGAGTCCCGCGTCCCGGGCGAGGAAGGAGTTCACGCCGTCGGCGGCGACGACTACGTGGGCCCGCAGTTCGTCCTCGCCGGCCTGGACGCCGACGACCTGGCGCCCGGTGGTGCCGTTGGTGCCGTTGGCGTGCCAGGACGCGGCCCGCCCACCAGCACTGGCCGCAGGTACGCCCGCGTTCGTGGCCGGGCCGTCCTCGGTCAGCACCCGGTCCACCCGCACGCCCGGCATGACGGTGACGCCGGCCTCCTCGCATTTGGCGGCCAGCCAGGGGTCCAGCTTGGCCCGCAGCACCGTGACCGCGTTGACCGGATCGGCCAGCCGTGCGTCCTGGTAGTCGAGGCCGACGGAACTGGTCGCGTTGAGGAAGGTGACGCAGTTACGGGTGATCCGGCGCTCGACCGGGGCCTCGTCCAGGAAGCCGGGAAAGACCTCCTGGATGCCCCGGGAGTACAGGACGCCACCGGAGAGGTTCTTCGCCCCGGGAGCCTCGCCGCGCTCGATCAGCAGGACCGAACGTCCCTGCTGGGCGAGCTGGTAGGCGGTAACGCAGCCGGCGATCCCCGCACCGACGACGATGACGTCGAAGTCGGGTTCAGCCACCTCTGACATGTCGCACCCTCACTCCAGGACGCTGGTGATCTCGGCCACCAGCTCGTACAGGTCACCGACGAGGCCGTAGTCCGCCTGCTGGAACACGGCGGCGTTCGGGTCGGAGTTGATCGCCACGATCGTCTCCGCCCCCGTCACGCCGACCATGTGCTGCAGCTGGCCCGAAATCCCCACCGCGAGGTAGAGCTGGGGCGAGATACGCGCTCCGGAGCTGCCGATATAACGGTCCTTGCCCATCCAGTTGAGGCCCTCGGCCACCGGGCGTGAACAGGCGATCTCGGCCTGGGCGGCCGCGGCGAGCGCCTCGATCAGGGCCAGGTCCTCCTTGGCCCTGAGTCCGCGGCCGACGCCGATCACCCGCTGCGCCGCGTTCAGGTCGACCTCCTCGAACTCCGACGAGATCGTCTCGAGCACCTTCACGCCGTACGGCGTCGCGGTGACCTCCTCGATGGGCACGCTGGCGCCGCTGGCGGCCGGGACGGAGCCGCCGTCCAGCAGCAGGGCCACCGGCCCGGATATCTCAACGGTTTCGTCGGAGATGTCGCCGTACACCGCGTTCACGACCGTGACCGTGTCCGCGCCGGCGGTCACCGAGCGGGCACCGGTCAGCACGGCGGCGTGCAGCCCGGCGGCGGCGGCACCGAGCAGCACCCGGTCGCCCGGGTTGCGCCCGCCGAGCACGACTCGCGGCGGGTCGGCCGCGACCGCCTCCGCCACGGCCGGCGCGCTGGCTTCGGCGGGCGATCCGTCGGGCGTACCGCACCAGACCACCCGGTCGACGCCGCTGGCCGCGACCGTCTCGGCCACCGCCCGGGGACCGGCGACGACCGCCGCGACGGTCCCGTCCCCGCCCAGCGAGCGCGCGACGGTGATCAGGTCGCCAATCGCCGACTGATCACCCACGACGATCCAGGCGTTCACGCTCATGCCGAGTCCTTTCTCACAGCGCACCTACTGACAGCGCACCCACTCACAGGGCACCCACTTCGCGCAGCGCCTTGACGAGCTCAGCGGCGGCGGCGGCAGGGTCGGACGTGTCCAGAAACTGGTGCTTGCGCTCCTTGCGGGCCGGGCGCGCCCGGCCGGTGATGGTCATGACCGCGCTGCTGGCCGGCACGTCCAGGGCCGCGAGGTCCACGTGCTCCACCGGCTTCTTGCCCGCCGCGAGCAGGTCCTTCATGCCGGGCACGTGCGGTGCGGTGGCGTCCGCGGAGGCCGCCAGCACGACGGGGCCGGAGACCTCCAGCGTCTGCGCGCCGCCGGATATCGCCCGCCCCACCCGCAGCGTGCCGGGCTGGCCGGTCACCTCGGTGACCTCGGCGACCGCGGGCCAGCCGAGCTCGCCGGCCAGCACGGTCGGCACCATCTTGGCCGCCACGTCCACCGACGAGTCGCCGGTGATGACCAGGTCCACGTCGCCGATGTGGCGCACTACCGCGGCAATCACCGCGGCCAGCTCGGCCTGGCCGGCGCCCTTGAGGGAGTCGTCCTCGACGACGACGACCCGGGCCAGGCCGCGGGCGAGGGCGGCCTTGCACGCGAGCGGGGTACCGACCCCCTTCGCGCCGACGGTCACGCCGATCAGCTCGGCGCCGGTCTCGGTGGCGAGACGCCGCCCCAGCTCGATGGCCACGGGGTCGTAGGTGCTGATCCCGGGCCGGGCCCGGCTCCAGTCCACGATGCCGTCGGCACCGACCGTGGCTTCCTCCGGGTCGCTGGTCCACTTATAGGCGACCACAATCTTCATAGCGCTCCTCCTGGGGGGCAGCGACGGGCAGGCTGACTGGTCACCGCAGGGCGGCGCGCGCGATCACCATGCGCTGGACCTCGGAGGTTCCCTCGTAAAGCTCGGTGATCTTGGCATCGCGATAATGCCGCTCGACCGGATAGCTCTCGGTGTAGCCGTATCCGCCGTGAATCTGGATGGCCCGGTCCGCCACCTTGGTCGCGGTCTCGGAGGCGAACAGCTTGGCCATGGCCCCCTCGGTGGAGTAGGGGAGGCCGCGGTCGATGCAGGAGGCGGCGCGGTAGACGAGCAGCCGCGAGGCGTCGATCGCCGTCGCCATGTCGGCGATCATCCACTGAATGGCCTGCAGGCTCGCGATCGGCTTCCCGAACTGGACGCGCTCCTTGGCGTACGCGACGGCCGCGTCGAGGGCCGCCTGGGCGATGCCCAGGGCCTGCGCGCCGATCCCGATCCGCCCGCCGTCGAGCGTCTGCATGGCGATCTTGAAGCCCTGGCCCTCCTGCCCCAGCAGTGCGTCCGCCGGCACCACGCAGTTGGTGAAGTACAGCGGCGGCGTGCTGGACCCGCGGATCCCGAGCTTGTGCTCGGCCTCGCCGACGGAGAAGCCGGGGGTGTCCCGTTCCACGATGAAGGCGCTCATCCCGCGGGTGCCCTGCGCGTCCGGGTCGGTCTTGGCGAAGACGATGTATATCTCGGCGTACGGGGCGTTGGAGATGAAGATCTTCGACCCGTTCAGGACGTAGGAGTTGTCCTTGCGCACGGCCGTGCACGTCCCGGCCGCGGCGTCGGTCCCGGCGGCGGGCTCGGTCAGCGCGAACGCGCCCAGACGGCGGCCGGAGGCCATGTCGGCGAGGTACTTGTCCTTCTGGGCCTGGCTCCCGAACTTGTAAATGGGGAAGGTGGCCAGCGTGGTGTGCGCCGTCATGATGACGCCCGTGGTCGCGCACGCCCGCGACACTTCCTCCAGCGCAATCATGTAGCTCACGTAGTCGGTGCCGGCACCCTCATATTCCTCGGGATAAGGCATTCCCATGAGGTTCATTCCCGCCATTTTCGGGAGAACTTCCTCGGGGAAGCGGTGGTCCCGGTCGACCTCGCCCGCCACGGGGGCCAGTTCAGCCTCGGCGAACTCCCTTACCGTGCTGCGCACCAGTTCCTGCTCGTCAGTCAGTTCGAAGTCCATATACGGGCACCTCCCGGAATTGCCGGCCCATCCGGCATGATTAAATATTCAAATTTCATCTGATCCGGCACCGGGAGAATCAATTCCCGCACATGCCGCATCACAATAAGGGCCAAATTAATTCGGCGGCCCACCGTGACGTAGGGGCTAAGGTCCTGTCCCGGCCGGTCGCCGGCCGGGAAATTGCGCAGGCCGACGGTCCGGCAGTGCGGGACGTTCGTCCTCTTGCCGTGCGGCGAGGTCTGACAGAGGCTCAAGTCAACATCTGCGTTGATGAGCTTCCTGGCTGTAAGCCGGTCTGCCGGTCCGACCGGCAGATCTGGGCAGACCACGGCGGCCTGGACAGGTAAGGGGAACGTTATGACCGAACTGAACGATGTGGTGGTGCTGTCCGGCACCCGCACGGCCATCGGCAAGTACGGCGGCGGCCTCGCGAGCGTCCCGCCGTGCGACCTCGCGGCGACGGTGGTCCGCGAGGCGGTACGCCGGTCCACTGTCGATCCGGAGGATTTCGGTCACGCGGTCTTCGGCAACGTGATTCACACCGAGCCCAGGGACATGTACCTGAGCCGGGTGGCCGCCGTCAACGGCGGCCTCCCCGTAACCATGCCGGCCTTCACCGTCAACCGGCTGTGCGGCAGCGGGCTGCAGGCCATCGTCTCGGCCGCCCAGCTCATCTCGCTGGGTGACGCCCAGGTCGCGGTGGCCGGCGGGGCCGAGTCAATGAGCCGCGGCCCGTACTGGCTGCCCGGCATGCGCTGGGGCCAGCGGATGGGCGACGGCGCGGCCATCGACCCGGTGGTCGGCGCGCTGAACGACCCGTTCCTCTCCTGCCACATGGGCGTGACGGCCGAGAACGTGGCCGGGGACTACGGGATCTCCCGCGAGGACCAGGACGCGCTGGCGGTCGAAAGCCACCGCCGGGCCGCGGCGGCGACGGCGGCGCACTACTTCGACGAGCAGATCACGCCCATCCAGGTCATCGTGAAGAAGAAGACCGTCGAGATCACGACCGACGAGCACTTCCGGTCGGACGTCAGCCTGGAGTCCATGGCCCGGCTGCGCCCGGCGTTCTCCAAGGAAGGCACGGTCACCGCCGGGAACGCCTCGGGCATGAACGACGCGGCGGCCGCGGTCGTGCTGGCCAGCAGCGCGTACGCCGAGAGCCACGGCCTGCAGCCGATTGGCCGCCTGGTCGGCTACAGTCACGCGGCCGTCGAGCCCAGGGTCATGGGCATCGGCCCGGTGCCGGCCGTCAGGAAGGTGCTGGAGAAGACCGGCCTGAAGCTGGACGAGATCGACGTGTTCGAGGTGAACGAGGCCTTCGCGGCCCAGGCCCTCGCCGTCATCCGGGAGCTCGGCCTGCCCGAGGACCGGACCAACCCCAACGGCAGCGGCATCTCGCTGGGGCACCCGGTCGCCGCCACCGGCGCCCTCCTGACCGTCAAGACGCTGTACGAGCTGAAGCGCGTCGGGGGCCGGTACGGTC
>Ga0209839_10000575_pt1 | contig 18544 bp, 16 predicted proteins | sample OrgsoiDNA2013050_FD_185800 | JGI IMG/M metagenome (GOLD analysis project Ga0209839, IMG submission 185800) | Permafrost soil microbial communities from the Arctic, to analyse light accelerated degradation of dissolved organic matter (DOM) -... | ecosystem: Environmental > Terrestrial > Soil >... | reverse complement strand
CTTGTTATCGCCTGGGCCAGGGTGCTATACTGGTAGATATGTGAAGGCTTGAAGCCCGCCCCCTTTCGGGCGGGTTTTCGTCTGACATACCGCTTTTACATAGGGAGATAATGGAGAGATGAGCGATGGTGTGGGGCAATGGCGCTTTTTGTGCAGCGTTGCATAATGGCCTGGTATTGGCTACTACAAGGAGGTTTTTTACACATGGTTATTGAAGTTATGAATCCGTTTGAAGTTGCGATCGCGCAGTTCGATGAAGCAGCTGAGCGTCTCGGACTATCGCAATCAATGCGCGCTATTTTACGTAAACCCAAGCGCGAACTGATCGTCAATTTTCCCGTGCGCAGGGATAACGGCGATATAGAGATGTTTACGGGCTACCGGGTGCAACATAATATCACTCGCGGCCCCGCCAAGGGTGGCATCCGTTTCAGTCCCGAAGTCTCGCTGGACGAAGTGCGCGCGTTGGCGATGTGGATGACGTGGAAGTGCGCGGTCGTCGGCATTCCATTCGGTGGCGCGAAGGGCGGCGTCATCTGCGATCCCCATACGATGTCGCGCAACGAGCTTGAGCGTATGAGCCGCCGCTACGCGACCGAGATCTCCATTATCATGGGTCCCAACAGCGATATCCCCGCCCCCGACATGAACACCAATCCACAGGTCATGGCCTGGATGATGGATACCTTCTCCATGCACCAGGGCTACTCCGTTCCCGCCGTCATTACCGGCAAGCCACTGGCGATTGGAGGCAGCGAGGGCCGCCTGGAGGCGACGGCACGCGGCGTACAGGTTGTCACACGCGAGGCGTTGAAGGACCTGAATATGCTGCCCGATCGTTGCTCCGTCGCGATTCAGGGCTTTGGCAATGTGGGCAGCGTGACGGCCCGCCTGCTCGCTGAATTGGGCTGCAAGATCGTTGCCGTGAGCGATATCAAAGGCGGTATCTACAATCCGTCGGGCATCGATGTACACCTGGCGCTGCGCTACTCCAAAGAACATGGCAACCTGTCGGGCATGCCGGGGACCGAGCGTGTCACGAACGCCGAACTACTGGAACTGCCGTGCGATATTCTCATCCCTGCCGCGTTGGAGAACCAGCTAGTTGGCCGCAATGCCGCGCGCGTCAAGGCCCGCCTGGTCGTCGAGGCCGCGAACGGACCCACGACGCCCGACGCCGAAGCGATCCTCTACGATAAGGGTGTGACGATTGTGCCTGACATCCTGGCGAACGCTGGCGGCGTGACGGTGAGCTACTTCGAATGGGTGCAGGATCTGCAGCGCTTCTTCTGGGCCGAGCACGAGATCAACGATCGCCTTGAAACAATTATGACGAGATCGTACAACGCCATGCGCCACAAGGCGCGTGAGCAGCAGACGAATCTGCGCATGGGCGCGTATCTGCTGGCCGTGGCTCGTGTCGCCGAGGCGACGGAGCTGCGCGGGGTCTATCCGTAAGCGCGATCATGAGCAGGCTCGAACTCCAGGATCTTCAGCCAGATTTCCGGCCTGCTCTCGTTTTCCGAGGACTCAACCCTGAAAAGCACGTTTACGCGTTCCACGCCGACAAGCTCCTGCCGCCTGTGGGCAGCGCGCAAAAACGTTCCTGCTATGCGCAGCCCATTTCCGCTTCCCAGCTTCAGGCGCAGATTCTGTCCATTGGCACCGCTGGACCACTTATCGAGCAGGCGCAGACCCTCCATCTTGAAGAGAGGGTCGGGATTGCCTGCGCCGAATGGACTCAGTTGGCGCAACGACTTATACATGCCATAATTGAGGTTCTCAAGCCTGGTGAAGACGAGATCGACCATCTGCGGATTTGGGGGCGGCGCGCTCTCCTGTTCGGTAATGATGCCCGTCGGGTCTGGCAAGTCCGTTCCCTCGATGATGGCAGGGGCTTCGCCGTTTGCCTGCCAGTTGAGGAGATGTGCGTGCAATTCTTCGATGCGTTCGCTGCGAATGGTGAAGCCTGCGGCCTGGGCGTGCCCACCGTAGCGCTCCAGGCGCGTAGCGAAGCCGCGCAGAGCCTCGATGATATTGAAGCCCTTCTGGCTGCGGGCGGACCCACGGCTCAAATGCGTCTCATTGTCGTTGCTCAGGACGAGCACAGGCTTGTTGATCTCCTCCGACAGCTTGCCCGCTACAAGACCGATAATGCCCTCGTGCCAATTATCGCCGCTGACCAGGACGATCGCTCTGGTGGGTTGATGCTGTGCCTGTGCGCGCACACTACGCATCAGCTCCTCGGTCTCCTGCTGGCGCGCATGATTGAGCTGGTCAAGTTCGGCGACGCGTGCGCTGGCCTCATCTGTATCATCGGTTGTCAGCAATTCGAAGGCGATGCTCGCCTCCTTCATCCTGCCCGCCGCGTTGATGCGCGGCGCGAGGCCGTAGGCGATATCGCGCTCGCGAATATTACCTGGATGCAGGTTCGCGCTACGTATCAGCGCCTGCAAGCCCGGTTTGCGCGTTGCGTTGAGGCGCTGCATACCCAGGCGGACCAGGGTATGATTCTCGCCTAGCAGAGGAGCAATGTCCGCCACGGTGCCGACCGCGACGAGGTCAAGCAACTCCATCTCTTCCTCTGTAGAGCGCTTATAAGCCCGATAGAGGGCCTGTGTCAGCTTGAATGCTACTCCTACTCCACATAAGTAATGCTCGCCGTATGTGCAGTCTGGACGCCAGGGATTGACCATTGCGTAGGCCGCCGGGAGTTGTGCTGGCGGATGATGATGGTCGGTGATGATTACGTCGATGCCCAGCGTATGAGCGTACGCGATCTGCTCAACGTCGGAGCTGGCGCAATCGGTAGTGATAATCAACTGCGTGCCACGCGCCTTGAGCTGATCAAGCGCGGGAAGGTTGAACCCACAGCCGTCGCGCTGTCGGTGCGGAATATGGTAGTCGAGGGGCGCGGCGGGGTCTTTGAGCACACGTAGGGCGCGGAAGAGGAGTGCGGAAGAGGTGACGCCATCGGCATCGTAATCGCCGTAAACGGTAATATGCTCTTGCTGCTCCAACGCTTGCTGTATGCGCGTCACCGCTCGTGACATGTCGATGAGCGCGTGCGGATCAGGCGTCTCCTCGTAGCGCGCGGCGATAAACTTCTGCATCTCCGCGACGGTTTGCAGGCCGCGATTATGCAGGATCTGGGCCTGGACTCGAGTGATGCCCGCCGCCTCTGCCGCGTGAAAAAATTCCTTCGTCAATTGTTCGTATACTTTTATCTGTGATGGTGCTTCCACGCATGTTTCCTTCCAGCTAATCGGGCAGCAAGCGGAGAAAGACCTCGTTACCGAGCAAGCGTCCGCGCTGACTCAGGCGCAGCCAACCGTCCTCTTTTTCCAACAATCCAGCCTCTTCCACAACGCGCAGCCGATTCCCCACGAACTGCGCGAAGGGTTGCCCAAAGCGCTGCTCAAAGGTAGGGAGATGCAGGCCGATAGACGTACGCAGCGCCAGGAACGCCGTTTCGGACATTGCCTGCTCGTGGCCGACCACCTCGCTCTCGATCTCGGGTATGCGTCCGGTCTTGAGCTGTTTGATATACGTCAGCGGATCGCGCTCGTCGGAGAAGCGCCTGCCAGCGAAGCTCGAGTGCGCTCCGGCACCCATGCCGATATAGGGCAGATTCTGCCAGTAGGTCAGGTTGTGGCGGCTGTGCTGGCCCGGCAAGGACCAGTTAGAGATTTCATAGTTTACATAGCCCGCACGTTGCAGCAGTTCATCGGCGTACTCATACATGTCCGCGCAAAGGTCCTCGTCGCCCGGCACAATACTGCCTTCCTGCGTCCACGTATAGAACGGCGTGCCCTCCTCGATGATAAGGGAGTAGAGCGAGAAATGGTCGGGATGCAGGTCCAGGGCGCGCTCAAGCGTCTCGCGCCAGTGCTGGATCGTCTGTCCCGGCAGGCCGAACATAAAATCGAGGTTGAGCGAGGTAAAACCAGCGGCCCGCGCATAGCGCACCGCCTGCGTAATCTCCTCCGGCGAGTGGATGCGTCCCAGCGTCTTGAGCAGACCCGCGTCGAAGCTCTGCGCGCCCATGCTCAGCCGATTGATGCCAGCGGCGCGCAGGCCCACCAGTTGCTCCTGCGAGAGCGTACCGGGATTGGCCTCCAGCGTGATCTCCGCGTCCTTATCGACCGCGAAGGCATCGAAGCAGGCGTTAAGCAGGCGAGAGATCTGGTCCACCCCCAGCATACTGGGCGTGCCACCGCCGAAGAAGATAGTGCGTGATCGGCGCAGAGAACCGTCCGCGCGCCGTGCCATCTTGCCCGCGAGCTCTATTTCGGTCAGCAGAGCGCGTACATACGGCTCGCGCAAAGGGAGGATGCCCGCGTAGGTATTAAAGTCGCAATAATGGCAACGCGTATGACAAAAAGGGATGTGCAGGTAAAGTGAAGCCGTCTCTAGAAGCTGCTGCACAGGCTCCGAGGGTTGTAGAAGCGTCTGAAACGCCCTGGTTGTGCTGTCGAGTGCTGTATTGGTCATGTAAATTGCTGTTTTCCTGGGTCCGCAAGAGCCGGGCCTATCGTCTTCCCTCCCATCGCGTGAGGCAAGAAAAGACGATAGGTCGTTGGTAGTTCTTACTGGCCTGTACCCGAACCTGTACCGACCGTCGGTGTACCGGCAGCCGCTGGTGGCGATGCAGGGATCGCTGGCGTCGTGTTCGGTATATTTGACGGATCGAGTAACTTGTTCTGGTCGCTGGCTATAGTTGTCAGGTTCTGCTGTGCCTTCACCGATAGCAGCCAGGAAGTCAGAGCGTTGCCTTGCAGGCTGCTCAGCGTCGTAGCGTCTACCGAACGGGCGGGATCGATCTGTAGAATCTGAATGATGTGGTAGGCACCATTCTCCGTAATCACAGGACTCAGCTCATTGGGCTTGCGCGCCGGGTCGAAGATCCAGTTATCCACGATGCCGCTCGTGCCTGATGCAATCGTCTGGGCGTACTGGCCCTTTGCCAACCAGCCGAGATCGCCGCCCTTTGTATTTGTGCTGGTATCGACGGATTTGGTCGCGAGCTTAGCAAAGTCGCCGCCGTTCTTGAGTTGCTTCAGATTATTGTTCGCATCCTGCTGCGTACTGAAGGTCATTTCGCGCGCGTGTACCTGGTACAGCGGGGGAACGATCTGCGCAGCGAGGTACGACTGCATATTGTCGCGGCGCACCTTGATCGTCATCATCGCGCGCGCGTCATTGTTGCTCAAGCTGTTATCACTCAAAAATTTACTGTAGTTGGTCGACTTAGGCAGATTGGCGGTAAAGTCGCTAATAGCGCGATCGGTCTGACCGCTCGTCGGCTCAACCTTTGCCTGCACCGTGCTATTCTGCTTTGCCAGCCACTGACGAATAAACACATCGTCCTGCAGCCAACCGACGCTCTGATTCCCGAACTGTGATTGCGTAAAGAGCTGCATCTCGTTCGGAATCGTCGTCTGTGCCATCGCCTGATACTGCACATTCGCCTGATCGTGCGTGCTCTGCGCGGCGGCGAGCTGGCTTTCCAGGCTTGTACGCTCTTTACTGGTGCCCTTTGGTAGTGCTTTGATCTGCGTGTTCAGTTTGTCGAGAGTGGTCTGCGCATCGGCTACCTGTTTGCTCAAATTATCGCGCTGGGCGTTCAGGCCATTGGGACCATAGATATTGTTGGCCTCAAGCTGTGCGGCTAGGGCGAAGAGCTTGCGGTAGTCGGACTGTGGAATGGCCTGGCCGTTCACCGTAGTAATTGGTTGGGCGGGGACGATAATATTGATGTTCACCCAGAAGCCGACGACGACAGCGACAATAAGTAATCCGATAAGAGCGGTTGTGGCCCAGATTATGCGGCTTTGCAGCCGATTTTTTTCGTGACGAGAGAGGTGGCCTCCCCATCCAAAAGCAAGGGGTTTGCCATCGCGGCGCGCCTCGACATGTGCCGTCTGTCGCGTATATTTTTTTGCTTTAGCAGAGCGCGCCGACCGCTGATCTTTTGGTCTACGTGCCGTCTGACTAGTCATCAAAACCTCCATTGAGGATACTCGTGACCGGGTGTCACGGAGAGGAAACGCTACCTCTACTGAAGGATATGAGACTTCCCGAACGCCTGTTTCAAACGTTCGGGATGACTCACGATCATTCTGTGACCACTCCCCTTGGGCTGGAAACCCAGAGGCTTCTCAGGGGCGTATCCCCTGAAGGCTCAGCCCGAGCCTTAGAAGCAGGAGCCATAACCCCCGCGCCGCTTTACATTCCGCGCATGTGTTCGGCGGTGTAGGGGAGCAGGGCCATAAAGCGTGCCTGCTTGATTGCTGTACTTAAACCACGCTGATGCTTGGCGCAGGTACCCGTCTTGCGGCGGGGCTCGATCTTGCCGCGATCAGAAATGTAGCGTTTCATAAAGCGACTGGCATCTTTGTAGTCGATCTCACGTACATGGTCATGGCAAAACTGACATATTTTGCGACGTGACGAGCGCTCGCCGCGCCCGCCTTCGCGTCTATCGCGGCGTGGGCCGCTTGATCCTTCACTTCGTCTCTGCACTGAACTTCTCCTCCATGTCCTTCAAAATGAGAAGGGGTATTTAGAAGGGGTGATCGTCCAGGTCTCCAAGCGCGTCGGTATCGTCTGTATTGCCGCCTACGAAGCTCTGCGAGCTGCTCTGGCTCTTAGGCGTGAGCATCTCCATATCGTTAGCCTGTACCTCGATCGCTGTGCGTTGAGCGCCTTCGCGATCGGTATACTTACGCGTGATCAGGCGTCCCTCAATGAACACCTTGTTCCCTTTACGCAGGAAGTTATTGCATATTTCAGCAAGCTGACGCCAGGCAACAATGTTGAACCACTCCGTCTCTTCCTGACGTTCGCCAGTAGCCGACTTTGTAACGCGACTAACGGCAAGGGAGAACTTGGTAACGGCAATTCCACTAGGGGTGTAGCTCATCTCCGGGTCGCGGCCCAGATTTCCAATTAGCATAATTTTGTTCATTGCTCAAAATCCCTTCGCTGTAATAAACTCACCCCGACTACTACTTTCCTTAGAGATAACATGAACGTACCCAGACATATAACACTAAGCTTCGATCGTTTCCTCAATCGCAGGTGGAACGTCTTCCGTGTCAGGCACAGCGGCCTCGGAGACAGTAGGAGTTTCCTCCTTTGGAGCCTCTGTGGCTTCTGTTGCAACGGGGGCCTGCTCCTGTGTTGCGGCAGCGGCAGCTTCGCTCTCTTGAGCGCTGGCCGCAGCGGCAGCGGCGCGTGCCTCGCGTTCCTCGCGTTCCTTCTGGACGGCCTTGGGATCGCGTTTCTTGGTCATGTGACGGAGAACCGTTTCAGAAACCTTCAGTGTACGTTCGAGTTCGCTCACGGTCTCAGGCGTCAGAATCATATCGACGAATATATAAAAACCATCGCGGTGGCGCTCGATGGGGTATGCCAGGCGGCGACGCCCCCATTGATTGACCCTGACAATCTGGCCGCCATAATTGGCGACGATCTGTTCGACACGGTCTAGAACGGCGCGTGTCTCCTCTTCGCTGACTTCGGGATTGATGATCAATCCAAGTTCGTAATCTCTACTCACGCGAAGTCGCCTCCTTCCTCTGGGTGTGCTTCCAGTCAGCGCATTTTTAATGGATGCGGGTTGGTGAACCGCGACGGGCGGGCTTGTAAACCGCGCCCCTACATTTTAAAATGCTATCTGCCGGAGCAGGTGGAGCATCAACAATGCGTTGATGCTGTGTAACAGATGCCGCTTGCTTTCTGCGGCGTCAACAAAAAATTGTCCCACGCTGGTCGTGGGTTATGATGCCTGCTAAGATGCGCCCTACGCTCGTTTCTTCCTCTGTCAGGAAGTATGTTACGAATCCGCGCATACTATGGGGAGGCCATCAATACCACGCTATTATAACACTGTTCTCTATGTCTGACAATAGAGTCGAGGTGTACTGACCTCATTTGTCTATTCCTCTAATACAGAGAAAAAACGGATATGCAGAAAAAATGCTGCATTTTTCAGATTTTTTGCCTTAAATCTCAGAACGAAGGGTACTGAAGAGCTACAGACAAACAGGCAATGCTAGTATTGCATCGTGAAAGAGAGTATGGTATAATCTCGTCGCAAGCGGGGTCAAACTCCTGAAAAAGGCTACTCTGCGCCTTTGATAGAGCAACTAGAGATTGAAGGGTCTTCAATCCCACCTACACTGCCTCTCTCCTGTTCTTGTGTCTGGTGCTGTACCTTACACTCAAACGGATTAAGATACATGGTAAGTGCATGTAAAAAAAATATGCCCCGTCCAAGTTAGTTAGAAAGAAAGAACAATGAAGCAGAAGCTAAGAACGCACAAAGCTATGGCCAAGCGCGTCAAGGTCACCGGCTCTGGCAAGTTTATGCGCCGCAAGGTGGCGATTAACCACCTGCGCCGCAACAAGTCTCCCGAGGCTGTTCGTTCAATGGATAAGACGTTTCACTTGACGACCGCTGACACGCGGCGTCTGAAACGCCTGCTTCCCTATGCCTTTTAATATCGCGAGGAGAGGAAATATAAACTATGCCAAGAGTAAAGCGTGGCGTACCCGCCCACAAGAAGCATAAAAAGATATTGCAGATGGCCGAGGGCCATCGTGGCACGCGTAAGCGTCTCTTCCGTCCCGCGCACGAATCGGTCATGCGCTCGATGGCGTATATGTATCGCGACCGCAAAAATCGCAAGCGCGATATGCGCGGCCTGTGGATTACGCGCATCAATGCTGCCGCCCGCATGTATGGCGTGAGCTACAGCAATCTGATGCACGCGATTCATGTTGCCAATATTCAGGTTGATCGCAAGATTCTTGCTGAGATGGCGGTGAACGACGAGGCGGCCTTTGGGGTGCTGGTCAAACAGGCGCTGGATGCTGTGAAGTAGGCACTCACACCTATAAAGGGCGACCATACGGAGCATTTCTCCTCATTTTTAGGGAATGGCACGTGTGGTCGCTTTTGCTATATTGTATTGATAAGGAAGTGTTGTTCTGTCAGGGGCGAGTATGTCGGGAATTACCAGTCCGTCGAATCCGCGCATCAGCAGGCTACAGACGTTGCACACGACGCGGGGGCGCAAGAAGAATGGTCAGTTCCTCATGGAGGGACTCAACCTGCTTGAGACGCTTCTCGACGCCTCTATCGTTCCCCAGGAGATTTACTACCAGCCAACACTCTTGCAGCGTACTCCCAGGGGCAAAGCTCTGCTTGATCGTTTGCTGTATACGCGGGAGCTGCCTGCTGTTCTGGTAGAGGTGAGCGAGCGTGTTATGGAGGCGGTGAGCGATGTGCAGAGCGCGCAAGGGGTCGTGAGCGTGCTGGGACTCGATGCCCTCAACGCGGACCAGCTGCGCGCCCGCCGTCCTGAAAAGCGGCGTCCGGCACTCTTGATTCTGGATGATCTGGCCGATCCAGGCAACATGGGCACGATTCTGCGCACGGCCCTGGCAACGGATGTAGATACGGTGTTGCTGACGCCTGATTGCGTGGATTATCTCAGTCCAAAGGTCATGCGCGCGGCTGCGGGCGCGCACATCGCGCTGCCGGTGGAGGCGAACCTTGCGTGGGCCGCGATCGCTGAGAGGATCGCTCTCCACTGTCCCGCTGCTCCTCGTACCCTGCTGGCGGAGGCGGGTAGCGAGCACCTGTACTACGCACAAGATCTCTCCTCTCCCTTCGCGCTTATCGTCGGCAATGAGGCGCATGGTCCCTCCAAGGGAGCTAAAGCATTGGCAACGCTGACGATTACAATACCGCTTGCCAATGGCGTAGAGTCACTGAACGCTGCCATAGCGAGCGGTATTATCCTCTACGAGATGGTGCGCCAGCTCGGATCTCAGGGCGACCGCGAGGGTCGCCCGTACAAGGACACGCGTTGAATTCCATCGCTTTCTTGTACGGGCGACCCTCGCGGTCGCCCTGAAAGAGTTATCGCTCTGAAGGCTGGCCTGAGAGCCAGTCTTTGTTTTCTCAGCCCTGGCGGTTTCCATCCGCCTGCGTAGAGACGGTGCCCCATTCCCATCCATTATGTCCGTTGCTATAATTTACCAGCTGGTTGTCAGGAAAAACATGGTTGCCGGTGGGCGAGAGTGACTGGGGCGGATGAGCCGTGGCGCTGACGGTGCGGAAGATGCCGCTGAATGAGAGCGGCGTGTCAATATCTTCGGCGTTTTCACCCTTTTTGCGCATAAGATAATCCTGATTCTCGCGCATCTTGAATGCCTCAACCGATGAGCGCAGCTGTTCTACCAGGCGCGTCAGGCGTTCCATGCTCTGCGAAGCCTCACGCGTATTGAGTCCGCTCTGTTGCGTCGATTCCGATACCTCGTGCATAATCTGCACCACGGAGCTGGATGAGTTCAACTGGTTCAGCGCTACCTGGTTGATAGCCTCAATCTCGTGGGCCTGATGTTCAACGGCGGCGAAGATCGATTCCAGGGCGATACCAGCCTCCTGGGTGAGGCGAGTGCCTGCGGCGGTCTCGCGCTCGGTATCGTGCATAGAGATGGCAGCTGCGCCTATATCTTCGCGCACGCTGCGAACGATGCGTGCGATCATGCCCGCCTGATCCTTTGCTCGTTCGGCCAGACGGCGAATATCCGCCGCGACGGCACCGAAGCCCTTGCCATTCTCGCCGGCCATCGCGGCTTGAATGGCGGCATCGAGCGCCAGGCGATTGGTCTGGTGCGCGATGCTGGCTATGACCTCGACGATCTCATCAATCTCACGCGACCGTTCGCCGAGCGTCTGAACCTTGCTGGAGGTCGCCTGCACGTTTTCGTTGATACGTCCCATGCCTTCGATCGCTTGCTGCACGGATTCGCGCCCGGTCTGAGCGTCCTGGCGCGCTACGCGTGCGACTCTGTAGAGGCGTTGCGAGCGATCGGCGACCTGTCGGCTCGATGCTGCGGAGCGTTCCACCTCTATGGCTGCGTCGGAGATCTGCTGAATCTGCATGTCGCCGGTCTCTACCAGCTGCATCATGCGCTCCAGGACCGTCGTGGTCGAGGTCTCCACTTCATGCGCGACCACCTTGACGCGGATCACCAGGCTACCTAGCTCTTCGACCATGTAGTTGAAGGAGTCGGCCAGGACGCCCAGCGCGTCAGCCGTGACCTCTGCCTGGACGCGCAGGTCTCCCTCGCCGACGCCGCTCACTTCGCTGACGAGCTTCTCGACCTGCGCCTGCAGGATGTCGCGCTGCGACTTCGTTTCCTGAATCAGGTGTACGATATTGTCAAGCATGCTGTTCATGGACGCGGCGACCATGTTGATCTCATCGTGCCCTGGTATCTTTGCGCGCGCTTCGGTCTCGCCCCTGGCAATGCTCCTGGTGAGCGCGGTGAGCTGGCTCAGTGGATGTGTGATAGTGAGATTGACGATATAGCCGATGGCGATTACGACGATAAGCGTTATTAATAGGGCAAGGGCGACGGCCAGAATAATGGGATTAATCTGTGATGGGCTAACCTGCGCGACTGTATTGCTCACCTGCTCAGCTATCTGCACGACTCCAGCCCAGGTGGTCTGGATAGGAGTGTAGTTCGTGTTTGCCTGTGCCAGGGATGCGTCTATATTGCCACCGTTTTGGAGCGCCTGGATGGTCTGCGCCTGCGCGTCCCTATAGCGTATCCAGAGGGTATTTGCCTGCTGAATCGCGTTCTGTTGAACTTGCACGAGAGTCGATTTGGGATCATCTGTCTGCACTATGGCGCGGGTGTTGCTTAATTGGGCGGCGCTACTAAGCTGGTAGAGCTGCGGATAGTGCGCGAGGGTGCTTGTAAAGGTCTTTTCGTTATTGGCGAGAGTATTCAGGAGTGCCTGCATCTGATGTGAAGAATGAAACCCCTGCGCCTTGTACTGCTCGCTTGCCACATTGAGCAGGTCGTGGTTCCTCTGCAGTGCAAGGCTGGCGTTCAATGTATCCTCCACCATGCGCGTGCTTGCCTGCATCGCCTGGCTGCGCGCCCCTTGCGCATTGAGAAACGTGATACCCAGCACGGAGATCATGATGCCAGGAACGATCGCCGCCAGCAAAAAAGCATAAAAGAGTCGACGAAAGATGGGGATATTGCTCACCAACCTGACCATACTGCTCTAGCCTCCTGAACGTTTGTCTGAAGCTTATACAAGAAATTGCTAAAAGATAACAATTTACTTGTGTATTTGTATGCTGCCCACAAATATCGGGTAAAGCGTTATATACACGAGATTGTACCCTACTTTTTCAATATCGTCAGGATTCCGAAAATCGATGGCCCGATAGTCCTGGTTAAGCGAGCCGCGAACGTGCTATACTTGAGAGTAAGAGTAAAGAGAGAAAGTGAATCAAGCAAGAGGGTGAGCAATTGAGCGAGTGAATAATACACTCTTGAAGACGAAGGAGTTTTTTTATGAGTACATCCTCTGTAGCGCGCTGGCCATTTCAGAAGGTGCTTATCGTCAATAGGGGCGAGATTGCGGTACGCGTCATTCGCGCGTGTCGTGAGCTGGGGCTGCGCAGCGTGGCAGTGTATAGTGATGCGGATCGTAATGCGTTGCATGTGCGTATGGCGGATGAGGCCTATCACATCGGGCCTTCGGTCGCGGCCAAAAGTTATTTGAACATTCCCGCACTCGTCGAGCTTGCGAAGCGCGTTGGTGTGCAGGCCGTGCATCCGGGCTACGGTTTTCTTTCTGAGAACGCCTCTTTCGTCAGGGCGTGCCAGGAAGCGGGCTTAATTTTTGTGGGTCCGTCGCCGGAGTCGATGGAGTCGATGGGCGAAAAAACGGCGGCCCGCCGTACCGCCCAGGCTGCCAGGGTGCCGATTGTGCCGGGGGCGATGACGACGGATATTGGTGATGACGCGCATGTGGCGGAGATTGCTGAGGGCCTGGGCTATCCTATTTTGTTGAAGGCGGCAGCGGGTGGCGGAGGCAAAGGTATTCGCTTTGTGAGCGACGCGCGCGACCTTATAGCGTCTATGCGTACGGCTCGCAGTGAGGCGAAGAGCGCCTTCGGCGATGACCGCGTTTATCTTGAGAAGGCGATCTCCCCTGCCCGCCATATCGAGGTGCAGTTTATCGCCGATACGCACGGCAACGTGGTGCATCTGGGCGAGCGCGAGTGCAGCATCCAGCGCCGCCATCAAAAACTGGTCGAGGAGGCACCATCGCCTATCGTCGATGCAGAACTGCGCGCGCGCATGACCTCCGCCGTCGTAAATCTGGTGCGTTCCATTAATTATGTGAATGCAGGAACGGCTGAGTTTCTGATGGGGCCGGACCGCAATTTCTACTTCCTGGAGGTCAATGCGCGCGTTCAGGTGGAGCATCCCGTGACCGAGTGGTGTACGAGTGTCGATATTGTGCAGGAGCAGTTCCGTATCGCCGCCGGTCTGCCACTGTCATTTACGCAGGAACAGATCGAGATGCGCGGCTCCGCCATTGAGTGTCGCATTTCAGCGGAAGATCCAGAGAACCGCTTCCTGCCCGCAACGGGCATGGTCCAGACGCTGCAGGAACCGTCTGGTCCGGGCGTGCGCGTTGATAGCAGCCTGTATCCCGGATTACAGATTCCGCTCTTCTACGATCCGCTGCTCTCGAAGCTCATTGTTTGGGGTAGAGACCGCACGCAGGCCATCGCACGCATGCGCCGTGCCCTCGATGAATACCAGATTCTTGGTGTGCGTACTACCCTGCCCTTTGCGCGTTGGCTGATGGACCAGCCACGCTTTATCGAGGCTAATTTCTCTACCGACTTTATCGCCGAGGAATGGGATACGCGGCAGAAAGCGGCGGAGATAGTTCCCGTTGCAAGTGCAGGCGAGCTGCAAAACGGTCAGCACGCCGGACTCGCACCCGCTCAGGTGGCGTCGATCGTCGGTGGCCTGCTGATGCACGAACAACTGGCCGAGGATAAGCAGCGCCGCCATCCAGCCGCGAACTCTGATGAGGAGGGGAGCCGCTGGCGCGAGGTGAGCCGCAAAGATGTGCTCAGGCGCATTTAGCCAGGGTTAGATCCGCCAGGGTCATTTTTCTTGAACTGGCCCTGGCAGCTTAAAGGTTGGTGGCGTTTTGCCGTGCCTCTGCGCGGCGGCGGCCTTGAGGCGCTCGACGGACTCATAGGGGACGTAGCGACCGCCCAGGGGTGTGGGATGGATGCCCGGCCCATGAAAGTCGGTCCCGCCTGTGGGTATAAGATGATGCTCATCGGCGATCGTCAAGAGAGACTGGACCTGCTCGGGCGTGTAGGGACCGTAGTAGACCTCAAGGCCCTTCAGCCCGGTGGCGACGAGGTCTGGTAGCCAGCTACGCAGGCCGTCCAGACCTGGCATCGTGAGAGGATGGGCCATTACTGGTATGCCGTTGGCGCTGGCGATCAGGCGTATGGCGTCCTGGGGAGCGAGCTTGTAACGCGGTATATAGCCAGGTCGCCCGGCACCGATATATTTGTCGAACGCTTCCCCAATGCTCTTCACATATCCCTTCTCCAACAGAGCCTCCGCGACATGTGGGCGACCGACCGAACCCTGAGCGATCTCGCGCACGCGTTCCCAGGCGATATTGAGTCCTTGCTCATGGAGCTTCTCAACCATGCGTTGTCCACGCAGCACGCGTGCATCGCGCAGCGTACTCAGCACCGCTTGGAGCTCCGTGCGCTGGTATTCGATGAAATAGCCCAGGACATGCACCTCGCCGCCTTTGACATCGGTATTGAGTTCGATGCCGGGGATGAGCTCAATGCTGTGGGTCTGAGCAGCCTGCAATGCCTCAATGAGGCCATTGGTACTATCGTGGTCGGTCAGCGCCTGTACCTTTAATCCGGCTTCGGCGGCCTGGCGCAGCAGTTCGGTCGGCGCATAGATGCCATCCGAGGCGGTCGAGTGGGTATGCAGATCGACAATATTTGCCATGGCTCTCCTTGATCTCTTTCTCAGTAGGGAGGGGCCTTGCGTCCCTCCGGCCCGCCAACCGCGTCAGGGCAAGCGGAGGGACGCAAGGCCCCTCCCTACTGAAACGTATATTAACGCGCATAGTCGACGGAGCGTGTCTCGCGCACGACGCAGACCTTGATCTGGCCGGGATAATCGAGGTTCTCCTCGATCTTTTGCGCGATATCGCTGGCGAGGCGGCTGGCCGTGTACTCGTCGACCTCTTCCGGTTTTACGATAATACGTACCTCGCGACCCGCCTGAATGGCAAACGATTTCTCGACGCCGGTAAACGAATTGGCGATGCCTTCGAGCGCCTCCAGACGCTTGATATACAGATCGATCGTCTCGCGCCTCGCCCCTGGTCGCGCGGCTGAGATAGCATCTGCCGCCTGTACGATAGCAGCTTCCAGCGATTGCGGCTCCGTTTCCGACGCGTGGTGGGCCACCATCGCGTGAATGATCTTAGGTGACTTGCCAAAGCGGCGCGCCACCTCGCCGCCAACGATGGCGTGCGGCCCCTCGACCTCCTGGTCAATCGCTTTGCCCATATCGTGAAGCAGGGCAGCTGTCTTGCAGACGTTGACATCTGCGCCCAGCTCGTGCGCCATAGTTCCCGCCAGGATAGATACTTCGACCGAGTGGGCGAGCACGTTTTGTCCGTAGCTGGTGCGGAAGTGGAGTCGTCCGAGAATCTTGAGCAGTTCGGGCTGCAGGCCATGTACATTCGCCTCCAGCGCCGCGTTCTCGCCCGCCTCGCGTACAATCGCATCGACCTCCTGGCGCGCCTTGGCAACGACATCCTCGATGCGCGCTGGATGAATGCGTCCATCGAGAATCAGTTTCGTCAGGGCCAGGCGCGCCACCTCGCGACGCACGGGATCGAAGCCTGAGAGGATCACCGCTTCGGGCGTATCGTCGATGATGAGATCAACGCCGGTCGCGGCCTCCAATGCGCGGATGTTGCGGCCCTCGCGTCCAATGATGCGCCCCTTCATCTCATCGTTGGGAAGCGGGACGACCGAGACCACTGCCTCAGCAACCTGGTCGGAGGCACAGCGCTGAATCGCCAACGTGATGATCTCGCGAGCACGCGCATCGGCCTCTTCACGCACCTGCTCCTCGATGACACGCACGCGGCGCGCGGCCTCTTCGCGTACCTGGTCCTCGATACGAGAGAGCAAGAGATTTCTCGCCTGCTCCTCGGTGAGCTGCGCAATGCGCTCAAGCTCGTCGAGATGCTGCTGTTTGAGCGCTTCTACCGCGGCATGTGACTGTTCGAGGGCGCGCTCTCGGGCATTGATCTTGCGTTCGTGCGCCTCTAATGCATCAACCTTGCGCTCAAGATTCTCCTCTTTTTGCTGTATGCGTCGCTCCTGCCGTGACAATTCTGTGCGTCGCTCCGCGTTTTCACGCTCCATCGCGGAACGTAGAAGCGCCGTTTCATTGCGCGCTTCAAATAGAGCCTCCCTCTGCTGACTCTGGACCTCCAGCAGCCTTCGCTCGCTGGCCTCCTTCTCAGCGCGGAGACGCTCCTCGAAATGTACCCGGTTATGGGTCTTGCCAATATAGTAGCCGACGAAAACAGCGATGGCTGCTCCGATCGGTATAGTAACGATGAGGCCCACTATAACAATAGTCGTTGACACTTCGGCCTACCTCCAGTTTGTAAGGCGAACAGGCCTGTAAAGGCTTGGAAAATGAAAATCATAAAACGAGCGCATCTCCACGCCATTAACGGATTTGGGTTCCTGACGTGTATTATGCATGTCGGTAACGAGCGGACAGTGTGCAAAACATACTATGCGCCAAGCATACTATATAGGAGTGTTAAGAATACGTCAAGAATGAATCATTCGTAATTATAAATCAGCACGAAGGCAGGCATCCACATTCGGATGCCTGCTCTGGAAAAATGACCACCCAGTAGTAGGGATAGTTAGACGGTCCAGTGGCCGGTGATAAATTGCATCACCAGGAACGCCAGCATGGGCAGGGAGAAAAGCAGATATGTCTGATGTACCCAGGGACGCCGCCCCAGACGCGCCAGGACAATAAAGCCGACGAAGATCTCTAATACCAGTCGCTGCATCGACGGCATTGGATCGTACAGGCCGCCCGCGCTGGGAATGCCGGGGAAGAGCAGCGCGTAGACCAGGGCCAGTATGCCGAAGAGGGCAAGCGGCCACTGTGACCTGTCGAGCCGCTCCGGTCCGAAGAAACAGAGCACGAGGAGCGCGGCAAAGAGCACGAGCGCGGACAGGTCGATGATATTGTGCGGATTGACAAATGTAAAGGGCGTCAGCGTCAGCAGATCCTTGATGGCTATGAACGGGGCGACCAGCGGAAAGCTCAGCCCCTGCCGCCAGGATGTTTGCGCGTGCACAAAGGCGAGCGGATCGTGAAAATGCACGTAGAGAGCGTAGGCGAAGATGCCGAGGGCGAGTGGAATCAAGAGCACAGCGGGCAGGTGTATAAGCACGCGTAGCCCTTGCTTCGTCTGCTTATTGCGCCAGACCTGTTGGAGCTGCGGCCAGTGCTGACGCGCGTATTCGCAGACAAAGATGAGCGCCAGGAAGACACCGAGCGAGCGTGTCAGGGTTGCCAGGAAGCCGAACAGGCCCGCCAGCCACCAGGAGCCGCGCCGCAGTGTGTAGAAGCAGAGCAGCATGAAGAAGAGGAACAGCGACTCGTTGTAGCCCGCGAAGAAAAAGAAGGTTGTGGGGAAGATGGAGAGATAGAGGGCCGTGCGTTTCGCCGTCTCGCGGTCGAACTCCATCTCAACGAAGCGGTAGAGCACGATCAACGCGCCCAGAAAGGCTACATTGGAGATGAACATCGTCGCTTCCAGAATGTCGCGATGCGTGACGACGCTAAAGACGTGCGCCAGCGCCGGGAACAGGGGGAAGAAGGCGGCGTAATCCAGGCTGGGATAGCCGTGGGTCGCGATGGTGGCAAAGCGGATAGCATCCCAGTGATACCAGTCATAGACGATATCGTGGAAAGAAATCTTGCCGGGCCAGTAGTTAGGGACGAAGAAGAGCACGCCGCCGAAATATGCCAGCAGCACAAGGATAAAGCGGGTGACAAGGAACGTCGGGAGCACGGCGAGCGTCGCCTTCCACCAGGGCTCGCCGATTGCGCGCCATGTCTGGCGTGGAGGCGTGGATGCTTCCTGTACGGTAGCCGCGTCGGTAGCCATCTCTATAGGCGTAGCAGTCTCAGCAGCGGTTGTAGCGTTTTTATTGGTCGCTGCATCGGTTGTATCATCGGCTACATCAGTTTTATTGATGGTATTGGTTGTATCATCGGTTGTCGCAGCGGTTACGTCAATTTTTTTGAGCGCCGGATCGGTTACATCGCTGTCATCGGTTGCTTCGTCGATTGTATCACTGGTATCAGTGGTATTGGTTGCTGGATCGGTTGCATCAATTTTATTGGTAATATTGGTTGTTTTATCTGTCTGCATAAGGATACTCCTGCCCGGTGGAAATATGCTTCACGTCTTTAAATATCTGTACCGGCCCAATATAATAAACGAAACTGCGATTGGCAAATTAGCGTATCTATATACGACAGCAGCGGCGCAGAGATGTTCGTACAAGATATTCTACGTAGTTACTGC
>Ga0209839_10000574_pt1 | contig 18555 bp, 22 predicted proteins | sample OrgsoiDNA2013050_FD_185800 | JGI IMG/M metagenome (GOLD analysis project Ga0209839, IMG submission 185800) | Permafrost soil microbial communities from the Arctic, to analyse light accelerated degradation of dissolved organic matter (DOM) -... | ecosystem: Environmental > Terrestrial > Soil >... | reverse complement strand
CAAGACCTATTTCGCACGACAATCTCAGCCGAGCCAAGAAGGGCGTGCCCGCCGTGTGCCCGAAGGCCGCTGGTCTTCTGGCAGCAATCATGACCTCGGGTATCGAGGCTCGCATGCTGGATGCAGATGACATCCTGACCCGGCACGCTGCTTCTAGCCGCAGGAAACAGCGGCCTTTCTCCATCAAGCGATACGCCCGCATGATCGCTAGCGCTCAGGCGGGCAGCAGCGCGACGTCATAGTCGCCAAAGCGCTTATCTCGTGTCACGATGGTCAGCCCTTCGGCCCGCGCCTGGGCTATGAGCATCCGGTCGAAAGGGTCCTCATGGTGGCGGACGAGCTGCCCGGCCGCTACGCCATGGGCGATGCTGATCGGCAGCGGCAGGAATCCACCTGCCTGCACCTGATGCTCAAGGTCATCCGGTGCGGCCAGCTTCCCCAGCGCCTTCTTGATGGAAATCTCCCACGCGCTCACAGCCGACACCACGACAACAGTTGCCGGATCAGCGATTGCATCGCGCGCCCGCGTAGTCAGCCCCTCGTCTGCCAGCCACCACAGCAGGGCGTGCGTGTCCAGCAGGAGCCTCACGGACGCTCCCCCCGGAATGCGGCATCGATCTCATCCGGCAGCTCATCGAAGTCAGCGGCCATACTGACCTTTCCGCGCCATCCACCTGGCGTCCGCGGACGTGACGGCTCGGCCAATGCCACCAGCCGCGCGACTGGGCGGCCAGCCCGCGCGATGACGATCTCCTCGCCGGCGGCGGCGCGATCCAGGAGTTGCGACAGGTGGGTCTTAGCTTCGTAGACGTTCACGCTTTCCGGCATGCCATCAAGGTAAGTTATTGGTCTAGTCTAGTCAAGTTTGGCGCTCGCATCCCCGGGCCCGGCGCGAAAGCGTGCCACACCCGTGCCACACGGTACGGCGACTGAGGATCAGTCGCGGTAAGTCACGGGCACTCGCGCGCCCGCAGCCAGGACAGCTGCTGTGATCATCTACTTGCTGATCGCCGTCAGGATGCTTGCTTGGGGGCGCGTGCCCGTTGCGTGCCCGTTCTCTCTCCCGCCTTCTTGCGCCGGGCCTGCCTGAGCAGCTTGCCCATGCCCGCCGCGATGGCCTCGTCCCGATCCCGGGTGGCGTGCTGGTAGATCAGCGCGCCGCAGCCTGCCGCCCCGCGGGCCGATGAAAACCAGCCCGTCATCTCCCGGCTGCGCGAAACACTCCAGATGCCAGCGCAATTCGGCCGCGATCTCCTGAGGAAATGAAACTCTGCGGCGCCCTGCCTGAGACTTCGGGTCGTGGTCTAAGCAATAAGTCACCGGACTCATCGAGGCCAGTCTTTAGTGGCCGGGATGTGGCCTCGTTCCAGTAAGCGGCGAGTACGCATACCAGGCGCCCTCTGCGGCGGGCTCTGCATTCGGCTCTTCCATGGCGGCAAGGCCGTCACCGCGAAGCACGTTCGAACGGACCGGACTTACGTCAGCCCAGGGTAGCTTTCTCAGCAGATCGACCAATGCGAGCAGCTCACCATCGGTCACCTGCTTATTCAGCTGCACTCCGACATTGCCGCAGCCAGGCTCCCCGCAGCCGCACACCGGCACTGGAGCCACCGCCGCCCCCGCGTTACCTGCGTCAATCACGGCGACGCCGCCGGACTGGCCAGGCTCTCCCATCCATGCTTCTACTTGAAGCTGATCCGGCTGGCCCGTCCTGGTCACCAGAAGCTTGAGGCCGCGGCGGATCCCGATCAGCGCACGCCAGTCAGCGCCAAGCCGCTCGACACGCTCCGCGCGCAAGCTCCAGCCCGGACCGACGACCCTGCCGCTGCCGGGAAACGCAGTCACCACTTCGGTCATACACCCATCGTAGGCCGGACCGCACAGTCCAGATCCTCTGGCAGAAGTGCCCGATACGTGCCCAACAGCAAGGGCATTGACGGTACCTCACGGGTACTCATGGCCATTGTCATATGGCCCCTGACCTGGTCCGGCGCAGGTCAGAGTGGTGCTCCGCCGCGACAGCCCAGGTCAGGACCATGATCATCTGCTTGTTGATCGCCATCAGGATGCTTGCTTGGGGGCGCGTGCCAGCGCCCAGCCCTGCAAATTTTGCGGAGGCGATGATAGTCACCGCGCTGCAGCCCTCTAGCCGCTAACCAGGCAGGCAGGCAGAATGGCCACTCATGACGGATGGTCCTCGACCACTGCCGCACGGCCGCCGCCGCCGAAGGACTGCTTGACCGGTGCTCAGCCCGCAAGAAGCCGCCGAACTCACCAGATACCTCACCCGTCATCCAGAATGAACATGCGGCGTCATAGATCCTGAACAGGACGGGGACCGAAATCCGCGCACTGGTGGCGACAGCTCGGTGAACATGGTGGTCATCGTGTCGGCCCGGTAACAGCCTGCGAGTCAGGCAGAGACTGTCACTGAGTGCAAGCGCTCGCGGCTCGCATTGGCGCCTCCCTGCCGAATATGTGCGGCGAATGACGCTGTTCGCGGTGCCTGTGCTGTCAGATGCTCCAGAGCGCCTGGGTGGGGGACAGGCGTGCGGCGCGGATGGCGGGCAGCAGCCCGGCCAGGGCGCCGATGACGACGGCGGCGGCGAGCCCCCCGGCCCAGGCTTCGGCCGGGATGACGAGGAGCTCGCGGTGGCCGCGGGCATAGCTGGCGGTGGCGGCCGCGCCGATGGCGACGCCGGCGGCGCCGCCGGCCAGGGACAGCAGGATGGCCTCGGACAGGAACTGGATGCGGATCTGGCCTCTGGTGGCGCCCAGGGCGCGGCGCAGCCCGATCTCCTGGCGGCGTTCCAGAACGGAGATGACCATGATGTTGGCGACCCCGATCGCGCCGACCAGCAGCGCGATCGCGCCCAGTCCGAGGAACAGGGTGTCCAGGGCGCCCTTGGCGTCGGCCTGGGCGGTGAGCGCGCTTGAGGGCTGGGAGGCGGTGCCCTGGTCCGGGTTTTCCGGGCTGGCCTGGTCGCCGAGCAGGCTGTCCACCCGCGTGGTGGCGGCCTGGGTGTTGACGGTGCGGACGTAGATTTCCGACGGGTGCCCGTCGAAGTGCAGGTACTTCTCCGCAGCGGGGAACCCGACCAGGATCGCGGAGTCGATCTCCGGCGCCACTACAGCATGGTTCAGGATGCCGGTCACGTAGAACCACTGGCCGCCCGCCCAGATCCGCATCCCGGGCCGGATCCGGTCGATGCCCAGCAGCTGCGCTGTGGCGGCGCCGAGCACAGCGACCGGCTCACGGGCGGTCGCCGCGTTGAGATAGCTGCCCTGCGCGACCGACGTGCCAGCCACCGCGGGCAGGCCCAGGGTGGCGGCGTCCACGCTGAGACCGCTGGTTTCGATCGAGGGGATGAGCGGAGACTTATAAACGTTGACGTTGCCGACACTGCCGGTGTCCTGCACCGCGGTGACCCCGGGCAGCCGGGCGATCATGCCCGGCGCCGCCACGGGCAGCTCGGCGATAGCGCCGGCCAGGGTCTGCCCGTTGGTGACAGTCAGCAGGTTGGTGCCCAGCTGCTGGATCTCGGCCAGCAGCGCGGCGGAGGAGGAGGCGGCCAGGCCCAGGACGGCGACGATCGCCGCGACGCCGATCGCGATGCCCAGCGCCGACAGCCCGGCGCGCAGCTTGCGGGTCCGCAGCCCGACCGAGGCCAGCCCGGCCAGATCACCGGGCCGCAGCCGGGCCGGGGCCGGGGCCGGGGCCACCCAGACGGCCGTCCCGGCGGGGTGCCCGGACGTGGTGGTCATGAGGTTCCCTCCTGAACGTGCCGGAACCCGCCGCCGGCGGCGGCGGTCCCGGTGTCTACTCCGGTGTCGGTGATGATGTGCCCATCGAGCATCTCGATGCGCCGCCGCGTCCGGGCGGCGACCGCCTGGTCGTGGGTGATGATGATGACCGTGGTGCCCTGGGCGTTGAGTTCCTCCAGCAGGGCCAGGATCGCGGCGCCGGTCGCGGAGTCGAGGTTTCCGGTCGGCTCGTCGGCCAGCACCACCGGCGGGCGGCCGGCGATCGCCCGGGCGATCGCGACCCGCTGCCGCTCGCCCCCCGACAGCTGGGTCGGCCGGGCGGCGGCCCGGTGCCCGAGCCCGACCCGGCCCAGCGCGTCGGCGGCCAGCCGCCGCCGCTCGCCGCGCCGGATGCCGGCGTACAGCAGCCCGTCGGCCACGTTGCCCAGCACGCTCTGGTGCTCGGCGAGGAAGAACTGCTGGAACACGAACCCGATCCGGGACGCCCGCAGCCCGGCCAGTTGGCGGTCCCGCATCCGGGCCGCGTCCAGGCCGGTGATGCGCACCGTCCCGGCAGTCGGCTTGTCCAGGGTGCCCATCAGGTGCAGCAGCGTGGACTTGCCCGACCCGGACGGGCCGGCCACCGCCACCAGCTCCCCGGCGGCCACCGCCAGGCTCACCCGGTCCAGCGCCTGCACCGGCGGCTGCCCCGGGTACACCTTCGACACCTGCTCCAGCTCCAGCAACGGCACCACGCCCGGCCCGTCCCCGCGGACCAGGGCCGTCCCCGCGACGGTCACGACGCCGCCACCACGACACGCTCGCCCGGGGTCAGCGCCCCGGTCACCTGCACCAGCCCGTCAGCGCCATCGTAGATCCCGGGCGTCACCGGGACCCAGCGCCGCGTGTTCCCCGGGCCGACGACCTCCACGACATACCCCCCCGGCGACTGCGCCACCAGCGCCGTCACCGGCACCGCCAGCACCGGGCCGGGGCTGCTCGCAATGGTGATGTACACCGTCACCGGCGCCTGGTCCAGGGTGCCCGCCGCCCCCGGATCGGTCAGCGTCACCTGCACCGGGATCGTCGAGGCCGGGCTCCCCCCCGACCCGGACGCGGACGTGGTGGTCGCCACCGTGCCGACCGAGGACACCATGCCCGTCGTCGTCGTCCCGTCCGGCAGCGTGATGCTCACCGTGTCGCCGGCCTTGACCTCCGACTGGCCGGAGGCATCCAGCGGGATCGTCACCACGTGCCGGTCCGAGGTCGCCGCCAGCACCGGCCCCGACGCCGGGCCGCCCAGGCTCCCCGCCACCTGGCTGACCCGCAGCGCCTCCGGCTCGAACACCACCTGCCCCAAAGACAGGCTCCCCGGCGGGGCGGAGACCCCCAGGTGCTCTTCAAGCTGCTGCATCGCCTGCGCCGTCTCCCACGAGTAGTAATCCCAGCCCAGCGCGACGATATCCGCGCGGCCGGCGTAGCCGAGGTCCACCAGGTCGTGGTTGAGCTGGGACACGTCCTGGCCGGTGATCCCCTCATCCAGGGCCCGCCACGCCGGGACCCTGCCGTACAGCAGCACCACCGGGGAGCCGTTACCGGTCTCATACAGCAGCTGCCCCTGCCGGATCACCGTCCCCGCCGGCGGCAGCCAGGTCAGCGTCCCGCCGCCCTGCCCGGTCACCGTGAAGGACCCGGCGTACCCCAGCGTCGCGGTCTCCGGCGTGGTTGCCGCGAGATCCTGCCGGGTCACCGCGCGGGTCGCCGGCGCGGGCGCCCCGTGCTGCCCGGACCCGGACGAGGCGGCCGGGGAGAACACCCCGGCCTGCCACGCCGACACCGCCCCGGCCGCCACCACGACCGCGATGCCCAGGGCGACCCAGCGGCCACGGCCGCGCGATCCCCGTGCCTCCGCGGCCGCCCGGGCCTCCCCCTGCTGCCCGGCCTCCCGGCCGCGCGAAACCGTCCCGCTCATGACCCGCCTCCTCGCGCCGCCAGCCCGGTGCCGGGCAGGCCGTATCGGCATAGTGGATTCGGCACGGCAATGCCTTTCATGGTGCCTCCGTCACCGACGGCAGCCTCGAGCCTGCGGGGAGCACGTGCTGGCATTCGTGGGCCTTGGCCAGGATCTAGCCGTCCGCGACACCGGCACCTGCTTCGACCCGGCCGCCCCGCACGCCGGCTCCGGGCTGGCCCACATCCGTGACCGGGTCGCCGAGCTCGGCGGCACCCTGGACATCGACAGCGCACCCGGGCGCGGCGCGGCGCTCACCGTCCGGGTGCCGGTGCCATGACGATCCGGGTGGTGATCGCCGACGACCACCGCGTCGTCCGGGACGGGCTGTGCTATCTGCTCGGCCAGGAACCAGGCGTCGAGGTCGCCGGCGAAGCCGCAGACGGCCGGCAGGCGGTGGACGTCGTCGCCGCCACCCGCCCGGACGTGCTGCTACTCGACCTGTACATGCCCGGACTGGACGGGCACGCCGTGCTCGCCGCACTGCACGACACGCCGCACCGGCCTGCCGTCGTCGTGCTCACCTCCGCCACCGACGACGAGTACCTCGTCCGCGCCATGCACGCCGGCGCGACCTCCTACCTGCTCAAGACCGCCTCGGCAGAGCACGTCATCGCCGCCGTCCGCGACGCCGCCGCCGGCACCGCCAGCCTCAGCCCCGAGCTGCTGACCCGGCTCACCCAGGCGCTCCGCCGGCCACCGCCGCCGGACCCGCTACAGCCGCTCTCACCGCGCGAACGCGACGTACTCCGGCTGATCGCCCGCGGCCACAGCAACCGGCAGATCGCCCGGGACCTGGCAATCGGCGAGCAGACCGTCAAGACCCACGTCCGCAGCATCCTCACCAAACTCGGCCTGCAGCGATCTTCGCCCTCCACCACCAAGCCGGTAGCTGCGAGCACCAGCCGTAACCGTGCGGGGATCCGGGATCCGCCTGACGCGGGTCCATCACCGCTCGTCAGGACCGTTCTACTCCCGCGCGGGTGACGTTCGGCCCTACTCCAGCTGATTAGCCATCCTTAAAATCGAAACGTAACGTACCCGCTTTAGTTAACCGGAGGAACGTGGGAAAAATGTCTGTCATCGATAGACCACAATCCGCAGCAGTCAACGGCCACAAGGAAATGCCATCGTCCAGGGTTGTCCCTGCACGACAAGAAGCGACAGCGCCTGTGCGCCCGCGATTGGCGGTCATCGGGCTCGTCGGTCTCCGACTCGCTCTTGGGTTCGAGTTCCTCTGGGCATTCCTCGACAAGACCTTCGGGCTGGGCTACGCGACCGCGAGCAAGGACGCGTGGATCAACGGGGGTTCGCCGACCAAGGGATTCCTGGCCGGGGCTAACGTCGGGCCGTTCCAGGGCTTCTTCCGGTCCCTTTCCGGGGTCGCTGCAATGGACTGGCTCTTCATGATCGGGCTTCTCGGCATCGGCCTCGCACTCATCCTCGGCGTGGCGATCCGCCCCGCCGCGTTCTCCGGGGCACTGCTGCTCCTGATGATGTGGGCCGCCGTGTGGGTGCCAGCGAAGATCGCGGGCGGCCAGCCGAGCGGATCCACGAACCCCATCGTGGACGAGCACATCATCGGTATCTTCGGCCTCATCGTGCTGGCTGGCCTAGCAACGTGGGGTGCCGGGTACCTCGGGCGCAAGTGGGCCTCGCTCCGGGTCGTCCAGACCCATCCCTGGCTGCGCTGACGATGGCCGCCGTTTAAACCGGCGGCCGACCCTCCGCCCAGGACAACTTCCCAACCGAAGCTGCCCTGGGCGGTCGCCTTGCCAGAGTAAGTCGAACATCAATGCCCTGCCTGTCCGCGCCAGCCGCTTCGCCGCGATCTAGCCGCATGGCGGGGCCGTCGCCCGTGGCGAAGAGCCGTCACCACGCCCAGACCTTACGTGGACCGTGACCGTGAGCGGCGGGCGACATCGGCCAGCCGCGGCTGCATCTTCGTTCCTGTTCACACCAACCTCACACACAATCCGCTTGGCGTCCTGAGGTCCGCCGTCGATGATCGTGCCCGGCCCGGTCGTGGGGTCCTGGTGCGCCCGGCACCGCACCGAAGGCGTTGCTCGCGGTCGGCGGGGCCGCGGCGGCTGGTGCCGGCCGAGGGCCTGGGTCGCGATGGTGATTACGCTGCCTCCGGGCTCAGCTTGCGGGGCCGGACTCGCGGCCCGATTCCCGCGGTCCGCGCACGGTGATCAGCACCAGTCCGGCGGCGATCACCAGGCAGGCGCAGATCGCGCCGCCGCGGTCGTGCGGCGGCCGGGTCGGCCAGACCCATGGCGTGGCCGAGCGGTGGGCCAGCGCCCCTTCGGTGATCAGCAGGTAGGCCATCGGCCCGGTCCAGCCGAACGCGCCGCCGAGGACGGCCGCGGACAGCAGGCCGATGCCGGCCATGCCGCCGAGGTTGCGGAGCAGGGCGAGCGTCCCGCCCGGCATTCCGCCCGCCGCGGCCCCGGCGGCCAGCGCGCCGAACGCGACGGCGGTGAGCGCCACGGCCGCGCCCAGCCGCAGCCAGGGCAGCCAGCGGCCGGCGGCCCGTTCTGGCTCCCCGAACGGCCCGTAGGTGGTGACCGCGATCACCGCCGCGGCTCCGGTCTGGATCGTCAGCGGGATGAACTGCCGCGCGGCGGCGCCGCCGGCGATGTTCCAGTGCCAGTGCAGCGCGGCCCACAGCAGCGCGCCGAGCCCGGCCAGCAGCGCCAGCGCTATCGGCACCCGGCGGCTGACCAGATACAGCCGCGCCAGCTGCCATCCGGCGGCCGCCCGGTCTCGTCGGGTCCCGGCCGCCGGAGGCGGGACGCTTCCCGGCGCCGGCCGGTGCAGGCCTGCAGTGGTCATGGCAGTTCCTCCAGGGTGAGCCGGCCGGCCCGCAGCGCGGCCAGATGAGCGGCGAGCCAGGCGTGCCGGGCCGCGACCGGCAGGGCGGCGAGCCGCCGGGCCGCTGCATAGACCGGCCCGGTCGCCAGTCCCGGCCCGGGTCCTGGGAAGTTCTCAGTGGCGGCCATCAGCCCGGGCTGCGCGGCGAACGGCATCCCGGCACCTCGCAGCAGCGCTGCCTGCACGGCCTGCTGCACCGGGCTGCCGGAGCCGTTGCCCGCGCCCGCGAAGGCGTGGGCGAACAGCAGCCGCAGCTGGTCGGCGAACTGTTTCGTGGCCACGGGCGCGCAAAGGCCGCACGGTCCCGGCATGTTGAGCAAGCCGAGCGACATGCGGAGCACCGGCGGGTCGCCGCCAAGCGTTATCGCCTGAGGAGGCCCGCCGTCACCGCTGGGGTATGCCGCGGCGACTTGGGTGGCACGCACTGGCGCGCCGGGCAGGCCGGCCACCTCGGCGAGCACCGGCGCCAGCGCGGCGGTCATGTCCGGCAGCCATCGGCGGTAGGCCGGGTTCAGGCACACCGGGACCCCGGCGGCGCGGCCGCAGGCGGGAGTGTACGTAATCGGCACGTCGTTCGCGGCGTCGTGCAGGGCGGGGATGACCACGCCGTGCCCTGAGTCCCGGGCGGTGCCGGCCAGCCCGACGGCGGTCCCCGCCGCTGCCACGCCGGCGAGCGTGACGACTGCGGCGGCGCGGCGCAGCCACTGGCCGCCGGCCCGGGCTGACAGGCCGGTCAGGCCCAGTGCCGCGATGGCGATCCCGGCCAGGAACATGATCCGGGCGATCGGCAGGTCCGGCAGCCAGGGGTAAAACATCCCGGAGTCGGTCCGGGCGCTGCCGTCGAAGCTGCCGCTGGCGTTGGCCGGCAGGATCAGCGCCCACCCGCTGGTGTGCTTGAACCCGGTCTGCGTCGACACCGCCATGGCCAGGAACCCGATGAACGCGGCCACCGGCGCGGCGAACCGGCTCGGCCAGTAGGCCCCGATGGCGAACCCGGCGGCGCTGAACGCGGCCACCGCCGTGGCGCCGACGGCGACCCACCACCACGGTGGCGTGCCTCCGACGCCCTGGTGGGCGTACATCGCGAACATGACGCCCGCGAAGAGCAGGTAGGCGGCCACCGCCCAGATCGCGGTCGCGGCCCAGGTGGCGAGCTGGGCCGCCCAGCGCGGCCGGGCGGTCGCGGTCACCAGGTCAGCCAGGCCGCGGCGGCCGTCCCGCGATCCCATCCAGGCGGCCACGCCGGCCACGAACGGCCCGAAGTCGATGATCGTGTGCCCCTGGCCCAGGTTCCAGAACGTGCGCAGCCCGTACAGCGGTGCCGTGCCGGTGCTGGGCCGGTAGGAGTCGAACCAGAACAGCGCGGCGATCAGCGGCAGGATCCAGGGCATCGCGTTGCGGCGAAGTTCCACGCGCAGCAGCCGCGCGGCGTTGAGCGGGACCGCGCTGGTGGCGCGCGGTGTCCGGTGCCGCACCGGGGCGCCGGTCGCGGCGGTCATCACGCCGCCGCCGTGGCGGACCGGGCCGCCGCGAGCACCGCGCTGTAGCCGCGCTCCAGCGGCGCGTCGCCCGCCGCGCCGGTGCCCTCGCCGCGGGTGGCCAGCTCGTCCGGCGTGCCCTGGAACACGATCTTCCCGGCGTCCATCAGCGCGACCTCGCCGCAGGCGGCGCCGATGTCCTCGACCAGGTGGGTGGAGACGATCACGGTGGCCCGCTCGCCGAGGTCGCGCAGCAGAGCGCGGAACGCCACCCGCTGCTCGGGATCCAGCCCGGCGGTCGGCTCGTCCAGCAGCAGCAGCTCGGGCTCGTTGACGATCGCCTGCGCGATCCCGGCCCGGCGCAGCATGCCGCCGGACAGGGTGCGCAGTTTCGCTCTCGCCCTGCCGCCGAGGTCGACCAGCTCGATAGCGGTAGCCACCGCCTGCGGCACCCGGCCCGGCGGCATCTCCTTCAGCAGCGCGAAGTACTCGACGAACTCGGCCACCGTGAATCCCGGGTAGTAGCCCAGGCTCTGCGGCAGGTAACCGAGCCTGCGCCGGATCTCCCGCCGCGGCCCGTATCCGCCGGGGTCGCGGCCGAGCAGCCGCACGCGGCCGGAACTCGGCGGGATTATCGTGGCCGTCATCCGCAGCAGCGTGGTCTTGCCCGCGCCGTTCGGGCCCAGCAGCCCGAACACCCCGCGACCGGTCTCCAGGGTTACCCCGGCCACCGCCTGGGTGCGGCCGAACCGCCTGGTCACATCGCTGATCTCAACGTTCATGACGTTCCTTTCGGAATACGGGTGGCAAACCACGTGACGGCTGCGCAGGCGGCGGCGGCCGCCAGGTAGGGAAAGACGAGCGCGGAGCTGGCGACCGCCGTGGTGAGCTGGCCGGAAGCCGACTGCGCCGACAGCACCGTGATCGCCCACGCGGCCAGGCCCGCTGCGACACCGGCGTTCGCCGAGCGGGTGACCGTCGCTACCGCAAGAGCCAGCGCGGACACCGCGGTCATCGGGACCAGCCAGCCGAAGGTGACCGCCGCCGCGGTCCCCGACGCCGCCGACGCGGCCAGCCCCAGGGCCGCGTTCAGCGCGAACACGGCCAGCACCCGGACCAGCAGCACCATCCGGTCGCTGACGGCCATGCTCTGCGACAGTTCCCAGGCCGGGTCGATGCCCGGCCCGTAGGCGTAGGCGATGCCCGCGGCGGCGACCGCGGGCGCGAACAAGGCCACGAACGGCGTGCCGGTCCCCAGCGTGGCGAACATCCCGGCCGCCAGCACGACCGCGCTGGCGATGACCGAGCCGAGCAGCAGCGACGGCGTGGTCACCAGCGCCCGCGCCAGGCCCGGCGAGCGCAGCGCCCGCCCGGCCAGCCGCTCCACCAGTCCCGGGCGGCGGCGCCAGACCTCCGCGGCCACCCCCAGCCACACCCGGTGCAGATCGACGTCACGCGGGCACCGGTCCTGGCCCGGTCCCGGCAGGTCATCGCGGTCACCAGTCATCTCATGGCTAAAGGTCATCGTCCGCCTCCGTCCCGCACTGGCTGCCGCAGTACCGCGCGCATGAGTTGCCGGACCCGGTGAGCGCGGCTTTTCACCGTGCCCTCGGGAACGCCCATCAGCCCGGCCACCTCGGTGACCGTCCGGTCCTCCACGTACATCAGCCGCCAGACCTCCTGCATCGTGCTGCCCTCCGGGCCGAGCGCCCTGACCGCCTCGGCGAGTTCAGCCCGGGACACGGCAGCCTCCGCCGGATCACCCGCGTGCTGGCCGCCGTGGCCGGCTAGGGCGGCTAGTGCGGCTAGCGGCAATCCGTCCGGGCCGCGGCGGCGCAGCCACAGCGCCGCCTGCCGCCGGGTGATTCCCCACAGCCAGCCGCCTGGCGAGCCCTCGGGCCGGTAGCCGCGCGCCCCCCGCCAGACCGCCAGGAAGCTCTCCTGCAGCACGTCCTCCACCTCGGCCGCGGGCAGGATGGGGCGCAGCCGGGCTGCCAGCCACGGCGCGTGCCGTGCGAACAACTCCCGCAGCGCGGTATCGTCGCCGCCCGCGATCGCGGCGATCAGCTCATCGTCGTCCATCGCTCCTCTATTGCGTTCCGGCGGCAACAGGTTCACCGACGCGGGAAATTACTGCAACACCATGAGAGGTTCCGTTTTCAGGCCTGGAATCGGCACTTCCAGGGTCTCCGGCACCCGCGCCTGCAAGCCGCCCGGCCGGCGCACCTGCCATGCGCTCAAGAACGAGCGGGACCTGGTCGGATTCGATGGGCACGACGAGCTGAGTGGCAGCCTGCTCGCCGCGCCGGGCGGCCGGTACCGCGCCGACCTGGTAGACGAGGACGGCGACCGCGAGCTGTTGATCTGCGACGGGCGACCAGTCGGGATGCCGTTCCCAGAGCTGCTCAGTCCTTCGTGGCTGCTGGCGGACTTCGAACTGGAGGTCACCGCAGAGACTGAGTACCTGGGCCGGGCTGCCTATGGCGTAGCGGGCTCGCCCCGCCTGGCGGGCGAGGGCCGGACTGCTGATCGCGTTACTGCCCTGATCGATGCCGAGTGTCGACGGCAGACTCGGCCGGGCGTCCATCTCGGGCCGTCCCGTTCGTCGTAGTGCCGTACGGCCGGAACGGGCATCCTTGTCTCGTCGGCCGGAGAAGACGGAGGAACTGATGAAGTATCTGATGCTGGTCTGCGTCGAGGAGTCCACGGCCGAGGACGAGGCTGCCCAGGCAGCGGAGGCGGAGGCGGAGGAGGACAATTCCAGCTTTCCCTGGCTCGACGAGATGATCGCCCGCGGAATCCGCCTGGATGGCGACCGGCTGCGTCCCGCGAACGAGGCCACGACCGTGCGGATGCGCGACGGTGAGGTCCTGCTGGTGGACGGGCCATTCGCCGAGACCAAGGAGGCGATTGTCGGGTACGACGTGATCGAGTGCGCGGACCTCGACGAGGCCATCGCGGTGGCAGCTCAGCATCCGGTGGCCGAGTTCGGCATGATCGAGGTGCGGCCGTTCTGGCGGTAGAAGCGGCAGCAGCCGCGGCAGCGGCAGGCAGTGTCGAGTCCGCGATCGCGGGCGCCTGGCGGCAGGAGTGGAGCCGGATCGTCGCGACTCTGATCCGGATGACCGGCGACTGGGACCTCGCGGAGGAGTGCGCGCAGGACGCCTTCGCGGTGGCGCTGGAACGCTGGCCGCGCGACGGCGTCCCGCGCAACCCCGGCGCCTGGCTCACGACGACATCTCGTAACCGCGCCCTGGACCGGCTGCGCCGCCGGACGACCGAGGCCGCCAAGCTGCGGGAGACCGCGGTGCTGGCCCGCGGCGGGGAGCCGCCCGCGGTCAGCGACGAGAGCGGCATCGGGGACGATCGACTGCGGCTGATCTTCACCTGCTGTCACCCGGCGCTGCAGCTCGAGGCCAGGGTCGCCCTGACGCTGCGCTCGCTCGCCGGCCTGACCACCGCCGAGATCGCCCGCGCCTGCCTAGTCTCCGAGCCCACCATGGCCAAGCGCCTGGTCCGCGCCAAGAACAAGATCCGCAACGCCAGGATCCCCTACCGCGTGCCGCCCGCACATCTCCTGCCGGAGCGGCTCGGCGGGGTTCTCGCCGTCGTATATCTGCTGTTCAACGAGGGATACGCCGCCACGGCGGGCACCGACCGGATCCGCCAGGGCCTCTGCGCGGAGGCCATCCGGCTGGCGCGCCTGCTGGCCGACGAGCCTGAGGCACTCGGCCTGCTGGCTCTCCTTCTCTTCCAGAACGCTCGCCGTGCCGCGCGGATCGACGCGGCCGGCGACCTTGTGCTGCTGCAAGACCAGGACCGGGCGCAGTGGGATGCCGCTGAGATCGACGAGGGAGCCGCCGTGCTGCGGGCGGCCATGCGGCGCGACAACCTCGGGCCCTATCAGCTGCAGGCGGCCATCGCCGCATGCCATGCCACGGCGGCCACGGCCGCCGACACCAACTGGGCGCAAATCTCCCGCATCTATGACCAGCTGGTCACGCTGGTCCCGTCGGCGGTGGTGCGGCTGAACCGGGCCGTGGCCGTGGCCATGGCCGACGGCCCGCAAGCAGGCCTCCTGCTGGTGGACCAACTGGCGGCCGGCGGCGCGCTGGCCGGCTATCACCTGCTGCCGGCCACCCGCGCCGACCTGCTCCGCCGCCTGGATCGCCACGCGGACGCCGCCGACGCCTACCGCCAGGCACTCGACCTGACGGCCAACGAGGCGGAGCGCCGGTTTCTCGTCCGGCGCCTGACCGAGGTGACCAGGCCGAGGTGACCGCGCGCAGGGCCTATCCTTCGGCCCGGCGGAGGCTGCGGTCGCCCTGTCCGGAGGAGTTCCAGAATTGCCCTCAGGACAATGCATGGTCATCCTGGCAGGATGCACAAGACCTCAGGACTGCGCGATCCGGCTGCGGCGTTTCCGCTGGCCAGCACACGTGACGACGCCCAGGAACGGCGCGCCGCCAACCGGGCCGTTGCGGTCAGCGCGATCGGCCTGACGGCCACGGGCCTCATCGAGCTACTGCTGGCCGTGCTCACTGGCTCGGTCGGGCTGCTCGGCGATGCGATCCACAACTTGTCGGATGTCTCGACCAGCGCGGTGGTGTTCCTCGGGTTCCGGCTGTCGCGGCGGCCGCCGACTGAGCGCTACCCCTATGGCCTGGAGCGCGCCGAGGATCTGGCGGGCATCGGGATCGCCGTCGTCATCTGGGCCAGCGCGGCGTTCGCCGGGCTCGAGAGCGTCCGCAAGCTGATCGAGCACGGCCATACGACCCATGTCGGCGCGGGCATCGCCGGGGCGGCTCTTGGCATCGTCGGCAACCAGGTAGTGGCCCGCTACAAGCTCGTGGTCGGCAAGCGCATCCACTCTGCCACGCTCATAGCCGATGCCCGGCACTCCTGGCTCGACGCGCTGTCATCCGCCGGGGCGCTCGCTGGCTTGATCGCCGTGGCCCTCGGGCAGCCCTGGGGCGACCCGGTGGCCGGGCTCGCCGTGACGGCGTTCATCTGCCACGTCGGCTATGAGGTCACCGGTGACGTCCTGCACCGTCTCGCTGACGGCATAGACCCCGGCGTCATCACCACCGCCGAGGCCGCCGCCGGATCGGTGCCCGGAGTCATCCACGCGCACGCCAGGGCCCGCTGGACGGGGCGGACCCTGCGGGTGGAGATCGAGGGCTGGGTCGACCCGGACCTGCCTGCCCGGGATGCCGATGCCATCGGGCGGCAGGTCGCCGAGGTCCTTTCCCGGCAGCTTCCCGAGGCGGGCAGCCTCACCTGGGCCAGCCGCGCGGCGCCAGCCTGACCACGGGGCCCAGCCTCACCACGGGGCCCAGCGGTCCTTCACCGATGTGGCCCCGGCACCGCATGATGATCGGCGCCATCGCGAGCCTGCGGATCGGCGTGCACGAGCGCCGCGGTCAGGCGCGGCAGCGCGTGCAGCAGGTTATGTTCGGCGCTGACCGCGGCCCGGTGAGCGTCGATCGCGCTGGCGCTGGCATCGACCGCCAGCATGGCGCAGCCCGCCCATTGCGGCATCTCGACAACGACGACCCGAAGGCAGCTGCGAGGAAGTCGCAGTAACGGGGCGGGGCGGCGCTAGTGCGCGCCGCTGAAGATCTGCCGTACCTCGCGGGCGGCGTAGTAGACCAGCACATACCCGGCCGCCGGGTCGGCCCACCACCAGCCGAGCGCGGCGTTGAGCACCAGGCCCAGCAGCACGGCCACGGCCAGGATTCCGTCGATCAGCGTGACCCGGCCCTCGGTCGTCAGAACGGGGTTATCCAGAGCCCGGCCGGTGTTCGCCTTCGCGGATGCCAGCGCGAACATCACCGCCGCGGTCAGCGACGTCCACCCGATCCCGGGCACGGAGTGCCGAGGGTGATAGCCGACCGCCAGCACCACGGTGGACTGCGCCAGCAGGTAGGCCGCCAGAGCAGCGAAGGCGTACCCGATCAGCCGCAGGCCGCGACGCTGGCGTTCCGGCCCGTGGCCCGAGAGCTCCCAGATCACGACCGTGGACGCGCCAATCTCGATCAGGGAATCCAGGCCGAATCCGGCTAGCGCCACCGACCGGGCCGAGATCGCCGCGACGGTCAGTACCGCGACGCCGAGAACGTTCCAGGCCAGGGTGAGGTACTCCAGGGTGAAGCCTCGGCGCAGCAGGGCCTGCCGGGTGGCGTCGCCGGTCGTCACGGGATCAGTCTGGCAGCCGGGCAGCCGCCCTCGCGATCTCCGCTTCTCACGGGGTGGGTGCCGCCCGGACGACGATCTGGCGCATCTTCCAGGTGATGTCGGCCGCCGCGGAGCCAGCGGAGATTCGCAGCAGGTCCTCGCCGACCCGCGCGACCGTCTTCGGCCCGTAGTTCGCGGTTACCCAGGGAGCGCCGCCCCAGACCGTGAGGTTGAGATAGAACATCCTGGCCGCGACAGCGGGCGGCACCGGGAGGCTGACGACACGATCGTCGCCCAGCTCGCACTGCCCGCGGAGCCGGAGGCGGGCGAGCAGCGGCCCCGCGAACATTTCCGACCCGCCGGCCCGGACGAGCGCCGTGGCCATGGCGAGGTACTCCCGGAAGGCCTCGTTACCGGTCTCAATGCACTCGACTTCGTCCACGAGCAGCTGGCCAGCCGGGCTCAGCTGGCTCGCCCACCGGGCGACAAGGTCAGTTGGCCGGGGGAGATGCGCCAGGAGAAGCCGGGCGTAGATAAGGTCCGGCGCGTCACCTGGCAGCGGATCCTGTGCCTGCCAGAGGTGGTAGTCGATGCCGTCGACTGGGCGCTCACGGGCCGCCGCCACGAATTCGGGCGACCGGTCGAGCCCCATCGTGCGGTGCGCCCCGGTCGCCTCGTGGACCATGCGTGTCGTAGCGCCAGGGCCGCAGCCGAGATCGGCTGCGAGCGCGGGCGGCAGTGGCACCGACCGTGCCAGGAATGCGCGGGACGGCGGGTCGAATACGACGCCGAGCAGTTCGAGGCGTTCTCGCGCCACGGGCGTGTCGCCGAACGCATATGGGCTCGCGAGCTCACTCATGATCTTCTCTTCCAGGCCGTCGGCCGCAGCCGCCATCGTGGCTCAGGGCCCGACGGTCCCGTCGACTCCCTCGCGCACGAAGTCGGCATGCCCGTTGTGCCGGGCGTACTCCAAAAGCACGTGCAGCATCACCAGCCGCAGCGACATGTCCTCCCCTGACCGGGAATCGTGGCGCACGATGTCCAGGGATTCCGCCGCCGCCTCGATCCGGCGGGACTGCTCGACCTCGGCCAGCCAGGCGTCGAACGCCTCCGACCGGGTGGCCGCACTCGCGTCGTACGCCACCTGGAAGTCGCCTTCGCGCGACCACACGAGCGGGATGCCCTCACCGTTGATCACCCGGCGGAACCACGTCCGCTCCACCTCGGCCATGTGCCGCACGAGGCCGAGGAGCGACAGCGTCGACGGCGGCATTGACTGGCGGCGCAGGTCCTCGTCGGAGAGTCCGTCGCACTTCATGGCGAGCGTCGCGCGGTGGTAGTCGAGAAACCCGCGCAGCATGTCGCGCTCATCCGCGATGACTGGTGGGTCGATTCGCTCCGTTACCACAATCGTCTCCCTCGCCAGATAACTGCTAGCTTGCGCTGGTGCGTATCGGAGTTTACGTCGATGGCGATGTGGGTGGTCGTGGTCAGTCGGCGATCAGCTGGTTCCCCTGTCCCCGGGCGCCGGGGGCCGGGCGCCGGGGGCCGGGCGCCGGTCACGGTGGACGGGGCCATGTCGTAGGTGATCAGATCGGTGCGCTGAGCCAGGCGCTCGTAGGTGGAGCGGGCCTGGGCGTTGCCCGATCGCGTGATCCAGCGGACGGTATCCCAGCCATTGGCGGCCGCGATTTCCCTCAGCCTGGTCAGCAGCGCGTCCACCGCGCCTGTCCCCCGCGACCCCGGTTCGACGAACAGGTCATCGAGGTAGCACCCGACCGTTCCGTGCAGCGGGCGCGGGAACGGCCGGTAATGCGCGAGCCCCACCCGCTCGTCGCCGGCCGACCGGCGGACGACGATCCCGTTAAGTTCATGATCCGCCGCATGGAGCCAGGCCCACACGGTGTCGAGCTTCTCAGCCGACGCCGAGACCTCGTAAAAGTCCAGGTAGCCCCGGAACAGCGCCGCCCAGGCCGCGCGGTCCTCGTTCTGCAGTGGTGTCACCAGCCAGCGTCCCATGCCGGGCGATTCTGCCAGGCCCGACGTGCGGTGCCGACGGACTGGCATGCACTTTATGAGAGTGTCTCGGTCAGCCCTTAAGCGAGCGCTTTAGCCATCGGTGATCGAGGGCGATCCGGCGCGGCTTACGCCGCGGTGGCTTCTGGCGGCCCGTGGCTGTGCAGTGTCCGGGTGCGGTCGGGGCTGGTGGCGGTCGTGGTGCCGCCGGGGTTGAGCTTGATGGTCCAGCCCCACCGGTGGATCCAGATC
>Ga0209839_10000573_pt1 | contig 18586 bp, 26 predicted proteins | sample OrgsoiDNA2013050_FD_185800 | JGI IMG/M metagenome (GOLD analysis project Ga0209839, IMG submission 185800) | Permafrost soil microbial communities from the Arctic, to analyse light accelerated degradation of dissolved organic matter (DOM) -... | ecosystem: Environmental > Terrestrial > Soil >... | reverse complement strand
GAACGGCTGCCAGCACTATCGGACCTACGATGCAGCATCCGGAACATACAGGGGCTACGACGGACGGGTCCGTCCCTGCCGATAAATTCCGATCGGCGCTTTTAAAGACCTGTCACTCAATCGTCGGCCATCGACCGCCGCTTTAGCCGCCAAGGCAACCACCTCCGTCGGCACGCCAGGCTAGCCTTTCCTGATACCCCCCGGCCCTGGCTGGAGCCGCCCATCAGGCGGAACCGACGCGCATGCTGCAATGCAGTGAAGCCAGGTGGAGCATGAAAGGCGCTCCCCCGCGTTCAAGGCCGGCTTGACCAGTCAAATCGGAAAGTTGCAAAGTGGCTGGCGTTCGCGGCCAGGCTTCGTACGTTGCGGTTCTTCCAAGAGAACGGTAAGCGACGATGGGTATCTTTGGGCGAAAGGTCGATGACGATTTCGATGCGCTGATTCATGCGATCGGACGGCTATTGCATGGCAAGGGCCATGACCTCCAGCGCGCCGTGCTGACCGATCTCGTATCGCGGTGGATCATGGGCCATCATCCGTCACAGCGCCGTCACGCGCTGGCGATCCATGTCCAGGCGGTGAGCGACCTGATCGAATTGAACGAGGACGCGCTGTCCGACCGCAAGCGCGGCGAGCCGGAGGATTGGTGACAGCCTCGCCAGCTCGCTGGCGCGGCACCGTGACCGGCCGCGGTCTTTATCGCCGATCATCCTCGGGATTCGACCGGGACATGGCAAAAGATTGCGCGCTCCCGGCAAAATCGGTTCGGCGACCGGCCGCCGTTCAACCTTAACCGGTAAGGTTAAGCCACGGATGCAATTGCGGCGAGGAGTTGTCTCGCTATCCTCATTTGATGACCGACAAGATCACCTACGACATCTATCGCGGAACCGCCGATCGAACCTTGCGCCTGGCCACGATGCCCGGCGCCGGGTTGCCTGCGCATCTCAAGCGCAAGGAATGGGTTCTGATGCCGAAAGGAAAATCTCCGGTGCATTCGGACGCGGTTCGAGACGTCGGCATGCGCGGTTACTGCTTTTTTCAGGTCGTCGAAAGCCAGTAACGGGCTGAAAAGCAGCAATAGCCATCATGACCGATGAACTGCTCGCAGCGATGCACGGGGTACTTGCCAGGTACCATCGCAGTCTCGCCAAGAAAGCAACGCTCGACATCGTGGAACAATATCACACCGATCTCGCGCAGCGGTTTGCGGATGAGGCTGCGCAGATACCAAGGCGCACGACCATCCTGGAACGCCTTCATCAACGCGAAGTCGAAACCAGGCAGTCCATGGCACCATCGACAAAATGACGTACGGGACAAACCGGCGACCCGCCACGACCATCCGTGATCGGGCAAAGCCGCCACGATATCCTGTTCCGGCCGGGGCGCCATGACTGGACAAGCGCATTCACAAGCGGTTCAGGGCGGCCGGAAGATCATCGGCCGACAGCCGAAGTCAGTTCGCAAATGGTCAGTTCGCAAATAAAATGCGTCGATTGATTTTGAAGATAACCTTTCTGGTCGCCATCATCATCTCGACGGGCGGCTGGATCTGGCTATTGGGCCTTGGGATCAGGTGGTTGATCGTCAAGCTCTAGGATTTGCGATGAAAACAGGCTTCGCCATTGGAGCCGTCGTCAGCAAGGCCAATTCCCTCTCGCCACAGCAGAAACGCAAGCACAAGCATGCTTGGCGTCAAAGCCAGCATCACCCCAAAAACCACGGCTTGAATCGTCGTCATCGGCGTCCCCACGCGTTCGACTTCGCGGACCCTGTCGGTCCACATCCTGGCCACGCTTGGTGCGTATCGTGTCGGTAATGTGACGGCGGCGACCCTCCTTCCCCGCAATCCACTGTCTTTCGCGGCAAACGATCCCACATCCCCGCCGAGGGCCGGACGCCAGTCAAATTAATATTGGAAAGTGAGCAGTATTGAGCAGCGAGTCAGATCTCTGCGCCGACATGATGGATTGATCACCGTCCAGTCTCGACGGTCGTCTGCGACCAGGTGTTACGTAACCCTCCCGCCGCGGGGAAGTGCCATGCCGGAATATCAGCCTGTCTACCCATCCCACCTCGCCGCGATCAAGCGGCCTCGCTGCCCGATCTGCAATCACCCGCGAATGCTTCTCTCCGGGATCGAGAGCGGACCCTCTGGCTGCGACCGCCGGACATTCGAGTGCCAGAAGTGCGGCCGTGTCCAGACCTCGACGGCATCGAGGGACCCAGTGGAATCCAACGTTCGCGGCTGGCTTGGCGGCGAACTCAAGCCGCCCCAATAAGACATGAGCGAAAAGCAGGAAGGCGGAATCTCCGCTGATCACCGCAGTCATAGCGCGCGAGCGGCGGACGCCCTTGAGGAAGCGCGCGAGATGCCGCCCGGAGCGCGGCGAACCGAGGCGCTGAAAAAAGCCGGTCTTCTTCGAAGAACGGCTGACCATCAGGGATTGATCTTTGCAAAACGAGGCAGGCCTCGAAAGTAGCTGAACCCAGGGAACTCAATTCATGCCTCCGCTCGAAGCGACCACCACACCGCACCGCTCGAAAATTGATCGTGCGCTCTCGCTGATCGCGGCCATCATCGTCGTCGCGATCATCATGGTCGTACTATATTGATCTGCGGTTACTCAGCCCTGCATCGGACGCTTGTCCCCTGCAGGGCATTTTTTTGACTCCAGCCGGAAGCGGACGCCCGGATACCGTCGTCTCATCATTGGAGCATGATCCGAAAAAGCATGCCCTCGGGCTTGACCCGAGGGTGGGTACCGGTTTTCCCTCGCGACAAACGCGAAGCGTTTGCGCGGAGATCATGCTCAAACAAAAAGATTGAGCGGGACGACGATTCAAAGAAAAGTCATCCCGCTCCAGGACGCTGAGCAATATTGAGCAGCGTCTCCTCCTGCAAAGTTGCAAATTAATTTATCGCCGCGATGCACTCGGCTTTTACCGGCGACTGGGAGCGTTGTGCTTCCGCATTTTCAGGGAGTGGCAGAATGCCCGCATATCAAAGCGCACCTGATTTCAGCCTGACTGAAAAATATCACATGAAGGCGGCTGGCTGTGAGCAACAGGCCGAACACGCCAACGACCGAACCACCGAACGGGAATGGCGGCAGCTCGCGGCGCAGTGGCATTCGATAGCGGATCAAGCCGCCACCATGTCAGGCGAAGCATCACCGGCCGATTTCGCCCGGTAGCTCGGCGGCAGATCCGATTTTTTTGCGAACTGATCGATATTGTACAGCGAATCAGGAGTCGCAGGATTCATGTGATTCATCGCCTTCCGCCGAATGGATCGGTGATCCAGAATGTCGCGTTCCCACTTCATGCAAAGGGAAGCATCATGCCCCGCATCGACATCCCGCTTGATCCCAGTCTCAATTCAATCGTGCGCCCGCCTTGCGCAAAGTGCGACGGGCAGATGATGTTTACCGGTATTGTATCGGGGCCTGAGGGCGTTGATATCCGCACCTTCGAGTGTGTGTCGTGCGATCACCTCGAAAAGGTAGCTATCAAGACCGACGCGATGGGCTGGATCACATTCAGCGGGTAGCGACGCCAACCTTACTACTGTGTGGGCCAGCAATCCGCAGCGCGCAGTCTCATCACAGTCAAGCACTAATCATCCACGGCGTTGCCAAAAAAATCTGTGGCGATGAGCAATTTTGTACTGCGTGACGCGAGCTGTTTGGCTCAGTTCGTGGCTTCAACAAAGGAGGGCTTCATGCACACCAAAGACATTCTGGCGGCCGCACTGCGCGACGCGGGCCTGCCGCTCATGGCGGCGCGCGCCGCCGAGGGTTATTATCACGACTACCTTTCGCCGCTTCCGATGCCCGAAAAGAAGCTCTGCGACGAGCTGACCATCGCCGGCACGCCCGCCGCTCTCGCGCTGTGCGAGCGCGTGAAGCTGGGGGATTATGACGCCAGCGAGGAAGAAGAAGAAGAGTGGGCGGAAAGCCCCGAGGGCGTGGCGGCCATGCAGGCGTTTGCCGCGAGATTCATGCAAAGGCGCGCCTAGAGAGAACCGCCGGAATCCAGCCCGGCGACTGCGGGGTCTCCAACCAAGTCTGAAGTTGGCGGTTCTGTCGCTCGCCTCGGTGTTTTCCGAAACCGAAGGGCTCGGCACAAGAGGCCGGGCCAAGCACCGCAAAGCCAACCGCCTGTTTCAACGCGCCAGGCTGGCTACGATCGGATCGGGAACATGGGTTCTCGTCACCGACGCGGTCAGGACCAGCGCGAGTGCGCAAAACACGCACAACTTCATCCGCACGGTTTTGTAGTCGGTGATCGGCAGGAAGAAGATGAAGAGCGTCGCAATGACGGGAACAGCGTTGATGACGTATATGGGATCGCCCTCTTGTTTCGGGGAACAAGAGGACACGGTGCTGCGGTCCACTCCGTGGTCAACATCACAGATCAAAGGTTCAGCTGCCCGCTGGCGACAGCCACCAGGGCATTGAGCGCAGCGAACGGCCTTCCGTTTCAAACAGGCCTCGCACGCGGCGCCGTCAGTCGAACCTGCAGAACCGCTCAATCCGGCGCTATTTGCCTTGCGGAAATTGCCTTGCAGAAACCGGCTGTCCGCAGGTATTAGGTGCCTCCCGGAGAGCCATCGCATGTCAGGCCGCGAACAAGAACCGTCCAGAACACCCCTTCCCTCCAGGCCGCCATTGCCGACCCGGCCGGACGAACCGGCACGACATCCGGAGCCGACGCGCAGGTGAAGCGCCCCGTGTGGGCGGCCGGCTTTGGCGCAGCTGACGGCAACCGCGGGACGGGTACCCAGCGCCTGTACCTAATCCCGCTCCGCCCCTTCGACAAAGGCTGCAAGACCTCGGAGTACGGCGGCAAGTCGATCCCGACCGACCGAACGGGCGTAGCGGCGCTCCAGTTCGGCCATGACCTCGAGGCTGTCGAGCATGAGCCGCTTGCCGGTTTTGGTGAGTTGCAGGACGCGGGCGCGCGCATCTTTTGGGTCGCCTTGTACGCGGATGTAGCCGGCGCCTTCGAGTTCAGTCGCAAGTCGGCCCATCGCCTGCTTGGTGATCCCCGCCCGGTCCGCAGCGACAGTCACGGTACTGCCGGCAAGGTCGATGTTGGACAGCAGCGTCGTGTGAGTGGAACGCAGGTCGGCGTAGCCCCGGGCATGCAAGCCTTCAACGACGTGCCGGTTCACGATACGCGAGGCACGCAGCAGTAGCTGCCGCATGTTACTGCGGCGCCCCGCCTCGATGGCTCCCAACATCATCGCATCGTCTTTGCGTACGCCTTGCTTCATATGGTAACCTTGGTTTACCTTTTATCGAAATTCCAGGTTACCAACTCTCACTGGAGCCGCAATGACCAACCATCAAACCTTCACCGATCCGGGCGCCGGCACGTGGCTGACGATCGACTTTCTGCCGGGCGTCGAACTCATGCCGCTCGCCCAGCCGGTGCCCGACGGGTCCATCCACCGCGCGCGCCTTACCGCGGGCACGACCATCCCGGTCCACACCCACCCAGCCGACGAATTCGTGCTCGTGCTGTCGGGCACAATCGAAACCGGTGGCAGACGCTGTGAAGCCGGCACATTCTGGACGACGCCGGCCGGTACCCGCCAAGGTCCGCACGTCGCGGTCACCGAAGTCGAGTTGCTCACCGTGCGGCTTGGGGCCATGGGGCCGTTCGGCGACGATGTATGACCACGTGCTTCCAGCCGGAAGCAAAAGCCGATTGGCGTCGCGTTCGATCAAGCTTAGGTGCAGATAAAGCTGCCGCTGGTCAGTTCCGTCAGCCTAGAGATTCTGGTTTGACGTGCTCTATGCAAATAAACTACCTGGGGTTTTACGAGTGGTTTACTGTGCTCGTTGACAGGCCTGCATTACTATCGTTAAATCATACTAATATTTTAGTTGAATACCTTTTAGGCGTTTAAATTCATATGAGTACCAGTGCGTTACTTGCGTGCCTGGCGTTGCTATACGGCATCGCCAACGCAGATCCTGCCGTCTTCACCGTCAGCCGCGCCGACCCTGACACTGCGGTGTCAGCGACCGTCGCAGCCGGTCTGAAGCGCGTTTCAGTTTCCCTGTCAGCCCTCGGCGATCGCGTCGGCCCGCAGACGCCACCCGGCGGCACGTCGCATGCGAACGCGGGCGGCGCGAGCGGAACGACGGTGGCTACCGCCGAACCATTCGTGGCAGACATGCAACCGTTCGCAGACATGCAATCGTTCACAGAACCATTCAATATGAGGGTCGGCCCTCCCGCCAACCAAAGTACCGGCATTGATTACCTTATTCCCGTCATCGATGGCGCAGGCACTTTCACGCCAAACGCGGCTGACGCCAGCACCCGGGCGCTCCTCACCAGCGTCTCGTTCACCTTCGGCGCCGAACTCTACGCGGTGGACGCAACTCCCGTTGCGGAAGATCCCGAGCGCTCCAATCGGGATATGATGATCTTGGGTTTTGTCGGCGTCGGCCTCATGCCCTATCTCGTCGCACGAGCGCTGCTTCCGCGACCCGCTTTGTCCGCTTTCACCGTTCAGTCAAAGTAGCTGCGCACGCAATCCCGGCCCATGAAAGTTCACCGCCCGGGCAGGTGAAGTTCGCGGCAAGAATTGCCGGAAGAGCTGTTTGCGGCCTTCCGGTGCGACCGGTTTCTCTTGCCGCGCCCCCGCAACCTGACCTCACCGGTTGCTGCCTGGGCCTCGGCAAGGCGCCTTCTTTTCGAATGATGAGGCACATCATCGCGTTAGGGAACAGCGCTTTGTCCGCTACCGGACAGGGATCATGGTCGCCATGTCATGGGACCGCCGGCGTGCCGGAACCGCGCGAAGTTGGCATCGGTTACCAGATCGTTTCGGATCAGCCGTGGTTTCGATGTCGCCATTCACCCGACTCTTAAACTTTTTGGCGCAGATCAATGGGATGGTCGAGCGACGTGCACTCCCGCGGCAACGCATATTCAAGGCCGGAACTATCGAGTTCGATGGCACGGGAGTCGATTGCATCGTTCGCAACCTCTCAGCCGTCGGCGCCGGCCTCGAGGTTGCGAGCCCGGCGGGCATTCCCCACGAGATCACGCTGAGCATCCGCAGCTGCGAAATACGCCGGCATGCCTACATCGTGTGGCGCAAGGAAAAGCGGCTCGGCGTCGCGTTCGGTTAGCGAAAAAGCCGCCGTTTGTTTTACGGGCCGGTTCGTTGAGCCTTCGGATCGCATCCCGCTCGGCCTCTCACCGTCCGAACCGGAACCGAAACTTCCGGATGATGATTTGAATCGGACAAGGATGATCGGTGGGCCGCGCTGGCGAATTCGGCCTGATTGGCGTCCGATGACCATTCCAGATAGAAGGCCGCCGCGACCGAGAGCGCCAGCACAACCAGAATCTGGACCAGCACGGTCGCTACGATTCCCGGCCAATGGATGCCGTGGTTGCTTTGGCGTAGGCTATTGAGCAATGGCATTGATGCCTCCCGAATCCGGGCTCGCACCCTCATAGATCAATTCGCGACGCCCAAATGTGAACTGGTTCACTACCGGATGCGACGAAACGCGCTATCACGCACGTACCGGATATCTCCCCCGAGTCCGGGACCACCACTGCGAAGCCGTCAGGCGATGATATTTCGCTTGGCGGCTTTTTTATTTTAGGTTGCGCGCGCGCTGGGCTCGCCGTGCCCGGTGCCTTGCGATTTTCCCCCGTCTTGTTGATAACCCGCTGCCGCTCCGCTGCGGTCGGCGTGACAGCTGCCTGCGACGTGTTATCGACGGCCCAAATGCAATAGCTCAAGACGGATAAACCACCATGCGGATCACCCTCGTCGGCTCCCGCCATTTCGGCGTGACGACATTCAATATGCTGCGCCAGCACGGCGTCGAAATCGCCGGGGTCGTCGTGGCCGACGCCGAAGACCGGCTCGCCGCCGCGGCCCGTGCCGCCGACATCGACGTCACGGTGCAGGCTGACCCCAGGCTCGTGATCGCCGGGGAAATCGCCGATCGGACCGACCTGATCGTGACCGCACACAGCCACGCCCGCATCGCCAGAGAGGCGCTGGCCGCGGCAAAGCTCGGGGGCATCGGCTATCATCCCTCGCTGCTGCCGCGGCATCGGGGGATCGCGGCGGTGGAATGGACAATCCGGGAAGGCGACCCGATCGCCGGCGGCACCGTCTACCATCTCGCCGACCGCATGGATGCCGGCGCCATCGCCGCGCAGGAGTGGCTTTTCGTCAAAAAGGGCGAGACCGCCCGGGAGCTGTGGGAGCGCGCACTGGCGCCGCTCGGCCAGAAACTCCTGGGGGAAGTCATCGACTACGCCAAAATCCACAACGCCCTGCCGGCGAAACCCCAGGACGAGCAGTTTGCGACCAACGCGCCCCGGCTTCCGAAGTAGCCTGGCTTCCGAAGTAATATGATACCTACCTCGCGAATCAGGCGTTCAAAGCCCCCCGTCCACGGGTCGTCGCGGAACCAATTCCTGCACCGGACCGGGAACCAATTTTAACTTCAAATCTTTGATATCTAGGGAACTTTTCGCGTTGGCGCAGCGCAGCAAATTTTGGACACATTGTGCCTAGACTAAAGCCGCATCATCACAAACATCGGGGATTTGACCCATGCGCCACAATCGCATTTGTACTGTATTTTGTGCTTTCGTCGTCTCCGCCGCCGCCGCGGCCCTTATCGCCGCTCCCGCCGCGGCCCAGACACCCTATGACGGGCTCTGGAATGTCACGATCGTGACCAAGGCAGGTTCTTGCGAACCCTCGACGCGCTCAACACTTACGGTCGCGGACGGCAAGGTCTCCGGCGCCGGCGCTGACGTTTCGGGCAGCATCGGACGGGAGGGACTCGTGAGGGTTTCGATCGGTGGTGCATATGCAAACGGGCAACTCAGCGGCAATGCGGGATCAGGAAGATGGAATGGCGCGTCGGCAGGCGTGCCGTGCAGCGGTCGGTGGGAAGCCTCGCGGCAATAGACCGGCCTTCGCGGGCTTTCGGTGGCTGCTGCTAGCAGCCATTGCCTTGCTGGCGGCGTCGGGATCCGGCACCGCAAGCTACGCCCAGTCGGGGCCGTTTACCGGCCTGGCCGGCAGCTGGTCCGGCGGAGGCATCGTCACGCTTGATGACGGATCGACCGAGCGGATCCGATGTCGCGCCAATTATGCCGTGGGCGCTGGCGGAAACGGTCTCAACCAGGACTTGGTCTGCGCCAGCGACAGCTACAAATTCAACCTCAGAAGCAATGTGATGGCGGAGGGCGGATCGCTTTCCGGGACCTGGAGCGAATCCAGCCGCGGCGTCAACGGAACCCTCGCGGGACACGGCGGCAATGGCAGTTTTCAGGTGCTGGCGAGCGCGGCCGGGTTCAACGCCAACATATCCTTGACCACGCGCGGCAACAGGCAGTCCGTGGTGATCAGGGCCGAGAGCCAGTTCAGGGGCGCCTCGATTACACTGTCGCGCCATTAGAGCGTTTTCGAGCGAAAGCCCGCCCCGGCTTGATCCGGGGGTGGAAACCGGTTCGCGTAAGGAAAACGCGTCAAAACAAAAGACCAGAACCGAGGCTCCAGCCGGTTTTGCCGCGTCGGCTAACTCCTCTTGGCGCTAACTCCTTTTGGCAGGGTCAGCCGGGCGACGGTCTGCTTCATGGTCTTTGCGATCAACAGCGCCTGTTCCGGGGTGAGCGCAAAATCCTGAACGCCTTTGTGCGTGGTCAGCGAAAGCACCATGATATCCGGTTCCTCCTCCGGCCAGCCGGTGGCGAAGGCCGTCACAAAATCTGCGGATGTGGATCGGTTGGTCATCTCTACACTTCCTATGTCGTCGGTACGAACGCGGTAACTTCGATCTCGACCTTGGCTCTGATATCGACCAGACCTTCGATGTAGAGCAGCGTCGAGGGCGGGAAATTTCGTCCCAGCGTCTCGCGCCAGGCCGCGCCGATCCCGGCGCCGGCGGCCTCATATTCGCTGCGGCTGGTCAGATACCAGGTCAGGCGGACGATGTGCTCGGGCCCGGCCCCGGCTTCACCAAGCAGCTTGATGATCCTTCGTAAGGCCACCGCGACCTGTCCGGCCATATCGGGCTGATAGTCGCCCTTCTCGTCGCCGCCGGTCTGGCCGGCAAGCACGATCCACCGGCCGGGACCATCGACCGCGACACCGTGCGAAAAGCCGCGTGGCTTTGCCCATTCGGCCGGTTGCAGGATAAGCATGAACTGGTTCTCCTGGTTTTCCTCCGGCGTCATTCCGGGGCGCGAGTGAAACGAGCGAACCCGGAATCTGGAGATTCCCCGATGTGCAATTGCACATCTGAGGTCTGGTCCTTCGGACCATCCCGGAATGACGAGCAAGACCACTTAGCACCGATCGCCCCGGCGCTCCCACACCGAAATTGCGACGCGCGCAGCGCTGCCCTGGCACATTTGCACGTTGCAAATTTGCACGAGGTCGCCGATACCGGCCTGCCCTCCTCCACCCAGCCGCGCCGGCGCTTGCGCGGCCTGCCTGGCGCCCCCGCTGATGGACCGAACGCCTTCCAAACCCAGGGCCGCGCTGTGGATGGCAGGCTGGCTTGCCCTGATGCTGATCATGACGATCGCCGGCCGCGAGACGACGCGCGAACTGAGCGTGTTTCAGATCATGGAGGTGCGCTCGATCCTCGGCTTCTTCATGCTGTATCCGCTGATCCGCCTCCACGGAGGGCTCGCGGCGATGAAGACGTCGCGGCCGCTGCAACATGTCGGGCGCAATCTCATTCACTACGCCGCACAGCTCGGCTGGTTCTTCGCGCTGACGCTGATCCCGCTCGGCCAGGTGGTATCGATCGAATTCACCATGCCGATCTGGACCGCGATCCTTGCCGCGAGTTTTCTTGGTGAGCGCATCACCGCTGGCAAGATCGCGGCCATCGTACTCGGTGTGGTCGGCGTCCTCATTATCGTTCGTCCGGCCGCCGGCGAAATCAATCCCGGTCAATTGATAGCACTGGGTGCCGCCATCGGATTCGGCATTTCCATCGCCATGATGAAGTCCCTGACCCGCACCGAAAATACCCTGACCATCATTTTCTGGATGCTGGTGATCCAGGCGGCGGCCGGATTTTTTCCCGCGCTCTACGTCTGGATCTGGCCTTCGGCCTATGCCTTCGGCTGGATCGTCGTGATCGCGTTCTGCGGCACCTTCTGCCATTACTGCATGGCGCGCGCGATGTTGTATGCGGACGCGACCGTGGTGCTGCCGATGGACTTCCTGCGGGTTCCGCTGACGGCCACCGCGGGCTGGCTGATCTATTCGGAGCGGCTGGACATGTTCACAGTGCTCGGCGCGGCACTGATCCTTGCCGGCAATCTCTTGAATCTGAGAGCGGCCGATCCGGTTCCTGCGCGGATCGGCACCTGATCGGCCCGCGATCTCCGGGGGCGCGGCCGCGAATCGTGATCTAGGTCACGCAATAGGCGCGGCGATGGCGGCTGCCAAGATTTGGGGGACAGCTCAAATTTTCGTGGCGCGAACTGCGGTATTTTCGTAGGTTCCCGCCGATGCGTTGCCCGCCGAAATTGCTCTCGACTCAGCCCTGGGGATTTCAGATGCGTTACCTCACCGTCATCGTTTGCCTGATTTGCATGATCTTCACCGCGGACGCCGCCAAGGCCGACCGGCGTGTCGCCTTTGTCGTCGGTAACGGCGCCTACAAGAATGTCGCCCAGCTTCCCAACCCTCCGGTCGACGCCAAGGCGATGGCGGCGGTACTTCGCAATGTGGGCTTCGAAGTCGTCGAAGGTACCAACCTGACGCGCGATACCATGACCGAACGGCTGCTCGAGTTCGGCAAGAAGGCGCAAGGCGCCGACGTCGCGGTATTTTTCTATGCCGGCCACGGCATCGCCATCAGCGGCACCAACTATTTGTTGCCGGTCGACGCCGACATCAAATCGGAAATGGACGTCAAGCTCGGGGCCGCGATCAATATCGACCTCACGCTCGACCAGACCATGAGCGATGCCAAGGTCAAGCTGGTGTTCCTCGACGCCTGCCGTGACAATCCCTTTGCCGCCAAGATCAAGTCGAATTCCGCGACCCGCAGCGTGTCGGTGCAATCCGGCCTCGCCGAGATGAAATCCGGCGAAGGCACCCTGATCGCCTTCGCGACCGGCCCCGGCCAGACCGCGCTGGATGGCAAGGAAGGCACCAACAGTCCCTTTACCCGCGCCCTGATCGCCCACATCGCGACGCCCGGCGTCGAGATCCAGCAGGCGATGACCGAGGTCCGCGCCCAGGTCAACGAGGAGACCAACAAGGGTCAATTGCCCTGGGGACACACCAACCTCATCGGCGCGGTCTATCTCAATCCGAGCGCGGCGTCGGCGGCGAGCGCGGCTGCGCCGGCCGTTACCGGCAGCACTGCCGTTGCTTCCACGTCCAGCGGTTCCGACGTCGAACTGGAATTCTGGCGCTCGGTGAAAGAATCGAACAAGCCGGAAGAACTCAATGCTTACCTGACCAACTTCCCGAACGGTAAGTTCAAGTCGCTGGCGCTGGCCCGGATCGCCTCTTTGGAAAGCGGCCCGTCGTCGACCGCGACCCGTACCCTGACCCCCGGCGTCGACCCCGCAACGTTCACCGAGCAGGCAAGCCAAACCACCGAAGACCAGATCGGTCTCGACAAGGGCCGACGGCGCGACGTACAGCGCCGGCTGACCGGCCTTGGTTTCGATACCAAGCAAACCGGCGAGTTCGACGACCAGACGCGCGCGGTGATCACGCGATGGCAGGCCGCGCGCGGCTATCCCAAGAGCGGCTTCTTCAACAAGCAGCAGCACAAGGCACTGTTGGCGGAGATCGTCGCGGGCGCCCCAACCGCCGCCCGCGAGGCGCCGGTAGAAAAGCCGGCCCGTCCTGCACGTGCCAGCGCCGGCAATGCCGCTGCTGCCCCTCCCCCTCAGCGTGGTCCGGACCCCGGTGGTGCTGCCTTTGTCGGCGGCCTGATGGGTGGCGTGGTGGGCGGCATGCTTCGGCGCTGATCGTCAAAAAGCCCTGGATCGTCAAAAAGCCCGGCTCATCCCGGGCTTTTTTAATCCCGCCTCTGGTATCTGGTGCACTCGGCGTGGCCCTCGGTGAGTTTCACCAGCCTGTCGCCACCGTCGGGCAGCCGGCACATCTCCACTTCCTTGCCGGCCGGGACCGGTTTGGCGCAAGTGATCTGTGGATTGTTATCGTATTTGGTCGTCGAGAATTTGCAGGTCACGATACAGGACGCGTCGCTGGCCAGCGAATTGGTCATCGTGATGCTGGCCATCTCCGCTCCCGGCAAAATCGTGCAGTTGAACGGCACCGACTCCGCTGACGCCGGCGTCGAAAGCAGGCCGGTCATCAGCAGGCCAAGACCGGAGACAAGGCCGACAAACGGAACGACCTGGAAGCCACCGGTGCGCGAATGCATCGATACCGCCCGCGACTATTTGCCAGCGGCTTTTCTTAAGGCCTCATTGATCCGATCCTGCCAGCCTGGCCCGCCCGCCTGAAAGTGCTCGAGCACATCCTGATCGATCCGCAGCGAAACCAGCTCTTTCACACCCGGAAGGGCAGTGGTTTTGGGCGGCGCCTCCGGCGTCTTGGTCGTCGTCCGCTTGAACGCCGCTTCGGCTTCGGTGCGCGCGTCGTTCAGGGTTCTCGGTCGTCTTGGTTGATCCGCCACGTCTAGATTCCTTCGAATAACGCCGTCGACAGATAACGCTCGGAGAACGACGGCACGATCGCCAGAATGGTCTTGCCGGCGCTTTCCGGACGCTTGCCGATTTGAAGTGCTGCGGCGATCGCGGCACCTGAGGAAATGCCGCCGGGAATGCCCTCGTTGCGCGCCAGCGCGCGCGCGGTTTCGATCGCGGTCGCGCTGTTGATCTTGACGATCTCGTCGATCACCGAACGGTCCAGGATGTCGGGAATGAAGCCGGCGCCGATGCCCTGGATCTTGTGCGGTGAATGCTGGCCGCCGGACAGCACCGGACTTTCCTCGGGCTCCACCGCGACGATCCGCAGCGACGGCTTGCGTGGCTTGAGCACCTGCCCGACGCCGGTGATGGTGCCGCCGGTACCAACCCCGGCCACGAAGAAATCGATGTTGCCGCCGGTGTCGTTCCAGATTTCCTCCGCCGTGGTGCGGCGGTGAATTTCCGGATTGGCGAGGTTCTTGAACTGCTGCGGCATCACGGCGTTGGGCGTCGTGCGCACCAGCTCTTCTGCAGTCGCGATCGAGCCCTTCATGCCCTGGGCCGCGGGTGTCAGAACGATTTCAGCGCCGAGAAACGCCAGCATCTTGCGCCGCTCGATCGACATCGACTCCGGCATCACGAGCTTGAGCCGATAGCCGCGCGAGGCGGCGACGAATGCCAGCGCGATGCCGGTATTCCCCGAGGTCGGCTCGATCAGCACGGTATCGGCGTGGATGAGGCCGGCCTTCTCCATCGCGATGATCATCGCAGCCCCGATGCGGTCCTTCACGCTCGCCGCCGGATTGAAATATTCCAGCTTGGCGAGAATGGTCGCGTGCACTCCGTTCGCCTGCGGCAATTTGTGCAGACGGACGATCGGCGTGTCGCCGACCGCATCGACAATGCTGTCGAAAACCCTGCCGCGGCCGGGACGGTGCACTGCACTCGAAGCTGGCGAAGCATTCATAACGAAACTCCTGTCACGCGATGTCTGTGCATTTAGAGGCTATTCTCCATTAGGGACAGCTGGTGCCGGTGTGCAAGTCCAGAATCCCGCGGACTGGTCCTCGCTGCGTTGCAAAACTTAAAAGCATCCAAATAAACGTAAAACCAACGCAATTGTGTTGCCACATCGTCAAACAAATCAGAGTATGTCAAAGTTCAAGTTCAGATCGTCTCGGAGGTCACGATGTCAGCTATTGCTGCAATCCCGTCGACCAATACGCGTCATCCCGACCCGCGCGGATGCGATCTGCCGACCTGCCCGGTTTGCGCAGATTCCATGGTGGCCGCGGAAGCGTCGGCTTATCTGTCCGACAACGTCATCAGCTATCTCTGGACCTGCGATACCTGCGGTTACGGCTTCGTAACCAAGCATTCGGTCAAGCGATTTGCCTGCAACTGAGCTTGCGGCGGCATCCGGAGCGTTTTCCAGCGAAAGCCTGCCCCTTGAAGCGAAAGCCTCCCCGCACCTGATCCGGGGCGGAAAGCGGTTTGTGTCAAGAAAGCGCATCAAACAAAAATAGAACCCCGTTTCCAGTCTAGCGCGGCGCAATATCGCCCTTCGCCCAGTCGGCGCGCGTGCGTTCCCGAAAGCTTTCGAACGTCCCCTTCGAAATAGCCTCACCGATGCCGCGCATCAGGTGCTGGTAGTATGCGATATTGATTTCCGACAGCAGCATGGCCCCGAGCGTCTCGCCCGACTTGACGAGGTGATGCAGGTACGCCCGCGCGCAACTGCGCGTCGATGGCCACAAGCTTTCCTCGTCGAGCGGCCGTGGATCGTCGGCGTGGCGGGCGTTGCGCAAATTGACCTGACCGAACCGCGTGAACGCCACGCCGTGGCGCCCGTTGCGCGTCGGCATGACGCAATCGAACATATCGATGCCGCGCGCCACCGCCTCGAGCATGTCTTCCGGCGTGCCGACGCCCATCAGATATCTCGGGCGATCCTGCGGCAGGATCGGCGCGACCTCCTCGATCATCGCCAGCATCACCGCTTGCGGTTCGCCGACCGCGAGGCCGCCGATGGCGTAGCCGTGAAAGCCGATGTCGACCAGGCCCCGCGCGCTTGCCCGGCGCAATTCCGGCACGTCGCCACCCTGCGCGATCCCGAACAGCATGGTTCCGGGGGCCGCGGTCTCGAACGCGCGCGTGCAGCGCTCGCCCCAGCGCAGCGAGAGCTGCATCGCCCGCTCGATATCGCCGTGCTCCGCCGGCAGCCGCACGCATTCGTCGAGCTGCATGGCGATGTCGGAGCCGAGCAGAAGCTGCACCTCGATCGCGCGTTCGGGCGACAGCTCGACCTTGGCGCCATCGATGTGCGAGCGAAAGGTCACCGCGCTTTCGCTCACCTTGCGTAACTGCGCCAGCGACATCACCTGGAAGCCGCCGGAATCGGTCAGCATCGGGCCCTGCCAGCCGGTAAAGGTCTGCAAGCCTCCAAGCGAGGCAATGCGCTCGGCGCCCGGGCGCAGCATCAAATGATAGGTATTGCCGAGCACGATATCGGTGCCGGCATCGCGGACATCGCGCCAATGCATGCCCTTCATCGCGCCGGCGGTGCCGATCGGCATGAAGGCCGGCGTGCGCACCACGCCGTGCGGCGTTGTCAGCCGGCCGGCGCGCGCCGGCCCGTCGGTCGCGAGGAGATCGAAGTGATTGGGAAGGCTCATGCGTCAGCTTATTGCGTAACAACGGCGTCCTGTTCAACCTCGTTGAAGCCGATTTTCGCTCCAAAAGCCGTTGACGCTGATCAAAGCCCCCCATATGTTGCCGCGCCATGATGACGCGCACCAAACGCACCGCCAAAACCGCAAAGCCCTGCCGGGCTTCGGGAGACGTGCGCGCGTAGTCGGACGACCGCATCATCTGGACCGGAGCCCCGCCTGAAAAGGTCCGGGGCTTTTTTATTGCCTGATGGAGACCAAAGTGAAGAACGATCCCGTTGTCGCGATTGCCGGCGTGACCGGCGCCGTCGGTGCCGAATTCATCGCCACCATGGACAAGCGCGCCTTTCGCGTCGGCAAGCTCAAAGCGCTGGCGAGCGCGCGCTCGGCGGGCAAGACGATCGACTTCCGCGGCGAGAGGATCACGATCGAAGAGCTCGACGAGGCCTCGTTCGAAGGCGTCGATATCGCGCTGTTCTCGGCGGGGGCGGGCATTGCCAGGACGTTCGCGCCGATCGCGGTAAAGGCCGGCGCCGTCGTGATCGATAATTCCTCAGCCTTCCGGATGAATCCGAACGTGCCGCTGGTGATCCCCGAAATCAACGCCGACCGCATCGGGGATCACAAGGGCATTATCGCCGTTCCGAACTGCTCGGCGATTACCGCGCTGGTGCCCCTATGGCCGATTCACCGGGTCAACCGCATCAAGCGCGTGATCCTGTCGACCTATCAGGCGGCCAGTGGCGCGGGGGCTGCGGCGATGCAGGAGCTGGTGGACTCGACCCGCGCCTGCCTGGACGGGCAAACCTATCAACCAAAGGTGCTGCCGCACTCCTACGCCTTCAACCTGTTCAACCACGACAGCGCGGTCGATCCCGCGACCGGCTACAACGGCGAGGAAACCAAGGTCATGCAGGAGACCCGGAAAATCTTCGAAGACGACGGGATTGCGGTCGGCGTCACCTGCGTGCGCGTGCCGGTGTTGCGCGCGCATAGCCAGGCCATCACCTTCGAATGCGAAAACCCGATCACCGAGCACGAGGTGCGCGCGATCCTCATCGATGCGCCGGGTGTGAAGATCGTCGACGATCGGGTGAAAAATTATTTCCCGATGCCGATCGATGCGTCTGGCCAGGATGACGTCCTGGTCGGCCGCATTCGCAGGGATCTCAGCGACGCCAGCGGCCATTCGATCTCGATATTCGCGGCGGCGGACCAATTGTTGAAGGGAGCCGCGCTCAACGCGATTCAGATCGCCGAATTGCTGCATTGACGCTTCAGCCGCGGGCACGAAACAACAGGCAGGCATCGCCGTAGGAATAGAACCGGTAGCCGCTGGAAATCGCGTGGGCATAGGCCTGTTTCATGGTGTCGAGGCCGCTGAATGCCGAGACCAGCATGAACAGCGTCGAACGCGGCAGGTGAAAATTAGTCAGGAGGATATCGACCGCGCGAAAACCATAACCCGGCGTGATGAAGATCGCGGTTTCCCCGGTGAACGGCTCGATCGTGCCATCGTGCGCGGCGGCGCTTTCCAACAGCCGCAGCGAGGTGGTGCCGACGGCGACAATGCGGCCACCTTTGGCTCTTGCTCCGTTCAGCGCATCTGATGTGTCGCGGGAGATCGTGCCCCATTCGGAATGCATTTTGTGAGCGCTGGTATCTTCCGCCTTGACCGGCAAAAACGTCCCTGCCCCGACATGCAATGTTACCTTGTGAATCCCGACGCCCCGTTGGCGCAGCGCCGTCTCCAGCGCGGGCGTAAAATGCAGTCCCGCGGTCGGGGCTGCGACCGCGCCTTCGTTGACCGCGAACATGGTCTGGTAGTCGGCGGCATCGCGCTCGTCGGGCGCGCGCTTGCCGGCGATGTAAGGCGGCAGCGGCGGCCTGCCCAGATCGGCGATGGCGGAATCGAGCGCGGGGCCGTGAAATGAAAACGACAGCGTCACCTCGCCATCGTCACCCTTGTGCTCGACCTCGGCGTCCAGTTGGCCGAGCAGGCATACCTTGCCGTCATGGCCGAAGCGGACCACGTCGCCTGTCGACAGTTTTTTGGCAGGCCTGACCAGCGCCAGCCAGCGCGAGCCATCGAGGCGCTTGATCAGGGTCGCCTCGATCTTCGGCTCGGTTTCCCGGCCGATGCGGCGGCCACTCAGCTGGGCCGATATCACCCTGGTATCGTTCACCACCAGCTGATCGCCGGGCTC
>Ga0209839_10000572_pt1 | contig 18589 bp, 14 predicted proteins | sample OrgsoiDNA2013050_FD_185800 | JGI IMG/M metagenome (GOLD analysis project Ga0209839, IMG submission 185800) | Permafrost soil microbial communities from the Arctic, to analyse light accelerated degradation of dissolved organic matter (DOM) -... | ecosystem: Environmental > Terrestrial > Soil >... | reverse complement strand
TCAGCGATCCCGGCTGTACCGCAAGGCCAAGGAGCAGTCCCTGCACTCCATGACCTACGCCTACCGGGACCGCAAGGACCGCAAGGGCGCGTTCCGGCGGCTGTGGATCCAGCGGATCAACGCGGCCGCCCGTGCTGAGGGCATGACGTACAACAGGTTTATCCAGGGCCTCAAGATCGCCGGCGTGGAAGTCGACCGGCGGATGCTGGCGGACATGGCCGTCGCCGACCCGTCGTCGTTTACGGCGCTGGTCGAGGTGGCCAAGCAGGCGCTGCCCGACGACCTGGGCACCGCCGCTGCCTAATCGGGCGCTGCCAGATCGGGCGCTGCCTGATCGGGCGCGCCGCGATCGGGCGCCACATAGCCGGGCGCTTTCGCAGCGAGTGCCGCCTGCCCCGGCGACCGGAGAGATCACTAGCATCCGGTCGCCGCGGGTCAAGGCGGCCCGGCAGCTCGCCAAGCGGGCCTTCCGGGAGCGCTCGCGGTCCTTCCTAGCCGAGGGACCCCAGGCGGTGCGGGAGGCCCTGGCGATGCCGGGGATCCTCGCCGAGCTGTTCGTGACCGGCGCGGCGCGGGACCGGCACGGTGACCTCGTCGAGCAGGCGGCCGGGCTCGGGGTTGCCGTGCACATGGTGAGCGGCGAGGTCATGGCCGAGCTGGCTCAGACCGTGACGCCGCAGGGCCTGCTGGCCGTCTGCCGGTTCATCGATGTCCCGCTGGCCGACCTGGCCGCCAGCGGCCCGCGGCTGGTGGCCATCCTGGCGAACGTGCGCGATCCGGGTAACGCCGGAACGGTGCTGCGGACCGCCGACGCGGCCGGGGCGCAGGGCGTCATCTTCACGGCCGCGTCCGTCGACCCCTACAACAGCAAGTGCGTGCGATCGTCGGCTGGCAGCCTGTTCCACCTGCCCGTCGTCGTTGGAGTGCAGCCGGCCGAGGCGGCCGCCGCCCTGCGCGCCGCCGGGCTGCAGCTACTCGCCGCGGACGGCAGCGCCGGCCGGGTCCTCGACGTCGGCGGCAGCGATCCGTGGCTGTCCGGGCCGACCGCCTGGCTGTTCGGGAACGAGGCCTGGGGCCTGCCCGCCGACCTGCTGGCGCTGGCCGATGCGGCCGTGGCCGTGCCGATCTACGGGCGCGCCGAAAGCCTCAACCTGGCGGCCGCCGCGGCCGTCTGCCTGTATGCGTCCGCCGCCCGGCACCTGTCGGCCGGCACCGGGGCAGCGGGGGACTGAGCGGGATCTGAGCGGGGGACAGACTTCCGCCCCGGGGTGAGTTTCTCGAACCGTAAGATCCTGCGGGGGCCATGGGGGGTGCCGCACGGCAATGTGCACACGCTAGAGTCTGATCACGTTGCGTCATTAGTGACCCCGGTCAGGGTCACGCTGGTGGCCGTTGACGCGACAGCGCCAGCCCGCGGGTGACCCCCCGGACCCGCGGGCCGGCGCCTGGGTCGTAGGTGAGTCATTGAGTCATGCCGGGGGACAGGGCAAGTTAGCCCCCGGAGGCGGCGGATAATTGGACGGGATCGTGTCGGGCCATGCGAGCGCCCGGGCGGGCGCGCTCGCGGCGACCACGGACTTCAGCGGCGGTCTGGTCCTCGCCGATGACATTCCCGATGGCCTGGTCATCGCCGATCACTCGGGCCGCGTTGCGGTGTTCAACCGGGCCGCGAGCCGGCTGACCGGCATCAGCCCCGCCCAGGCCCTCGGCCGCGACGTCCGGGAGGTACTGCCGCTCCAGGACTCTGATGAGCGCTGCTGGTGGACCGCGACCCAGCCCTACGCGGGACTGGCCACCCGCTCCCGGCACCCGGAGCGCTGCCTCTACCTTCCGGACGGTACCGAGCTGCTGGTCACCGTCGGGTACGTGCGCAGCCCGCGCGGCCTCGGCCCGCGCGAGGGCTGGCACCGCGAGCCGGGCGCCGTCCGCCGGGTGATGATCACCCTGCGCGGCACGGAGCAGCGCACCCGGCTCGACCGGAGCCGCGCGGACCTGGTCTCCACCGTCGCCCACGAGCTGCGCTCGCCGCTGACCAGCGTGAAGGGATTCACCGCGACCCTGCTGGCGAAATGGACGCGGTTCACCGACGACCAGAAGCTGGTCATGCTGGAGACCGTCAACGCGGATGCGGACCGGGTGACCCGGCTGATTACCGAGCTGCTGGACGTCTCCCGGATTGAGTCGGGCCGGATCGAGGTGCACCGCGAGCTGGTCGACATCCCGGCCCGGGTCCGCAAGGTGATCGGCGGCCGGGTCGCGGTCGGTGACGCCGAGGACCGATTCCGGATCGAGGTCGCCGGCGAGCTGCCGGAAACCTGGCTGGACGTCGACAAGATCGACCAGATCCTGGTCAACCTCATCGAGAACGCCACCCGGCACGGTGCTGGTACCGTTACGACTGTGGTAGAGCCGACGGTGGTGGCAGGCGTTCCCGGGGTTGCGGTGTCAGTTCGCGACCAGGGACCCGGCATTGCGCCTGAGCTCGCCTCCCGGGTGTTCCGCCAGTTCTGGCGCGCCAAGCGGCGTGGCGGCGCGGGCCTTGGGCTATTCATCGTGAAGGGCCTGGTTGAGGCGCACGGCGGCACCATCGCCGTGCACCAGGCGCCCGGCGGCGGCGCGGAGTTTCGATTTATCATGCCCGTCGGCACGCCTGAGTTCGGCTGACCGGCGGGCCCGACGGGCCGCTGTCCCTGGCGGCTGAATCCCTGGCGGCTGAGTCCCGGCGGCTGACCGCCTGGCATCCCGCGCGAGTCGCATGATGGGTGCCCGTTCACCGATGACCTTTGCCAATCGCAGGAGAGCAACCGCGATGTCCGCACCAAATAAAACGTATGACCCGGTGGAGGTGGCAGCGTTGGCGCCCGAGGAGGTCCAGCGCGCGACCGACGAGGCGCTGAGCGCCATCGCCGCCGCGTCAACGCCGGAGGAGCTCAAGGCGGCGAGGCTGGCGCACGCCGGCGACCGCGCGCCCATCGCACTGGCGAACGCCGAGATCGGCGCGCTGCCGCCGGCCGCCCGCGCTGAGGCGGGCAGGCGGATCGGCGCGGCGCGCGCGGCGATCCGCCAGGCGCTCGCCGGCCGCCAGGCGCATGTCGAGGCCGAGCGCGACCGGCGAGTGCTCGTCGAGGAGGCCGTCGACGTCACGCTGCCCTGGGACCGGCGGCCCGCCGGGGCCCGCCATCCGGTCAGCACGGTCGGCGAGCAGCTAGTCGACGTGTTCGTCGGCATGGGCTATGAGGTCGCTGAGGGGCCCGAGGTCGAAGCGGAGTGGTACAACTTCGACGCGCTGAACTTCCCGCCCGACCATCCGGCGCGCGAGATGCAGGACACGATCTTCGTGGCCGGGCCGCCAGGATCGGAGCGGTCGGGCGTCGTGCTCCGCACGCACACCTCGCCGGTGCAGATCCGGTCCATGCTGACCCGCCCGGTGCCGCTGTATGTGGTGAGCCCGGGCAAGTGCTACCGCAGTGACGCGCTGGACGCCACGCACAGCCCGGTGTTCCACCAGATCGAGTGCCTGGCGGTCGACGAGGGGCTGACCATGGCCGACCTGCGCGGCGCGATCCGCGCGTTCGTCGACGCGATGTTCGGCGAAGGGCTGCGGACCCGGCTGCGGCCGGACTTCTTCCCGTTCACCGAGCCGTCCGCCGACGTGTCCATGGAGTGCCACGTGTGCCGCGGCGCGTCGACCCGGCCGGGCGGCGCGCCCTGCCGGGTCTGCCGGTCGCAGGGCTGGATCGAGATCGCCGGGTGCGGCATGGTCAACCCGCGGGTCCTGGTGGCCTGCGGGATCGACCCCGACCGTTACAGCGGTTTCGCCTTCGGGCTCGGCATCGAGCGCGCGCTCATGATCGGGCACGGGGTCAGCGACATCCGCGACACGCTGGAGGGCGACGTGCGGTTCAGCCGGGCTCTCGGAATGGAGGCGTGATGCGGGTTCCGCTGTCCTGGGTGCTCGAGTACGCGGCCATCGGGCCTGACGCTGCCGCCGACGCCGACGAGGTGGCCCGCCGCCTGACCGCGTGCGGCCTGGAGGTTGAGTCGTTCGAGCGCGTCGGCCAGGACATCACCGGCGTGGTCGTGGCCCGCGTGCTGGCCGTCGAGGAACTCGAAGGGTTCCGCAAGCCGGTCAGGTACTGCCAGGTGTCCACGGGTGACGGCCAGGAACGGCATGTCATCTGCGGCGCGACCAACTTCGCCGCCGGCGACCTGGTGCCGTTCGCCCTGCCGGGCGCGACGCTGCCCGGCGGGTTCCAGATCAGCGCGCGCAAGACCTACGGGAAGGTCTCCGAGGGCATGATCTGCTCGGCGGCCGAGCTCGGCATCGGCGAGGATCACTCCGGGATCCTGGTGCTGGCGCCGGACACGCCGCTGGGCGTCGACTTCGCCGCCCAGGCCGGGCTGCGCGACGTCGTGTTCGACGTGAACGTGACCCCGGACAAGGGTTACGCGCTGTCGATCCGCGGCGTGGCCAGGGAACTGGCCATCGCCTACGGGGTGCAGTTCGCCGACCCGGCCGACGCCGGGCTGCCCGCCGATGTCGACGAGGTATCCGGCGCGGCATATCCGGCGAGCATCGGGGACCCGACCGCGTGCGACAGGTTCGTGCTGCGCGAGGTACGGGGCATCGACCCGGCCCGGCCGACCCCGCTGCCGATGCGCGTCCGGCTGGCCCGGGCCGGGCAGCGCGGCGTGTCACTGGCCGTCGACGTCACGAACTACCTGATGCTGGAGACGGGCCAGCCACTGCACGCGTTCGACCGTGCCCGGTTGTCCGGGCCGATCGTCGTGCGGCGGGCCCGGCCGGGGGAGCGGCTGGAAACGCTGGACCACGTCGTCCGCGATCTCGACCCCGACGACATCCTCATCACCGACTCATCGGGCCCGATCTCGCTGGCCGGGACGATGGGCGGGCTGGCCACCGAGGTAACGCCGGAGTCCGCCGACCTGGTCATCGAGGCGGCCCATTTCTCCGCCCGCGGCACGGCCAGGATGAGCCGCCGGCACCGGCTCGGCTCCGAGGCGTCGGCGAGATTCGAGCGCGGGGTCGACCCGGAGCTGCAGAAGCGGGCCGCCGCCAAGGCCGTCGCGATGCTGGCCGACCTGGCGGGCGGCGCGGTGCTGCCCGGCTGCTCCTTCGCCAGCGCGCCGATACCGCCGGTCTCCGTCGTGATGGCGGCCGACTACCCCGATCGGGTGGCCGGCCTGAGCTACGGCCTGGACGCCGTCGCTGGCCGGCTTCGTGAGGTCGGCTGCGAGGTCAGTGTGACACCGGGCGGCCGCGACGAGAAGCCCACGCTGGTCGTGGTTCCGCCCTCCTGGCGGCCCGACCTGACGGACCCCAGTGACCTGGCCGAGGAGGTCATCCGGCTCGAGGGCTACGAGCGCATCCCGGTACGGCAGGCCCGGGCGGCGGCCGGCCGCGGGCTGACCGGCCGGCAACTGCTGCGCCGGACCACCGGCCGGGTCCTGGCGGCGACCGGTTTCGTGGAGGTGACCAGCCAGCCGTTCGCGGCGGCCGCCGACTTCGACCGGCTGCTGCTCGCGGCCGGGGATCCGCGGCGTCAGGCGCTGGTCGTGGCCAACCCGCTGAGCGCGGACGAGCCGCTGCTGCGCACCACGCTGCTGCCCGGCCTGCTGCGAGTCCTGGCCCGCAACATCGGCCGAGGGTTCAGCGACGTCGCGCTGTTCGAGACGGGCCTGGTCTTCCTGCCGGGGCCGGGCGAACCGCGGGTGGCGCCGATCCTCCGCGTGGACCGCGCGCCCGATGCGGCGGAGCTGGCCGAGCTGGAAGCCGCGCTGCCCGGCCAGCCGCTGCGCATCGCCGTCGTGCTCGCCGGCGACCGGGACCTGCCCGGCTGGTGGGGCGATGGCCGGCGGGCCGGCTGGCAGGACGCCATCGAGGCGGCCCGGCAGGTGCTGACGGTCAGCCGCGTCCCGTTCGAGGTGCGCGCCGATCAGCACGAGCCCTGGCATCCGGGCCGCTGCGCGGCGCTGTTCGTCACGGGCGACGACGGCCAGCAGCGGCTGGCCGGACATGCCGGGGAGCTGCACCCGCGGGTGACCGCGGCGTTCGGGCTGCCGCCGCGCGCCTGCGCCGTGGAGCTGGACCTGTCCACGATCGAGACGGCGGCCGCGCTGCTGGGGCCGGTTCGGGCGCCGGCGATCTCCAGCTATCCGGTCGCGACGCAGGATGTCGCGCTGATCGTGGCCGACACGGTCCCGGCCGCGGACGTCGAGCGCGCACTCGCGGCCGGAGCCGCGCGGGCGGGCGATGTCCTGCTCGAGGACCTGCGGCTGTTCGACGTCTACACCGGCGACCAGGCCGGCGAGGGGCGCAAGTCCCTGGCCTACACGCTCAGGTTCCGCGCGCCGGACCGGACGCTCACGGCGGAGGAGGCCAGTGCCGCCCGGGAGGCAGCGGTGGCCGAGGCGAGCCTGCAGGTCGGAGCCGTGCTACGCGGGGCCCCCTAGCCACGGGGCCCCCTAGCCACGGGGCCGCCTAGCTGGGCGGGGGCAGGATCGCGAGGATCTCCGTGCCGTCGCGCACGCACTTGGAGGCCCGCCCGGTCTTCAGCACCACCGGCGTCGGGAACCCCTGGCACTTCCAGCCGCTGACGTCGAGCGGGCCGCCGCCGCCGTTGCCCGGCGCCCTGCCCTGGGCGATGGCCCTGGTATAAGCGCGCTCGACGGTCAGGGCTTCCGGGCAATCGACCTTGCCGTGGGTGACCTCCACCTTCACGGGCACGTTGGCGACCGTGCGGGCCGTGCCGCAGCCCGTCGCCGGCTGACTGGCCGCGGGGGCCGAGTGGCAGCCGGCCGCCACCAGGGCGACGGCCGCGGCGAGCGCCGTGAGCCGGAGCGGGGTGCGCAATCGCGAAACGGCAGTGCCCTGGGACCAGCGCGGGTGCATGCGGTCTCCCTTCCGGGCCATCATCATGCCGCCTCGGCGGGAGCAGCCCAAGCAGGGCCAAGTAACAGTCTGGGCAACAGTTCGGACAGCCCTGCCTGCTCTTTGCATATTCACTCGGTAGCACGCATAATAATTCACATAACTTGGCCGGCGCGGCTGGCCAGCACTCAGGTGGCAGGACCGTCTGGTCGCAGGGCCAGAGGTCGGGTTCGGTCGGCAACTGGATCTGGATGACCGGCGGCGGAACGGATACGGCCGCCAGGTGGCGGCGGGCTCAACGGGAGGGTCAATGGGAGCGCGGGTTGCGGTGGCCGGCGCGAGCGGGTACGCGGGCGGCGAACTGCTGCGCCTGCTGGCGGGCCACCCCGATCTTGAGATCGGCGTGGTGACCGCCGACAGCAGCGCGGGCAAGACGATCGGCGAGGTGCACCCGCACCTGGCCGGGGTGACCGCGCTGGCCGGCCGGACCTTCGAGCCGCAGGGGACGGCCAGCCTGGTGGGCTGTGACCTGGTCTTCGCGGCGCTGCCGGCCGGTCAGTCCGCGGCGCTGGCGGGCAGCATCCCGGCGTCGGTCAAGATCGTGGACCTCGGGCCCGACTTCCGGCTGGCCGACCCGGCCGCCTGGGCCCGGCACTACAGTGGTGAGCATCCTGGCCGGTGGGTCACCGGGCTGCCCGAGCTGCCGGGCATGCGCGCCCGGATCAGCGCGGCGAGCCGCGTGGCCGCGCCCGGCTGCTACGCGACCGCCGCCATCCTGGCCCTCGTGCCGATCGTCGCGGCGGGGCTGGCGCAGCCGCATGACGTCGTGGTGGTGGCCGCCTCGGGTACCTCCGGAGCGGGCCGGTCGCTGCGGGCCAGCCTCCTCGGCAGCGAGGTCATGGGGTCGGTCTCGGCCTATCAGGCGGCCGGCGCGCACCGGCACACGGCGGAAATCGAGCAGGCTCTCAGCGAGATCGGCGGCGCTGCGGGTGGCGGGACCGGCCATCCGCCCGGCGGGGCGGCTACCCGGCCCGCGGCCACGGTGTCGTTCACCCCCGTCCTGGCTCCGATGCCGCGCGGCATCCTCGCCACCTGCACCGCGCGGCTCACCAGGCCGGCCGATGCCGGGCCGGCCAATGCTGGGCCGGCCGATACGGCCGCGCTGCGCGCCGCCATCGCCGCCGCGTACGCCGACGCGGAGTTCTGCTGCCTGCTGCCCGAGGGCCACTGGCCGGCGACCGCGTCGGTAGCGGGCTCCAACGGCGTGCACCTGCAGGCCGCGGTCGATGAGCGGGCCGGCCGCGCGGTCGTCGTCGCCGCCATCGACAACCTGGGCAAGGGCGCGGCCAGCCAGGCCATCCAGAACGCCAACCTGATGCTCGGCCTGCCCGAGGCGGCCGGCCTGACCGCTAGCGGAGTCGCACCATGACCGTCACCGCCCCGCAGGGCTTTCGCGCCGCCGGTGTCGCCGCCGGCCTCAAGGAATCCGGCGGCGCCGACGTGGCGATCGTCCTCAACGACGGGCCATCCAGCGCGGCGGCGGGAGTCTTCACCGCCAACCGGGTGAAGGCCGCCCCGGTGATCTGGAGCCAGCAGGTCCTCGCCGGCGGCCAGCTGCGCGGCGTCGTGCTCAACTCCGGCGGTGCCAACGCGTGCACCGGACCGGCCGGATTCGCCGACACCCACCACACCGCCGAGCACCTCGCCAGGGTCATGTCCGGGTCCGGCGCCGGACCCGGCGAGGTGGGCGCGGGCCAGATCGCGGTCTGCTCGACCGGGCTGATCGGCGACCGGCTGCCGATGGACCGGCTGCTCGCGGGCGTAGCCGCGGCCGTCGCGGCGGCCACCGCGGACGGCGGCCTGGCCGCGGCGGACGCGATCAGGACGACGGACACCGTCCCGAAGACCTGCTCGGTGGCCGGTCCCGGCTACGTCATCGGCGGCATGGCCAAGGGCGCGGCCATGCTGGCCCCGGCGCTGGCCACGATGCTCGTCGTGCTCACGACCGACGCCGACCTGCCGGCCGCGCAGCTCGACGAGGCGCTGCGCAGCGCCGTCGCCACGACCTTCGACCGGCTGGACACCGATGGCTGCATGTCCACGAACGACACGGTGCTGCTGCTCGCCAGCGGCGTGACCGGCACCCGGCCGGAGCTGGCCGAGTTCACCGGGCTGCTGAGCGGCGCCTGCGCCGACCTGGCCCGGCAGCTGCAGCAGGACGCCGAGGGCGCCAGCAAGGCCATCGCGATCGAGGTGACCGGCGCGGCCAGCGAGACGGACGCGGTCACCGTCGGCCGGGCGATCGCCCGCTGCAGCCTGCTCAAGTGCGCTCTGCACGGCGAGGACCCGAACTGGGGCCGGGTGCTGGCCGCCGTCGGCACCACCAGCGCGGTGTTTGAGCCGGATCAGCTGCACGTCGCGATCAACGGCGTCTGGGTCTGCCGCGGCGGCTTCGCCGCCGCCGACCGGGCCGAGGTGGACCTCAAGCCCAGGGACGTGACCATCACCGTCGACCTGTCGGCCGGCCAGCATGCGGCCACGGTCTTGACGACCGACCTGACCGCCGAGTACGTCTACGAGAACTCGGCGTACTCGACATGACGGCACAGGCACAGGCGGGCGAGCAGCCGCCGGCGGGCGCGCTCGCCAAGGCGGCCACCCTGATCGAGGCGCTGCCCTGGCTCGAGCGGTTCCACGGCCAGACGGTCGTTATCAAGTACGGCGGCAACGCCATGACCGACGACAGCCTGCGGGAGACGTTCGCTCAGGACGTGGTGTTCCTGCGGTACGCGGGGCTGCTTCCGGTGGTGGTGCACGGCGGCGGCCCGCAGATCAGCGCCCACCTGGACCGGCTCGGCCTGGCGAGTACCTTCCGGGCGGGGCTGCGGGTGACCACCCCGGAGACGATGGACATCGTCCGGATGGTGCTCACCGGGCAGGTGAACCGGGAAGTGGTCGGGCTCATCAACCAGCACGGGCCGTTCGCCGTCGGGATGTCCGGGGAGGACGCGCACCTGCTGACCGCGCGGCGGCTGCAGGCCAGCGTGGACGGCGAGCCGATCGACCTTGGCCAGGTGGGCGAGGTCGAGACGGTGAACCCGGGCGCGGTGACGGCGCTGCTGGCCGACGGCCGGATCCCGGTCATCTCCAGCGTCGCGCGCAGCCAGTCCGGCGAGATATTCAACGTCAACGCGGACACGGCCGCCGCGGCGGTGGCCGTCGCGCTCGGCGCGGCCAAGCTGATCATGCTGACCGACGTGGCCGGTCTGTACGCGGACTGGCCTGGCAGCCAGCAGGCCGCGGCACCGCCGACCACGGCAGCACCGCCGACCACGGGGCCTCCCAAGGTGATCAGCGATCTCACGGCCGAGCAGCTGGCGGCGATGCTGCCCGGGCTGAGCGAGGGGATGATCCCCAAGATGGAGGCCTGCCTGACGGCGGTCCGGGGCGGGGTGCCGCAGGCCCACGTGCTGGACGGGCGGCTGCCGCACGCCGTGCTGCTGGAGATCTTCACCGACTCCGGCATCGGCACGATGGTGATCCCATGATCGGAGGCAGGACGTCGATGACCGAGACCGAGAAGCTGCAGGAGCGGTACGCGGCGGCCATCATGGCGACCTACGGCATGCCGCCCGTCGCCCTGGACCACGGCCGCGGCTGTGTGGTCTGGGACGTCGACGGCCATTCTTACCTGGACCTGATCGGCGGCATCGCCGTCAGCGCCCTCGGGCACGGCCATCCGGCGATCGTCACGGCGGTCAGCGAGCAGGTCGGCCGGCTGGCGCACAGCTCGAACCTCTTCCTGCACGCGCGGCAGGTCGAGCTGGCGGAGCGGCTGCTGGGCCTGCTGGGCACCGACGGGCGAGTGTTCTTCGCCAACTCCGGTACCGAGGCCAACGAGGCCGCGCTCAAGCTGGTCCGCCGCCGTCAGGGCCCGGGCCGTCCGGTCATCGTCGCGGCCGAGAACAGCTTTCACGGCCGCACCATGGGCGCGCTGTCGCTGACGGGCAAGAGTTCGATCAGGGCCCCGTTCCAGCCATTCGGGGTTGATGTTCGGTTTGTTCCGTATGGCGACGCCGGTGCGCTGAGCGCGGCGGTCGGTCCGGACTGCGCGGCGGTGTTCCTGGAGCCCGGTCTGGGCGAGGGCGGCGTGGTGCCGGCGCCGCCGGGCTACCTCAAGGCGGCCCGCGCGGCCTGCGACGGGGTCGGCGCGCTGCTGGTGCTTGACGAGATCCAGAGCGGCGTGGGCCGGACCGGGGAGTGGTTCGCCCACCAGCGCGAGGGGATCGTGCCGGACGTGCTGACGCTGGCCAAAGGGCTGGGCGGCGGGCTGCCCATCGGGGCCTGCATCGGCATCGGCGCGTCCGCGGCCGGCCTGGTCAAGGGCGATCACGGCAGCACCTTCGGCGGCAATCCGGTGTCGTGCGCCGCGGCGCTCGCCGTGCTGGACACCATCGAGCAGGACAAGCTGCTGGCCAGCGTGACCGAGGTCGGGGCTCAGCTGGCGGCGGGAATCGAGGCCAGCGGGCACCCGCTCGTCACCGGGGTGCGCGGCCTCGGCCTCTGGCTGGCGATCGTGCTTGCCGCGCCGGCGTCGGCCGCGGTGGAGGCTGCGGCGCGACAGGCCGGGTTCCTGGTCAACGCGGTCCAGCCGGACGCGATCCGGCTGGCGCCGCCGCTCATCCTCAGCTCCGCGCAGGCCAGCTCGTTCGTCCAGGCGCTGCCGGCGATCCTCGACGCGGCCGGCGGCCCGGCCGGGCCGGAGGCGTGATGGGCAGCGGCACCGAGAATCCGGCGGGTCCTGGTGCGGCTGCGGCGGAAGCGGGGGCGAGTGCCGGGGCGGGGGCGGCGGGTCCGGGTGCCGGGCAGGCGGCGGTTTTCTCCTCGAGCCCGGTCACCAAGGCCGCCCGGCACGCGCAGATCACCGGGATCCTGGCCGTAGCGGGCACCCCGGTGCGCTCACAGGAGGACCTGGCCGAGCGCCTCGCCCAGCTCGGCGTGCACGTGACGCAGGCCACGCTCTCCCGCGACCTGGTCGAGCTCGGCGCGGTGCGGCTGCGCGGCCCCGACGGCGTGCTGGTCTACGCGCTGCCCGGCGAGCCGGGGCTGGGCGGGCTGCTGCAGGACCCGTCCGCTCGGCTGGCCCGGGTGGCCGCCGAGCTGCTCGTCACCGCCGAGGCCAGCGGCAACCTCATCGTGGTGCGGACGCCGGCCGGCGCGGCGCAGCTGCTGGCGTCGGCCATCGACCACGCCGGCTGGCCGTCGATCCTCGGTACCGTGGGCGGTGACGACACCGTGCTCGTCATCGCCCGCGACCCGGCCGGCGGCGCGGACGTGGCCCGCAGCCTGCTGCGGCTGGCCGAGCGGCGCAGCACCGCCGGGCTCCGGCCATGAGGGCCGCCCCAGGCTCCGGCGGCCGCCAGCCCGCCCATGGACGAATTCCGTGCAACGAACCCCCAGCCTGGCTGTCCCAAGAAGGAGCCTGAAGTGACCGACAAAGTTGTACTTGCCTACTCCGGCGGCCTGGACACGTCCGTGGCCATCGGCTGGATCGCCGAGGAGACCGGCGCCGAGGTCGTCGCCCTGGCGATCGACGTCGGCCAGGGCGGCGAGGACCTCGACATGATCCGCGAGCGGGCGCTGGCCTGCGGAGCGGTCTGCGCCGAGGTCGTGGACGCGCGGGCGGAGTTCGCCGCCGAGTACTGCATGCCTGCGCTCCGCGCCAATGCCCTCTACATGGACCGTTACCCGCTGGTGTCGGCGCTGTCCCGGCCGCTGATCGTCAAGCACCTGGCCCGGGTGGCGCAGGAGACCGGAGCCAGCTGGGTGGCCCATGGCTGCACCGGCAAGGGCAATGACCAGGTGCGGTTCGAGGTCGGCATGGCCGCCCTGGCGCCCGAGGTCAAGGTCACCGCGCCGGTCCGGGACTCGGGCATGACCCGGGACAAGGCGATCGCCTTCGCCGCCGAGAAGGGACTGCCGATCGACGTGACGGCGCGATCCCCGTACTCGATCGACCAGAACGTCTGGGGCCGCAGCTGCGAGACGGGCCACCTGGAGGACATCTGGGAGGCGCCGCACGACGACGTTTATGGCTACACCCGCGACCCGGCGGTGGCGCGCGAGCCCGACGAGGTGACGATCAGCTTCGCCGACGGCGTTCCGGTCGCCCTGGACGGCCGGCCGCTGGCCGCGCTGGAGATCATCGCCGAGCTGAATACCCGCGCCGGGGCGCACGGCATCGGCCGGATCGACATCGTCGAGGACCGGCTCGTCGGGATCAAGAGCCGCGAGATCTACGAGGCGCCCGGCGCGATCGCCCTGATTACCGCGCATCAGGAACTTGAGAACGTGTGCATGGAGCGCGACCTGGCAAGGTTCAAGCGATCGGCGGAGCAGCGCTGGACGGAGCTGGTGTACGACGGGCTGTGGTTCTCGCCGCTGCGCCAGTCCCTGGAGGCGTTCATGGAGCACGCGTCGCTGCACGTGACCGGCGACGTGCGGGTCCGGCTGCAGGGCGGCCGCGCGGTCGTGACCGGCCGGCGCAGCCCGGCGGCACTGTACGACTACGGCCTGGCCACCTATGACACCGGCGACGTCTTCGACCAGCAGCTGTCCAAGGGCTTCGTGGAGCTGTGGGGCCTGCCCAGCAAGATCGCGGCGAAGCGGGACCGCCAGGTCGCGGGCTGAGGGCGCCCCGGGATGATTCCTTCAGGCCGGCCCTTGGAAGCGCAAACGGGAGAACTCGGTGTGACAGATGATCAGGACATGGCAGTTCCGGAACCACGGGATAACGAACTGGGTCGGCTAGCCCCGCCGGCATCGGCGATCCGGCTGTGGGGCGGCAGGTTCGAGTCCGGGCCGGCCGAGGCCCTGGCGCGGCTATCGGTCAGCGTCCAGTTCGACTGGCGGCTGGCGCCCTACGACCTGCTTGCCTCGGCCGCGCACGCGCGCGTGCTGCACCGGGCGGGCCTGCTGGATGACCGAGAGCTCGCCCGGATGCTGACCGCGCTGGACGACCTGGGCCGGGCCTGCCGTGACGGCAGCTTCCGGCCCGACGCCAGCGACGAGGACGTCCACACCGCACTCGAGCGGGGCCTGCTCGAGCGGCTGGGCTCCCTGGGCGGCAAGCTGCGCGCGGGCCGGAGCCGCAACGACCAGGTGGCGACCGACCTGCGGCTGTACCTGCGCGACCACGCCCGGGCCGTCATCGCCCGGCTGGCCGAGCTGGAGACCGCGCTGATCGGGCAGGCCGAGCGGCACCTGGCCACTCCGGCGCCGGGCATGACGCACCTGCAGCACGCTCAGCCGGTGCTGCTGGCGCACCAGCTCCTCGCGCATGTGCAGGCGTTCGCCAGGGACGTGAGCCGGCTGCGCGACTGGGACAAGCGAGCGGCCGTCAGCCCGCTCGGCGCCGGAGCGCTGGCCGGGTCCTCGCTGCCGCTGGACCCGGAGGCGCTGGCCGCCGAGCTGGGCTTCGACTCGGCCGCTGACAACTCGATGGACGCGGTCAGCGACCGCGACTTCGCGGCGGAGTTCTGTTTCGCGGCGGCGCTGCTCGGCGTGCACCTGTCCCGGCTGGGGGAGGAGGTCGTGCTGTGGTCGTCGCACGAGTTCGGCTGGGCCGAGATCGATGACGCCTACGCGACCGGGTCCTCGATCATGCCGCAGAAGAAGAACCCGGACGTCGCCGAGCTCGCCAGGGGCAAGGCCGGCCGCCTGATCGGCGGGCTGACTGGACTGCTGACCACGCTTAAGGGCCTGCCGCTGGCCTACAACCGCGATCTGCAGGAGGACAAGGAGCCGGTCTTCGACGCCGTCGATACCCTGCTGACGGTGCTGCCCGCGATGGCCGGGCTGATCGGCACGCTCCGCTTCCACACCGAGCGGCTAGCCAGCAGCGCCGCCGCCGGCCACGCGCTGGCGACCGACCTGGCCGAGCTGCTCGTCCGGCGGGGCACGCCGTTCCGCGACGCGCATGAGGCAGTGGGACACCTGGTCGTGTGGTGCCAGGTACACGACTGCGAGCTCGCCGAGGTGAGCGACGACGACCTGGCCAAGGTCTCGCCGCTGTTCACCCCGGACGTCCGCGAGGTGCTGACCGTGAGCGGGGCGCTGGCCGCGCGCAGCGGCCACGGCGGCACCGCGCCGGTCCGGGTCGCCGAGCAGCTGGCCCGGCTGCGCACCGTCGTGGACGATCAGGCCGCCTGGGCGGCGGCCTGACCGGCGGCACGAGATGACCGGCCATCATGATCAGCGAGGGAGCGCGCCGCTGCCGCGGGAGTTCTTCGACCGGTCGGCCCTGGCGGTAGCGCCCGAGCTGCTGGGCTGCGTGCTGTGGCACGCCGCACCCGAGGGCACGGTGGCCGCCGTCATCGTGGAGGTCGAGGCCTACACGGGGCAGACCGACCCCGCCTCGCACGCCTACCGCGGCCAGACCGCCCGCAACGCGGTGATGTTCGGGCCGCCGGGCCACGCGTACGTCTACTTCACCTACGGCATGCACTTTTGCGTGAACCTGGTCTGCGAGCCGGCGGGGGAGTCCGCCGCGGTGCTGCTGCGGGCCGGGCGGGTGATCGAGGGCGCGGAGCTCGCGGCCGAGCGGCGGCTACGCGGGCGCGCGCCGGCCGCGCCCGGCCGGCGCGGGGCCGCCGCCGGGATCGCTGAGCGGGATCTCGCGCGCGGGCCGGCCCGGCTATGCCAGGCGCTCGGCATCGACAGGTCCCTGGACGGTGCCGACGTGTGCGCCGCGGATTCGCCGCTCGGCGTCGGAACCGTGCCCGGCTGGGTACCCGCTCCGGCGGACGCGATCGCCGCGGGGCCGCGGGTCGGGATCAGCCAGGCAGCGGATCTGCCCTGGCGGTTCTGGCTGGCTGGGGAACGATCCGTTTCGATCTACCGCAGGTCCGCGCCCCGGCGCGGCCGGGCCAAACCAGTTACCGGTCCCGCGCCCTGAGATGGGACGATGCACCGGTGACCGACATCATCGACGACCTGACCTGGCGCGGCCTCATCGCCGTGTCCACCGACCTGGATGATCTGCGCAGTGCGCTGAATGCGGGCCAGGTCACTCTGTACGGCGGCTTCGACCCGACCGCGCCCAGCCTGCACATCGGCAACCTGGTGCTGTTGCTCACCATGCGCCGGTTTCAGCTGGCTGGGCACCGGCCGATCGGGCTGGTCGGCGGGGCGACCGGGCTGATCGGCGACCCGAGCGGCAAGTCGGTGGAGCGGGTGCTCAACAGCCGGGAGGTAGTGGCCGGGTGGGTCGACCGGATCCGCGCGGAGGTCAGCCAGTTCCTGGACTTCACGGCGGGGCCGTCGGGTGCGCTGCTGGTCAGCAACCTGGACTGGACCGCCGAGCTGTCGGCGCTGGACTTCCTGCGCGACATCGGCAAGCACTTCCCGGTCAATCAGATGCTGTCGCGGGAAGTCGTGCGGGCCAGGCTCGAGGCGGGCGGCATTACCTACACCGAGTTCAGCTACCAGATCCTGCAGGCCAACGACTTCCTCGAACTGCACCGGCGGCACGGCTGCGCGCTGCAGATAGGCGGCAGCGACCAGTGGGGCAACCTCGTGTCCGGCGTCGACCTGATCCGCCGGGTCACCGGGCAGGTCGTGCATGCCCTGGCCACCCCGCTGATCACTAAGCCCGACGGGACCAAGTACGGCAAGACCGAGGGCGGGGCCGTCTGGCTTAGCCCCGAGCTGATGAGCCCGTACGCGTTCTACCAGTTCTGGATCAACAGAACCGATGCCGAGGTACCAGGGCTGCTGCGGGTCTTCACGTTCCGCACCAGGGAAGAGATCGAGGAGCTAGAACGGGAGATCGCCGATCGACCCGCCGCCCGCCAGGCGCAGCGAGTGCTTGCCGAAGATGTGACAAGCCTCGTGCACGGGCCGGCGGAGCTCGCCAGGGTTCAGGCCGCCAGCCGGGCGCTGTTCGGCCAGGGTGAGCTGCGGGACCTGGACGAGGCCACCCTCGCCGCGGCGATCGCGGAGGTGCCGCACGCGTCGGTCAAAGCCGCCGCCGACAGCCTGCCGCTCGTGACGGACCTGCTCGCCGCGACGGGCATCGTCCCCAGTAAGTCGGCGGCCAGGCGGGCGATCACCGAAGGCGGCGCGTACCTGAACAACGTCAAGGTGACCGCGGCGGACGCGGTTCCCGCGGCGGGGGACCTGCTGCACCGGCGATTCCTGGTGCTCCGCCGGGGCAAGCGCACGGTCAGTGGCATCGAGGTAGTGAGCAGCTAGCCGTTCAGGCGGCCGCTGACGCCCGCTGGAGTAACCGCATGGTCGGCGGGGTCAAGGTGCTGACTGACTGGCTGGCCGCTGCGCGCCTTCGCGTTAGCCGACCGCGTGGTGGCCGGCGCCGGCAGGTTCGACGCAGTGATGGCAGCCGGGCTGGCTGCACCGCCGGGTGTACCGAGGCGTGTCCCGGCGCGAACGAGCCGTCAGGACGTCGCGCCCATCCCTGGGCCGGCATCTCGGCCGCTGCGATGCCCGGTTACCGCGCACGGCGCCGCTCGCCGCGAACGGCAGCAGCCTGGCCTGCCCGAACGGCAGCAGCCTGGCCTGCCAGCGAAGCGGGCGCCATGAGCCTGTGCTTTCCCATCGGTGCTCCCCGCCTCGTGCTGGGTCGGCCCTGGACCGTGCCAGCCGACGCTGCCTCCTGTCGTGCGCGGCGTCGGCGGTGCGACCAGAAGGCGCAGGTATCGGTCTGGCAACGGTCTGGTCTCGTCTCCGCCGGGAACGCCGAGGACTCTTGGTGGCCAGCACCTCGGGCGGCCCTTACCTGACAGTTCTCGGCAGCGCCGTCGTCCCGCGCCACGCCTGTGACTGGAGTGATCCACGTCACTCTCGTGACCGCGCCCGGGTCGGCGCCGCCCGCTGGTGCGGCCACGCAGGACAGATTTCGGGAGAATTTCCAGACGCTCGCCGGGCCACCCGGCGTCCTCCGGTTACTCCGGCGAGCCGCCTCCGGGATCCGCCGGAGTCGCCAGGAATTATTTTTTTCAGGCCCAGGTTTGAGTTCGAGCCGCAGTGGGAACCTGCCCCGACCTGCGCGGTCCTCGGCGGCCCGATCCGGTGTGCCGAGCCGGCCGCGGGATCGGAGCCGATCCGGGCCCGATCCGATTTGACGCGACCCGCTTTGCTGCCTAATGTTTCGTCTTGCCCCGAGGGAACGGGCCGCTGACAAGGCGAAACGAACCCAGGGGCCAGCGGATCATCCCTCCTGCTCATGCAATCCCGGTCACGGGTTGGGCTGGCGAGCGGTAAGCTGACAACACAGCTAGTAGCGAGGCAGACCGAGTCGGGTGAACTGACTTGACAAGGTCTGAACCGCCCGGTAAGTTAGCAGGGTTGCCCCGGACAAGACCGCAAGGTCTGAGATGGTGTGCGTCCGCTCCTTGAGAACTCAACAGCGTGCTAAAAGCCAGTGCACATGCACAACCTCGTCAATAGAGGTCCTGCACCACTGTTTCGTGGGGCTTGACTTCTGAGGGATTTGCCAAGATCGCTTCTAGGTGCGGCTTTAGTTTTTAACCTAGAAGCATTTCTCTAGTCAGCAGTTCGCAGGACAGTCCTTAGGGACCAAATGCGACTTGCATATAGACATTCAACGGAGAGTTTGATCCTGGCTCAGGACGAACGCTGGCGGCGTGCTTAACACATGCAAGTCGAGCGGAAAGGCCC
>Ga0209839_10000570_pt1 | contig 18615 bp, 16 predicted proteins | sample OrgsoiDNA2013050_FD_185800 | JGI IMG/M metagenome (GOLD analysis project Ga0209839, IMG submission 185800) | Permafrost soil microbial communities from the Arctic, to analyse light accelerated degradation of dissolved organic matter (DOM) -... | ecosystem: Environmental > Terrestrial > Soil >... | reverse complement strand
CGGTCGTGGACGTGGACGATGTCGGGGGAAAACCGCGACACCTGGCGACGGATTGCGATCAGCTCGGGCACCGCGGCCGGATCCCACAGACGCCCGGGCAGCTCCAGCACCGTCACTCCAGCCGACCGGGCTGAGTCGATCGCGGCGCTGCGCTCCTGCTCGTCGTCACCGAACTCGAACGGATGCTCGCGACACATCAGCACCACCTGCGCCCCGGTGCCCGCGAGTGCGGCCGCCTGCGCGGCGGCGTATTTCAGAAACCAGTCACACGCCAGCGCTACGCGCACGCGACGGGTGCGACCCGAGGCTGGCGTCGGGCGCAGGCATCCTCGAGGATCGTGACCAACCGGGGCGTAAGGTCATTCGTCGCGAATCGGCGGCACTCGGGATCGGCCCGGCGCAGCGGCGGATCGGCGGCGGCCAGTCGCAGCGCCGCCGCGGCGAACGCGCTGGCGTCGAACGCCCCCACGTACGCGCTGGCCGCCGCTTGCAGCATCGTCGGAACGTCGCCGACCGGTGTCGCGACGACTCCCAACCCGCACGCCATGGCTTCCATGATCGCCACCGGTGCGCCCTCCTGGACGGAGGTGAGGACCATCACGTCCGCTGCCGCCATCACTTCGGGCACCTGCTCGCGGGTCATTCCCCGCAGATGCAGCTCGTGCACGCGGCGACCCCCTCGCCGAAGCTCTGCGACCACCTCGGCGAATCGGGGGTAGGCCTTCTTGGGGCGCTGGGGCGAGGATGGGAACAGCACCGCCAGCTCATCGACACCGACCCCGAGCGCCTCGCGCGCCGCGGCGCGATCGCGGGGGGCGAACAGGTTCGTGTCGACCCCGCACATCAAGTGGTGAGCCGGCCCGGGAAGCTGGCTCATCGCGCGCCGGCTGACGCAGATGTTGTCGGCGGCCATCCGGTACGCCTGCCGCGAGACCGCGCGCTGCCATTTGGTCAGCTCGAGGTCGCCGGAGCGGTAGGTGACGACCACCGGCACCTGCCGCTGGCTGACGGCGACCGCGCCGGTCAGGCCATAGTGGGCTCGTCGTCAATCTGGGTGGGTCAGGCGATGGCGGGCCCGGCGTTGAGTTTGCCGACGATGAGGTAGATCATCGCGATGAAGTTGCGGTTGGTGCGATACCCGCGAGCTCGGCGTTTCGCGGCCTGGATCAGCGAGTTGAGGCCTTCGAGCAGCCCGTGGGCGTGGACGACATCGGTGGGGCGGCGGCTCAGCGCCCGGCGCAGACGCGCTGCGCCGCCGAAGTAGTTCAGCCGGTTGGAAGAACGGCCGTTTATGTACAGGACGTCGCAGCTCTCCACGCGCGGGTCCTGGCGCAGCGCCGTGACCTGGTCCGCGACGAACGTGCCGAAGGTCGGATCCTCGCCGGTCGGATACATGTTGGTGAGCGTGAGAATGCGCATTGCAGAGTTCCGGCGTGACCGACACATTTGCGACGACGAAGCCTGCCCGTCCTACGGCCTCGAACCCCGGACCGGAGCGGAGTCTAACGACGCGGGCTCGGATCGCCCCGGCGGCGGCGAATCCGCGATCGGCGGCCGAGCGACTGGTAGGCGCTCAGCAGCGCTCGCTCCGAATGCTCCCAGGTGAGCTCGGTCGCCCGCTCGCGTGCGGTGCCGGCGACGCGGCGGCGCAGATCCGGGTCGACGGCCAGCGCCGCGATCTGCGCGGTGAAGGCGCTCACGTCGCCCGCAGGCACCAGCAGCGCCGCCCCTCCCGCCGTGCGACGGGCTTCCAACAGGTCGTATCCGACAACCGGCTTGCCGAGCGCCAGGTACTCGGCGATCTTGATCATCGTCGAGCGCTGGTTGACGTCGGTCGCCGGTGCGGGGTCGACGCATATGTCGGCGAGCCGGAGCAACTCCGGTACGCGCTCGAGCGCGACCCAGCCGGTGAACGTGACGTACTCGGAGAGTCGATCGCGAGCCAGGTCGGCCTCCAACGCGGGCCGGGCGTCGCCGTCTCCGATGATCGTCAGCCGCGCGTCGAGCCGATAGCGCTCGCCGCGTAGCGCGGCCAGCACCGGCGCCAATCCCTCGACGCCGTCCTGTGAGGACACCGCGCCGAGGTAGGCGAGCTCGACCCGCTGCAGCTTGCCCGGACGATCCAGTGTGGGCATCCGGGTCCAGTCAGACGGTGGAGCGTTGCGAACCACCGTGATCGCCGCGGGCGCCTTGTGGCCGATGCGGCGCGCGACCTCGGCATAGGACTCGTTCGTCGCGATCACGTGGTTGGCGACGGCGAACGTGAGTCGCTGCCCGATCGTGGCCATCCGCGACGCGATCCCGGGGCCGAACTTGACCTCCACGGTCTCGGGAAACAGATCATGGTGATCGAACACCACCCTGCGGCCCGCGAGCCGGAACAGCGCCCCGGCTCCCCACAGGATGTCCGGCGGATTGTGGAGGTGAAGGACCGTGGCTCCGGCGAGCAGCCCGCGCAGGGCGCCGATATGCAACGCGATCGCGGCGAGACCGTACTCGGCCAGAAACCCGAGTGCCCCTCGCGAGCTGCCGTCGAAGGCCCGAAACCGGATCACCTCGACACCATCGAGCGACTCGCGGCGCGGCTCGCCGGCGCCGCGCGGCGCGATCACCGTAACCCCGTGACCGGCCTTGACCAGCGAGATCGCCTCCGCATGAACCCGTACGTCACGGGGGTAGGGATTGTTCTCGAGCAGCATCGTGATCTGCTCGCGCGCTTGCGCTGCCATTTGGCCGGGGACCCCCGCTGTGACGACCGGAGCGCCAGGTGCGGCTCCGTTGACCGATAGAGTAGCCTTCCTTGATGTCCTGGGCCGACACGCGGCCGGGGGTGTGGCGCGACCGGGCTGGTTTGGGTGAATCACGGTACGACACGCGAGGGGCGGCAGACGCGCATGCGCGATCCAGGGGCATCGGTTTGGCGGAGTTCACGGCAGCGCGCGCTGGAGCGGGCGCTTCGCCCGGTCCCGCCCGCGAGCCTCACCGCCGTCAATGAGCAGGCGGTCAGACGCCGGCGCGACTACCGGATGCGCCGACTGTTCGTCGCCGCTGACCTGTGCGCTCTGACGGCGGGGATGGCGTCGTGGCTCGTGGTGTCGGGGACGCACGGCGACACGCGAGCGTTGTGGGGGCTGCTGACCCTGCCCCTGTGGGTGCTGCTGTTCAATCTCTATGGCCTCTACGCACCCGGACTTCGGCGGGTGGGCTATTCGACCGTCGATGACATCCCCGCGTTCGCCCAGGCCCTGCTGGCCGGAAGCGTTCTGCTGTGGCTCTACTTCCGCGTCGCTCCCGCCGGCCATATCGCCTTCGGGGAGCTACTCGGCTTTGCCGCGACCACGTTCGTGCTGGGGCTTGGGTTCCGTTCCCTGGCTCGGAGCTTCGGTGTGCGCACGCTCGGGGCCGAGCGGGTGATGTTCGTCGGCAGCGGCCCGATGACCCCGATCCTGGTGCGGCAGATGTTGCGCCAGCCCCGCCACGGGCTGGAGCCGGTGGGGGTGCTGACTCAGCCGGAGAACGAACGCTGGCCACTGCCGCTGAGCGTCATCGACAGCCTCGCCGCGGCGGATTCCGCGGTGGTGCTCCAGAGCCATAGCGTCGATCGTGTGATCATCTCGGCCGAGGGGATCGAGGACGACCGGCTGCTGAACCTGATCTTCGTCTGCCGGCAGATGGGGGTCAAGATCAGCACTCTGCCCTCACTGTCGGCGATGATGGGACCGGCCGCGACGATCGATCACCTCGAGGGGATCACGTTGATCGGTCTCAACACGCCGTCGCTCGCTCGGTCGGCCCGGATGCTCAAGCGCGCAATGGACATCGCCGGCGCGAGCTTCCTGCTGATCGTAACCGCGCCACTGTTGATCGTCGCGGCGGTCCTGATCAAGCTCGAGTCCCCAGGCCCGATCCTGTTTCGCCAGGAGCGGATCGGACGGGGAGGCCGGCCGTTCGAGCTGACCAAGTTCCGCTCGATGACGGCTGATGCCGAGGCCCGCCGCGAGGCGCTGCTGGCCCACAGTCGGCAGTCCAGCTGGCTCGACCTCGAGCACGATCCTCGGATCACCCGCGTCGGGCGTTTCCTGCGGCTCAGCAGTCTGGATGAGCTGCCGCAGCTGTGGAATGTCCTGCGCGGCGACATGAGCCTGGTGGGCCCCCGGCCGCTGATCGAGGAGGAGGACCGAAACGTGAGCGGGTGGGCCCGCGGCAGGCTCGACCTGACGCCCGGGATGACGGGCGTGTGGCAGGTGTTCGGGCGGACTCGGATCCCGTTCGAGCAGATGATCATGCTCGATTACCTGTACGTGGCCAACTGGTCGCTGTGGACGGACATCACCCTGCTGATCAGGACGCTGCCGGTGATTCTCTCGCGCCGCGGCGCGAACTAAGTGATCGTCACCCCGGGAGACGCTGCTGGTGCATGACTCGGTGTTCATCCACGATCGCGCGCTGGTGGAGAGTGATTCGATCGGTGCCGGCACGCGCATCTGGGCGTTCGCTCACGTCATGGCCGGCGCGACGATCGGCCGCGATTGCAATCTCTGCGATCACACCTTCGTGGAGGGTGACGTGTTCGTTGGCGATCGTGTGACGATCAAGTCAGGCGTCTACCTATGGGATGGGCTGCGAGTCGAGGACGATGTGTTCATCGGTCCGCAGGCCACTTTCACCAATGATCGGTGGCCGCGCAGCAAGCAGCCGTTCGAGCTGATCACGACGAGGATCCGGCGCGGCGCGAGCATCGGCGCCGGCGCGGTGATCCTGCCGGGGCTGACGGTCGGGGAGCGGGCGATGGTTGGCGCGGGCGCCGTCGTGACCAAGGACGTTCCCGATGACGTCGTGGTCGTCGGAAACCCCGCCCGCGTGGTGCGCGACATCGGCCCGGCTACCGACGCGGGCGCCGGCCGTGGCTGATACGTTCGAGGCCTGACACCGTTGCGCATGTTGATCGCCGTGCTCGCGGCGGTGCTCGCCTTCGGCGTCGCGCTCCCGGGCTCCTCGCGCGCGGCGTCGCTGCCGGGCCCCGCCTATTTCTCCACCGGCTTGGTGGACGATCCCGCGTTCGTGCAGTCGTCGGATCCGGTCCGATCGCTATGGCTGGGGCGAGCCCAGCAGCTCGGCTCGACCGCGGTACGCGTCGGCGTGGTCTGGGCCGCCGTCGCGCCGTTCAACCTGCCCCACGGATTTCGGGCCGCCGACCCGGGTGACCGGAACTACCGCTGGACGGCGCTGGACGCGACGATTCGTGCATCCACGGCTGATCGCCAGACCGTCGTGCTGATGCCGTTCCAGGCGCCCAAGTGGGCCGAGGGCCCCGGCCGGCCGAGCTACGTTTTTCCAGGGGCCTGGGATCCATCTGCGCGAGCGTACGGTGCCTTTGCCCACGCGCTCGCCCGGCGTTACTCGGGCCACTACCGCGATCCGCTGCACCGCGGGAAGATGCTCCCGCGCGTGCGCTATTTCCAGGCGTGGAACGAGCCCAACCTGCCGCAGTACCTGATGCCGCAGTGGGTTGCCGGCCCGGGCGGCTCGATCGTGGCCGAGAGCCCCCTCCTGTATCGCTCGCTGCTGAACTCGTTCTACTCCGCGGTCAAGGCGGTGCAGCCGAAGAGCTACGTGCTGGCGGGCGGGACCGCACCCTATGGCGATCCGCCCGGCGTGGGCCGGATCTCGCCGATCTCCTTCCTGGAGGGACTGCTGTGCCTCACCCCGGCGCTCCGCGCCGGCCCGTGCGCGGACCCGCCGCACTTCGATGCGCTCGACCATCATCCCTACGCGATCAATCCGACGGCTCCGGCACACATGCCCGGCGACGTCAGCATTCCCGACCTCGGCAAGATCTGGCGCGTCCTTCACGCGGCGCAGCGAGTCCGGCACGCGCTTCCCGCGGGCCCGAAATCGCTCTGGGTGACCGAGCTCAACTGGCCCACCAATCCACCCAACGCGATCACCGAAGCCCGTCAGGCTCGCTACCTCTCGGAGGCGTTCTATGAGCTCTGGATCCAGCACGTCAGCAACGTGTTCTGGTTTCAGCTGCGCGATCCACCCACATCCCACAACAGCTTCGTCGGTGCCGGCCTGTATTTCGGCGACGGCACCGTGAAGCCGGCGGCGAGCGCGTTCCACTTCCCGTTCGTCGCGCTGCCGGTGCCCGGCCACAAGATCACGCTGATCCTGTGGGGCAAGGCCCCGGCCGCGGGTCTCGTGGCGATCGAGAAGCAGGTCGGCAACCGGTGGCGGACGATCCTCCGGCTGCGGAGCACCCCCGGGGGGATCTTCTACGCGCAGCGCAACCTGAACTCGCGTCTGGTCCTGCGGGCGCAGCTCGGCCGGGCGATCAGTCCCGGCTGGACCAACCCGAGCTCGTAACCCGGTTCGCCCGTGAGCTCACGCCGTGGCTCGCGCGATCGGGTTCGGGCAGCGTCCGCGAGCGCAGCTTGGCGCGATCCGTTCTTAGTTGAGATGGGATGGCCGAGAAAACCGACGAAGCTCCTCCTAGCGCTTGCGCTGCTCGCAGCTTCGAGCGCGATCAGCGCGTGCGGCGGCGCCGGTCGGGTGACCCGCGCGCAGCCGCCGGCGGAGGCGGCGCCGGCGCTGGCCACCTACAGCGAGGGCGCACCGCACGTCACCAGCCAGCTCGACGTGTACGGGCTGCAAGGAACCGTTCGCGGCGGTCCCGCGACGCCTCAGTCGTCATTGTCTCCGCTCTCGCCGGCTGCGTTCAACGCTCCGGTCGCGGCCTACCGGGTGTTTGCCGGCGCTCAGCTGGGGCTGATGGAGGGTCAGCTCGCGCGGCTGCAAAGCGCCCTGGGGGCGGATGATCGAGCCGCCGCCCAAGCGGCGTGGCGGAGCGCCTTCGAGCACTATCTCGAGCTCGGCGCGGTCTACCTCCAAGGGCAGATCGCGCAGCTCAACCAGGCGATCGACGGCAACCCCGGTGGCCTGGCGGGCGGCGTCGCGAGCCCGCAGTTCAGTGGTCTTCATCGGCTCGAGCTCGGCTTGTGGACGGGCGCCCGGTTGGCATCGCTGGTGCCGTGGGCACAGCGACTCGCCGCCGACGCTCGCACGCTGCGCCACGTGCTTCCGGGGGTCAAGGTCGCGCCGCTGGACTACACGACCCGTGCTCACGAGATCCTCGAAGACGCGGTGCGCGACCTGCTCAGCGGCACCGACGTCCCGTGGAGCGGAGAGGGCGTCCTGGGCACCGCTGCGGGGGTCCTCGCCACGAAGGAGGTGATCGCGACGCTCGCCCCGCTGCTGTCCCATCGCGAGAATGTGCTTTCGGTGGTCAAGGTGGAGCTGGGGGCGCTGGAGTCGACGATCAGGTCGGTCCGCGCGGCTCACGGCGGCGTGTTGCCGACCAATTCCCAGCTCAGCCAGGAGCAGTCCGAGCAGCTCAGCAACGCGATCGGCGCGGCGCTCGAAGCGCTTGCGCAGGTGCCGGGGGCGCTCGAGACCGCGCCTGCTCCCAGCACCCCCCAGATCCCGCGCCGCGCGGTACGGATCGACCCATGAGACCGCTTGACCGTCGTTCGTTCCTGACCCGCTCGGCGGCGTTGCTCGGCGCCGGCGGCGCCAGCGCCCTGGTTACCGGGGCCGCCGTGGCCAGCAGCCCCGCGGTCGCCGACCCGGAAGCGGCGGGGGCAGCGGCGGCCGGGGCCAACCTGACGACGATCGAGCCGTTCCGCGGGGTTCACCAGGCCGGGATCCTGACCCCCGCGCCGGCGCACGCGACGTTCGCGGCGCTCGACTCGTTCGCTCCCGACCGGCGCACCCTGGCCGAGGCGCTGCAGGCGCTGAGCGCCCGCGCATTCGAGCTGACGGTCGGCGGTCCGGCGCCGCTGCTGGAGATCGACGCGCCACCGGCGGACTCCGGGGTGCTCGGGCCGGACAACGCCCCGGACGCGCTGACCGTGACGATCGGCTTGGGCTCGACGCTGTTCGACGCGCGCTACGGCCTGGGCTCGCGGCGCCCCCGAGAGCTGCAGCCGATGCCGACCTTCCCGGTTGATGAGCTCGACCCGGCGCAGAGCCACGGCGACTTGATCGTGCAGATCTGCGCGCAGCATCGCGACACCGTCGTGCACACGCTGCGCGAGCTGCTGCGCACGGTGCGCGGGTCCTTGCAGCTGCGCTGGACGATCGACGGCTTCAGCGGTGCGGCGCGTGGCCCGACACCGCACAGCAGCCCCCGTAACCTGTTCGCGTTCCGCGACGGGACCGCCAACCCCTCGACCAGCGACGACGCGCTGATGCGGGAGCTCGTCTGGGCGGGGAGCGGCGAACCGGCGTGGGCGGCGGGAGGCACCTATCAGGTGGTGCGGATCATTCGCATGCACGTTGAGTTCTGGGACCGCGTCGGCCTGAGCGAGCAGCAGAACATGATCGGACGGGTCCGCGACAGCGGTGCTCCGCTCGGCGGGACGCAGGAGTTCGAGGACCCCCGCTACGACCTCGACCCTCAGGGCGTGCGAATCCCGCTCGACGCGCACATCCGGCTCGCCAACCCACGGACACCCCCGACCGCAGCGCAGCGCATTCTCCGGCGAGGCTTCAATTACCACCGCGGCTTCGACAACGCTGGCCAGCTCGACCAGGGGCTCGTATTCTGCGCGTTCAACCAGAGCCCCACCCGCCAGTTCGTGACGATTCAGAAGCGGCTGGGCGCCGAGCCGATGATCGACTACATCACGCCGGTCGGCGGCGGCTACTTCTACATCCCACCAGGCGCGCGCACCGGCAGCGATTGGGTCGGCTCAGGCTTGTTCGCCGCGGCCTGAGTCGAATCCACTTCAGCGGATTCGACGCGATATCCGCAGCCGCGCCGGGAGTTCCGCGCGAGCGGAACTCCAATGGAATCCGCGTTAAGCGGATTCCACTGCGATATCCGCAGCCGCGCCGGGAGTTCCGCGCGAGCGGAACTCCCAATGGAATCCGCGTCAGCGGATTCCACGTAGCCTACGGGCGATGCGGCTTGACCAGCTGATCCCTTGCGTGCCCGACGGCGCCCGGGCGGTGGAGATCGACGCCCTGGCGTATGACAACCGGGCGGTGACCCCGGGAACGTTGTTCTTCTGCGTTCCCGGGTTCACTCGGGACGGGCACGAGTTCGCACGCGATGCGATCCAGCGCGGCGCCGTCGCGCTCGTGGTGCAGCGACCCCTGAACCTGGGCGTCGCGGAAGTCAGCGTCGCCGACGTGCGGGCGGCGATGGCGCCGGCTGCCGCCGCCTTCTATGGCGATCCCACGGCCACGTTGCAGGTCGTCGGTGTGACCGGAACCAACGGCAAGACCACGACGGCGTTTCTGATCCGCTCGCTGCTCGAGCGGGGCGGGCGGCCGACCGGGCTGCTGGGCACGGTCAAGAGCATCGTGGGCGGCGCTGAGCGCGAGGTTCAGCGCACCACGCCCGAGGCGATCGATCTCCAGCGGAGCTTCAAGGCGATGCTCGACGCCGGGGACCAGGCGTGCGCGATCGAGGCCTCGTCGCACGCGCTGGAGCTGCATCGAGCCGACGCGATTCACTTCGCCGCGGCGATCTTCACCAACCTGACCCAGGACCACCTCGATTTCCACCCCACGATGGAGGACTACTTCAGCGCCAAGCGGCGATTGTTCACGGAGTTGGGTCCTGAGGTCGCGGTGCTCAACCTGGACGACCCCTATGGGGCGCGGCTTGCCTGCGAGCTCGGCCGGCCGGTGACCTTCGCCCTTGACCGCCCGGCCGCTTACCGTGCGCAGGACCTCGAGCTGGGCCTATCAGGGGCGCGGTTCACGGTTCAGACCCCGGATGGCCCCGTCGGTCTGAGCTCGCCGCTGCGTGGGCGCTTCAATGTCTACAACGTGCTGGGCGCGTTTGCCGTCGCCCGCGCGCTGGGCGTCGGTGCCGAAACGGCGGCCGCCGCGGTCGCGGCTGCGGGACAGGTTCCCGGCCGCTTCGAGACGGTCGTGGAGGGCCAACCGTTTGCCGTCGTGGTCGACTATGCACACACCCCGGACTCGCTTCAGAACGTGCTCAGCGCGGCCCGTGGGCTGACGCGGGGCCGCCTCCACGCCGTGTTCGGTTGCGGCGGGGATCGCGACCGCGGCAAGCGTCCGCTGATGGGCGAGATCGCCAAGCGGCTCGCCGACCGCGTGATCGTCACCTCGGACAACCCGCGCTCGGAGGATCCGGAGGCGATCATCGAGGAGATCCTCGCCGGCGCGGGACATGATGTCCAGCGCCGGGTCGACCGGCGCGAGGCGATCGCCGAGGCGATCGCGAACGCACAGCCCGGCGACGTGGTGGTGATCGCCGGCAAGGGGCATGAGCAGGGACAGGAGTTCGCGGGGGGCCGCAAGATCCCGTTCGACGACGTGACCGTCGCGCGTGAGATCCTCCGTGGCGCGCCCGTCAACGCCGGCGCGCCGAGCTGATGAAGCGTTGGACACCTCAGCAGGTCGCCGACGCGGCCCATGCGCGCTTGATCGCGGCGCCGCCGGCGCCGGCGGCGAGCTTGGTGGGCCCCGACCGGACAACGATCGATTCGCGCGACGCGGGCCCCGGCGCGCTGTTCGTCGGTCTCCGGGGCGAGCACGCCGATGGCGGGCGGTTCGCGGCGCAGGCGCTCGCGGCCGGCGCCTGGGGAGTGATCACAACGCCCGAATACACACCCGGTGGCCAGGCTTCTCCGCCGGGGGTGCTGCTCGTCGCCGATCATCCCCTTCTGGCGTTGCAACACCTCGCCACCGCGTGGCGGCGGGAGCTGGGAGCTGAGGTGATCGGCGTCACCGGCTCGACCGGCAAGACCTCGACCAAGGACCTGCTGCTGGCCCTGCTGGCGCCGCATCGCCGCACGGTCGCCTCGCGCGCCAACTTCAACACTGAGATCGGGCTCCCGCTGGAGCTCCTCAGCGCACCCGCAGGCACTGAGGTTCTGGTGCTCGAGATGGGGATGCGCGGCGTCGGCCAGATCGCTGAGCTGGCGCGCATCGCGCAACCCGATGTCGCGGTTATCGTCAGCGTCGGGCCGGTCCATCTCGAGTTGCTCGGCACCGTCGAGGCGGTCGCCGGAGCCAAGGCCGAGCTGATCGGGGCCCTGAAGCCCGGCGGCACCGCCGTGGTGCCGGCCGGCGAGCACCGGCTGGCGCCGTATCTGCGCGCGGACGTGCGGACCCTGACCTTCGGTCCCGGCGGCGATGTCCAGCTCGTTGCGGGCACGCCTGACGAGGTCGAGATAGAGATCAGCCCCGGAGGATTGCGCTCCGCCGAATCGCCTCCGGGAAGCGGCGCAGGCCAACTTCCGATCAACGCCCCGCCACGGCGAATCAAGCTCCAGACTCCGTTTGCGCAGGCTCATCTGCGGACGAATCTGCTGGCTGCCGTCGCTGCGGCGCAGGCAATCGGTGTCACCCCCAAAGGCCGGGTCGAGCTGGCTCTGTCAGCCGGCCGAGGTCAGCGGATCGTGCTGCCGGGCGACATAACGGTCATCGACGACTGCTACAACGCCAACCCAATGTCGATGCGCGCCGCGCTGGATGACCTCGCCGCCACCGCCGCTGAGGCAGACGGCTCTCGCCGCGTGGCGGTGCTCGGTGACATGCTCGAGCTCGGGCCCGCAGAGCGTCAGTATCACCTCCACGTCGGAGCGCACGCGACCGAGGTGGACGTGGATCTACTGGTCACCGTCGGACCGCTGGCCGCTGCGATGTCCGAGACCTTCGAGGGCGAGCTTCAGAGCGTGGCGGACGCCAACGAGGCCGCCGCTCTGGTTCCCGAGCTGCTGGCGCCCGGGGACGTGGTGCTGGTCAAGGCCTCGCGGGGCATCGGGCTCGAGCTGGTCTGCCGTGCGCTGGGAGCCGGCGCGTGATGGGCTCGGTCTCGGGCCGCGTTCTGATCGCCGGTACGGCCTCGCTGCTGACGTGCCTGTTCCTGAGTCCCAAGTTCATCGCGTTTCTGCGGCGCAGGGAATTTGGTCAGAACATCCGCGAGGAGGGCCCGCAGGGGCATCACGCCAAAGCGGGCACCCCGACGATGGGTGGGATCATCATCTTCACCGCGATCGCGGTTCCGTTCCTGCTGCTGTCCACCCGGGACTGGCAGTCGCTTGGGGTGTTCGGTGTCGCAGTGGCGTGCGCGCTGCTGGGATTCGCCGACGATTACACGAAGATCGTCAAGCGGCGCTCGCTCGGGTTGCGGGCGCGGACCAAACTGGTCGTGACGGTGCTGATCTCGGTCGGACTGTGGTGGGTGGCGACACAGAAGGCGAACATCGGGCCGACGGTCCAGTTTCGGTTCGTCGACCTGACGGTCGACCTGGGGCCGCTGTTTCCGGTGTTCATCTATCTCGTGGTCGCCGGAACCACGACCGCGGTCAACTTCACCGACGGCCTCGACGGCCTTGCGGCGGGCTGTGCGGCGATCGTGCTGCTCGCCTACATCGGGATCACCTTCATCACCACCGGCGACCGCGACCTCACGCTGCTGGCCTCGTGTCTGGTGGGTGCGTGCATCGGCTTTCTCTGGTTCAACAGCTTCCCGGCCAGCATCTTCATGGGGGACACCGGGTCGCTCGGGTTGGGGGGAGCGATCGCCGGCTTGGCGATCATGACCAATACGGAGGTGCTGCTGATCCTGCTCGGGGGAATCTTCGTAATCGAAGTCCTGTCGGTCGTGATTCAGGTGTTCTCGTTTCAGGTGTTCCGCAAGCGCGTGTTCCTGATGGCGCCGATCCACCACCATTTCGAGCTGCTGGCGTGGTCTGAGACGAAGATCATCCTGCGTTTCTGGATCGTCGCCGCGGCGTTCGGCGCGATCGGCTTCACGGTGTACCAGCTGAGCATCCGTGGCTAGCTCGGTTCGTGCGGGGTCGCGCGGGTGAAGCCGCGCCCACCGCTGCCGTCAGGCCCGTACCTCGTCGTCGGCCTGGCGCGCTCGGGCGTGGCCGCGGCGCTCGCGCTGCGTGCCCGCGGGGAGGAGGTGATCGGCTGTGACGCGGGTGCGCCGGGGACCGGGGGGCTCGACGGCGCTGCCGGAAGGCTTTCCGACGCGGGTGTCGAAGTTCACCTCGATGCGTCAGGCGACGCCCTTGCCGCCCGCGCCGGGACGCTCATCAAGAGCCCCGGTGTACCCCGAAGCGCCCCCGTCGTGGTGGCGGCGCGAGCGCGCGGCATCCCCGTGCTCGGCGAGCTGGAGCTCGCCTGGCGCCTGGTCCCGAATGAGTTCGTCGCCGTGACCGGAACCAACGGGAAGACCACCACAACCGAGTGGATCGGCCATATCCACCGCGAGGCCGGCCTCCTCGTGGCCGTCGTGGGCAACGTCGGGACCGCGGCGTCCTCACTCGCGGGGGCGCTGGCGCCCGAGGCCACAGTCGTCTGCGAGACGTCCTCCTTCCAGCTCGAGGACACCGAGGCGTTCGCTCCCGAAGCGGCGGTGCTCCTGAACCTGGCCCCCGATCACCTCGACCGGCACGGGAGCTACTCCGACTACGTGGCCGCGAAGCTGAGAATCTTCATCAACCAGGGCAATCACGACGTGGCGGTGGCTCCGGCCGAACTTGGGCAATCGGCTGACGCCGATTACCTGGGGAGATTCGGCAGGGCCGAATCTCCCGGGGCTTGGCAATCGGCTGGCGCCGATTGCCTGGGGGCTCGGCATCATTTCGACCTTGGGGGCTGCGCGCGGGAGGTCCGGTTCGGACCGAGCCCCGCGGCCGAGCTGTCAGATCGCGCAGGGCATCTGTGGTGGGGGGAGGAGCCGCTGCTGCGCACCGACGAGATCTCGCTTCCCGGTGAGCACAACCGCCGCAACGCGATGGCCGCGGCGGCCACCTGCCTGGCTCGCGGGATTGGGCGCGACGACGTGGTAGCGGGGCTGCGGACGTTTGCCGGGGTCGCGCACCGGCTCGAGCTGATCGCCGTGCGCGACGGAGTCTCCTACGTCAACGACTCAAAGGCGACCAACGTCGCCAGCACGCTGGTCGCGCTGGCCAGCTTCCCCTCCGGAGTCCATCTGATCGCCGGGGGGCGCGGCAAGCAGCAGGACTTCTCGCCCCTGGTGACGCTCGTCGCTGAGCGCTGCCGGGCCGTGTACCTGATCGGTGAGGCCGCCGGCGAGCTCGCGCTAGCGCTCGGGCCCGCCGGGGTCGAGCTGCAGGACTCGGGCGACTTGGAGCGCGCGGTGGCCGCGGCCCGTAAGGCGGCGCTCGCCGGGGACACGGTCCTGCTCTCGCCCGCTTGCGCAAGCTTTGACCAGTACCCGGACTTTGAGGCCCGCGGCGATCACTTTCGTGCGCTGGTGGCGCACTGATGGCCGCCGCCGCCGCTCGCAGCGCTTCGGAGCCGGCCGGCCGTCAGTCCTCGCCTCGCCGTGTGCGCCGGAGGGCGCCCGGGCGGCGCGTGGCCCCGCCGTTGGAGCACCGGATTTTGATGACGGCGACCCTGTGCCTGTTGGCGTTCGGCGCGGTGATGGTCTACAGCGCCTCCTCGCCCCTGGGCGTCCTGAACGGACAGGGATTCGGCACCGGCGATTTCGTGCGTTACCTGATCTTTGGCGCGATTGGGTTGGCGGCGATGCACGTGCTCGAGCGCCGCGGCCTCGCGCTGCTGGACCGGCGCCTGGTCAACCTGCTGCTGTTCGCGTCCTTCGCGCTGCTGGTGTTGGTCCTGGTCCCCGGATTCGGTGTGCAGGTCAACGGGGCGCGGCGCTGGTTCGCCGTCGGCCCGATCCAGTTCCAGCCCTCCGAGCTGGTGAAGCTGGCGATCGTGCTCTACGTCGCGCGGCACCTCGCCGAGCACCCGAAACGGATGCGCCAGTTCCGCCAGGCGATCGCCCCAATCGCCACGGTCGCCGGCCCGGCGTGCCTGCTGATCGTCGTCGAGCCTGACTTGGGGACGGCGCTGGTGGTCGCGTTCACGATCATCGCGCTGCTGGTCGCTGCCGGGATGCCGCTGCGTTACCTGGGGCTCCTGGCGGGCACCGCGGCCGTACTGGTGATCTTGGTCACGCTCGCCCAGCCGTATCAGCGGGCGCGCCTGACCTCGTTCCTCAACCCCTGGGCCTCCAAGTCCACGGCCGGTTTCCAAGCCGTGCAGGGCCAGATCGCGCTCGGCTCGGGCGGCCTGGTGGGCGTGGGGCTCGGCAAGTCGGTGCAGAAGATCTTCTATCTCCCCGAGGCCCAGACCGATTTCATCCTCGCGGTGATCGGCGAAGAGCTTGGCGTGCTGGGGATCTTCGGCGTCGTGTTCCTATACGGCATGATCGCCTACGCGGGGCTGAGAACCGCGCGTCGAGCGGCGGGCCGGTATGCGAAGCTGCTGGCGACCGGCCTCACCTCACTGATCCTGTGCCAGGCAATCCTCAATCTGTTCGTCGTGCTTGGGCTCGCGCCGCTGACCGGCGTCCCACTGCCCTTCATCTCCTACGCGCCGACGAATCTGTGCATCATGCTCGCCTCGGTGGGACTGCTGCTCAACATCTCTCGCCCGGGGGCCCGGCGCCTGCAGGTGGTGCAGGCGCCGCATCGTGAAAGCGCCGCGGATCGTGATCGGCGCCGGCGGGACCGCCGGGCACGTCGTTCCGGCGCTGGCGGTGGCCGACGCGCTGCGCGCTGAGGGCGCCGAGGTTCTGTTCATCGGGGGCGAGCGGGCCGAATCTCGGCTCGTGCCGGCGGCCGGCTACGAGCTGCGCACCCTCCGTGTACAGGCCCTGCCTCGCAGCCATCCCGCCCGCGCCGCGCGGGCGGCCGCCGTCGACGCGCGCGCCGTGCGCCGCGCGCACTCGATCTTCCAGGAGCTCCGGCCGGCCGGCGCGCTGGGAGCCGGTGGTTACGTGGCCGGCCCCGTCGGGCTCGCGGCGGCGCTGTCGAGGGTGCCACTGGTGTTGATCGAGGCCGACAGCCACCTCGGCCTGACCAACCGCCTGCTCGCCCCCCTCGCTCGCCGGGTCTGCCTGGCGTTCCCGATCAACGGGCGCGACGGGAACCGGTACCGGGTCACCGGGCGTCCGGGGCCGATCCAGGCAACCAATCGGGCGGCCGCTCGCGCCCGGTTCGACATCTCCCCCAGTGAGACGTGCGTGCTGGTGTTCGGCGGCTCGCTGGGCGCGCGGTCGATCAACCACGCCGCGATCGAAGCCTTCGCCGGAGCTCGATTTCACGTCCTGCACGCCGCCGGCGAGCGTGACCTCGCCGATCTGGTTTCCCCAGGCCGGCACTACGACTTGCGTGGCTACATATCGGACTTCGGGCAGGCGCTGCTGGCCAGCGACCTGGTCGTCTCGCGCTCGGGCGGCTCGATCTTCGAGATCGCGGCCCACGGACGGCCGATGGTGCTGGTGCCCTACCCGTTCGCCACCGCCGACCACCAGACCGAGAACGCCAGGTTCATGGAGCGTGCCGGTGCCGCGGTGGTGATCCCCGACACCGAGCTGACCGGCCCGCGGCTTGCCCAAGAGGTGGGGCGACTGCTGGCCGATCCGAACGCTCTGGCGGCGATGGCCCGAGCGTCGGCGGAGCTGGCGAGGCCCGAGGCGGCGCGGGAGATTGCGCTCGAGGTGCTGGCCGCGGCTCGGGCATGAGCGCTCCGCTCAGTACGGGCGCGCAGGCCGCTGGGGCCCGAGCTTGTCCTGCGCGTTGGCCGCGAGGTCGATCGCTCGCGCGACCCAGAAGTCGCCCGGATCAGGGCCCCCGCGGCAGGGGCCGCTGCTGTTGCCCGGGACCCCGGTCCACAGATACGCGTCGACGAGCTTGAAGCCCGTGTGCGTTGTCTCCGGCGGACCCATCCCGCGGCGTGGCGGATTGCACAGATCCTCGACGCCCTGCGTGACCGGGTGCGGGTTCAGCTTCGGGCCGCGACCGTTGCTGGAGGTGTTGACGATGAAATGGGAGCCGTGGGTCAGCTTCGAGACCTGCTCGCCCCAGCGGATCTCGTGCGTCGTCCAGTCGTTGTGTCCGTCGTTGGTGAAGAAGCCACGGAGCTTCCGGACTCCGATCGCATTCAGCACCCGCGCGGTGTACCGCGGGCCGTTGGCGTCCGCGTATCCGCCCTCAACGTATACGACGGTGTGCGGGAGGGCCGAGATCCGCGCGATCTCGTAGCGCAGGTCGGCCTCCCATGCTGACAGGCCTCCTTGACCCGAGCACTTCGAGGTGGCCACGCCGTCGATCTCGAGCAGCATCACCGCCGGCCGGCGCTCGATTCCGGCCGCCATCTCGTCGATCTGCCGGTCGAAGTTCGGTTGGTTGGCGAGGATCTGCCGGCGGGACTCGCAGTATCCGGCCTGATACAGGAAGAACGTCGTGACGATCGGGATCGAGCCCGGGTCGGCGGTCAGGTTGCCGCAGAAGATCTTCTGCACCTGCCCGAAGATCGCCCCGGGCCCGCCTCCCGCCGCGTACAGGCTGAAGCGCTGCTCCTCAGGCGCCGCGGCGATCTTTTCCAGCATCTGGACCTGGTACGCCACGGCCGGATCGTCCTGCACCCGGCTGTGCAGCGCGCCGTGGTTGAGGTCGTAACGGAAACGGCCCCACGAGTAGCTGTCGGGGTAACTCGTGGGATCGATCCCGAGCAGCCTCGCGATCGCTCCCGCCGCGTCGCCATGCCTCGGTCCGTCGACGAAGAACTTTCCCCCGGTGAGCGGATCGGCGCCCGGCGGCCGCGCGAGCCCCAGCGGATTGGAGCGGTCGCGAACGGCCGAGTAGGGATCGGCGCACTGCTGCGCATACGCAGCGTGCGCCCGCAGCGTCTGGCCCGTCGCCGTCGCGGCGATCACCGAAATCACAATCCCCAACGCCGCGACCGCCAACCATCGGCGAGTTGTGGTCAGGCGCGGCCGTCGCGCGGCGCGACCAATTTGTTCAGGTGTCGGCGGCAGACCGTTCCAGTATCGGTGGTTCGGTTAGCGCGAATGGCGCTAACGCAGATCACGGCTCGGGTGCTACCCGGGCCGCCGGCGACCGAAGCAGTCGCCTGGTCAACGCGCCCATCATCGCACGAACGGACAAAGCAGGCCCGCCCGGGCGCCGATGCTGGGGCCTGCGCCAGGGGGCACGCGTCCTATAGCCTCGATGACCAAGAACTCCCAAAAGCGAGGTGGAGCGGGATGCTGTTCGGCCAGGAGCACGTCGCACGATATCTGGAGACCGATGGGGCGGAAGGCCACGAGTGGCAGGGCACGACCGTCCTGATCCTCACCACCACCGGCCGTAAATCCGGGGAATCCCGGAGTACGCCGTTGATTTACGGCACGCATGGTGAGGACCACCTCGTCGTCGCGTCCAAGGGCGGGGCGCCGGAGCCTCCGGCCTGGTACCTGAACCTGGTCGAGCGCCCCGACGTGACGGTCCAGGTTCTCGGCGACCGGTTCGCTGCCCACGCGCGCACCGCCACGCCGGAGGAGAAGCCGGAGCTGTGGTCCACGATGGTTGAGCGCTGGCCGGCCTACAACGAGTATCAGACCAAGACCACGCGCGAGATTCCGGTCGTCGTGCTGGAGCGCGCTTAGTGGTCGCCGTCGTAGCGGTTGCCGTCGTGGGGGTCGCGGTCGTAGGGGTCGCCGCCGTAGGGGCGGCCGCGGCCTCGTTGGCCTGCGCACGACGCTGAGCCCGCGCGCCACCACCGACCCCGATTGGTCCTCGC